>WNGM01002763.1_pt1 | contig 35295 bp, 33 predicted proteins | sample 5400571 | NCBI WGS metagenome assembly WNGM01 (sample SAMN13153378, study PRJNA577476) | soil metagenome | isolation source: 100 cm soil or saprolite under Garry oak tree replicate 2 | place: USA:California | collected 2016-06-15 | reverse complement strand
TCCGCGAAAAAGTCGGCGAGCGTGTCCATCTCTGCACGATAGGTGGCGATGGCCGTTTTCACCTCCAGGGGCAGATCCAGGCCCTCGCGCTGCCAGCGCACACAGCCTTGCAGCGCCCAGTTCAGGATGCCAGACAGCTCTGTCAGCAGCTTGTCACACAGTGTGTGATCCTGCTCCTCCGGTGGGATACTGACCGTAAAGGGGATCAAACGGATGCGTCGCCAGATGCCGTCGTCGGTGCCCCGGATCACCGGCTTGTGATTGGCGGCCAGCCACAACTTGCATTCGGGCTTGAAATCAAACCACTCCCCACGCATAAAGCGGGCGGAGATGCGTTTATCGCCCGTGATTTGTTTGAGCACACTCTCGGCCAGCCGTCTGCCATCCTCCGTCTCCACTGCCGAGACGAAACGCACCCCTTTGAGCCGGGCGATGTCATTGGGGATGGTATCGCTTCCGGCTTTGGACAGAAGCGTACTGGTCGGAGTGGCTGAGGCATAGTTGCCTAATACCTCATAGATAATGTCCAGGAAGGTGCTCTTGCCATTGGCGCCGGTCCCATACAGGAAAAAGAGCACCTGTTCGCTGGTCGCTCCGGTCAGGCTGTAGCCCACAGCCCGCTGTAAAAATGTGATGAGGTTCTGGTTGCCATCCATGATGCGGTCAAGGAATGCCAGCCAGAGCGGGCAAGTCGCGTGCGGGTCGAAGCGGACGGGGGCGCGTTTGGTGATCAAGTCTGCTCTTCGCTGTTCGTAGCGCCTGCCTGTTCGCGTGTCGATCGTGCCATTCTCGCAATTGAGCAGCCAGATGTTGCGGTCCAGGTCATCGGGCAGCACGGGGATGCCGCTCCTGGCTTTCGCAAAAAAGAGCATGCCGCGGATGCGGGCTTCCGTTTCACTGGCGGTCGCCCATTTCGCCAACGCTTTCCTGGCTTCCTCATCGTCGGTTGTCGCGGCCTCAGCATAGATGCTTTTGACGGTGTCTTCCGCCCGGCGCACGACTTCGGCGGTGTCGTCGACGTTCCAGGCGCCATGGCGCCAGACCAGCCATTTCTGCCAGGGATGACAATAGCGCACGTCCTGCCCATGCCTTCTGAGAAAACGGGTGGCGTTGCCGGCATCGGTTCGCTTCTCACTCGCATAGGAACTGGCTTTTGGCCCGTGACCGTTGGTTGTCGGCACTGTGTCTACTGGCGCTACATCGCTTGTATGAGGCACGCTATATGACATAGAAACCCTCCTGTTGTCGTAGTGGCGGCAGGGATGAGTGCACTCGTCTGTATGGCAAGAGACCGAGCGCACCTTGTTCTGCTTCTTTGTTGATGGTAGTGAAGATGGTAGAGCAGCGACGAGACGACGCTGGAGCGTCGTCACATGGCTGTATACCGAGAGAGTACAGCGTGAGGAAAGGCCGTCTCGATCACGGCACGGAGCAGCTGGACGAGATAGCCCGCATAGATGGCTCCATCGCGAACCAGCATGGCATCCAGACGCGGCACATCGCGTTCTCCCTGATCCGGGCAGAGTTCGTGGAGCAGCGCGATTTCAAGTGGAGAGCTATTTTTCTCTCGCTGGAAGATGGTGTGTTTTTGGAAAGCACACAGCAGCAGGAGGTGCGCCTGCTCGGCTTGCAGGCAGGTATACACTTTCGGCCAGCCAGGCAAGAGCCCGACATAGGGATCCAGCCGTTCCTGGACACAGATCAAACCGCCCAAAGGCCCCATTGGCGAAGCTCCATGCACAGGGAGCAGTGGACGCTGCATGGTCGTGATGTCTACTTTACCTGGACGCGCCTGCTGCAACACGCTGCTAGTACGCTTGATCAGGTCGGTAGACGCATGCTGAAGACACCAGGGTACCAGGACGACCTGCCTCCATATCGCTCACAGCGACAGGTTCAGTCGTCGTCACGGGGCACAACCGTTCGACACGCTGTATGATCGCTGTGACGAGGAGCGCCGTAACATGCTGTTGACCGCTCTCATCTGACGAAGTACGATCTATAACAGGCACAAGGACAGGGCGATACAGGTGTGTCACTGAGTTATTCTTCACCATGGTATTCCTCTTTCTGTAACTCGATGAGCTGTGCAGACGGATAGGCGCGCCTAGCATAGCCGCACACAATATCTTTCAGACAGTGCAGAGGCAAGAGCAGGCTTTCCCAGAGCGACAGCGAAACAGCTCCCTCTCGCCCCTTTTCTTCCCACCACCTGGGCCAGGGCATGAGAACCACCGCAGCCACCCGTGTATTCCACAGAGGAGAGACAAAGGGCGAGACCATCCCGGGCAGCATCCCACATTCCTCGACAGGATCGCATGTCGATGGATTGATGGTACAACGCTTGACTGCGCGTCGCGGGAGAGCCAGCTCATGTGCCACAGCACGCAGGTGCTTGCGTTCCAGTTCCTGGTCGCCAACGCAGGTACACAACAGCAGCCGCCCTGCCATGGCTACCGTCACTGTTATTTGCACCAGCGCCCCTGGAGGAAGCACGGCCTGTGTCTGGGCAGCACTGTGAGACGCAGCATGAGAGGCGATACGCTCGTGCAAAGGGCGTGTGTGCCAGGCTGACAGTGGCCCAAAGGGATGCAGAGCCTGGATATGCAGGGACGCGATCTCATAGAGCAAGCTTGCGCCTGAGAGGGTTGCCGCACCAAGCACTGCCTCTCGCCGATCAAGGATAGGCGCTGCTTCCGTTGCTCCAGAGGTGTGCCAGGATGCAAACGTTTGCTGCAAGGGAGGCAGCCAAGAGAGCCTCTGCTCAACGGGCAGGACATCGACATAAGATTGGGCAATGACGGTTGACGGGCTCATAGGGTAGATATGCTCCTTACTGCTCCCGGCCTGGCGCGCGGTCATCCTGCCAGTCCTACTCACCCAGGCTCCCGGTGCTGCCCCCATCGACACCCCAGACACTGCCCGTGACATAGGAAGCGCAGTCGGACGCCAGAAAGACCACCACGTGCCCCACTTCTTCTGGCTTTCCCAGCCGAGCCAGTGGCAGCCTGCGCAGACGCAACTCGTAGCTCACTGCTTCCTCGCGAGGACGGTGGTGCTGCACCGAGAGAGTGTCTTTCAGGCCCCCCGGCCGGTTCCACAGGTTGGTGTCAATGGGACCTGGGGCTATCGCATTGACGCGGATGGTCGGGCCTTCCGACCACGCCAGCATTTTGGTCAGTGCCAACACCGCCGCTTTCGTGGGAACGTAGTCCGGGAAGTGCGGCTCCGGGTGACGGGCCAGATCGGAGGCATTGTTGACGATACATCCACTGCCTCGCGCATGCATGAGCGGCAGCACCTTTCTGCTCGCTCGCACGTAACTCATGAAATTGACCTGCCAGGTGTGGATCCAGTCTGCATCCTCAACCTGCTCGAAGGGCCGCACAACGCACACGCCGACGTTATTGAACAGGATGTCGATGCATCTGTCATAGGGAGCCAGCGCCTCGTCAATGCCTGCATGGACGCCTATCCTGGTGGAGAGATCGGCCACTGCCGTGCTGACGGTGCAGCCGCGAGCGTGCAGCTGGTAGGCGAGATCACCCAGGCGTTGCTCATCGTTGTCGATGAGCGCCAGGTGCGCTCCTTCGGCGGCAAACGCACGAGCAGTCGCGGCTCCGATGCCACCGGCTGCACCCGTGATCAGTACCACTTTTCCGGCCAGACCCATGTCCATGGTATAGTCGCTCCTTTCGAAACTATGAGATCATGTGAGCCTCTCTACTGGGGTGTTGTGCAGAAAAGGCCACTTCGATCCAGACGACTGTCAGCGGCTGGTCAGAAGAGGTGTTGGTGATACTTCTCACCAGTCCGGTTGGCACCGCGACGCAGAGACCCGTGGCGCCAGAGACCCGCTCGTCTCCTACGAGCATGCTGGTCTCCCCCTGCACCACGAATACGACCTCCACACCTTCATGGCATCGATAGGGGCCAAGGGTCCCTCCAGGAGGAATCGCTGCGACCGTGAAGGCTCGCCACGAGCCGGTGAGGAGAGCGCCCAGATCGACTGTGGCTGCACGAATCGGGCAATCCGCCCCACGTAGTGAAGGGAACTCCTGTATATTCTGCTGGAGTGCGATGTGGGTCGGCTGTCCTCCCGCGCCAGCGCCGGGAAACACTTCCACAACGAACAACTGCATGTCCTGGCCCGCGTGGTTCGCGATGGCATGCCTGCTGCCGATGGGAGTGGTGATGAGATCACCCGCAGAGACCTCCAGCGGGGTGCCATCCAGGTACATCGTGGCGCGTCCCGAGAGCAGGTAATAGACCTCCTCCGTTTCGCCGTGCGTGTGTTCGCCGCAAGACGCACCCGGTGGGATCACGACGAACTCGACGGTGTGCCAGGGATGTCCGAGATGCATCCCGTAGAGTAACATCTTCCAGTGGCAGACACCCTCACCCCCTACCAGCGCCCGCGTTGTTCCCAGTCCTACGGTGGTGTTGGTAATGGGACCGTATGCTCGACTGCTCGCTGCTGTGATCATACTGCTTTTGTCCTTTCTAGAAAACTGGTGTTGTCCTTCTTCTGCCTTTAGGCGCACAACGCCTCGATGGCGGCACGGATCGTGCCCTCCTCGACTTGCGTCAGCACGGTCCCCCCTGTCCTATGAGGAACTCCTAGCCGCTCCAGCAGGACCATATCGTATTTCCCACGTACCGGAGGCAGGTAGCCGCGCTTGTTATCATGCGCCAACAGTTCCAGTAGCTCCGAGGCGCTGAAGTGTACAGGGATCGAGGTTGGAGCGCCATTGAGACGCAGGAGTGTCAGATGGGCTTCCTCCTCCTGTCGAGATAGCATGCCCAACATGCGCGAGATCCGTGCCGCAACAACCATGCCAATCCCAATGGCAAGGCCGTGGGGTATCGTCCCGTTAGAGCGCAGTTCCAAGGCATGCCCGACCGTATGCCCGTATTCCAGGATGACCGCATCATGCTTTTCCAGGGCATCCTGGCCCATCACCGCGCATTTTGCTTCGATGCATAAGGCGATAAAATGCTGCACTTGCGCTTCTGTATATATCCCATCCTGGCGCAAGGTCGCGGCGATTTCATCGTAATGCTGCGGGCAGATAGCCAGCACGTTTTTGATCAGTTCGCACAGCGCCGACCGTATGTCGATCGTGGGCAGATTGCGCAGGTAGGAGAGATCGGCCCAGACAAATTCCGGTGGGTAAAACTGCCCGAAATGATTCTTCCCTGCGTCCGAGTTCACCCCTTGCTTGAGTGAGAGACAGGAGTCAGACATCGCCAGGAGCGTCGTCGGAATATGCACCAGCCGCGCGCCGCGGAAGAAGAGGGCTGCCAACAGACCCGCGACATTGCCTACCAGTCCTCCTCCCAGTGCGATGATGCAGGAGCGCCGTGTGGCTCCGGCGCGTATCGAGTCGTTGCCCAGGCGATGAATCGTGACCAGGTTTTTTGCATGCTCACCGCCCTGGAAGGTGAGGAGCGTGCAGCGACCGATGGAAGACAGCCGCATCCAGGCCTCTTCTGCGAGACGGGCGGGAAACGTTGCATCGGTCACGAGCACGAAGTGGTCGGTCTCCAGCGCGTGCAGTTTCCCCAGCAACTCCGGCCATGCACCACCAGAGCGCAGGTGATAGGGATAGGAGTATTCCCTACGAGAGGCATACTCGCTCAAGCGGATCTCCCGATCCAGTCCAATGGTCGCGTTTTCAACGAGTTCCATACGTTCTGCCTTTTCTATGCCCGCTTGAGAGTGACAAGGACTTTGCCATGCATCCTGTGTTCCGCAAGTGGCAGCAATCCATCCTGCACGAGTGCATCCAGCTCAATGACCTGGTCCACCACATTGCGGGTGAGGTCGGTTGTTGCCAGCAGCGTGAGCGCTGCCGGGAGATCGATGTCACACACGTGCCCGTTGGAGCAGCGCAGTTCGATTTCACCGAGCACCATCGCACGCAGATCAAGCGAGCGGTATGCCGCTTGCAACCCTACCAAGAGCACACGCCCACCTCGTCGGACCAGGGTCAAGGCCTGCTCCGGCGCACCTGGCGCCCCGCTGGCCTCGATCACCACATCCGCCCCTACGCCGCCGGTGAGGCGGCGCATGGCGTGCTCGGGGTCTTCGCGCCGCGCATTGACCAGGAATGATGCACCCAGTTGGGCTGCTCTTTCCAGACACCTCTCATCGACATCGATGGCAAGAATGGGGGCGATGCCTTGGGTCTGCGTGGCGGCGAGGATCAACGACCCGATGCTTCCGACGCCGATGAGCGCAAGTACCTGTCCCGGCTTTACGCCGCTGCACCGGAGGGCATGCAATGCAATAGCCACCGGCTGGGCCATCGCGGCGCTCTCATCGCTACATCTCGTGGGCACCAGGTGGCACATGCGTGCAGGAACCTTCGCCAGTGCAGCGAGTCCTCCATCAGCGTGCAGCCCGAACACAAAATACTGTACGCACAGGTTGCTCCGTCCCTCCAGGCACCAGCGACACTGCCCACACCACCAGGCAGCCCCCGGCACGACCCGCTGACCCACCGTAAGACCCTCTACCTCTGGGCCTACCGCCGCAATGCACCCGACGAACTCATGCCCCAGGATCACCGGACCACGATGCCCACTTGCCGGATGCCGGACATCGAGCGGAATGAGTAGCGGGCCATGCGCAAACTCTCCGGCGTCCGTCCCACATATCCCACCCATGAGCACCTCAAGCACCACCTCTCCCTGGCCTGGCCCGGTGGGATCGGGCCTGTCTTCGATCCGCACATCTCGCCTTCCATGATAGACAGCAGCCTTCATCGCCTTCCTCCTTCTTCTCATGCTGGACGTGTGCCAGCGTAACGCTCACGGTTTGACAGGAGAGGAGAGACTTCCGGGCCGGCAGCAGATGCATGTCTCTTGCCACCGGGCTTTCTGGCTGCTAGGAGCAACGCTCCCTTCCGCTGACGCATGTGTGCTCGCTTCCTCTCCAGCAGATCGTCTTTCGTATATCTGCTTGCAGGTGTGCCTTTCGCTCGCTGCGTTCTCTCGCGCCTGTGCCTGGACATCATCTGGAAATGGAGCCAGGTACCTATCGCTTCTCTCAGTGGGTGCACTGCTTCCAGGGGTGGCGGAGAACACCCCCTTGCGGCTGCGATAAAGGTTGAGAACAGCTCGGGAGGCTCCTCACTGCTGCTCACAGGACTGGTCAGATGTTCCATCCTGAAGCGCCTGGCATCGGGCCGTATCGCTCTTTCATCCCACTGCTTCACCTGCCAGTGCTGCTCGCCCCCACTCTCTATGAGCACGGGCATACCTATCAGCGAGGCAAATAGGGTAATAGCGTCTTGGAGCATGTACTTCCATCGGTCGGGGACCTCTGGCAGCGAGAACGATACCTCCGCTGTATCGAGCATCTGCATACCATTGGCCAGAGGATCCTTCCCGGCTGTGAGGCAGATCCCTCTGACACGCAGCAGGAGCACCTGGGAGAACAACGGCCAGAGGATGGTGTCAAAGACGTGCTGAAAGCGAACTGTATCCTCTAGCAGGTCAGAAGGGCTCCCTTGCGGCGTCGGGACAGGAAGGACCAGCGGCGTGCCCCCTGCCCGAAACAGCCTGCGGATCGTTGTGGCGCCGATGTTCGAGCTGGAGTCACCCTGCTCACGCGACAGCGCGAGTGCGCCGGGCATGGCGATTATGGGACGATCAGGCGGTGGGTGCGGAGAGCGCTGTGTGCGGATGCGTGCCATCTTGGACTGCACGTATGCATCAAGGTCCTTGCCTCTCAGTCTGCGTTGGTCACGCATCTGGGACTGTGGCGCTGACCTTGCAAATGGCGGTTCATGAAGCATTGACGCACGTTTCAGTGCAGGACCGGCCAGAAGAGCAGCGGTGATCGCAAGTAGACCTACCAGGGTCAAGGCGCCAAAGGCCGGAGTGAAACTGCCGCTACGCTCCAACAGCACACCGATGAGCGGGGGACCAAAGGCCGACGCAGGAGCCGAGATGACGGACACCACACCCTGGGCGGTTCCCGGTCCCAGAGCGCGTGCCTTTCCGATGCGTCCGGCCTGGTCGAACACCGCTGCATAGGGCAGCGTCGTCCCACAGGCCAGCAGGGTGATGCCCCAGGCGGTCAGAAGTGGAACATGCAGGGGCAGTGCCAGCAGGATCACGCCGCTACACGCCAGCAGCGTTCCCGTGCGGAGCAACAAGACATGCCCGCAGCGCCCTCGTGACAGCATCCAGCCACCCAGCGGGCGAAAGAGCATGCCTGCGAGCAGTCCCCATGCGCCAATCAGCGCTGCAACCCCCACAGGCATCCCATATGGCCAGGTACAGCGCCAACCAGGGTGCAATAGCCTGACCCAGCCCAAGCGTCCCAAAGTGGACGAGGCCAAGCGACCAGAGAGCCCCGGAGTGCCATGCCTCCCGGAGACGGCGCGGGCGTGGGACGACTGGCACCAGCTCGTCACGCAGCGCCACCACACAGCCGCCTGCCGCCACGAGTCCCAGCAGTCCCCATGCCACGAACGCGCCTTGCCAGCCAAAGAAAGCCTGCAAGGAAGGCGTGGCAAACAGGCCCAGAGCGGCTCCCGCCTGCATCGCGCCTCCGAACACTCCCTGTCCAAACGCCGCGTAAGTACCCGCACGTGCTGCCTGTGATGCTGCCACAATGGCCGCGCCTGACCCCAGCCCGATCAGGGCCCGCATGCACACGATCCAGACAAGATTGGGGAAAAGCGGCAAGAAACACCCTCCGCTTCCAACGAGCAGCAGTGACCCGAAGAGCACCCGGCGAGAGCCCCAGCGGTCTGCAAAAACGCCTCCCAGCAGGTAGGTGAGTCCAATCCCCACATACAGTAAGGTTGACAGCAGGCCGACCTGCCAACTACTGGCGTGTAATGCGCTCTGGAGGAGTGGAATAAGTGGTCCATAGTTGGTGAAGTGACACGCCATCGCTACGGCGGCGAGTACTAATACTCCGCTGCGCACAGCCATGCTCGCAGGGAAGTGGCGCTCTCTCGGGCGTTCCACTACTCTTAAGACGCTCACCGGGTTCACTCCTTCCTTCGTATCTCGCTCATGAGTCCATGCCTACGTGACGACTTCCGTCCCACGCCAACCTGGGCTTGTGACACAACCGGACGGTTATTGCGCTGCACTCTCATGCAATCCCGCTTCCTGTAAGACTGCCCGGTCCAGGGATGACCAGTCTTGCTCTACCCAGCCATGGGCGATGCAGGTCATCAACCGGTTGTGGACCACGTTGAGCAGGGGCATGGGCACATGAGCGCGTGCTGCTGTGCTCGAGACCAGCTGCATGTCCTTGTAGCCGAGCGGGACAGGAAATCTGGCCGGTTCGTAGGCTTTGTGTGCAATCATGGGACCGTAGGTATTGAAGACGACACAGTCGAAGAGGGTCTGCCGCACCATATCGATGATGACTCCCAGCAGGAAATTGGCGATCAGTTTCACTACATTGGCCGCCCCGGCTGCTTCTCCAAAGTCAAAGATACGCTCTCCGAGGGTAGTGAGGATGGGCCGTACACGTTCCCTGGCCTCGTGGGGACCTGAGATCAGGATAGCAAGCTGTTGAGCGGCCGCCAGCTCTGGTCTACCATAGACAGTGGCCCCCAAGAAGGTGCTTTCCTGTTGCGCATACACCGCCGCGAGTTCTTCTGATGTCTGGGGGGAGATGGTGCTCAGTGAGAGATGCACGCCGCCCGAGCCGATCCGCGCTAGGATGCCATCCTCACCGATGGTCACGTGCTTGAGCGAGGTATCATCGGGGACCATCGTGATCACGATGCCACCGGGTTCGATGACGTCACCTGGCCGGAATGCCCGGCGAGCCCCTTGCTCAACTAACGGCGCCAGGTTGGCCGCATTGATGTCGTAGACACTGAGCTCAAACCCTGCACGCAACAGATTGCGCGCCATGGGTTGTCCCATGTTACCTGTCCCGATGAAACCGATATGTTCAGACATGTCTGTCTCCTCTTGCTTGCAGTCACGACGCTTTGGTGAGAAAACCCTTCCTTATAGATGTTGGCAATCCGTTCCAACCTTCCAGATGTTCAGCGCTGCAACTTTCTTCCTGTGAGAGATTCGCTTCTGACGAACAGGAAAAAGGCATCCCTGCGACCAGGGATTCACCGATCATGGTGCAAACACGACGATGCCTTTGCCACTCTCGGGCACGAAGACGTGATTATTCGCGGCATCAGCTGAGACCGAGTGGGCTTTGGCGACGGTGGCAATGCTTTGTATCCACTCCCGGCTGTCTGCATCGACAATCGCCAGCGCCGGGGCCGCTCGCTTGCCCACCGTATTGAGAAAGGCGGCCAGGTAGTAGGTGTGACTGCCCGGGTTGTACCAGACCTCGTCGCAGCCCTTCACCTGCGTGATGGTTGCTTCAACACGGCCCGTCCTGGCATCGAGGATGACCGGGTGACCGTTGCATCCCAGCAGCAGCTCGTCCTGCGGCCCGAACGCGAGCCCGGTGGGGTTGCAAGCAGCAAGGGGGTAGACCTTCACCACACGCTTCTTCAGGGGATCAATGACGGCCACCTCGCCTCCAGGGTGCGCTGTGGTCTGGGGGACGGACACATAGAACTTGTGCGTCACCGGATCCCAGGCAGGAGCTTCCAGTCCGGCACGGGCATCGGGAAGGACGATCTTGCCTACCACCTTGCGATGGTTGACCGAGATGAAGGAGACGAAGGGGGGAGCGTCCGATCCATTGGTGACCAGCATCAGCTGCTCCAGGGGATCGTAGGCGATTTCATCCGCTCGCTTTGTCCCACCCGTGGAGATAGTGGCGACGATGGAGCACGACATCAGATCGATGACCTTGACCGTACTATTGCCGTCCCCCACCCAGAGTTGATACAGGTTATCGGTCACCAAACCAGCAGGTCCCTGCGTCTCGATGCTCCCATGAAAGCCGGTAAACCCACCGATAGCCCCCAGGAAGGTGTTGGTTTTCGCATCAATCAGATCGACACGAGCGTTGCCCGCATCGGCGAGATAATACATCTGGCTGGGCTCATCGAACCAGCTGATATCGAAGGGCCACCTGGCAGCATGTGGGGGGATGCCGGGTCCGGTGATGGTGAGGAGCTGATGGTACGAAGCCATCGCTGCCGAAGCGTTCGCGCTCACCAGGAAGGTCAGAGACCCTGAGAACAGGGTGAGCAAGAGCGTGAACGCCAGTAGCCATGGTATGTTGGCTTTCCATTGCAAACGCATGAGATGGTTCCCTTTCCTTCCACCCTGTGTGCTGCGCGTTGAGCGCACAAAGGAGGACTGTGTTTCATGAAATCGCTTCGTCCAGACGCGCTGGATGGCACCTCGTCGAGCCATACCAGGCGCCAGAAGCACGAAGCCGCCTCTCTTTTCTAAAGAGCAAGGGTTCGAGCGTTGGGAACGGGCGGTCCTGGGAGGAACCGCTGTGCAAGCGGATCAGCATAGAGCCGCCGGAGTATCCTGTCCCGCAGACGCGTCGACTTGAGTCCTTGACGCAGGGAGCCTGCGTAGGCCCGGCAAGCCCGCACGTACATCTCAAACAGATAGGGTGACAGGCAATCGTGCTGGCCCGCGCCCACCCGAGCCTCGGCATGGAAGAGCGTCGCGAGCGCGAACCAGGGTAATGGGCCTGGGTAGCCCCATGCTGCCGTTCTGCCACCTGTCCAACCCCAGGCAAGAAAGCCTGGAGCCGGTGTGTCTAGCTCGTAGTGGTGCAGGCACAGGACCTTATCTCCCTGGTCTGCCGGTGGCAGGTAATCGGGAGGCACCATGCGGTTGCCCCCCCGAACGCAGAGCGCCAGGCGCTCAGGATCAAGGCCCAGGCTGTGCATCACCCCGGTGTGGGCACGTCCCTTGGCAATATGATGACCTGGCCTCTGCTGGCGAAGCGTCCCCCCACAGGCTTGCTGTGGCTGTGCTGCACCGCGGCAGATGCCAAAGAGCGGCGTCAATGTCTCGCGTGCTACCAGAGCCATGAGCATCATCCACCAATCAAGCAATGACTCAGGCCCTTCCAGTGGTTCATGGTTCTCATGACCATCGAGATGAGGATCAACAGCGCTGTCGCTGCATGAGAACAGCAGGCCATCGAACTGCAGCACGGTGTGCAGGACCAGCTCGAAGGCCTCTTCCCCGAAAGCCTGGAGGCGCACCGGAATGAGTCGCACCTCGCCTCCGGCAGCAAGGACTGCCTCGATACTGGCAAGGTCCGTTCTCATCACCTGCCGCTGCCCATCGACGCTGGTGGACGGCGAGGCAAGCATCCCGATGAGAGGCCGGTAGCGCGGCGGAAGCAAGCCGGCTTGTTGTGTTGTGACCAGGGTTGCAATGATGGTGCCAAGGTCGTCCCCGGCATCCGGTAGTTGTATGCGATACATGTCCAACACCTACGTTCTTGTCAATGAGCCAGTACTTGGTCATGGATCAACACGTGATCCTCGAACAAATGTACCTGATAGAGAGAGCAAAAGTCTTCATTTAGTAGCCGACTTTACGCGTCACATGCGCCCAATTTTTCCGTCACATCAACCGCAGTTTGGCGTCACAATGTCTCTGTTTGTGACAACTTGTATCTCAAAAACTCGCTATACTGCTCTCTCACTTTCCACACGACTTCCTCTACACTGAAAGCTGGCATGGTTTTCATGCGCGATTCACCGTGGGATATCGGAAGGCGGCATAGGTCATGCTGAGGGGTAGCCGCAAACGAAAAGGCTGATAACAGGTCACTCCTATCAGGATGAATGGGTTGGAGAGAGGCAGTCCCCTATGACCGGGCGATCCTCACAGGTGGTGTTTCTGCTATCCGCCCCATCGGCGTGAGTAATGGCGCCCTGTCTTCCATCTTTATCCCGATGGCGTGAGCAGCAGATCGTTCCACAACCATCGGTATGGTATCCCAAAAAATGGGAGCGTGTGCGTCCATTAGTTGAGTGCGATGCGTGGTCTGGTATCACAAGGAGTACACTCATGCCCGAGAAGACAGTGATAACGCAGGACCCAAAAGGACTGCATCCGTGTGATCTGGTGATGAAGGGCGGTATCACCAGCGGTGTCGCCTATCCACCGGTCATCCTTCAGCTTAGGAATACCTACCGTTTTCATCATATCGGCGGGACTTCGGCAGGTGCCATGGCAGCGGCAGCAGTCGCAGCTTCAGAATATGGTCGCGAGCAGGATGACTTCCAGGAACTGATCAGTGTCAGGAAATGGTTGAGCAAAAAGGGGCACATGCGCCACCTCTTTCAGCCATCCGTCGAGACACAGCCATTAATGAACCTGGTAGATATTCTCTTTGTACCTTCTCAATTCACCGACGGAGCGCAGCAGAAGAAAAGCCGGGTCGCCTCTCTTCAGTACAGCTTCGGGCTCGTCTGGAACTGGTTGATACGTTGTATCCCTCTCCGCTGGGTGTGCATCTGGTTGACACGCTATCCACGCCCCTCGGGGGGAACATTCTTTGGTGTCGTTGCCGGGATCGTGCTGGCCTTCGTCCTGTGCCTGATCGTGTTTGGAGGCTTTTCCCTGCTGACACAAACGGCAGTGACGCCAGCTATGCCACTCTTCAGGTATTCCCTCATCATCGGTGGTCTCCTGTGCCTATGGCTGGGCTATCAAGTTGGTGGCCTGATTGACGCGATCTGGAAGTTGTCGAACGATACCAACTTCTACGGGATCTGTACAGGGCATCATGGCACAGATGGGAGCGCTCTCACGGATTGGATGAGCGAGAAACTCGACAAGATGGCATGCCTGGCAGAGAAGGACAGGCCACTGACCTTCGGCCAACTGTCAGAGAAACGGCTTTGCCGGAACTCACATGAGCACTATGAGCGATGTGAAGATGGACAGGACATACAGGACACGATAGATGCAAGCATCACGCTCGAGATGATTACCACCAATCTGAGCCAGGGGCAGCCATACTTGATGCCAGAGGGTCTGAAGGGTTTCTTATTTAAGAAAGAGGACATGGACAAGCTGTTCCCCGAAAACATTGTGACGCACATGACCCGACATGCCGGTACTTACTTCATTACCAGGATGGATGAGCAGGGAAACACGACTGTTCCTATGCACTTTACAGCTCCTTGTGGCTATTACTTTCTCCCACCTACTCACGACCTACCTGTCATCGTTGCTATGCGTCTGAGCCTGAGCTTTCCCATCTTAATGAGTGCTGTCCCCCTCTACACCATCAGCGCCCAGGCGCCCGGGCGCCCAGAAACAGAAATAGCACTAGAGGTAGGCGATCTGCAACGAAACTGGTTCAGCGATGGAGGCATCTGCAATAACTTCCCCCTTGAGTTTTTCGATGCGTGGTTGCCTCGCTACCCCACATTTGGCATCAACCTGACTTCTATGCCCGCAGATGCCTTTCAGGGGAATGATCAGGCTTCCAATGGCGCAGACAAGAACTCGAGAGAAGATATTGAGCAGCAGCAGTGGATCAAGTCCGCTCATATGAGCATGCTTGATCAGAGACGCCCTCACGTGTCTCCCCAACTGATTCCGGATGTCTACCTGCCGAAGGCGCAAGACGTGCAGGATCCGACATGGCAGGGTTTCCTCCACACGTGGGAATTTCTGGCAGCAATTGTTGGCACCGGGTTGGGGTATCGTGATACCATGCAGGCGAATCTGCCGAGCTATCGTGAACGGGTGGTACAGATTCGCTTGAATAAGGATGAAGGTGGCTTGAACCTGAATATGCCGCCAGCTACGATTGAGAAGATAGTAGGAAAGGGCGATGCGGCTGGGGACAAGCTGGTGAAAGCTTTCACGTTCGAGCACCATCAGTGGGTACGCTTTCTCGTGCTGATGAAGCAGCTCGAGCAAAACTTTGCCAAGATGCGAGAGGTAGTGGCACAAGATTCCCCCTTCGTGGAGCTCCTGGATACGCTGAGCACGGATGCTCCTTCAACGCCTCCGCCTGAACTTCCCTACGCGCGACCGCCGGATTGGTGCACATCGGCAAAATCGTATGTGGATGAACTTCGGACCCTGGTTGAGAAATGGGAGGAAGCTGCCAGGCAATGGGAAGATGCCCTGACAAGAAAAGCGGCTCAGGAAGGCAGAGACGTTGCACGAAGCACGACGCCGCTGTTCTTCCACCGGAATGCACCTGAACCTGATCCAGTGCTGCGGGTGACACCGGAGGTATAGGGTGCCCATCCCTAGATGCACACGTGTATTACACAATATTCTACGGCTATAGGAAATCCTTCCCTGCTCCTCTTGCCCCTTCTGCTTTACTGCGCTGCTACCCCTGAGACACACCTCAGCGGAAGAGAACATGAACCACCGAGCGTCACAATGTCTCTTTTTCTGACAACATGTATCTCCAAAAACTCGCTATACAGCTCTCTCCCTTTCCGCACGATTTCCTCTACACTGAAAGCTGGCATGGTTTTCATGCACGACTCACTGTGGGATAGCGGAAGGAGGAAACAACATGTGGCATGTGTTGAGCAGACGCAAGACGGATAGCCACGTCTTACGGTCCCTTTTTTCGTCGATACAGCAGGTAACAGACCGACAGTCATCACGATGCGCAGGCGACGAGAGGAGCATGGTGGACTCATCCACACCCAGGTCTCCGTCTCACTCCGTGCTCTTGATCACCCTGGTCCTCATTGGACTGTTCGTGCTAGGCGCTGCTGGCGGGAGAGCAGAGCGCAGTCCTATGCTTGCTGCATCGCGTCCCATGCCACTCTCCGCACCTATCGCAGCACCACAGCATCAGCCCAGTACCCAGGCCGGTAAAGGGGAAGGGGTAGCGCACCCGGCCACGACAGCCGCCTTCTGCCTGCCCACCGATCTCACGTGCCTGCTCAATCAAGCCGCACAATGGGTGGCCAAAGCCATCTTTTCCGTGATAGGGCCCATTGTCGACACGATCGATCAGAACTCGCTCAATTTCATCACGCAGACCCCGCCTGCTGGCACCTACCAGAATACAACGGTGATGCAGTTCACTACCTGGTCCATCGGCGTCGTGGACGCAGCAGTGGCGGTGTTCATCGTGATCGCTGGGTACAATCTCATGATCGCCCGCCAGATCGGAGCAAGTTATCACGGCCTCATGGAGTTCCTACCGCGCATCGCACTCGCGGTGCTGGCCGCCAACCTCAGCCTGTTCTTTATCCGCTTCTTCATTGATCTGGAGAATGCACTCTGTCTGGGAGTGACTGACCTGTTCGGCCTCACCTTCCTGACCAACACCATCGTCGGTATCTTTCACGGGAACCTGGCCGGTGCAGGGCTGCTCGTCTTTCTTCTGGCCATGATCCTGGGCGTGATGAATCTGCTCCTGGCCGGACAAATGCTGCTGCGGTTGGCGCTGCTTGTCCTGCTCATGGTGCTGGCACCGCCCGCCTTCCTGTGTTGGGGGCTGCCGCAAACACAAGGGTATGCACGTCTCTGGAGTTCAACCTTTGCCGCCACCGTCTTCGTGCAATTCTTTCAGGTCACTGCCCTGGCGCTAGGGGCCATGCTCATTTCATACATCAGCGCCGCGCACCTGCTGAGTCTGGATAGCACCGTGCTCACGCTGCTCGTGAGCCTCGCCGTGCTCTACCTCGTGTTGCGCATCCCGGGCATGCTGCGTGTTTACGCCTTACGCCCCATTGCCGAAGCCGGACCGGCTGCCGTGCGAGCAGCGCAAGGAGCTGCGGAGTACGTCGCTGGGACGGCAGTGCGGCTCGTCGCACTCGCGTAGCGGCAAGAGCAAAGGAAGGAGGAGACAGATGTTGAAACTGCTCGGTGGACTGGGAAGCCTGGGCGTCGCTGTTGTGGTTGCCCTGCTGCTGGTAGCCATCTTCTCCGTGCAGTTGTCCAGTTCCACAGTAGGAGGAGGACCGTGTCTCCCCGCGTCGACAGGCACCGCTGGAACAGGAGGCTGCTCCGGCAATGGTTCCATCGTAGCGCAGGCGGCACTGGCGATGGCGCCGCACCTGCACGGGAACCCGGATGCCTGGTACGACGCCAGCATGCCCCAGCCCGTACTCCATTTCTGGGCGCGGGTCTGTCCACCGGGGTCAGGCTGCTGGAGCGACTGGCAGGAAGGCAGCCTGCAATGCGTCCTGTTCGTCACCGGGGCCTATGCGCTCTCGGGCTCTCCTTTGCCAGCGGCGGGCAATGCCATCGACTTCTGGTCGCTCTATCAGAATCGTCCGGGCTGGGTGGAGATTCCCTCTGCCACGGCTCCCCCAGCGCAGCGAAGCCTACCCATGCCAGGCGACATCATGGTCTGGTACGATCCCCCGCCGCGCGTCGGCCATGTGGCCATCGTCGTGGGGGTGATCCCGCCCGCCGGAGGCAAGAACGGCTCGGTGACCTTCGCCGAGGCCAATGGACCCGGTGCACTGGTCACCGAGACATTGTTACCCGATCTCTCAGTGGTGACCTGGTCAGATCCCGTCCCGTACACGGTGCTTGGCTACATCCGCTCGCTCACGCCCAGCGGGGTGAACATGTCGCAGCGCCTGGTGCGCCTCTCGCAGCTGGACCCCGGCCAGTACGACTCGACCGCCGAGTACAATACGTGGGCCTACTCTGCCTGCTCTGCTGCCGCTATGACCGAAGTGCTCAACGCGTACGGCGGGCACTACCGCATCCACGATATCCTGACTGTTGAAGCCCAGCGCGGTGATATCACGCCCGCCCTGGGATTGGTGCGCCCTGGAGGCATTGCGGACACGGTCACGCAATTCGGCTTCCGCACGTCCTGGGGTTTCTCGCTGTCCCTCGACCAGGTTATCGCCATTGCCAATCAGGGAACGCCCGTCATTGTCGGGTTCCCGCCAGATCGCTACGCCGGTGGTCACTTACTGGTGGTGATCGGGGGAACGGCGACGACGGTCTCTGTAGCTGACTCGTCTGGACATGACTACACCACGCTCTCGCGAGGACAGTTCTTGCAGTGGTGGGGTGGCTTCTCGGCCATCGTCACACCGTCGTCGGGATAACAGGAGCGCGTCATCGCTAGAGGAGAGATAGACAACTGAAAGGAGCGCGTCGATGCGAATACTGCTGATCAATGCACTCGATCACCTGCCCCTGGTGTTCGGGAGCATCTCCCAGTTCTTCACGAATCTGGAAACGGATGTGGTGGCTTTCGCCCTGGCCGCCAGCATCTTCTTCTTCGCCTGGGCGGCGATCCTCTACATGACCGCAGGCGAGAATCAGCGGCGCATTGAGTATGCGAAGACCTCGCTGTACGCCGCGCTCACCGGCCTGGCCCTGGCCTTGTTAGCAGGGACGATTGCCGGGCTGGTCCACGCTGCGGCAGCAGGGCAGTAAACCTACCTGCATCATCACGTGGGTGCATCCCACCCAAAAAGGAGGCGAAGAAAGCGATGCACGCGTCACACAAGGTGCCAACGCATATGAGTATGCCTGATAAGGTCGTCTTTGGGCTGACAGCGCGGCAGCTCCTCATTCTGCTCATTGGCTGCAGTGCCAGCTACGATCTCTGGCTCCAACTGCACGCGCTCAATCCCTACACAGCGCTCGGACTGATGGTGCGTGTAGGGATTGCTCTGTTGCCAGCCGCAGTGGCCACCGCCCTGGCTCTGATCTCTGTAGCAGGTCGGCCGCTTGAGGCCTGGTCGCTGGTGCTCTTCCGCTACTGGCAGCGGCCCCAGACCTATGTCTGGCGCAGCGTCCGTACTCGGCAACAGGGAGCGCGCGCCCGCACCGGCAGCAGAACGAGTCGAGACGATGATGAGCACGAGGAACTGGAAAGGATGCACTAGCATGCCAACACCACAGCAGCCGTCGCGGAGGGGCAGCGTGCAGGAAGCGTTCGTGCAGGTACGGGAAATCGCACACAACGTCCTGTGCCTGGCCTCTCCAGGCAGTCCAACCAGGCGCGAGTACCGGGCCATCCTGGAGGTCTCCTCCACCAACTACACCCTCAAGTCGGAGGAGGAGCAAGACCTGATGATCGCAGGCTATCGCGCCTTTCTCAAAGCGCTGGCCTTTCCCATGCAGATTCTGGTGCGCAGCCAGGAGCTCGACCTGAGCCCGTATGTGCAGCACCTCGAGGAAACAGCCGCACAGTCGGCTGTTGACCCGATGTGGCGCGACCTGGCCGACTCCCATGCGCAGTTCGTGCGCGAACTGGCGGCACGGCGTACCCTGCTCGCACACCGCTTCTATCTCATCCTGCCTTCCGACCAGGGTCCCGGGACCAGGCAGCCAGCACTGACTCACCTGCTGCCATTTGGACGCAAGCGCGCACGCGAGCGCATGAAAGCCGAGTCGCTGGAAAAAGCGCAGCAGCAACTCGACCTGCGGGCGGAGATCGTGACGCAGCAGTTGGCCGCCATCGGACTGCACTGCCGCCGCCTCACAGGCGAGGAACTCATCGCGCTCTACTATAGCTGCCTGACACCTGAGCGTGCCATCCGCTATCCACTCCCCGCCCTGGCCATCTCCGGCATCGGACGACCAACCAGGGTCAGGCAGCACAGACACGCCGCTGTATCTTTTGACGCACGCTTGCCGGATGAGGTGCATGCCTCGTCTCACCGACAACGCGCAACGAGGAAACCGCAGCCACAGCTAGAGGGAGCTATTCCTCTGCCTGACCTGCCACACCTGGCCGACCTGCTGGCTCCGGCCAGCGTGGAGGTGACACGCGAGAGCATGCGCCTGGAAGATGAGTATGCACGTGGCATCGCGGTGACGAACTTCCCACGCGAGGTCTCGCCCGGCTGGCTGGCACCCCTGCTGTTGCACGACGAGATCACGGAGATCGTCTTCCACGTGCATCCCCAGGACAACGCCGCTATGCTGCGACAACTGCTGCGGCGCAAGAATGAGTACCAGTCCTCGCGCCGGGTCAACGAGCGGCGAGGACGCATGGAAGACCCGGAGATGCAGGTGGCCGAACAGGATGTCGAGGTGCTCATCAGCCAGCTCGCTAGCGGCGAAGAGCGGGTGTTTGACGTGGGCTTCTACGTGATTGTGCGCGCCTCTGACCGCCGCAGCCTGGATGAGCGCACCGACCGCATGCTGGCCGTGCTGCGCAACCTGTTCCTGGTCGCACGCCCCACCACCCTCGAACACGCTCCCGCGTTCCGTTCCTTTTTGCCCGAGGCGCGCGACGAGTTGCTGCGTACGTTCAGCCTGGATGCGAGCAGCCTGGCCACCGCCTTCCCCTTCATCAGCAATTCTCTTTTCATGCCGACGGGCGTCCTGGTGGGCATCACGCCCAACGGGGAACCCGTGGTGATCGACGAGTGGGATGAGTCCCTGGACAACCCGCACGAATTCTGTGGGGCCATCACCGGAGCAGGCAAGTCCTATCTCTATAAGATCCGCATCATGCGCGAGCTGCTGCAGCACCGCACGCAGGGCTTACAAGTCGTGGTCATCGACCCAGAGTACGAGGACCTGTGCCTGGCCCTGGGTGGCGACTACGTGCGGCTGGCGCCCGGGTCTGAGCAACATCTCAACCCCTTCGATCTGCTGCCCCGGGGAACCGATATCGATGCCTACGTCGCGGACCGCAGCCGGGGCGACCGCCTGGCCGACAAAGTGCAGGCGCTGCATGCCCTCTTCGACATCATGCTGGCCGATCGCGGACCCGGCAGCATCACGACACTCACGGCACGGGAGAAAGGCCTCTTGGACCGGGCCATTTATGAAACGTACCGTAAGGTCGGCATCACGGCAGACCCCCGCACCCACGACCGCCAGGTGCCACTCCTGCGCGACCTGCACGACGTGCTGAGGAGCAACGTGTGTGGCAAGGATGAGTACGGGCTTGCTGACCGGCTCTATCGCTACGTCCATGGCAGCCTGGCAGGTCCCTTCCATGCGCCCACCGATGTGGCGCTGGATAGCCATCTGGTCGTCTTCGATATCCGCGACATGTCCGGTGAACTGCGCCCCATCGGCGTCTTTCTGATCACCGATTTTGTGTGGACGCAGGTGCTGCATAGCTACCGGCCCCGCAAGCTCTACATCGATGAAGCCTGGTCGCTCATCCAGCACCCCGAAGGCGGTCGCTTCCTGGCCAACCTGGCACGGCGCGCCCGCAAGCGCTATCTCGCGCTGGTCACCATCACGCAAAATCCGGAACTGTTTGCCACCGATGAATGGGGCAGTGTCGTGGCCGCCAACGCGGCGACCAAGGTGCTCAAGAAACAGGACCGGACCAGCGCCGATGCCATCACCTCGCGGTTCCAACTCACCGGCGGCGAGCGGCAGCGCCTGTCTCAGGTGGTAAACGGGTTATCATCCACATCGAGGCCAGTCCCCTGGAACACCGGCTCGCAACCACCGACCCGCGTGAACTGGCACGTCGCCTCGAACAAGAGCAGACGCGTTCGCAGGCACACCAGTTCGTACAGCAGGCTGATCAGCAGCCCCCAGGCATGACCGACAACGGCTATCAGCATCCCAAAGTACGTGGGGTGCAGCCCCCTGGGAAAGCGGGCAAAGGGAAGAACGAACCTACGAAAGAAGCCAGGCACAAGGAAGGAACTCCGTATGGCACGACGAATAGCATGTCTTGATGACAGTTTCCAGCGGCAACGTATGAGATCAACGGGAAGTCCCACCCCGCTTCGAACCATCCGTGCGCGCGGTGTCGATCGGCGTTTGCGCGCCCTCAAACCTGAGATTCTCGCGCTTGTCGAGAGCATTCTCGACAGCGGCGTCATTGAAAAGGGCCCGCACGTTGCCGCGCTCGCCCGAGAGTTCCAACAGCTCTGTCATGCACCATACCAACCGGTTCCCTGTGATTCGGGAACGGACGCGCTGAAAATGGCCTTGCTTGCCAGCGGCATCGGGCCGGGCGATGAGGTGCTCGTGCCCCAACTCTCTTTCATGAGCACGGCTTCAGCCGTTCACGAAGTGGGCGCAACCCCCGTGTTTGTGGACATTGAAGCAGAGGCAGACACCTATGCGATGAGCATCCCTGCTGCAGAAGCGGCCATCACCGAGCGCACGCGAGCCATCGTTCCCGTCCACTTATTCGGCCTGCCCGTCGATGCCGATGCCTTTCTTCAACTCGGGCAACGGTTCCAGCTGACGATCATCGGTGATGCGGCGCAGGCCCACGGAGCCAGCTATAAAGAACGAAGCGTGGGCAACCTCGGCTTTGATTTCGAAACCTTTTCACTGGCCGCCGTCAAAAATATTGGGGGCTGGCGGTTTGGGGGCATCGTGACGTATCGCGACCCGCGTATGGAGCTCCTGCTTCACCAACTCGCCGACCTGGGCCGCTCGCCGGGGGAGAGTTATACCCACTCCATACATGGCTTGCGGGCGAACATGGACGAGTTCAATGCAGCGATCATTCGCCTGCAACTGGCCCATTTGGAAGCGTGGAATGCCCTGCGGCGGCAACAGGCGGCCGAACACGACGCGGCGTTCGCAGACCTGGCCCCGGCTCTGCACACACCGGTCCAGCTGGCTGATCGCGTGTCGGCCTACTGGCAGTATTGCCTTCGCTGCGAGTCCAGGGCATTGCGCGACGTTCTCCACGCCTCGTTACGTGCGCGAGGCATCGAAACGGCGCATTATCCATGCGTGCTCTCAGAGCAACCCGCCATCAAAGCGGGGCGCAAGCCCTACCGCGTGGCATCATCTCAGGCTGCGGAAAAGGCGGTCGGCGAGCAGCTCTGGCTGCCGTTCTGGCCAGAGATGCTCGAAGAGGACCGGGCCTACCTCCGCGCGTGTGTGCGCGAGGTGGTCAACAGGGGCGCAGGACGAAGGAAGGTCTATACCGTGGTGTAGTCTGGCGAGGCTCATCCTGACTGCGAGTTGGATGGCATGAATCTTGAACAACTGCGGCTGGTACTCCAGGTGGTACCACCGCGCAGCGCGAGCAACCGGGATATAGCGGCGCTCGAAACAGTGATGCAGGGGCTGGTGCTGGGTGTTCGGCACCCGGTCGCTCTGGAAATTGCCAGGACAGTGCGGGGACGGCAGTTTCTGCTGCGCGCCACATCGCCTGCCGCACTGGAGCATCTCGCTGCCCAGGTTCAGGCCCGCTACCCACAGGCCACTATCCAGCGACTTACAGAGGACCCGCTGCACGTCAAGCCAGACGAGGCGATCACGGCGGTCGAATTGCAGCCGGGAGCAGCTTCGTACCTGCCGTTACGGTCCTGGCGCGAGCGGGAACTGCCGGTTGCAGGCACCGACCCGCTGCTGGGGGTGCTGGCGGCCGTCAGCCATGTGCCTGCACACATGCGCGTGGTTACCCAGCTCGCGCTGGTGCCACTCTCACCTACCTGGTCTCAGGCCTACCAGCGCAGGGCGGTGGAACATCCGCTGGAGCCTGAACGCCAGCGGCAGCGTAGAACGACGACTGCGTCAGGCTCATCTGCCCCCAGTACTGCCGGGATCATCGCGATGGGTATCCTGGTTGCCGTGCTCTTGCTCTGGTACCGCTTTTCAAAGAGGTTGCCAACTTGGATTGTGCATGCAGGATCGCTTCTGCTCCATGGCAAGAATCCGCAGCTTTCTTCCTCGCAGGTCACACTGCTCGTCGTTGGCCTCCTCGGCATCGCGATAGCGATCCTGCTTGTGCTGTTCGCGGTCAACTGGGTGCTTCGCCGTTCCAGGCACACGTCGATCTACGATATGCGCCTGGTGGCGGAGAAGACCGGCCGGAGCGCTTACCGGGCGCGCCTGCGCCTGTTCGTTATCGCAGCGCGTGAAGAGGCGAGAGGAACAAGCGCAGAGGCAGTGCCTGGAGGGTCGCTCCACCTTCGTCCAATCTCCTTCGTCGTGCGTCCACAAGAGCTCTCACTCACTCGTATCAGGAGCGCCTACCAGCAGTGGCAGCACACACGCCGCCGGCAACACGAGCAGGCCAGGGCGCGAGAGGAGGTGCTGGACCGCCTGACTGCCGCCTATCGACAATACCATACTGCCGCAGGTGGCTACTTTGTGCCCCATCACCTCTCTGAAAGGAAGGTGCGGCGCCTGCTCATCCACCGACATGGTCTCACTGGCTTGTTCACCGGATGGCAGCGTGACCTGCGACGATCGCGCCACATCCTCAGCGTGGCCGATATCGCGGTGCTCTGGCATCTACCCCAGTCGAGCGATCTCCCTGACCTGCCCCTTCTGGAGCGGGGACGCGCTCGCACAGCGCTGGCACCCCCAGAGCTGACGGTAGGCCATGGCTGGAAGATCGGCACCTCCCGTCATGCGGGGCACGATGTGCCGGTCTTCTTGCCAGAGGAGTGTCTGCGCCACAACCTGCTGGCCGTGGCCAGCACCGGCAAGGGCAAAAGTACGCTCTTCCAGCACCTGGCCCAGGCGATGTGCGCTATGCGGGCTGGCTCGGGCGGCGCAGGCGGACCCGGTTTCGCGTTCATCGAGCCGCATGGCGATGTCGTGCATGCCCTCTGTGGGCTCCTTCCCCCTGACGAGCGGGATAACGTGGTGCTGGTCGATCTCGCCACCACCGACTATCCGGTGGGCATCAATCCGCTCGACATGGTTGGGAAGGATCGTGATAAGGCCGTGGACACGCTGATCACCATCGCCGAACACCTGTGGGCATCCAGCTATGGCTCACGCACGGAAAACGTGCTCGAATACGCGCTCAAGACCCTGGCCGATGCCAATGAGCTGCTCATCCAATCCGACCCCTACCAGGGGCCCGACCGGCAATATACGCTGCTCGATGTCATGCCGCTCTTGCGCGCGGCGAGTTTCCGGCATGCCGTCCTGGAGCAGGTGCGTGACCGCCTGCTTATCGACTGGTGGCAGCACTATTACGAGCCGCTGGATGCGCACCAGCAGCGCGAGATCACCTCCTCGGTGATCACCAAGCTCTCCAAATTTGCCAGTTCGCGCGTCGCGCGGCGCATCCTGGGTCAGCCCCGTTCGACGATCGATCTGCGGGAGGTCGTTCGCGCGGGGCAGTACCTCCTGGTGAGTACCGCCAGCGGCGTGGTCGGGGCCGACCTCTCGGAACTGGTCGGCATTGTCCTGCTGGGCCTCTTCGAGGCAGCGCTCGCGGAGCAGGCCGCTCTGCCACCGGAACAGCGGCGGCGGCGCTACCTGGTGCTGATCGACGAGTTCCAGGTCTACCGGGGTGCGAACTACCAGGGCATGCTGGCCGAGTTACGCAAATATGGCGGTAGTTTCGCTCTGGCCACGCAGTCGCTGGCCTACCTGGACCGGCTGGACCGGACCCTGCGGGCGACGGTGCTGGCCAATATCGATCACCTTTTCGCTTTCCACATGGCCGGGGAGGATGCACGCCTCCTGCATGAACTGGACGGCATCGCGGAGGAGGAGGTGACCACCCTGGATGATTTCCAGTGCTATGTGAAGCTCTCGCTGCACGGCCACCGCCTGCCCGTCTTCTCGCTCGACCTGGATGCGCCACCCCGGCATGACGAGGACGTGGCGCAGTTTGTCCGCCTGCGCAGTCGCGAGCGCGATTCGCGACCAGCCGGGGTGGCAGATGACCTGATCCGGCAGACGTTGGCACGCCAGCGGAGTGCTGTGCCGACAAAACAACGAGCGTTGCCCACGAGAGGAGAAGAGGACACGGAGGCAGGCAGCGCACGACGCCGGAAGAAGCGCGGCGGGAGCAGTCGCAAGCAGACCGAGGCGCAAGCGACTCCATCTCACCAGCACCTGATGTATCCCGAAGACGAGGAAGTCGCATCTGCTGGTGAACGCGAGGACAAGAAAGGGGATGTGCTCAATGACTGAGGAAACCCTGAAGCGTCATCGGACAGGAAGTACGCTCACGGCAGCAGTATTGGAGGCGGTGGGTGCATCCCTGGCGGAGATCGACTGGCGGCTCTTGCACTGGCTGCTGCGCTATCCCCTGCAGCAGGCCGATGATCTGGTGGTAGGTGTCGCCAGGTGGGCCAGTCGCGCCACGGTCTATCGCCATGTGCAAGGACTGGCAGGGCATGGACTGGTCGAACGCGTCTTGCCGAAAACACAAGGAGCGGGGAAGTGGCTCTACCACCTGAGCAACCTCGGCCTGCATGTGCTGGCGAGACACCTGGAGAGACCAGCCCGTACACTCGCCCGCAGTTGGCAGGCCGATGAAGCGGGACTGCTGCGGTTGCTGCCACGCTTGCCCACACAGCTCGTGCTCCAGGAAGTGGTGAACGGGCTGGTCACGCACGCGGCAGAGGCCATGGCTATCCAGGGGCGGCGGCCCCTGCTCGTGCGCTGGACCTGGCAGCGTGAGGTAACACACCGCTTCCAGTATCGCGAACAGGTGCTGCGCTTCTTTGCCGATGGCGTGGTCGCGCTGTGTATTCGCACGCAACAAGGCGGTGGCAGCACGCAGGACCGGTGGTATGGCCTGTTTCTCCTCTCCACAGAGCTGGACGATGAACGGTTGATGCGCCTGCGCCTGGAACGCCTTTCATGCTGGCGTGAGTCTCCCGAACGCTGGTCGTTCTATCAGCACATGCTGCCGGTGCTGATTCTGGCCAGGTCGCAGCGGCAGTGCGAGCACTGGCAGCGTGCTGTCGAGAGTGCCACGCTGAAACTCCGTCTTGATCCACTGGCAGGTGCGCTGGTCTACCCTCCGCCACATAGAGGAGACGTCAATCCCTGGTTGTTCTCCTGGCGTACGCTCTCGACCGCTGTGTCCTGTCACCTGCAGGACGTGCTGAGATCACTGCCACTCGAGGCATTCCCATCCTCGCTGCGGCTGGAGGAGCATGAAGAGGAGGAGCGCAAGGCACGATCACCGTCGCATGCTCCTGCCGACACTCTATCCGCTAGGGCCCCAGCTCGTTTTGCTCGTCTCATGGTGGGAGACCTGACCACTCGCGCCGCACACATCAGGCAGAGTGGTCTGGAGGAACAGGAGGTAAGCGCGCTGCTGGGAGCGCGCTTAACCCCTTTCCAATGGGGCGTCCTGTGCCTACTGCTGGCACACCCGTTGTTGTCCGATGAGGAATTGGCAGCTTTCCTGAGTCTCCACCGCAGTTCGGTGCGCTGTACGCTCTACGCGCTCCACCAGTTGGGTTGCTTGGAGCCGATCCCGACCGAGGCCGGGAAGCGCTGGCACCTCTGTGAGCGTGGGTTGCACCTGTTAGCTGCTGCAAACCGGATGCATATCCGCAACATCGCGGTAAAGCCAGACGAAGAGGCAGACGGGGAAACGGCACCGGTGGTGCAGCGAGGAGAAAGCTGGCTGGTGCACCGTATCCAACACACGGCCGGTATCTATCGTTTCTTTGCGTGTCTGGCTCAGGCGGCACGAGAGCAACCGGAACAGCGCCTCTGCTGGTGGGAGACGGGAGCCACCTGCGAACGACACTACCGGGTAGGTGAGCAGTGGTACAATCTCAGGCCCGATGCCCTGGCCGAATATCGTGTGGGGCCGAAGCAGCTGCGTTTCTGGCTGGAGTGGGATTGCGGCACCATGAATGTGCGTGATCTGGCGATCAAATTCACCTCGTACGCACACTACGTCGCCTCGCGTGAATGGGCACGAGAGCATTCGATGCTGCCAGTGTTGCTATGCGTCGCGCCCGATATCGCGCAGGAGAGGCGGATGCAACGTGTGGCTCAGGCCAGACTCACGCATACTCCTGGAGTGGTGGTGTGGACGACCACAGGGGTGCTGTTGAACGAACAGGGACCGCTCGCGCCCATCTGGTTGCAAGGTATTTCACAGCGCCGTCAAGCATTACAGCTAGAGGACTCGCTCAGGAAACGTTTGCTCGATGTGATCCTTCGTAATTATTCAGCAAGGGGGACCCTGCCTGGGGGCAGGTAACCAGGGGGCCTGCAAGGGTCCTTGGCGGGGTGTGGCGGCAAGTGAGCCTGGGGGGCTTACGTCCCCCTTTGGCGTCACCTGAACGAAGCTGGAGCGGGGTTCAAAGGCGCAGCCAGCCCCTTTGGGAGGCCTGGGGTCTCCCCAGTTGCTCTCTTTTTTATCGCCACCATAGGCGGCAAGACAAGCAAAACGAGCGTGTGAGGGGAATCCCACCCTCTGGCGAAGCCCGACAGCACGAGATTGAAGAAGTGTGTATCCTCGTCAGGAGCAGGTAGAGCGCCCAGGTTAGCAAAAACGCCGTCGTGAAAGCCTTCCCCAGCTCCTCGGCTTGTAAGATTGAGATGAACCTTATCACGGCACAAATCTATGAGTAAGTTTTTAAGATCGAAAAGGAGCGCAGCAAGGGTTCCGCGGCCCATTCCCCTCGCTTTGCTGAAGAGGCGCTATTGCACCACGATGGTTGCCATCATCGAAGGATGGATATTGCAGTGGTAGCTATAGGTTCCTGCCTTCGTGAAGGTAAAGCTGAAGGTGCTTCCAGGAGCCAGAGGCCCAGCATTGAACGCGCCTTTGTTAGCAGTGACCGTATGGGTGACCGTATCATTGTTCGTCCAGCTTACCTTCGTACCCACCTTCACCGTGAGGGAGGCTGGACTGAAGGCAAAGTTCGCGATAGACACGCTGTTGCCAGTGCTAGTAGGGGCCGTAGTAGGCGTATTGGTGGGAGCAGCCGTGGGAGCGGTGGTAGGAGCGCTGGTGGGAGTAGCCGTAGGCGCGGTGGTAGGGGCCGTGGTAGGCGTACTGGCGGTAGTCGTTGTGGTCGTGCCGCCACAGGCAGCCAGGAGTACCACGAGGCATAGAACCAGCAGGCACAGCCAGGCTTTTGTGGCAGTATGGGCATAGGTCTTTTGCATTTCTCTTCCTCTTCTGCAATACGATTGTTGAACACAGCGGGAGAGGTCCTCACACTATCAGTACATACACGGCCTGGTTACATCAGGGCTCATGTACGTACAGAACGAGAGCAGCGGCTGTAGCAACGGAACGCCGGCTGTAACTCCTCTGCGTATGCATGACTAGATAGGTAGCTCGTCCTCATCAAGCGGTTTACGATGATTGCACCAAGGAGAGCACAATGCACAAGCACCTCACTTCCTCATCTGCTCCGGCACGAGCCCGGTTCTCCCTGCTGGCGTTGATCGCCCTGGTGCTGCTGGCAGCGTGTGGCAACACGACCACCACCGGGTCAACAGCGACACCGGCAGCGACATCCAATACCACGGCTTCCAGCACCACCACCAGCAGTAGGTATGGCAAGGGATATGGCAGCGGCAGTACGACGCCAACAGCAAGTAGTTCCGGCCAGCTCATTCAGACGGCGATGGCGACCGTGAATGGGAAGGCGGAGACCATTCTCACGAATGCCCAGGGGATGACGCTCTATTACCGCACCACCGATATGCCTCCGGCGACGGTGTGCAGTGGCGGGTGTGCCAGCGCCTGGCCGCCACTGCTCGTCTCCGGATCGACCACACCTACGAGCACGACCACCCTTCCAGGTAAGTTGAGCGTGCAGACCGATGCCAATGGCACCCAGGTGGAGTACAATGGGCACCCTCTCTATACCTTCTCAGGGGATACGAGTCCCGGCCAAACCACGGGCGAAGGGTTTGGCGGCGTCTGGCACGTCGTCACGCCCACACTTTCCTAAGTAGGGCTCTGCTCTGCTGTTCACGACCTGTGGCTCGGTCTCATCTCATCCGTTGCGAGGAATCTGCTCAGACACCACCGAAGGTTCCCCGTGTCGAACCTGAAAGGAAGAGCCCATGCAGGCCCTTGAAGAGTGGAAAGCCATCCTGACCACAGATTTGCTCGTCTTGCGGCGGCTGCAAGGAGGAGATGCGCTCAGCAGGATGAGGCGTGCTATGAAGCAGCAGGAAATCGGGCAACACTGCTGTCAGGCAGGCGAAAGCCTCGGTGATTCCTCTCCGTACGAAGGAATCAGGGTGATTGCAGTTCCGATCTTGGCCGGGCTGCACCATGACTACCAATGGGTAGCCTAAAGAGATACAAACAAAGTCGACAGTGCAGTAAGTGGTCGAGGCGTATCACGATGTCGCTGTGATGGGTGAAGGTAGCTGTGGAAGCCCTCTAGCCCATCGTGAGCATTGCTTTCTTGAGCGTGTTCTACCAGCAAACGTCTGTTTTTCTCGTATGCTTGAGGCTTTTTCTCTGAAAGAGCGAGAAGAACATCCCTGCTTTTCCCTCTATCGGGTTTCACGTCCCAAGCAAATCGAGAGGTGGAAGAAGAGGAAGTCGGCAATCTTGTAAACAGATGTACCAAGTAGCCATTACAGGCACGTTTTTTGTCCGGAATGAGGTGATCGAGCAAGCTGTCTTAGCAAGTGACCTACCAGAGATAAAAAGACATCTTTTAGAAAACAGACTGGCCGGTGTTCCCCTGAAACACTGGCGTGAAATCGTTGAGCCGCTGGCTGTAATCCCCTGAGCGGGCGCTTCTGTTTTTGTCAAGCGAAAGGGGTTCTTCGACAAGCTTATTCTCTTGCCCTCCCTGGCTTTTTGTGTTAAGAATACTAGTAACGCGACCATCACCACGCGGTGATTCTTCAAGTCTTGAGGTATTGCCCGGAAGCCGGTGAAGAAGTTTCGTCGACAGATCTGTAGTAGTACTGGCAATACATCTATTCATAAAGGTAACCTGGTATCACACATGGACAAAGAATTCTATCGTCGACATGCTCAAATGTGCGGGGCGTTTGCCCATCCATTACGCCTTGAACTGCTCGAACTGCTGCACGAACGCAGGGAATGCACGGTAGGCGATCTTGCGGAAGCAACAGGTATGCGCATGGCCAATCTCTAGCAGCATCTCGCGGTCATGCGCTCCACCAATATGGTGCTTTCACGCAAAGAGGGCGTAAGCGTCTACTACCGACTTGCCGACCCCCGCATTATGCAGGCATTTAATTTAATCACGGAAGTGATGCTCAGCCAGATGGCCCGTGAGGAAGAGTTACGCCAGGAGTTTGCTGTACAACTGCTGCAAGAGCCTGCCTCAGAAGTTGAGTAGCATTGGAAACCCACCTCCCGAAAGCGCCTATCATCGATAGGGGGTTCGTAACGGGAAACTGAGAAGAGAAAAATGAAACAACAAGAAGAAATACTTGGTGAGGTGGGACGAGAGCAGAACGACAGGCGCGAGAAGACAAGCAAAAAAGTGACCGATCACCTGGCAAACGAGCGTACCTTTCTGGCGTGGGTACGCACCGGATTGGCAACGATCACCTTTGGCTTTGTGGTAGAACGCTTTGGTCTGTTGTTGCGTGAGTTAGGATTCAAGAGCAACCTGGCTCCGGTCTTTTCTGTTCACTACTCTTCGATCATTGGTGTCGCGCTTACTCTGTTAGGTGTAATGGTCATGATCGTGGCACTTATCAACTTCTTGCAGATTCGCCGTGCCATCGACAAAGAGCAATTTCATCCTCCTGCTGGCTTCGCTATCGTGCTCACGATCCTGGCAAGCGTCATTGGTGCTCTGCTGGCGGTCTATTTGCTCTTGACTGCCTGACAGAACGTCTACTTCTGCCTCGAGATACGGTGCAAAGCGGAGTACGCTGACTGTATTGTTCAGAAAGGAGCTTCTCTCATGTCACCACTACTCGCATTATCCGCTGTCGATGGTGTAGAGATCACCACTATCATGGATAACTCGCTTGATCTGCTGATGTCCTCAACGCCCGTGGCACGTCGTTTTCCGCTGCCACACTATGGCTTCATGCGTCATCAGCTACGCGCAGAGCATGGTGTTTCCTTGTTGATCACCATCATCGACCAGGGAAAGCGTGAGACGATCCTATTTGATACCGGGGTCACACCTGATGGAGCATTGCACAACCTGACCGTGCTGGGCATCGACCTGGGTACCATTCAGGCCATTGTCCTGAGCCATGGCCATACCGACCATACGCACGGACTGGATGGCTTCCTCGACAAGCTTGGCAAACGACGTATGCCTATCCTGCTCCATCCAGATGCCTTCCTCAAGCGTCGTATTGTCTATAACGATAATAGCGTCCTGGATTTACCACCTCCATCACTCCATGATCTGGAACGAGAGGGGATAGAGCTCTTGGTGGAACGTGGCCCATCGTTTCTGATCAATGGCAAACTGCTGGTGACTGGACAGATCGAGCGCAGCACAGCTTTTGAGCAGGGATTGAAGAACCAACAGGCGGAGGTCGATGGGGCCTGGCAACCCGATCCATGGGTGTATGATGACCAGGCTCTTGTCATGCATGTACGCAATAAAGGGCTGGTGGTGGTGACTGGCTGCGGCCATGCGGGTGTGATTAATATTCTACGGCAAGCGCGTGCGCAGACAGGCGTTGAGCAGGTCTACGCTTTGCTAGGTGGCTTCCATCTCAGCGGGGCGCTCTTCGAGCCGATTATCCCTCAAACAGTCGAGGCATTACAGCAGATCAACCCTGCGGTCGTCGTGCCTGCGCACTGCACGGGATGGCGCGCTACACAACGGATTGCTCAGATGCTGCCAGATGCCTTTACGCCTAACAGTGTCGGGACGACCTTTGTGTTCACGGGGTAGTGCGGGTACCTCATGCTTGTGTAGCTCTGTCGATTCAAAGTGAAATACAACAGCGGAACAAAAGCAGGAGCGGAGGTGATGATGAGCCAGGGAAAGGTGAGCGGTATCCAAAAGACGATCAGCCATCCCATCTTTTCTACGCTCTACGAATGGCAGTTTCGCGGATTAGCCGAAAGCAATGTTATGGGGCCATTGCGCTGGGATACAGCAGGCAAGGCTTCGGGCATCGTGCTGGAAGTCGGCGAGGGCCTCGGCCTGAACTTCCCCTACTACGATCCTGCCAGAGTCGAGCGCGTCGAGGCGACCGAACCGGATGCCACCATGCTGCGCTATGCTCGTAATCATATCAAGGACGCGCGCGTCCCTGTTCATCTCACGCAGGCCGCCGCCGAAAACGTACCGTTCGCTGATGCCACCTTTGACAGTGCCGTCGTCACGCTGGTCTTCTGCTCCGTTGAGGATCCCCTGTGCGGCTTCCGTGAAATCATGCGCGTACTCAAGCCAGGTGGCATGCTCTACCTGCTCGAACACGTGCGCTCGCGTAACGCCTTGTTGGCTAGCGTACAGACGATCATGATGCCGGTCTCGCGAGCGTTACATGGCAATTGCCACTGGAACCGCGATACCGCTCGCACGCTGTCAATGGCAGGCTTCGAGATCACCAGGCGACGTGATTTCTCCGTCTTGCTCATCCCAATGCTTGTCGTTGAGGCGACTCGCCGTTGACATCCTCCCGCCCCTTCAAGGGGACAGGGTCTCTCAGCTTGGTATGTGAGGGCCTGGGCTTGACAGCGTTTCGTGCGCAAGGTCTTGGAAGAGAGCGATTCCCCGTAATGGGGGCAGGCTCGCGAGATCAGAAGCGTCCCCTTTGGCACACAGCGAGACTGCCTGGTTGATTGGCTGCTCTGGGAAGTCGCACACGATGAGCGTTGCTTGCGTGCCACAACGCGGGCCGGTCACGGGTGGATCGTCAGACCACCGAGGCTTCGACAAGTGGTGCGGCCAGACTCGCCTGTTGTCTCAGTTGCTGGAGTAAGACGTCCCGTGTGATATGGCAGGCCTCCAGGATACGTGGATCAGCCAACCAGTAACGGACTTCCGTCCCGACGCGTTGGGTCCGCACAATGCCCAGCTTTCGCATGACGGTCAGGTGCTGGCTGATCTTCGCCTGGCGCTCCCCTGTCGCTTCGACCAGGTCCTTGACCGCACGTGGCCCCTCTCCTAGCAAGGAGAGGAGTTTCAAGCGTGTCGGTTCAGCCAGGACCCCGCAGAGGTCTGCTTGCAGCCGATAGAGTTGCTCTTCTCGCTCGCGTTCCATCTTTTTGCTCCCTTCCGCTGTTCATATTAAATCCTTTGAGGATACCGCCAGCCAGGAGCGTGAAAGCTCTCACTGCGAAGAGCTCTCACGCTCACAAGAGGAGTGAGACGTGTCTCATACCAGCCCCTGCGGCACGATATGCCAGTAGGCCCGGTTGAAGAGTTGCTTCTCCATATGGTAGTACAGGCTGGGCCGTGGAGGATGTGGCGGGTGCTCATAGTTGAACACGAGCTGGGTGGCTTTGTTCTGGCCCGTCTCCAGGAAGCACATCACCTCGCCATCATAAGTTGCTTCGCCATTCCTGGGCTCTTCACCCCGTATTTCCGCAATCAGACGATGGGCCACCACCTTCGCCTCAAAGTGCGCTGCCGAGCCACTCTTAGACACTGGGAGGTCTGTCGCATCCCCCAGCGCATAGATGTGCGGCTGCCCTTTGACCTCCAAGGTAGCGCGATCCGTCGGCAACCAGCCTTGCTCATCGCCTAAACCCGATTCCTCGACCACTTTCGCGCCACGATGTGGTGGTACTACCACCAGCAGATCGTATGGGATCTCCTCCCCCTCCAACGACGAGATGATCTTGCGTTCGGTATCCACTGCTTCCGTATTGAAGAAGACAGTGTACTTCACGTTGCGCTCTTCTAAGAGCGGAGTCGCGACCTCGGCCACGGTCTCAATCGGAAAGACGCGCGGCAGCGGATAGAGGTAGTGGATCTCGGTCCGGTCGCGCAGGCCACGTTTGCGCAGCCATTCGTCAAGCAGGAAGGTAAATTCCAGTGGCGCCGGTGGGCAGCGATAGGGAATACCTCCAACTGTGATCACGATCCGACCACCCTCAAAGGTGTTCAGCGCCTGCCGCAGTTGTAAGGAGCCCTCGGCGCTATAGAAGTGGTGCCATTTCCCTTCGCCCTCGACCAATCCCGGCAGGTCTGCTGGGACCAGGCGTGCCCCGGTGGCCAGCACCAGGTAATCGTAGGGATAGACCGCATCGCTCGCTCCACCGGTGCCAACGATTTCATCCAATCCCTGGCTGTGATGCACATGGAGTTCGCGGTTCTGGGTATCGATCTTCTGTACCTCACCGGTGACCAGGTGCACATGGCTGCTCAGCAGGTCACGCTCTGGGCGGATCAGCTGGTCACTCTCGGCGCTGAGCTGGTTAAACGGCAGGTACAGCCAGCCAGGCATATAGGCATGTTTCCCGGTGCTATCAATCAGGGTGATTTCCGCCTCCTGGCGCGAGAGCGAGCGGGCCAGCAGATTGGCCACAATCGTCCCACCCACACCGCCGCCGACAATCAGTACATGTTGGGGCATACAATCGCCTCCTTCGTCATGTTAATGTGCCTTACGCGCTACAAAGCGTGTGTAGCCTTGCTCCGGAAAAGCTCCCAGGTAGTCGTGCCTGGCTTTTTGAATCCAGGCTGGGATATCCTTCGCCGAGCCGGGATCGCTGGACAGCACAGCCAGCACACCTCCCACCGGCAGCGCTTTCATGCCACGGATCAGCTCCATGAGGGGGCCGGGGCAAAAGCTGCCGCGTGCGTCAATCTCCTTATCAATCGTGACCTCTGTCAGTTCTGGCATCGTCATCAACTCCTTTCAAGAGTAGGGGAACGGGGT
>WNGM01004112.1_pt1 | contig 35354 bp, 35 predicted proteins | sample 5400571 | NCBI WGS metagenome assembly WNGM01 (sample SAMN13153378, study PRJNA577476) | soil metagenome | isolation source: 100 cm soil or saprolite under Garry oak tree replicate 2 | place: USA:California | collected 2016-06-15 | reverse complement strand
GGAATGTTGTAAACGATAAAATGCTTTGTGATGGGATCGAGGCGCGAGATCTCGTTTTCCGCTGAAAGCGTAATCCACACCTCGCCAGCAGGGCCAATCGCCAGGCCGTAGATTCCGCCTGTTTTATCCCCGCTATGCGGAGCATAATGGGGGGTAAACGTTCCTGTCTGTGGATTGAGGTTCAAAAGAAGTCCCCCGGAGAACGAGGTGATCCAGATGGTCCCATGGATGTCACTGGCAATCTCCATGAGAGGATTTACCGGGCCTGACATGGTGAAAAAACTGAATTTCCCCGTTGCGGGGTCAAGGCGACCGATGTGACTGCCACTGGCTTCGGTAAACCAGATCATGCCATGGGGATCAATGGTCACTCCATACGGGTTCAACTTCTGCACACTTTTGTCGCTAGAAATGGGGTATTGCTGAATCTGGCCTGTGTGTTGGTCGAGTTTCCCCAGAGCGTCGGCATTGAGCTCGGTGAACCACAGATTGCCGTGGGCATCCAGTGCGATATCGTTAGGGGCACTGGGTAAGGTTAGCGTCTTCCCTGGATTGCTGGGATCGGGAACTGTGAGCGTGGGTAAGGCATAGACCTGGTACTTGCCCGTGGCAGGATAGTAATGGCCGATGTAGTTGGCATACTGCTCGGCGAACCAGAGCGTATCGTCGGGCGCAACAACTAAGCCCATGATGCCATTTCGCCCGTGTGGCGGCGTCATTTGTCGAAATTGCTGTGTACGAGGATCAAAAGCGGCGAGATAATTATGGCCCATCTCGCCAAACCAGACGCGCCCTTCGTGGTCTATGGCAGGCCGCATCATACCGCTATCGGTCTGAGGCAAAGGGTATTCGCGAAAAGTGCCTTTTCCAGTGGTGGTCGATTGGGTGGCAGTAGTTGGGGAAGCGAAAGGGCCGCTGCTGGGCAACGATACGGTTGTATTTGCATCTGCACATGCCACCAGAAAGAGGGTTAGGATGACCAGGTCCGCGAAAAAGGAGAGACGCCTCATTGAATGTGTTCCTTCATGCATTCCACCCAAAAACCTGCAATCCCGTCATCTACCAGATGTGATAAGTGAGCGCTGACCAGCGTATTTCGCCAGTCGCGGGTCTCAGATTCGGGCAGGTCTAGCAGCTCGACGCGCAGATAATTATCGGTCAGGCCTTCCCAATGTCCGTGTTTTTTAGCTTCAATGAGTACCTGAGTTGTGGTCCCTAAAAACTGTTGACGGAAGAGGCGGCTATGTTCGTCGTTGAGCGCCAGGAGCCGCTCGCTGCGCGCCTTTTTGACTTCATCCTTAATTTGCCCCTTCATGCGGGCCGCTGCTGTGCCCTGGCGAGGCGAGAAACGGAAGACATGCGACTTGGCAAATTGCAATTCACTTGCAAGCTGATAGGTTTGTTCGAAATCACTTTCGCTTTCACCAGGGAAACCAGTGATGATATCGGTGCTTATGGCAACCCCTGGTATCAGGCGCCTGGCGGTGGCGACGATTGTTTGATAGCGTGCACTGTTATAACGACGGGCCATGCGCCGCAGGATGGCGTCCGATCCGCTCTGCATCGGGAGATGAAAGTGGCGGCACATGCGCGGATTTTCCCACAGGTCCAACCACTCAAGGCGAAAATCCTCCGGCTCGAGTGATGAGACACGTATACGTGGAATTGTGGTCTCGTGCAAAAGTGCGGCAATGAGATCTCCAAGATTTTGTTCTTCGTTCTCCCCGGGATGGTAATCCCCCAGGTGAATACCTGTCAGTACTATCTCCTGGTAGCCGGCTCGTACCTTGCGCTGCACATGCTCAACGACGGAAGCAATATTGCGGCTGCGCGAACCGCCGCGTACGTAGGGAACGATGCAATAGGTGCAGCGGTTATCGCAACCATCCTGAACTTTCATCTGCACACGCGTGCGCGATGCTGGCCTGGCGCTGGCTGTGGTGGGCAGGTATGTCTCCCGCGGCGAAAATGGTGAGAGGCGGGAGGGATTGTCAGGCTGCGGCTCTTCTTCTGTCACTCTGTCAAGCAGGAAGGCATGGTCACTGCCGATATGCTGGGTATCAAGCGGCAACATTGGCAGAACTGGCCTTTTGGGCTGCAATCTATCCTCGGTTGGTATAACCTGTCTTTCACCATGTTGTGGGCTGTTCGTCTCCTGTTGTTTCTTGATAGCCTCGACAAGAGCACTTTTGCCACTATTGCCAACCACGAGATCAACGCCCGGCAGCGCCGCAACCGCAGTGGGGTTTAATTCTGCGTAACAACCGGTCACGACAAGAAGAGCGCCAGGATGGCGCCGGTGTGCCTGGCTGATGGCAGCACGTGAACTGCGGTCACCCAGGTGAGTTACCGTGCAGGTATTGACGATATAGACATCTGCAATTTCGTCGAAGTCGCGCTGTACGAAGCCCGCGGTACTCATCTGTTCACTGATGGCCTCGCTATCGGCCTGATTTACCTTGCAGCCTAACGTAGCGACCGCGAAGGTAGTGTTTTCTGGCGGTGAAAGATCGTGCATATCTTCAATTTACTTTATCTGTTTTTCTCTTGTCTTTTTGGACACAAGGATGTTCTTTTGATTGCTCTCAAGTAGCTTGATTATAGCGCAAAAACGCAAATCGTACTAGATAGAATAAGTCAGTCGGGACTATATGCTTTTTTGAGCCTGGGGTGTTTCGTCAAGGGTTTTCTGGATCATTGGCAGGACAAACCAGATGTTGCCTAAACCGAAGAGCGTCCCTGTAACGATGCGTAATATCCAGGTACTTTCGCGCCAGCCAAACAACTGAGTGGTTCCGTCCCAGACCATGGGCAACAACATGAGGATCCAGAGCCACCACGGCAGGCCTGGCATCCGTTTCTTGCTCAGCACAAAGACGAGGCTACCCATGAACATGGACACATAGATGGAGAGATTGCGCTCACAGAGTCCCAATTGGTGGCCAAAGATATAGAAGGAGTGTGAAGGAACCTGGGCGCAGATGAAATGGAGTAAAATGAACAGCGGTTTGGCGATAGCATCCAGTCCAAAGTACCAGAGGAAGGGGATAGAGAGTGCGATAGCAACAATGAGGCCAAGCACAACGGTAATCACAGTCGCCCAGTAGTTGAGCAACCATTCGCCCACTACCTGGGTGAACCGTGCGAGAATCTGCTTTTGTTTCTGAGACAAAAGTGAAAATCCTCTATTGCTATTTTTCACTTGTTGTAATGCCATTATGCTTTTCCTTGCGCTTGAGACAGGGAACAGGGAGCTATCCTACCAGACTATCAGCTCTCTAGAGATATCAACGAAGTTGAAAGGCCTGCGCCAAATCACGATACTCTATGCGACCCTCTAATACCTTCTCATTATTAACGATAACGACGGGTATGCGATAACGATATTCTTCAAATAGTTCTGGATTACTACGAATGTCAATTTCTGTGAGCTCATAGGCAACCTGGGCTGCTATATCGTCAAGCATATCTCGCGCTTCATCACAGAGATGACAACCAGCCTTTGTATAAAAGGTCACCTGTGGTTGCGCCGGTTCTTTATGCCTGCTCACGCCTGTCTCTCCAGAAAGTTGTACTTTTCCTCTCATTAATCATAACATATGAACTCGACAGAATAACAGGTCACCCCTCGGGAAGGTGACCTGTTATTCTGCGTGCGTGCTTGCAAGCGCCAGCTAATCCTACCTGTGATATCACATCCGGCTCAACGCTCTATCTTTGTGTGATAGTGAGTAGGCTTCTCAAGCCGATTGCATGAGCAACATGCACAGTGATTCTCAGGATTTGATACGACAGGAGTACGGTGGAGGCGGACAGAAAGGACGTGGTGAAGTATTAACAGTGTGAATGCTGCTTTGGTGCAGTGGGAATGGAGGAGCCGCTTCCATCTTCACCGTCCAACCGAACAGACCTGCCAGCAGTACAAGTGCCATAACTACCAGAATGACCGACTTCCGCAATGTTGTAATCATATAGAACTCCCTCTCAATGCTCTAGCGCGGAAAACTCTTGCGCGCGTTTTCATGCGGGCCATGTTTGCCCGTCTATACTTGTAGGTAGGGAGAAGGAGGCAAAAACTTGCAATTTTTCTGTTTTTGAACTATAATCGTTTATTATATAAAAAAGTTAACCTCAATATATAGTACTCTGATCGAGAAGGTGATTTATGATTGAGAAGAGTGACGATTTATGGTCGCAAATCACTACTGTGGCTAGTCAGGTCATTGGATGGTGCGCACAAGAAATACTCACGATAGATACGTTGACGGAACAGATGTTGCAAGAGTGGAGAGCCATACGTGTGGGAGAAGAACAGCCTTCACAGAGCTTGCTCACGCGTATGGCCCTGCGCATTTGCAGCTGTGCCTTATGCGAAGCCTGGCGTTCAGATCAACCAGATATATGTAATCACGCTTTCGAGAACCTCAGGCGTTACCTGTATCGTTCTTTGAGAAACTCGAGCTACGCACACACATTGTGGCAAGATGTATTCATCACTGAAGATGTGTTGCACGAGGTGCTTGAGGAATTATTCGTGGCCGTGAGACAGAATCCAAGAGCTGGACCTGTCGATCCCGCTTCATTTCTCAAATATGCACAAATAGCGGTGCTACGCCATGCCCATGCTTATGTGCAAAAGAGTAAACAGGTACGACATTTTTCGCTCGAGGATTTCGAGGACTATCAACAGGAACAGTGTACTGACATACCTGCTGAGAAGCGAGAGCACAATCCGCAGCGATATGCAGAACACAACGAATTGCAACAAATTCTCAAAGATGCTATTCTAACATTGCGGAATAGGCGCTATCAGCAGGTACTGCTCTACACCTACCTGGCGGGTATGGAAGAACATGAACTGGCCAGTCTTTTGGGGGTACCAGTACAGGAGGTCTATATGTGGCGTTACAGGGCATTGCAAGCATTACGGAATAAATCCGAGATCATACAGGTTTTACAATTATATCGAGAATAGTATATGCCTGCAACTTCAGACGTTGGGGGACAAAAAATAGTAAGTACTTGAGGTAGATAATCAATGGGTTGCACTGAGCTGCGTCAGTTGTTGATGCGCACTGATTGGCGAGAAAGCGAGAGCTTGAGTAGTGGTATTGTTTTCCACATCCGCGCATGCCCACTCTGCCATCGCGGGCTGGTACAGCTTATAGGGGAAATCATAGCTGATGACCCGCTTAGTTGCGAACAGTGCCGTCTATATCTGCCCGATTACTATGAGGCTACCCGCACTGAATACCCACTGGTTGTAATGACTAACGAAAAAATGGCCCACATGGTTCTCCACCTGAGCCACTGCATCGCTTGCCACGAAGAATATGAAGAACTGGTGCTTCTCTCCGAGTTGGAGGAGCGCAATGAGATAGTTGATCTTTAAAAAAGTTACTTGCTCTCACGAGCCCGAGATCTCTCGTGCTGTGTCAACAGACGTTTGCGCAGCCTGATATTCTGTGGTGTAACCTCTACGAGTTCATCATTATTGATAAAATCTAACGACTGTTCCAGGCTCATGATAATTGCTGGAGTCAACCGCACCGCGATATCAGAGGTAGAGGAGCGCACATTCGTCTTCTGTTTCTCTTTACAGACATTGATCGTCATATCCAGGGGACGCACATTCAGCCCAACAATCAATCCCTCGTACACCGGCGTGCCCGGCTCTATGAAGGTATCACCGCGCTGCTGAGCGTTGTTCAGCCCATATGTTACAGCAACGCCTGTCTCCGAAGCGACGAGGGCCCCCATGCGTGTTGTGCCGATTTTTCCCAACCATGGTTCGTAGCCGACAAGCAGGCTGCTCATTGCGCCATTGCCTTGCGTCAGCGTCAGAAATGCATTGCGAAAACCGATCAAGCCGCGAGTAGGAATGTGATATTCTAGACGCACGTTACCGGAACCATCATTGGTCATATTGATCAGCCGCGCCTTTCGTGATGCTAAAGTCTCAGTGAGCACCCCGATATAGCTATCCCTGGTATCGATAACCAGGTGCTCGATCGGCTCGACGACCTTCCCGTATTCATCTTCGTGAGTGATTACCTCGGGGCGAGATACCTGGAATTCATACCCCTCACGACGCATTGTCTCAATCAGTACAGAGAGGTGTAGTTCACCACGACCTGAGACGATAAACTCGTCTGGAGAATTGCCATCCACTACCCGCAGGCTGACATTGGTCTCTAACTCCCGATAGAGACGCGATCGCAACTGCCGGGACGTGGGATATTTCCCTTCGCGGCCCGCGAAAGGACTGGTATTTACCCCGAAGGATAGTCCACATCGGCAATTGTTTCGCCAATATTGGCGTTGGCAATACCCGTCAAGGCAACAATATCGCCAGCCAGTGCCTCAGGAACCTCCAGGCGTTGCAACCCCTTATAGGTCAGTACAAGATTGATTTTCTGTCGAGATACCACCCCATCCCGGTTGATATGTGCGACAAAGGTGTTTGGTGAGACACGCCCACGTACGATACGACCAATGGCATATTTGCCTTTATAGTCATCGTAGTCTAGCGCCGCAACCAGTATTTGGAGTGGGGCCTCGGTATCCACCACTGGAGCGGGGATGGTATTCACAATTGTCTCAAACAAAGGCTCTAGATTCACTCGCTCATCATCTGGATGATACATAGCTACCCCATCGCGACCGATAGCGTACAGGATAGGGAAATTGAGGTGAGCATCCGTGGTCGCCAGTTCAAGGAAGAGATCCTGGGTCCATTCATGCACCTGCTCGACGCGTGCATCGCGGCGGTCAATTTTATTGATGACGACGATTGGTTGCAGGTTGAGCTCCAGGGCTTTTTGCAGCACGAAGCGAGTCTGTGGCATAGGACCCTCCACCGCGTCGATGAGCAGAATACACCCATCGGCCATATTGAGCACGCGCTCGACCTCGCCCCCAAAATCGGCATGTCCTGGTGTATCGATAATATTGATCTTTATACCTCGATAGATGATAGCAGTATTCTTCGCCAGGATGGTAATGCCGCGCTCCCGCTCCTGGTCATTTGAATCCATAATAAGTTCGCCCACATTCTGATTTTCGCGAAAGATATGGCTCTGCTTGAGCAGCCCATCTACCAGTGTAGTTTTCCCATGATCGACGTGGGCGATAATTGCGACATTGCGTATGTCATTTCGTCGTACCAAATTTTCAGTGTGGGCCATAGTATTTTGAACCTGCATAATAAAATTGTATAACTCCTTAAAGGCAAAAGAAAACCGGACGGTTTCTTTCGCCCGGTGAATAGGTTAGTTTTATACCGCTACTCTCAAGCTACATTGTATCTTTTCTGAGGGATGGCGTCAAGCACCGGATGTGGTGATGTGGTTGCTAATTCTGTAACGAGAATCTACAATAAAAGATGAAAGTTCCAAGTCTTAGTGCTTTTCTTGCAGCGAGGAACTCCAGAGTTTTTAGGAGAAGAAGATGAGCGAAGATCACCGTGCAATTTCCCAGATGCGCGCCATCACCATCTCACGTGAATATGGGAGCGGAGGCGGCGAAATCGCTAAGCGCCTTGCCAAACGTCTGGGGTGGCGTTTAGTCGACCATGAAGCAGTCGAGCAGGTTGCAGAGCAGTTGGGAGTCACTGAAGAGGAAGCTGCAGCGCACGATGAGCAGGTCGAGGGTCTTATTTCACGTATTTTGTACAGCATGCAAACAATTGAGCCGGTAGGGTATGTAAATGTGACAGCAACAGCACCTTTTGCAACGAACCCACGCGAATACCGTGACGCGCTGGAAAGGGTTGTCACAGCAGTAGCCTCAGCGGGAAATGTCGTGATTGTCGGTCGAGGGGCTCAGGTCATTCTGGCCCAACAACGTGACGTACTTCATGTTCGGATCGTGGCTTCGCTCGAACAGCGTATCCCTTATGTCATGCGCCGCGAGGGTTTGGACCAGGATACAGCTCGCAGACGCATACAAAGCAAAGATCGTGATAGGGACCGTTACTTGCAAAGAGAGTACCACCGCCATCCAGAGGATCCACACCTTTATGATCTTGTATTGAATACAAATATCATTGAACTGGATGGAATCGTCGATTTGATTTGCCTTGGATTAGAGCACAAGTCCAGGCGACTCTCAATACCTGATTTGGAGCTTGGGCCTGGAATGGGCCTGCCACGTTATCCAACGCAACCGGGCGATTTCCGGCTCCCAGAAAGTACGAAGTAGTCGCCAGGGTTCTACCGAAATCTTGCTGCTCAAATCTTTCTACGTATCATGTCCAGGAGCACATCCATGCCATCACCCATTCGTATCCTAGCTGTTGATGTCGGCACAGGAACACAAGACATCCTGCTCTTTGAGAGCGGGAAGACGATAGAGAATTGCTTCAAAATGGTGATGCCATCCCCGACCGTCATCATTGCCGAACGTATCAAACGTGCGACGGAGCAAGGCCAGCCGCTTTTGCTGACGGGTGTAACGATGGGAGGCGGACCATGCCATTGGGCTGCACGAGATCATGCATTGGCCGGTTTTGCCGTTGCCGTTACTCCTGAAGCTGGTCGGACGTTTGATGATGACCTGGCGATGGTCGAGCGCATGGGTTTTGAGGTCATTGACGAAGACGTGGCGGCGCGGCGGGCAGCGGATCCGGCTTTGGTCCATATCGAGCTACAAGATTTTAATGCTCACGCTATCATTAGTGCTTTGCAGGCTTTTGATGTCAACCCGCGGATTGATGCCCTCGCTATCGCGGCCTTTGACCATGGCGCAGCTCCTCCTGGCATAAGTGATCGGCGTTTCCGTTTTGATTTTATTGAAAAGACTGTGCGAAGAGCTCCGATGCCCAGCGCTTTTGCTTATGCAGCGGAACATACGCCTGCCGATCTGACACGCCTGCGCGCAATTGCTACGAGTGCGAACCGTTATATAGAACTGAGCGACTCAACTCCTGGCATTCCCCTGCTATTGATGGATACCGGCTCAGCAGCGGTACTTGGTTCGTTAGAGGATCCGCTGGTGCACAGTCAACAGAATAGCTTACTGTGCAATATTGGCAATTTCCATACCCTGGCTTTCTACCTTGTGGATGGGCGAATCGTAGGTATTTTTGAGCATCATACCGGAGAGATCAATCGCGCGCAACTAGAGGATATGCTAGAAAAGTTGGCACGTGGTACGCTCACGAACGAAGAGGTGTTTAACACAAGCGGCCATGGCGCTCTAATACTCGATTCTCCTTCTAACAATAGCAGCGGTTTTCCGTTTTTAGCTGTGACAGGACCCCGGCGGGAGCTATTGCGCGGGTCCTCGCTGCAACCCTATGAGGCGACACCTCATGGTGATATGATGCTGGCTGGCTGTTTTGGGCTTTTGCGTGCACTGGCGGATCATGAGCCAGAGCTGGCACCAATGATTGAGCCGTCGCTACTCGGGTAGTAATAGTCACCTACCCTATGTCCAACACATTTCAAATAGGAGGAAAGGCCAAAAAGAAGACATCAGCGCAATCTGCCAGATGGCAGCTATCTGGCGCTGCTCAAACCGCAAGCCGATGCGGGCTATCCGCTGAAGCAATCAGTTCTGACGCTTCCCTTCATACTTCTTTGACCAATCCAGTGAGTCCATCTGACTGCTCCTTCTCCGTGTTAACGCCAAGGTATAATTCATCCCCCAAAAATTTCTGTTGTTATCGTCTATAAGTGTGACTTTGAGGAATTCATATAACCATCCCTCAGAGGCATAAGCTGTCCTTCATGAGCATGAAACGCTCTGTCTAATAGTTGTGCTTTTAGGGATATCCTGACTTCAAGTTGCTTTTTAGAGGCATAAAGCAGCCACGAGTCGAAAAACGTCCATAGTGTTCATCGCACTCGTACTGCGATGGTATCAGACGGATTTTCTCCGACTCGGTGACCAAGATATCCCTAAAAGGGGTCAGAAGATGGCGTGACCCCTAATAGGAAATTCTTACATGTAGCTGTCATTACAGCCATATAAATTTGCCAGAAATCTATATGCTAAAAATTCACATTATCATCTTTTTGATATAAGTGAACAACGGATAAGAGAAGCAAATAATATGTTCAATCTCAAGCAAGGAGTTCATTTACTATGCCCATCATTCTTGTCGGCCTGAACCATCGCACAGCTCCGGTGGACTTGCGAGAGCGTCTCTCTTCTAGCTCGACATCACGGTATCCCGCTGGATCTCCTGCGCTCTCATGTTTACTCTCTGGAAGGTCGCGCCGCTGTCGAACATCTGATGCGGGTGACGACGGGTTTAGACTCCATGGTTTTGGGCGAACCTCAGATTTTGGGTCAGGTGGCCGAGGCATTCAGCGCATCTCAGACTTCCAACACGATCGGTGCTATCCTCTCCCGTCTCTTCACGGAGGCGGTCCATACTGGCAAGCGTGCCCGCAGCGAAACCGCTGTTAGCCGCCATACCACATCTGTCAGCCATGCTGCTGCTCTGCTGATGCAGACAAAAATCAGTGACCTGCGTTGCGCTCGCGTGCTAGTGGTTGGCGCAGGTGAGATGGCCCAATTGGCTGCTCGAGCTCTTCAAATGCATGGTACCCAAACTATCACCCATATCAACCGCACCGATGCTAGGGCCGAAGCTCTGGCTCGTCAGTTACAGAGCATTGCCCTCCCCTGGCACAAGCTGCCCGATGCTTTGGTCTGGGCCGATGGCGTCATCACCACCACCAGTGCCCCTCACACCATCATTGGTAGCGATGATGTGAGTGAGATTCTACCTCAGCGCAACAACCGTCCTCTCGTGTTCGTGGACATTGCTGTGCCTAGAGACGTGGAGCCATCCGTAGATGATCTGCCTGGTGTCCACCGCTACGACATTGACGATCTGCAAGATGTCCTAGACACTAATCTGGCTCAACGCCAAGCTGCCGTACCCCAAGTGGAGGCTATCGTAAACGAGGGAGTAGAAACTTTCTTGGTCTGGCTATATAGCCGCCAAGTTATGCCCACTATTATAGGCTTTCGTCGCAAGGCTGAGGCTATGGCCAACGCTGAAGTGACACAAGTCTTGCGCCGCTTGGATGCGCTAGATCAGCACAGCCAGCAAGCCATAGCTTACTTGGCTCACCGCATCGTTAACAAGCTATTGCACGAACCAACCGAGCGGCTGAAAGCGCATGCGGCCAATGGTACTGGTCACACCTACGCCCAAGCGATCCAGGAACTCTTCGACTTGGACATACCAGATGCAACGGCAGACCAAGCGCTTATCGACATCCCTACTGGAAGGGGTGCTTACCATGACTGAAACAGTCGTTCGATTGGGCACACGAGGTTCAGCACTAGCCTGCTGGCAAACGGCGCATGTGTGTGAACTGTTACAAGCATCTTATCCCCAACTGTCCCTAGAAGTACAAGTTATCAACACCCACGGTGATCAGGTAGTGGATACGCCCTTACCGCTCGTAGGAGGCAAAGGGGTTTTTACTGCTGAACTGGAAACTGCCCTAAAAAGCGGTACCATTGATTTGGCCACCCACAGCCTCAAAGATCTCCCGACTGAGCCGCCGCAGGGTTTGGCCGTTGGTGCTGTTCCACGGCGAGCTAACCCTGCTGATGTGATGATCAGCCGCTGTGGCTACACATTAGAAATGCTACCTACAGGTGCTACCATTGGTACGAGCAGCCAACGTCGGGCTGCCCAACTGCTGCATTGGCGCCCGGACCTGCACATTATCAACATCCGGGGCAACGTGGACACGCGTATTCGCAAGGCTATGGACCAATCTGGTCCATACGATGCGATCATCCTGGCTTATGCGGGCCTTCAGCGTCTGGACCACCTTGATGTCATCAGCGAGGTACTGCCTCTCGGTCAGATGCTCCCTGCCCCCGGTCAAGGTGCTCTGGGCATCCAATGTCGGGACGAGGTCGCATGGCTCGCACTATTGGCACCTATCAACCATCTGGAGACAGAAGTTGCTGTCACAGCGGAACGAGCCTTCTTGGTCGGGCTAGGCGGCGGTTGCTCCGTGCCCATTGCCTCTTATGCCAGCGTTGAAGCAGGCCATCTGTACCTTCGGGGCCGTGTCTGCGCCTTGGATGGCTCTGCCCAGATCGATCTGAGTACCACTGCTCCAATAGCAGAAAGTGCTGAACATTGCATATCCATTGCTTACCGGATGGGCATCGAGTTGGCTCGAACAGCACTAGAGCAAGGGGCAGCCGCGATTCTGGAGGCCATAGCATGAAAGGGAAACGCATTATTGTTACCAGAGCCCCCCACCAAGCTACTGAGTTGGGCAAACTGTTGTGCAGTCGCGGTGCTGAACCATTGTTTTATCCCTGCATTACCATTGCACCACCAGAAAACGTTGCTCCGCTGGACGCAGCCTTGCAAGCGGCCGTTGCCGACGATTTCGACTGGCTGGTAGTGACCAGTACCAATGCTGTACTAGTCCTCGCCAAGCGACTCGAGGAACTAAGGTTAGCTCCAGCGAATCTGTCCAATATAGCGATAGCTGCTGTTGGGCCTGCGACTGCTGAAGCAGTACAAAACTTGTTGGGCCTGCAAGTAACGGTAGTACCGGACAAATACGTAGCCGAGTCGTTGGCTGCGGCTCTACGGTCGACATCGCCAGCACACATGCTCGTGCTCCAAGCCGATATTGCTCGCCCTATCCTAACCCAGGAACTCATCACTGCTGGTGCCAAGGTGACTGCGGTGTCTGCTTATCGCACAGTACAGGGCAGCGGCGGGGTCAAGCTCCCTATCCTGCTGGCTAACAATCAGGTCGATTGTATTACCTTCACCAGTTCGTCCACTGTACGCAACTGCGTGCGCCGGTTGGCAGCAGAGGGCGGCAATCCGAGCCATTTGGCCAGCGTCTGCCTGGCCTGTATTGGCCCTGTTACCGCCCAGACAGCCCAGGACCTAGGCTTCTCGGTGGCGGTGGCGCCAGCGGAACACACGCTGGAGGGGCTGGTGGCGGGACTGGAGGAATATTTTCGAGAGAAGTGAGATGACAGGCCTGATAGCGATGTTGATGAAAATGGAGGATACTACCAGGGTGTTGCGGTAGTACCAAAATGCGCGTCTAAACGGCAACATGCGTGTGTGCTTTTGAGTTATGGAACCAGGGCGCTGTTGCGTTTTTGCTGCGCAAAGTGAGAGAGCGCGACACCCTGGTGATACGTGCCCGAGAAAGGGGGACATCATGAGTAAGGCGAAAATGCCTCGTTGGATTGTTAGTTATTCGGTGATACGTACCCGAGAAAGGGGGACATTATGAGTATCAGCTACCGACTGCTCTACTTGCTCGGCTTCACACCCTGGGATCAGGGCGTGATACGGCCCGAATTGATCGAGGTGGTGGATGGGCCAGACGCCCTCCCGGTGGGACGAGCTTTAGACATTGGCTGCGGCACTGGCACCCAGTCGATCTACCTGGCCCAGCACGGCTGGCAGGTGACGGGGGTCGATTTCGTCCGCAAGGCTTTGCAGGTCGCGCAGCGCAAGGCAGCGGCCGTCGGCGTCGCACCGACCTGGGTCGAGGGAGACGTGACCCATCTCCCCGAACTTGGGATCAGGGACGACTTCGCGCTGCTGTTCGACTTCGGCTGCTTCCATGGCTTATCCGACAGGCTGCGCGAGGCCTACGTCAGGGGAATCACCTCCGTCGCGGCGACCAACGCTGACTTCCTGCTCTTCGCCTTCAATCCAGGCAAACGTGGTCCGATGCCGCGCGGGGTCAGTTCCGAGGAGATTGCGGTGCGCTTCGGGAAGGATTGGGAGCTGATCTGGACGCGAAAGGCGACCGGGCTCCAGCTGTCGGGACCGCTCCGCCATGCGGACCCAAGGTGGTACCGCCTCCGCAAGCGGCAGTGCTCCCGCGAGAGCACTAACTGAGATTGCTCATGCATACTGGAACTAGGAAGATCCTTCCCATGTGAGAAGATAACCGGCAGGATGGTATGCGTTCGCCAACCCCAGGAGGGTTTACCTGTATGAATAGCTCAACTATGAATGACTCAACGCACCGGATCGATGCGAAGGCATCTGTTCTGTCCCCACCTGCCATGGGCTGCCACGCGCTGGTGATCGGCGGTGGCATGGCGGGTTTGCTTGCTGCGCGGGTACTGGCCGAGTACTTCGAGCAGGTGACGATTGTCGAGCGGGACCACTTCCCGCACGAACCCACGTTCCGCGCAGGGGTGCCGCAATCCCGCCACCTCCATGTGTTGCTGCGGCGCGGCCAGATGATTCTGGAGCAACTCTTCCCGGGGCTGGAGGCGGAGCTGGCCGCCGCTGGCGCTCCCCTGCTGGATTGGGGGCAGGATCCATACTGGCTGACCGCCCGGGGGCTAATGCCACGCTTTCCCTCCGGGATCACCACGTACGCCTGCAGCCGACACTTGCTGGAATGGTTAGTTCGCCGACGGCTTGTAGCCTCTGCGTCCATCCGCTTCGTAGAGGGATGTGATGTGATCGGCCTGTTTGCCGACACCAGCACCGCCAGCGTCGCGGGTGTCCGCGTCCGCTACCGTGACAGCGGCGCAGTCGAAGCGTGCCATGCGCAGCTGGTGGTGGACGCGAGTGGACGAACATCTCAGACACCGGAGTGGCTGGAAGCGCTGGGTTACGCACGTCCAGAGGAAACGATCATTAGTGCATTCATGGGGTATGCAAGCCGCTTCTACCAGCGGCCCCCTGGCTGTGTCGCACACTGGAAGAACATGCTCGTGCAGAGCAGACCGCCTGAAAGCACGCGCGGTGGCACGCTCTTCCCCGTCGAGGGTGATCGCTGGATCGTGACGGTGAGCGGCGCCGCGCGAGACTATCCGCCGACCGACGAGGTTGGCTTTTTGGCTTTCGTAGAGAGCTTGCCTAGTTCGATACTGTACGATGCGATCAAGGATGCACAGCCCCTCTCCGCCATCCATGGCTATCGACAAACCGAGAACCGCCTCCGGCACTATGAGCACCTCCCACAGTGGCCGGAGGGATTCGTGGTCCTCGGTGACGCGGTCTGCGCCTTGAATCCGGTCTACGGGCAGGGGATGACCACGGCAGCGGTGGGTGCCCTCACATTGCAGGGGTGCTTGCGTCACCAGCGACGGCAGTGCCCAGATGGTATGTTGATCGGCATGTCGCGGCGTTTCCAGCAGGCGCTCGCCAGGGTCAACACGGTTCCCTGGCACATGGCAACCCTTGAAGACTTCCGCTTCCTCGAGTACCAGGGCGGCAGGCCAAGCCCCGCCGCGCAGAGGCTGCAGCGGTACCTGAATGGTGTACGGGCGTTGGCTTTCGTCGATCCGCAGGCGCACCTTCAGCTGTTGAACGTGATGCACATGCTGAAGCCGCCCAGAACGCTCGCAGGGGTACTGTCAACTGAGCGTGTAAATTTGAAGATGAGAGGCGTATAGCTTAGGCGGGACACCTGCAATGTGTGCGGGGCAAGCCGCTCGACATGCTACGTCCTTCGGGCGACGCATAGCACGCCCATCACCGTGGCTAGACTTTATGCGTCGCGGCGGAGGAAGCGATAACTGATCCATACACCAGCTTTATGTCTCGTATATCCGAGAAAGGACCCAAGACCCATGACAGACATAGCCAAGTTTCCTATAGCACGTCTCCGTCGGTTGCGAGGGACAGCAAGCATGCGTCACATGTTTCAGGACACTATCCTGAGACCGCAGGATTTTATCTATCCGCTTTTTGTGCGGTATGGTAGCGATATTCAAAAACCCATTGGTTCTATGTCTGGTCAATACCAGTGGTCAGTGGACAAACTAGCGCACGAAGCTCGCCAAATTGCCACCCTGGGCATCCCGGCAGTGATCCTTTTCGGCATCCCCAAAACCAAGGATGCCCGTGGCAGCGACAACTACAATCCTGACGGTGTTGTACCTCGGGCCATCCGGGCTATTAAAGACGCCGTTCCGGAGTTGGTAGTAGCCTCCGACATGTGCTTCTGTGAATACACCGATCATGGCCATTGTGGGATCATCAACCAAGCTGGAAGTGATTACTACGCGCCTTCTCTCCCTGAGGGTTACCTGCTCAATGATCCCACACTGGATCTGCTCGGGCGTGCTTCAGTCGTCCACGCCCAAGCAGGTGCCGATATTATCGCCCCATCCGGGATGATTGACGGCATGGTCGGCACCATACGCAATGCCCTCGATGCCGCTGGCTTTCAGCACGTCGCCGTGATGAGCTATGCCGCTAAGTACGCCAGCACCTTCTACGGCCCTTTCCGGGATGCTGCCGAGAGCCTCCCCCGGTTCGGAGACCGCCGCCAATACCAGATGGATCCCGCCAACCGCCGCGAAGCTCTAAGGGAAGTAGCTTTGGACGTGGCTGAGGGCGCCGACATCCTGATGATCAAGCCAGCCCTCCCTTACCTCGACGTACTCAGCGGGGTGCGCCAGGCTTACAACCTGCCAGTAGCTGCCTATCAGGTGAGTGGCGAATATGCTATGCTGCACGCCGCCGCAGCGAATGGCTGGCTGGATTTGCGCGGCTCTGCTCTGGAAAGCCTGATTAGCATCAAACGAGCAGGTGCCGATCTGATCCTGACCTACTTCGCCAAGGACGCTGCTCGTTGGTTGGAAGAATGAGAATCGGAGATAGTTAAAATGGAAGCTACACAATCCACGATACAGAATCAAGGGTCCACGGTCTCCAGCAGCCGCTTTTTGCGTGCCTGTCGTCGCCAGCAAGTGGATACCACACCCATCTGGTTGATGCGCCAGGCTGGTCGCTATATGGCCGAATATCGGGCACTGCGCGAAAAGCACGGCATTTTGGAGATCATCAAGACACCAGAGCTGGCGTGTGCCGTGACATTGCAACCCATCCGCGCCTTCAATCTGGATGCGGCCATCATTTTTGCCGACATTTTACCTCCACTTGAGGGTATGGGGCTGAAACTGGAGTTCGGTAAGGGTGAAGGACCGATCATCCACAACCCAATCCACAATAGCGTCGATGTAGATGCACTGCGTGTGCCGGACCCAGAGGAGAGTCTCTGGTTCACCCTTGAGGCCATCAAGCTCACCCGACAGGAACTTGACAGCCAGGGTATTCCGCTGATTGGCTTCAGTGGCGCACCTTTTACACTGGCCTCCTATGCCATCGAAGGCGGGGGCAGTCACAAATACTTGCAGACCAAAGGGCTGATGATGAGTGAAAGGGCCCTCTGGCATCGATTGATGACGAAGTTGAGCGAAGTAGTAGGGCACTATCTACTGGCTCAGGCTCAGGCTGGTACCCAAGCCCTGCAGCTCTTCGACAGTTGGGTTGGCACCCTTAGCCCAGCTGACTACCGCGAATACGTTCTGCCCTACAGCCGTCGCGCTATCGAGATCGCCCGCCAGGCCAATGTACCCATCATCCACTTTGGCATTGACACTGGCGGCATGTTAGACTTGATCCGAGATGCCGGAGGTGACGTGATCGGCGTTGACTGGCACATCGACCTGGATACTGCCTGGCGATGGCTCGGGCCCGATGTGGCTATACAAGGCAACCTGGACCCGGTTGCCCTCCTGGCCCCATGGCCCGAACTGAAGAAGCGGGCGCAATATGTACTGGATCAGGCTGCCAGGCGCCCGGGTCACATTTTCAACCTGGGCCACGGCATTTTACCTGGTACGCCGGTTGACAATGTGCAACGTCTGGTCGAATTCGTCCACGAATACACCTTTTCTGCTGGTTGATTTGGGGAAACGATAGCAAGTGCTGTTACGTAGTTCCTTACTGTAGCCTGTTTAAGCTAGTTAAGAGTTTTGTACCCTAAAAGTTCAACTTCCTGTTGTGCTAATAAGGAATTAACTAGATCTAATGCCGAAGAAGGTAGGCCATGCTGAAACTCGAAACCATGCGCGTACGAATGGAAAAGATGGTGCGCCGAATGCAAGATGCCATCTGTGAAGCCATCGAAAGACCAGATGGCAAGAGCTTTCGCGAGGACGTCTGGACCCGCTGCGAAGGTGGCAGTGGGACCAGTCGCGTGATGCAAGACGGGAACGTGTTTGAAAAGGCGGGAGTGAACATCTCAGTGGTAAGTGGGACTTTGTCTAACGAAGGAGCTAGTGCTGCCATGGGCACTGGCAGCGAACTAGGAGCTACTGATCTCCCCTTCTTTGCCACAGGTTTAAGCTTAGTCATCCATCCGCATAATCCTATGGCACCCACTGCCCATGCCAACTACCGGTATTTCGAGCTGGGTGATAGCGCAACGCCGAGTTCCTGGTGGTTTGGCGGCGGCTCAGATCTCACGCCCGCCTATCTCATCGACGAAGATGTGGTGCATTTTCATCGTGTGCATAAGGAAGCCTGCGACCGGCATGACTCGTCCTTCTACCCTCGCTTCAAAAAGTGGTGCGACGAGTATTTTTACATCGCGCATCGTGGCGAAAGCCGGGGCGTGGGTGGAATTTTCTTTGACCACTTGAACGATCGCGATCCGAAGGCACTCTTCGCCTTTGTCACAAGCTGTGCCGAGGCATTTATTCCCGCTTACTTGCCTATTGTAGAAAGACGCAAAGATATTCCTTTTACTCTAGCACACAAGCGCTGGCAGCAGTTACGGCGAGGTCGCTACGTGGAGTTCAACCTGATCTATGATCGTGGTACCTCGTTTGGTCTCAAAACTGGTGGGCGCGTAGAGAGCATCCTCATGTCCTTACCCTTGGTCGCCCGCTGGGAGTACGACTACCACCCTATCCCAGGCAGCCAGGAAGCAAGAACCTTAGAGGTACTGAAGAACCCACGGGAGTGGCTATGAGCGCAAATCCTGTCATGTAGTGCGTCGTGAGATTTGTTTCAACGAGTCAGATTCTATACTCTAAAAGTTCAACCTTTCGTCGTTTTACCAGTGATTAATCAGATCTAAGAGGAATTGTTCCATAGAACATCAAGAGAAAGGCACCTGTAGTAATATGGCTTCTGTCGCAGTAATTGGTGGTGGCCTTAGTGGGCTGAGTGCGGCATATCGACTCACACAGCGAAACGTGCAAGTGGCAGTTTTCGAGGCGGCATCCCGTTCGGGCGGTGTCATTCGTAGCGAACGTTGCGATGGCTATCTCATAGAGTACGGCCCCAATTCCATAGAAGGGACTACCCCTGTTATCTCGGGACTCATACATGAGCTGGGATTGGAGCAACAGTGCATCGAAGCGAACCAGTCAGCGCGTCGGCTCTATATCGTTCGAGGTGGTCAACTGTTGCCTCTACCTCATTCACCTGCTGCATTCTTTTCGTCGCGGCTCTTCTCGCTCTCAACGAAGCTACGCGTGCTTCGGGAGCCATTGATCAAACGAAGCGCTTCAGCAGAGGAGGAAAGCGTCGCGAATTTCATTCGACGTCGGCTGGGAACTGAGATTTTAGACTATGCTATAAGCCCATTCGTGACGGGAACCCTTGCAGGAGATCCCGAACGGCTATCTGTACGGCATGCTTTCCCAAACCTTTATACTATGGAGCAACAATACGGCTCACTTATTAAAGGGCAGATCAGCAGAGCAAAAGAACGAAAGCATCAGTCTTCTGAATCGAGGCGTTCTGTCGCAATGTTTTCCTTTCGTGAAGGAATGCAGACCTTGACCGATGCGCTACATGCTTGTATCCGCAACAGCGTGCGCTTGAATACTCCCGTTTCGCGGCTTCAACAGACTCAATCTGGCTGGATAGTGACAGCACTCGTAAAGAACCAAGCCATAAGTGAACATTTTGACGCAGTGCTGTATACGGCTCCTCTCCACCAACTACCCACCATTCGTATTGAGCCTGCAATTGATCTGAAGCCGCTGGCTGATATGTACTACCCGCCGCTCTCAATTCTCGTATTGAGTTTCCGCCGAGAAGATGTGCATCACCCATTGGATGGATTTGGTATGCTCATACCCGAAGCCGAACGGTTTAACATTTTTGGGACCCTGTTCTCCTCCACGATCTTTAACCATCGTGCTCACGAGGGATACGTGATGCTGACAAACTACATTGGCGGGGCTCGCAACCCAGAATTAGCGATGGAGTCTACAGAAGCATTGCTCGAGGTAACAATGCAGGATCTGCGCGCTACTCTTGGTGTCAGCGGTCAACCTACCTATGTGAAGCACATTCCCTTAAAGAAATCCGTTCCGCAATATAACATTGGTTATGGTCAACTGAAGGAGTTGATGGATCAGACAGAGACGCAACATACAGGCTTTTTTATGGCAGGTAATTACCGGCGAGGTATTCCCATTCGTGATGTGATCAGCTCCGGATATGAGGTTGCTGAGAATATCTTTGAGACGCTTGGCTGCACTTAAGCAAGAGCTTGTTCTGAAGACGGAATACGGTGAGCGATTCTCTTGCCGCAGTATGGGAAATAGAGCGGTGGATAGGACAAATCGGGAGATAATACTCAATGAATACGATAAGATCAGAAACACTGTTTGCCGAAGCACAGCACCTGATTCCTGGAGGTGTTAACAGCCCAGTGCGTGCATTTCGCAGTGTGGGTGGCACACCCCGTTTCATCAAGCGGGGTCAAGGCGCCTACATTTGGGATGCGGATGGCAACCGCTACGTGGACTATGTCCTCTCCTGGGGACCGATGATTCTCGGGCATGCACATCCAACAGTGGTATCTGCTTTGGAAGATGCTGTAACACGAGGCACAAGCTATGGAGCTCCGACCGCACTGGAAAATGAACTAGCTCTTCTGATCATCGAAACCGTGCCGTCCCTAGAGATGATCCGCTTTGTCAACAGTGGCACGGAAGCTACAATGAGTGTATTACGTTTGGCACGAGCCTACACTGGTCGAACAAAGATTTGCAAGTTCGCTGGCTGTTATCATGGTCACGCTGATATGCTGCTGGTACAGGCTGGCAGTGGCGTCGCTACCTTGGGTCTGCCCGATTCACCAGGTGTACCTGCTGCCAGCGCTACGGACACGCTTACTGCACCCTACAATGATCTGGCAGCCGTGCGAGGGCTTTTCGAACAGTATCCTGATCAGATTGCCGGAGTAATTGTGGAACCCATTGCCGCAAACATGGGCTTTGTTCTACCGGCATCGGGCTTCCTGCAGAGCCTACAAGATCTGTGTCGGGAGTTCGGCGCGCTCTTCATCTTAGATGAAGTGATGACGGGCTTCAGAGTGGCGCTGGGAGGTGCACAAGCTTATTGGAACTTGGACCCGGATTTAACCTGCCTGGGCAAAGTGATCGGAGGTGGGCTACCGGTAGGTGCCTACGCTGGCAAACGGGAAATCATGAAGTTAGTAGCGCCGTCAGGCCCTGTGTACCAGGCAGGCACGCTCTCTGGCAATCCCCTGACCATGACTGCTGGCCTTGCTACCATCCGAACATTGTTAAAGCCCGGCGTTTTCGACGCCATTGCTCAAACTACTGCTGAACTCGTGCAGGGGATTCAGGCAGCCGCAAACACCTTTAATGTTCCCATCCAGGCTGCTCACATAGGCACCATGTTTGGCTTTTACTTCCTTAAGAAGACGGGTGTTATCATCACCGACTACTCCAGTGCTAGGGCTCATGCCAATACTCCACGCTATAGCCGCTTCTTCCACACCATGCTAGACCAGGAAGTCTATTTTGCTCCCAGCCAGTTTGAAGCTGGTTTTCTCAGCAGTGCTCATGGGGAAGGATGAGAAATGGTAGACAAAATAAATCGAGCAGAGGAGATGTTTAGAAGAAAATTTGAAACATTTCGCAACCTGGCGGAACAACTTGGAGAAGAAAAAGCTTGGGAAAAGATGCTCGAAGACTACCCGGAAAGACAGAAAAAACAAATGGGAAGATTCATAGACAATGTAACATTGGTGGAGGGCTTTACAAAAGCAATTCCTGTCTTCAAACAAATAGGTATGGAAATGGAAGTTATTGACATTTCCAACAGAAATACTGATGCTGCACTGGAAGTACAGAGACACTGCCCCGTCTTGCAGCTATGCAAAGAGTACGGTCTTGACACTCCATGTCGCGTTATTTGTGAGATGGACGTAGAAGCTACCAAGAGGGCTTTTCCGGGAATGAAAGCTGAGATTTTAAGCCGACAAGCAGATGGAGCATGTGTTTGTCTATTCAAGTACGAAAGAGAAGCAAAGTAACCCCCGTGGACCATACCTCTGCCCACCATGCTACGCGGTTGCTGGTTAACGCGAAAAAGTCCTGGGTTATGCTTCGCTGAACGGGAGCACCTACTGCTGCTGGCAGTATAGCTCCCGCCAGATCTCAGAAATATGAATAGTTATATATTATCAATTGATAAATAAAAGAACCCAAGAGGTCTTGGTATGAAGTCAACCGCAAACTGGATATATACAGCTCCCACTCTTCCACTAACGAAAGTTTATGGTGATGCGAACTATAAATGGAAGGTTTTGATTTCTGTGGTCTTCGGTACGTTTATGGTCATTCTTGACTCTACGGCTGTAAACGTTGCCTTGCCAACACTCCAGCGTGTCTTTAAGGCTCCTGTAGACCAGGTTGATGGGGTATTGACGACCTATGTGCTCGCTTTGGGTATTGTGACGCCGCTTGCAGGCTATCTTTCGGAACGCTTTGGCATCAAGCGAATGTATCTCACTTCGCTTGGTTTATTCGTTCTGGGATCGATCCTTTGCGCGTTTTCACCGTCGCTCCCTTACCTGATCGTGTTCCGCGCCTTGCAAGGGCTCGGCGGTGGTATGTTGGGACCCCTAGGAATATCGCTGCTGTTTGGCGTATTCTCTGAAAAAGAGCGGGGGCTGGCCTTTGGCCTGTATGGTATACCGCTCGTTGTCGCACCTGCTAGCGGTCCAGTTCTCGGAGGCTACTTCGTAGAGTACCTGGACTGGCGCTACATCTTCTTCATTAATATTCCAGTTGGTATCGCTGGTATTATTCTAGGAGTTTTGTGGCTGCGCGAAAATAGGCGTGGAACTTCGGTCCGCCTGGATATTCCCGGTATTCTGCTCTCAACGATGAGTTTCGGGATACTGCTCTATACAATTCAACGTGGAAGTAGCGAGGGCTGGACTTCTACGCGCATTCTTGTTCTTCTAAGCATTGGTATCGTTGCGCTGATAGGACTGATTGTTGTCGAGTTACGTGCTAGCGAACCACTGCTCGACCTGCGGCTCTTTTTGCGGCATACGTACGCCTTTGCAAACATTGTTGGTTGGGTCAGTTCAATAGCGCTTTTCGGTGCGGAGTTCCTGCTGCCGATCTACTTGCAGAGCCTGCGCGGCCAATCGCCATTACAGGCTGGTTTGCTCGTGTTGCCACTGGCATTATTCGCAGGGGTTACAACGCTATTAGCCGGTGCTCTCTACAATAGAATTGGTGGACGTTGGCTGATCACACTGGGTAGCATTCTGCTTGCGATCAACACCTGGGAATTGGCGCATCTTACCGTAGATGCTCCCTTTATGACAGTGATGGTAATTGTGGCAATTCGCGGTGTCGCACTCGGCTTGCTGTTGCAGACAACACTCACCACTGCCCTCACGGGGCTGAAACCAACGCAGTTGCCTCGTGCAAGTTCATTAATGAATGCAACGCGCAATGTGTTCCAATCCTTTGGTATAGCAATCCTGGGAACTATTCTCACGCATCGATTTAATGTATACCTTGATGTATCGAAAAGTGATTTGCGGAATCCTGCAACGTCTCTTGGTCAACAGTTTCTGCAACTGGTGCAGACGTTGCAGCAGAGAGGGCTGCCTGAGGGGGCAGCACAGGGGGCAGCAACAGGTCAGTTGCTCAAGCAGATCATTCCACAGGATTTTATCCAAGGGCTTAATGACGCCTATCTGGTGACATTCTGGTTGGCGGTGGTTATAATCTTCCTTGCCTTTACGCTTCCGGGACGACTAGGGCAAGAGAAGAGGATTGAGAAAACCAGTCCTCTTGGCAGTATCCACACAAGTGAGTGGCCCATTTATGATAAAGCATTGATGCACCAGGAAACCTTCACACTGGTCGTGCAAGTCAACGGCAAGGAGTGTGAGAAGATTGAAGTTGCTGCTGACATGAGCGAGGCAGATATTCGCAAACTGGTATTGAGCAATCCACGGATTGCTACATTCACTGGTGATGCTACCGTGAAAGTCATCTATGTACCAGGTCACCTAATCAATATCGTTGTTCGGCAGTGGTTAGATTGTAAGTGATAGTGTAGTTTTGAGTCATGACTTTCCTCACGTTAAACACTATAATTACTCCTGATGGGATGAAACGGTACAGGGAGCACAAGAAGCTTCCCGATCTCTTTAAGGGAGGGTAGAATAATGTCTATAGATCTTGCATTACTCATTTTGCGCATTACCATTGGTGGACTGATGTTGTCTGCTCCTGCAAAGCACACCGATCCCATTTTATCGGGAAGAGCAGTCCTGTTCATTTTTTCTGGGGGAGCTTCGACCTAGCGCTCACCTTTTTTTCGGGAAGGTACGCTCCAGAGCGTGAAGGAGCCGATCGCATTACGCGTGAAGCATACTCGCATGAGGTGATCAGTTGCGGCTTCTGGCCAGGCAATGGACAGTTCCAGATGCCAGCGTTCTACTCCTATGCCGCTCCCGAACCCCCTGGATTGAAGACCGCATCTATTCGTCCCAGTTCAGCCTTTTATAGCACCGACATATCTGAGTTTATCCTGTTGTACGACGATGTTCGACAGGTAGAATCGCCAGAACACATGCTGCTGGATTTTCTGCAAAGCACCTATGAAGCAGGGGCTAACCTGGCGCATTGGGATCGGGAGGCGCTTGAACGGTAGACAACTTAACAAGTATGTATGCTACCATTGGGAGGAAGAAGACAAGGCACACCTTGTCAATAGCGTGCCCTTGTTGAAACTCCCCTACTTTGATTGCGGAAGTCGCGATCAGTATATGCTCCACTTTGGTACCCGACTGCTGGCACGCAAACTCACTGCGCTGGGTATTATTGTCCAGGCTAGCCGCAGTGCTGTGAAACAGAGGAAACCAGAAAGTCGTCTTAAACGGTATCAGGACACTTTTGCAGTTCAAGAACGACCGTACTGAGGACCTTTTTGAGACTCTTTATGATGTCAACCGTCTCAATTGGATTGACGACGCCCTCTTCCTCCTCTTCAAACACGCTTGCTTCTAATATCCTCACTTCCTCAGTTAGGCGGTCATGTAGCTTGTGTAATTTTTCGCATTTGTCGGTTTTCTTACTCATATTCTGTTCACCTCCATCATGTACGAGTCCCTTCTTTACTTTTAATCATCCGTATAGAGCTGGAAGAGAATCATGCCCTTTTCTTATTATAGCGTTCCAGGTGGCAAATTTCATGACCTACAAGACGCATAGAATATTAACACCACTCCCTCCTTTCGGTTTATAACAACACTAGCTTCGAATTTCACGTTGGTTTACAGAGTGAGTGGCGTGATGGTAAGTTTAGTTTGTGCTTTTTTGCTTATCGTGCTCGTGTTAAAGTCAATGAAGCTGTAGAGGATCTGCCAGATTTTAGGAGGTCACTTGGGAGGTGATTTTAAGGGAATGGGAGCTTTTTTGTTACGGGCTGTGCGACGAGGCTTTTCATTGGATGTCTTTGGAGATTGAGTTCGCATGACTTTTTCGCGTATCAGGGTTATTTGCGAGTGGACTGCCTGGCGGGACTGCTGGAGTTTGCGAGCTATTTGAGAGGGACGTTCGTTGTTGATGAGATAGCGGCAGATGGTTTCTTGCTTTTCTGTTAGCCCTACGGCTGGATGCTCCAGGGCCGTTTTGGCCATATCTTCCAGTTGGCCATATCTACTGCGCCTGTATTCATCTAAATCGATAGGAGAAAAGAGCCATCGGTCAACAACACGCACACCCGGAATACGTCCTTTTTCCACGAGATGCATAAAATGCCAGTAACTGAGATCAAGCTGTTTAGCAGCTTCATGTGTGGTCAACATGCCATTGAGATGCTGCAGGTTTTGGTGTAGTTCATCACTCCTGAGGGCCATTTTAGACGCCTTTCTACGGATTGCCGTACATACAGAGACTGCCAGGCAAAAACATAGTTAGTCACCCTGAGTATACCATAGGAAATAAAGGAGCGCAACTCTGCAAAAGATGAAAAGATGAGGGACGAATAGTGCCTTCTCACCTAAACCTTAACCACGATGTGGTACTTTCATACTAAAAAGGGTGAACTCAGTAAAAAAGCACAAAACACTGAAGTACAATCGCAGGTATATGATGATGTACAAAAGCGTTTCAATGAATCTCATGCTTACTCATGGTGCTCGCTCCTAGCCGTCAACCTGATAGATATTGTGTGACATACCAAGGGAAGAAAGGATCAGCAGATCATATGCGCAAGCAACGATATTTTGTTTCTGGGTACCGGGAATCCCGTCGCAGGCGATTTTCTCTTCCGCTATTTACAGGACTCCTCGTTCCTGCAGTGCTCGTACTTGTTGCGGCAGCAGTTTTTGTCTTACCAAAGTTGCAATCCCGCGCAGCTGCTGCTATCAATGGCGACTGTACACTGATCGTCCCTCCTGGCCCATTAAGTCCACAAGGATTGTCAACGCCTTATCAATTAACTGCGACAGATGCTGCAAATGGCCCATGCAACGAGGCCAATGCAACCCAGGCTGCGTTCGTCCAGGCGGTTGTGCTTGATCTTGAGACAGGAAAGATTGCAATTTACAACCCACTCGTCGTCGACATGGGTAACCAACCCGCTGTTCTTCCCGTTGTACCAAAACTTCCGAAAAAAGCTATCGTGGGTATCTGGTTCGGATTCAATGGTAATAATCTGACCCTTCAAGATGATCATGGTAGTCTGCGAACAGGCAGATGCGTCAATAGAGTTCATGGCTCCCTATTTGGGCAGTTTGCCTATTGTAACGCACCAGCCTTCTTTCGAGCTGCCAACCAGGCGATCCTCGCTAACAAGCTCACTGTTCCTCCATTAGGCAGGGCGAAGGATGGGATGACCTGTCCTTCCGTGCGTGACTTCTCGGTCGTTGATATGGATCAGAGCGACAATGTCACAACCACCTATCTTGTGACTGCAAGAGGACAAACGGCGCAAATGATCACTTCCAATCAAGCCGCTGTGCAAAATGCGCACACACTGGCCAATGGCAGTGATAACCGCCTGCTGGCTAACATCCTGGACAAGTGCGCCAGTTGCACTTGTGCCAAATAGGGATCCAATGGTTGTCACAGACAACCGACCCGATTACAAAAAACTTGATGCTTACAGAGTAGGGGTAGATCAACCAACTACAGGTTTTGGAACCTCCGCCAATACGGCAGTGTATTGCGCTTATTTACGTATGATTGCGCCTAACCGCCTGTTACTTGACATGCCTTTTACGTTAGCAAGCCCATCACCTGACCCGGCTGTTGCCAATTCGCTGCTTACCTTCCTCGAGCAACGATATGTTACCTCCTACGAAGCAAACGGTTTAAATTGTATTGGACTACTCAAGCAGCAAGACCCCATCACTGTAACGAAAAATGCCGATGGCGTCGCTGTCAATGGAAGAATCAATGGGGTGCCGAATGGAGATCACCGACACGGTATTTCATCACCTGATTGTGTGATCAATGGCACTATGTTAAAGGGCTGTCAAGGCACAACTGCCATCAATGGGCAAACGTGTAGTTTTACATTTGCAGCTAACACGAAGCAGGTGCAGATTAATTGTCCGGTGGAATGATACCATAAGTCTCTTATCCATCGCTGCAACCCTTCGCTACCTCTTCACTCCGTTCAGAGCAAGTGTGGCTCAGGGCAAGCTCAGTTCGCTAGCGCGCCTACATTCAGTCAGCAGCGATGAGAGGAAGTCGCCCGATCCCTTGTGCCAGGCTCCGCTAATGAATGAAGCGTGGCCACAGCAACGTTGATACAAAAATAAGATGCCATGTCACCAGGCCAAGGGTAATGAACACGAGGAAGATATGCAGCACACGCCAGTAGCGGATAATATAGCGGTAAAGCTGTTCGCGCCTCATGGCAAGCTGTATATCTTCTAGTTCTGAGAGATGCTCTTCCGCTCCTGGCATGAATGCTCCTGGACGGTTGAGAGCGCTTTTCTTATCAGGAATGAAACGATAATGGGGCGCATTAAGATCTAGCTCTTGCTGAGTTGGCTCCAGTGAAATGTACGTCAAGTCCCATGAGGCACCTAATGGCTCCTGACCATTGGTGATAAAAGGGATACCCTTGGGTGTAGGAGAGCGCATTGGTATAGGCGCTTGAACAGAGGGAGAAGAGTTCACCGTGATGCCACGATTCTCCTGTGAGTTATGCACAACGATCGCCTGCAGCTTCTGCGAGACTGTTTCTATGCGATCGTCACCCTGCAAAGTCAGAACTTTATCTACCTCACGAGCGATCAAGCGAGGCAGAAGATGATCGAGAGCACGACCGACAAAGCCGCTTATCACCAGAACAATCATGCTATAGAGGGCAAATGTCCCTGAGATTGGCGCGAAATGGCCAAAGGCATGCAAGAAGAGCATAACCAAGCCCATCATCGCCAGGAGCACGTGCCAGCTCAGAGATGCATTGAGTTTGCCTACCACTCGCTGTCGTAGACGACGACGAATACTGTATAGCACCGCAGCCAGGATCAGAAATACCGTCCCGATGACCGCATAACCCAGGCCAGCCCAACTATCTGGAGTGGTTTCATATCCAGATTGACTGTACCAAACATAGAAAGCCCCGCTCAAACCACAGACGATGATCGTTATTGCGAGTCCGATAGCTCTTGAACGTCCTCTATTGAAGAAGAGCCAGGGATAACCTGTTTCGCCAGATTGCGAGGATGTGTGATTGGAAAATGGATGTTCATGATGATCGGGTATAGACATGGAATCTCTTATTCTCCTCTCCCAGAGCGCAAAAGGCGCACTTTTATCCACATCATCATTGCATCACGATGTAATCCCACAGGACAGGGAGCAACACATGCGCCACACTGATAGCACGATTGAGCAAAACGGGCGATCGGCGCAGAAATAGCGCCTGAGAGTGTCTCGCGGTTCAATACATCGATCGATATATGTTCAGCCAGTGCAGGGCAAGCGAGTAAGCATTCATTACAGCCAATACAAGCATGTATTTCCTGGGCTACTTGTGGAGCTGTCTTATGGAGAAGAACTGATTTCAAGATACTTCCTTTCATCCCTGCTGACTGTAGGTACTTCCTTGCATCGCTCCCGACCGGAGGTAGAAGCAAGAGCTTCGTTGCAGGGATGGCTTTCAAACGGGTCTAACACCTTTCACGCGTTATGGTCTTTTGCGCTTGTGTACACTGCCGCTATAATAGAAAGTTAGCTTTTTCTGACTGGTTCTGTTTTGGCTGTTGGGGAGAAGATGTCCGACCTTTGACTATCGGTGCTACCGCACTGTAGGACAAAAGGTTGCGAGAGACAGTGCGCGAAGGAAGTGACAACAAGATGGACGTATTCTCCTTTGCTAAGGGTACTGGTACCTTCTCCGTTGACGGTCCCTCATCATGTTCCCAACCATGAATCGTCGGTTGATCAGCACAGGATGAGAGTACATACCCCCCCGGTTGTTGAAATGGTGCTTCCTTACATTCCTGCTGAGTAAAGGCAGATGCGCTAGCATCGTTACAGCGATGGATTTCTGGTGCTGGACGCAGTGTTTCCAACCGAGCAATAGTGCTTGTAGTGGAGTCGGGCACTGCGGGGGAGTGTATCATTGAGCTATGTTGACCCCATTGAGCAGTAGGGATTGACCGAATCGGTGGCACTACATAATACTGTGGTTTCACAACGGGTATTTTACCTGAGGTGACCATCTCTAGCGTCTCTTGTGATCGCCATTGCGAGAAGTATTTTCGGGCATCAAATTCACCTTTGAGCAAAGCCTTTTTCATGCTTCGAATTGACAGTCCTTCATCGATGATATTTTTAATGGCCAGACTATCTGGTTGAGCAGCGCCGATGGAGAGATACCCCACTAAGCGATCACCAATAATGGACATACGGCAATACCTTTTTTTGCTGCGATCGGTGTATACTGTCATCCCTGCAAATGTATGGAGGGGATTACCCACGGTGAGCATACACAAATCGCCTAAATGTGTAGCGTGCCAGTGAACCCCAATAAAGTGGGCAGTTAATTCTTGATGCCCCGTCATCGCTGCTGCCGCAGTGCGCCCCTGTAACACCGCGGCATACCATTGAGCCTGCCTCTGATAGGCGCCAGTCTGAGGATTCTTGTGAGCGGCTGCGTCACCAGCAGCATAGATATCATGCACACTAGTACGGAACTGTTCATCAACAAAAATGCCGTCGCCATGCATTAAGGGAATATTGCAGTGTTCTGCCAGAGTGGTAACTGCTGAGGTACCGGTACAGACAAGCACTAACTGGCAAGGGATCATGTTATTATTGTTCGTGATCACCCCGACGACGGAACCCATTCTCCCAACCATACCGAGAACCTCAGTTTTCATAGCGATTTTTGCTCCGGCATTGCGAATGCTCTCCAATACCAGCGAAGAAGCAGTGTTATCAAGCATCTGCGCCAGGAAGGTTTCGCCGCGGATAAGCCAGTGGACGTCGATTCCATAGTGTAAGAGGCTCATTACTGTTTCGATAGCATGAGCACCCCCTCCAATGACCACAGCCGAACTCACTCCATGGAGGCGCCGTCGCAAATCCAGGTAGTCCTGCAAGCAGTGTAGGGTAAGAACCCCATCGAAATCACGCCCAGGAAGATTGGCGGGGAGTCCGTTTGGGCAACTGCCAGTCGCAATGAGAAGCGAGTCATAACCAAAGGTATAACCACCATGTAAACGCAAAAACTTCCCTTGAGCGTCAATCTCTTCAACTCGTGCATTGATCACGCGGATACGTTTGGCACGCTCGGTACCCGCCGGATATGCCAGAAGTTGTTCCTGTGTGATCTTGCCGATGGCAAACTGTTTGAGTGCAGGGGTATTGATGGTAGGATGACATTGATCGGTAATAATAGCTATACGCTTTTCGGGAGCGAGACGACGAGCTTCGACTGCCGTGGTAAGACCTGCAATGCCATTGCCTACGATGACAATATCTGCACAATCAGAGGTATACTGCAGATGCCGCACAGAGATGGTATTATTGCTCATTGTTAGAAAGCCTTCCCTGTTTGCGTTCCCAACTATTTCACTACGAACCACTTTGAATTGAAGTGACACATCTTTACACACCTGTGATTGTACGATAGCTTCATTAGCATATTCGCATACGCCGTCTTTATTTGGTAGAAAAGTACCACGCTACGGTTAAGGTTTCTACATGCTTCGCTTATCTTTGCTTCAGGCTTTTTTCGAGGCTATAATGGAAAGTAATGTCATTCCGAAGTTACGGTGGTAATCCCAGCGGATATGCTAAACAATACTAAAGATAGGGGCCATATGATGGACGCAAGCACAAAAAAGAAGGTATTACGTACCTTCACGTATGGACTTTACGCCGTTTCGTGCGCGAATGAGGGTGAGGTCAACATATTTACGGCCAACTGGCTGACGCAGGTCTCCTTCGATCCGCCTTTAGTAGCTGTCTCCATCGAGAATGATTCGAAGTCATTGCCAATGATCCTCCGTAGTCGTATCTTTACTATCAATGTGCTGCGCGATGGGGGACGAGAATTGGCCGGCAAACTGGGTAAATCGGCCATCCAGCATCCCGATAAGCTGGATGGTGTCGTGTATGATATCGGGGCTAATGGCTGCCCCATTTTGCATGAAGCTCTCGCGTGGGTTGCGTGCGAAGCGCGCCACACTGTTGAAGCGGGAGACTCGACGCTGGTAGTGGGTGAAGTTGTGGACACTGGTATGTTGGATGAGGGGAAGCCCCTGACCATGGCAGAAGCAGGTTTCAGACATGCCGGATAACGAACGGCCCAGCTTTACCTTGCCAACAGCATCATCTTTGAGCTATACTCAAAATACCGATTACAATGCTAAGTTTATCAGTTGTTTATCAGTAAGGAGCCACCTGGATGCTGAATGGGAGCTATGCCTCCTTGGATACTGATGCAATCAATACCAATTGTGCATTTTGTCTGCGCAGTAATTTTGCTACGAACATTCTCAAAGAGACTGATGCGTTTTTCATTGTTGCCGACCATGCCCCACTCGTTGAAGGTCATATACTCATTCTTCCCAAGCGCCACTTTGCCTGCTATGGGGTCGTGCCTGCCGAACTTGATGCAGAGTTACTGGCATTGAAGCGAGAAGTACAAGATTTCTTTGCCAGGTACTATGCTCCCATCGTCTTTTGGGAGCATGGCATCTTCCGGCAGACAGTTTCTCATGCCCACCTTCACTGCTTCCCCTTTGGAGCAACTGAATACGACGCAACAAAAACACTCCACTCCCTCGTCGTGCAGTCACAAGATGACGTACGCGCGTGGTATGCTATGCATGGGCATTACTTCTATATGGAGGATAGATCAAACTTTCTTCTCTTTGCCCCAGAAACAGATCGCTATTTGCAAGTGGTCAAACATGTCTTATGGCCCGGTGCGTCTTCTCATAGTCAGTATAGCGGGTGGCGTTCGCCGCAACAGCGCTACGAACAAGGCGCACCTTTGATCAGAGCCACGATGGACAAGTGGCATGAATTTCAACGTTTAGGAGCAGACTTTGCAGATAAAACCAGTCCGCGATGAGTTTGTCGTTGCAGGCGACCTTACTTTTCACTATCTTCAGTGGGGAGAGCAAGGTCCTCCCATTATTTTTGTGCATGGTATAACCGCTAATGCCTTTTGTTTTCAGGCTTATGCTGATGAGTTGGCTCGTGATCACCGTGTATTCGCCTATGATCAGCGTGGCCGAGGAGATAGTGATAAACCTGAGAGTGGATATAGCATGCTTAACCACGCTGCTGATCTAGCCGCGCTGATCGATGCATGGGAGCTGAATCGTCCAGTAATAGCTGGGCATTCCTCAGGTGCCTACATTGCGCTCTATTTCGCGGTACATTATCCAGAGAAACTGAGTAAACTCGTCTTAATCGATGCCGGCGCATCGGCAGCGTGGAAAACAATTGATGAACAACCTGCCTGGCTTACTGCCTCCATTAGTCGGTTGGGTACACCGTTTGCCTCGTTCGAGGAATATAAGCAACTTCTAAAAGCAGCTCCATTCCTGGGACCTTACTGGAACCCCTATATCGATCTCTGTTCCGAACACGACGTATACCACAGGAGTGATGGATCAGTAGTCTCAAAAGCCTACCGCGAAGGTATAATCAAGGATGGCATATACAATTTTTATGAGTTCAAACCCGAGGAGCTGTGGAAGGACGTGACTGTACCAACCCTCTTGCTGCGAGCGGGTCAGGGATTGTTTACTGATAACGACCAACTGTTGCCAGAGGAAACCGCGATGGCTATCCAGCGTGGTATAAAAAATTGTAGTTTTGTTAACTTCCCAAGCTTGAGCCACTATACGATTATTTTTGGTATTGATGATGGTCCAGGTTGGGCAATCCGAGATTTTGTAGAGAAGGAGAACTAGAGTCAATGGCTATAAGAAAAGTCGGTGTCGTCGGCTGCGGATTGATGGGCGGAGGCGTCGCACAGACCTGTACACAATCTGGTTACGAGACTGTCGTGCTTGAAGTCAATCAGCAGTTGCTTGACAAGGGCATACAGCGCATCCACGGCGCCTGGGACACCCTGGCAAGCAAGGGAAAGCTTGGCCAGGGACAGGTCGACGAGTATCGCGCTCGTTTACATGGAACGTTGGAGATGGCCGATTTCGCCAACTGTGACCTGGTGATTGAAGCGATCCTTGAGAACATGGAGGAGAAACTACGTCTCTTCTCGGCGCTGGACCATATAGTAAAGCCAGAGGCGCTTCTTTTGACCAACACGTCTTCCCTTAATGTGACGCAAATGGGTGCAGTTACCAAACGACCTGACAAGGTCTGCGGGATCCATTTCTTTAATCCAGTTCCTGTGATGAAGCTGGTCGAAATTGTAAAGACCATTTCAACGTCGGAAGAGACCATTGAAACGGTCAGTCAATTTGCTGTCTCGCTAGGAAAGACGACGGTGCTGGCGAAAGATACGGCGGGCTTCATTGTCAATTTCTTGCTGATACCTTATTTGCTGTCAGCCATCCGCATGCTTGAGAATGGCGTGGCTACGCGGGACGATATCGATACAGCTATGAAGCTTGGTTGTGGATATCCGATGGGGCCGTTTACGCTGCTGGATTACATCGGACTGGACACCACGCTTTGGGCGGCCGAGGCTATCTTTGAAGAGTACAAGGACCCGTTGTATGCGCCTCCGCCACTGCTACGCAGGATGGTGATCTCAGGGATGTATGGTAAGAAGAGTGGGAAGGGCTTCTACAATTACCAGTAAATAAGGGTCAGTGGATCAAAAGGTGAAAACTGCACGCTAAGCTGAGGATGCCAGGAAGTAGATGGTAAAACGGCTGTTTGCTAGACAGAAGGGGGCTGTCCATCTCCTGGTAGTGGTTCACATAAGAATGAGAGCCTACTCCCGGTTATAGCGATGGAGAAAGAGGCGCATGTACACCTCATACATCACGAGCGATGTGGAGAAGGAGAGCGTTTTGCGCACAAAGCGAGCCCCAAGCGCTGGCGTAAGGTAGCGTACCAGCGTTCGACGTGATCTGTTTGCCCGGTTTCTGTAGCGGACCAGCGCCTTGCGTCTTCCACTGTGGACAATGGAGGGTCAGTGTTCCCATAGAAGCCTCGCTGAGAGACAGCCTGAACCTTTTTCGCTTTGGGTAGTAGCAAAAACTAGCGCCGACCCTCCCACAGGAGGCGCTCCGCCGAGAGCGGATCTTCCACCAGCTCCGAGGTGGTATCGAACCGCATCGTTGCCCTTCGTTTCAGATTGAACTGCGGCCAGCCGGGATTGCCGCTGGTGGCGAAGGCGACCCAGGCGGCGTGCATTGCATCAGCGACCTGTTGCGGAGGATTGGTTCCCACGAGCCCCTCAAAGCCCTCCTTGTCGAGGTTGTCGAAGACAAAGGGCATCTCCAAGGCATGGCAGGCGCCCAGGCGTCCATCGAATGTTGGTGGCTGCCAAGCGAACTCGTACATGTAGGTGGCTCCGGCATCCTGCTGCGCATGGGCCTCGGCCATGCGGATGGCTGGGATACGGTAAAACCAGTCCGTGACGATGGCCGCCAGCAGGTCGCCCGGCGTGGCGACCTTGCGTGTGGCGCGGTAGGTTGCCAGCGTCTCGGCGACCGGTAGTGCGTACGCGGCGACAGCCCTGCTCAGGATGACCTCGTTGACGACGTTGAGCATTCCTGTGGGAACCAGAAAAAATCGCCACTCGTCGGCATTGTTGCCAACTAGAACATCGATATTGGCACTGGCCCCGGCAGCAATGC
>WNGM01003091.1_pt1 | contig 35380 bp, 33 predicted proteins | sample 5400571 | NCBI WGS metagenome assembly WNGM01 (sample SAMN13153378, study PRJNA577476) | soil metagenome | isolation source: 100 cm soil or saprolite under Garry oak tree replicate 2 | place: USA:California | collected 2016-06-15 | reverse complement strand
CAAGCAGCCACCGGCTCCAGCCATCATGGACCGCGACCAGGTCTGGCGGGCAATCGACGCCCAGCGGCTGAGCCTGGCCGAGCTACTCGAACAGGTATCGGACGACGAGTGGCGCCAGCCGTCGCTGTGCGCGGGCTGGACCGTGCGCGACGTCGCCGCGCACCTGACCCTGCAGCAGGTCGGTCCCGGCGCCGCGATCGCGATGATGGTCAGGGCGCGCGGCAATACCGACCGGGCGATCCACGACGCCGCCTGCCGGCGTGCCGCCGCACTGCCGACCGGGCGGATCATCGCCGAGATCCGTGGCATGGTCGGGTCCCGGCGCCACAATTTCGGGGTCACCTACCGCGAAACGCTCATCGACATCCTCGTACACGGACAGGACATCGCCATCCCCCTCGGCCGCCGCCACGACATGCCGCCGGCGGCCGCGGCCGTGGCAGCCAGCCGGGCGCTGTCCATGCGCTGGCCGCCGCCCTTTCCCTCGGTTGCGAAGGTGGCAGGATTCCGGTTGACCGCCACGGACACGTCCTGGTCCGTCGGCGAAGGCCCGGAGATCCAGGCCCCGATGGGCGCGATCCTCCTGGTCTGCGCCGGCCGTCTCGCTGCCCTGCCGCAGCTTTCCGGTGAAGGCGCCCGCGACCTCGCCACCCGCCTCTCGGCGCCGCTGCCCTCATAGACTTCAGGCGCGTCCGGCATCGGTGAGGACCAGGTGATGGCAGAGACCTCGACGGGGGCGTGGGCCGACACCATGGCGCCCAACGATACGCAGCGGCAGCGGTGCGGACACTACGCCTGCTCATCCGTGATCGTCGACCAGCGGGCCCGCGCGGCATCGTTCCATTCGGCGTGCCGGCGGTGGAACAGGTCGGCTGCCCGGGTACCGGGCCACGGGGTCGGTAGCAACTCGTAGGGCAGCGACGGGTCGAGGAACGGGAAGTGGCGCCACTCCTGGACCAGCTGGATCTGGCTGGGGAACGCATCGTTCTCAGTCGATGACGTGAAGCGGTCGATGAACGTGCGGTACCGACGCGCCACGTCGTCCAGATCCCATGCCTGGCGCACGATCCGCCGCAGGTCCCCGATGTCGCCGGAGCGCCCGACGTAGGAGAACGCGCTGTCGCGCAGGCCCAGTTCGGCGATGATGCCGGCGACCTCGGCCTGCTTCGCCGGGTCGGGGCCGATCCACAGTCCCGGTGTGGGCGTGCCCAGCCCGGCCCAGGTCAGCCGGGTACGCAGCCGGTGGCGCAGGTTGCGGTCGCGCTCCGGAACGGTGACGCAGACGATGAGCCACTGCCCGTCCCAGGCGGGCATCCCGGCGCTGAACCCGTAGATCCGCGCCGCCCCCTCGGTCAGCAGCCGGTGCCCGGGCTCGGTCAACGACCACCGGACCCGCCGGCCCGCGGGGTCCGGGGCGATGATGCCCTCGCCCGCCGTCCGGGCCAGGGCCTGGCGGGCGGACTTCTCCTCGACGCCCACCTCGGCAAGGGCGCGCACCAGCGCTGCGGTCCAGACCGGTCGCCCTCCCGGCAGGACGAACTCACCCAGCACGGTGAGCAGCAGCGAAGGCGCGCCGTTCGCCCGGCGCCGCGCCGGTACCGCGCCGTCCACCCGCCACCTCGCTCGCACGAAATGATCTTCTACAAAGTCTTGACGCTACGTCGCTAGAGTGTAGAACATTGATCCCATGGTCGAGGTGTCGTTCGACGCCGACCCGGCCACCTACCGGCACTGGCGGCTGGAGGTCGACGGGCCGGTGGCCCGCCTGGTCCTCGACATCGACGAGCACGGCGGCATCCTCCCCGGCTACGAGTTGAAGCTGAACTCCTACGACCTCGGCGTCGACATCGAGCTCTACGACGCGGTGCAGCGGCTGCGCTTCGAGTACCCACAGGTGCGTGCGGTCGTCATCACCAGCGCCAGGGACCGGATGTTCTCCGCGGGCGCCAACATCCGGATGCTCGCCCAGTCCAGCCACCACTGGAAGGTGAACTTCTGCAAGTTCACCAACGAGACGCGTTTCGCCATCGAGGACGCGACCGTCCACTCCGGACAGACCTACCTGGCCGCACTGAACGGTTCGGCCGCCGGCGGTGGCTACGAGATCGCGCTCGCCTGCGAACGGATCCTGCTCGTCGACGACGGGTCGTCGGCGGTCTCCCTGCCCGAGGTACCGCTGCTGGGTGTCCTCCCCGGCACCGGTGGCCTCACCCGGGTCGTGGAGAAGCGGCGGGTCCGCAAGGACCTCGCCGACGTCTTCACGACGAAGTCCGACGGCATCCGCGGCAGGACCGCGGTGGCCTGGGGACTGGTCGACGAAGTGATCCCGCGCGGGCGCTTCGACGACGTGGTGATGGCCCGGGCCGCCGAGGCGGCCCGAGCCGCGCGGGATCGGGGCGAGGTTCGCGGGATCACCCTCGACCCGTTGGTACGCACGGGTTCGGCGGATGGCATCGAGTACCGGCACGTCAGCGCGGAGTACGACCGGCCCGCCGGCATCGTGACGATCACCGTACGCGGGCCCGGCGGCGAGGTACCCGACCGCATCGAGCGGGTCCACGAACTCGGCGCCGACTGCTGGCCGCTCGCGATCACCCGGGAACTGGACGACCTCATCCTCCGGCTGCGTACCAACGAGCCGGAACTGGGTACCTGGGTGGTCCGGACCAGCGGCGACATCGACGCCGTCCTCGCCTACGAGCGCCTGATCGCCGCGCACCGCGCGACCGACTGGCTCGCGGGCGAGATCGGGCACTACGTCAAGCGCACCCTCAAGCGCCTCGACGTCACCAGCCGCAGCCTCATCGCGTTGATCGAGCCCGGTTCCTGCTTCGCCGGCACGCTCTTCGAACTCGCGCTCGCCTGCGATCGCCAGTACATGCTGGACGACGAGGGAGCCGCGGAGATCGTGCTGACCGGGCACAACTTCGGCGCGTACCCGATGGGCAACGGTATTGACCGACTGGCCGCGCGCTTCCACGGCGACCCGGGCCACCGCGAGCGGCTGCGTGAACAGGCGCTCGGCCGGCGGATCGACGCCCGTGAGGCGCTCGCGCTGGGGCTCGTCACCGCGGCCCCCGACGACCTCGACTGGGACGACGAGATCCGGATGGCGCTGGAGGTCCGCGCCTCGCTGTCGCCCGACGCGCTGACCGGCATGGAGGCCAACTACCGCTTCGTCGGACCGGAAACGTTGGAGAGCAAGGTGTTCGGCCGGTTGGCCGCCTGGCAGAACTGGATCTTCTACCGTCCCAACGCCGCCGGCCCGGACGGCGCGCTGCGGCGGTACGGCACCGGCCAGCGGGCGGCCTTCGACCGGAAGCGGGTCTAGGCATGATCGATTACACCGAGAAGATTCCCAACAACGTCGACCTCGACGGCGATCGCCGGCTGCAACGCGCGCTGGAGTCGTGGCAGCCGGCGTTCCTCCAGTGGTGGTCGTCGATGGGCCCCACCCTGCCGACCCGCGACGTGTACCTGCGCACCGCCATCTCCGTGGGCCGCGAGGGTTGGGCCGACTTCGGCTACGTCGCCCTGCCGGAGTACCGCTGGGGCATCTTCCTCGCCGAGCGCGACCGCGACCGGCGGGTGGCCTTCGGCGAGCACAAGGGCGAGCCGGTCTGGCAACAGGTGCCCGGCGAGTACCGCGCCGAGTTGCAGCGGCTCATCGTCGTCCAGGGCGACACGGAGCCCGCGTCGGTGGAGCAGCAGCGCCGGTTGGGCCTTTCCGCGCCGAGCCTGTACGACCTGCGCAACCTCTTCCAGGTCAACGTCGAGGAAGGGCGCCACCTCTGGGCGATGGTGTATCTGCTGCACGCCTACTTCGGCCGCGACGGCCGCGAAGAGGCGCAGGCGTTGCTGCACCGCCACTCCGGCGACCTCGACTCGCCACGCATCCTCGGCGCGTTCAACGAGGAGACCCCGGACTGGCTGTCGTTCTTCATGTTCACCTACTTCACCGACCGCGACGGCAAGTACCAGCTCGCCACGCTCAAGGAAAGCGCCTTCGACCCGCTGTCGCGCACCTGCGAGTTCATGCTCAAGGAAGAGGCGCACCACATGTTCGTCGGCACCACCGGCGTCGACCGCGTCGTGGAGCGCACCGCACAGCTGATGACCGAACACGACAGCGACGACGTCGTCGCGGCCGGCGGCATCCCGCTCGACATCATCCAGAAGTACGTCAACTTCCACTACAGCGTCTCGCTGGATCTGTTCGGCAGCGAGACATCCACCAACGCCGGCAACTACTTCACCGCCGGGCTCAAGGGCCGGTGGCTGGAGGAGCGGCGCCACGACGACCACCGGCTCACCGACGACTCGATGTGGGTCGACAGCGTCGAAGACGGCGAACTGCGCCGGGTCGAGGTCGCCGCGCTCACCGGGTTGAACGAGGACCTGCGCGCCGAGTACATCCGCGACTGCCAGAGCGGGGTCACCCGGTGGAACCGGATCCTGGACAGCGCCGGTGTCGGGCGAACGCTGCGGCTGCCGCACGCCGGCTTCAACCGCCGGGTCGGCCTGTTCGCCGGACACCACATCGCCCCGTCGGGTGAGGTCCTCAGCGAAGCCGAGTGGCAGCGGCGGGCGCCGGGATGGCTGCCGACCGAGCAGGACAAGGCATACGTGCGTTCGCTCATGAAGCCGGTGTACGAACGCGGCAGGATAGCCGCCTGGATCGCGCCGCCCCGCCAGGGCATCAACGGCAAGCCCTTCGACTACGAGTACGTCCACCTGTCCTGAGGGAGGTCCACCGTGGCCGACCAGTTCAACGCCTGTACCTATCTGGTGGACCGGCACGTCGCAGCCGGGCGGGGGGCGGCCCCGGCGGTCCGCTCCGGGGAGCGGACCCTGGCCTACGCCGAGCTGTCCGGTGCGGCCGCCGCGGTGGCACAGGCGCTGAAAGCCACCGGGGTACGGCCGGAGGAGCGGGTGATGCTCCTCATGGTCGATGGCGTCGAGTTGCTTTCCGCAATCCTTGGCGCGATGCGCATGGGCGCCGTCGCGGTACCCATCTCCACGATGCTCACCGCACGGGATCTCGCCACGCTCCTTCGCGACTCGCGGGCTCGCGCCCTGCTGTTCTCGGCGTCCTTCGGCCCGCTCGTGGCACAGGCCGCGCCGCAGGCACCTGACCTGGCCGCGGCGGTGGTTGCCGGCGGTGCGGCACCCGACCTTCCGTCCACAGTGGACGTCTACGGGTGGGACGACTTCGTCGCCCCCGGCGCAACCCGGCCCGGCGGCCCACCGGACTCCACTGTGGACGATTCACCCGCGCTGTGGCTGTACACGAGCGGCACGACCGGTACCCCGAAGGGCGCCATGCACCGGCACGCCAACTTCCGGCACGTCGTCGAGTGCTACGCCGACCACATCCTGCGGCTCACGCCCGACGACGTGTGCTACTCCGTCGCCAAGCTGTTCTTCGCGTACGGGCTCGGCAACTCCGCGATCTTCCCGCTGGCCGCCGGTGCCTCGGCGGTCCTGGACCCCCAGCGGCCCACGCCCGCGTCGGTCGTCGAGCGGCTGCGCGCCGACCATCCGACCCTGTTCTTCGCCACGCCGAGCTTCTACGGAGCGCTGCTGTCCTCGGACGCGCCGGCGGACGCCTTCGCCGGCGTGCGGATGGCCGTATCCGCCGGCGAACCGTTGCCGGCGCAGGTGTTCGCCCGGTTCCGCGACCGGTACGGCGTCGAGATCGTCGACGGGCTGGGTTCCACCGAGGCGCTGCACATCTTCCTGTCCAACCGCCCGGGCGACATCCGTCCCGGCACGACCGGCACGCCGGTCCCCGGGTACGACCTCGCGCTGCGCGACGCCGACGGTGCGCCGGTTCCCGACGGGCAGCCGGGCAACCTCTTCGTCCGGGGCCTGTCGACCGCGACCGGGTACTGGTGCCGGGTCGCCACCACCCGGGCGGTGTTCCAGGGCGAGTGGCTGCGTACCGGCGACGTCTACACGCGATCGGCCGACGGGTACTACACGTGCCTCGGCCGCTCCGACGACATGCTCAAGGCCGGCGGCATCTGGGTGTCGCCGGCCGAGGTGGAGGGCCGGCTGCTGGAGCACCCGGCGGTGGCGCAGGCCGCGGTCGTCGGCGTACCCGACGAACACGGCATCGACAAGCCGATCGCCTACGTGGTACCGGTCAGCGGCGCTACGATCGACCCGGACGAGCTGATCGTCTTCGCCCGCGCGGGGCTCGCCGCGTTCAAGCGTCCCCGGCGGGTGTTCGTGGCCGACGACCTCCCCCGCACGGCAACCGGCAAGCTGAGGCGCTTCGCGGTACGGGAGCTTGCCATCGCCCGCCTCGCCGCCGAGGCCGCGACCGGAGCGGCCATCCCCGCACTGGATGCGGATCAGATACCGATGACGTCGATGTAGGTCGAGGGTGGGGGGAGCGGATGAGCGGGGCGGGGGCCAGGGTGGTCGTCGTGACCGGAGCCGGTAGCGGTATCGGTGCCGCGGCCGCGCGGGCGCTGGCCGGACATGGCTGGGCTGTGGTGTTGGCCGGGCGGCGGGGGCAGGCGTTGGCCGAGGTGGCGGCGTCGGCTCCGGCGGGCCGGATGGAACCGGTACCGACCGATGTGACCGACGAGGATTCGGTGCGGGCGCTGTTCGATCGGGCGGTCGAGCGGTACGGCCGGGTCGATCTGCTGTTCAACAACGCCGGTACCGGGGCACCGCCGCGCGAGATCGACGAGATCCCGCTCGCGGAGTGGCAGGCCGTGGTGGCGGTGAACCTGACCGGGGCATTCCTGTGCATCCGCGAGGCATTTCGCGTCATGCGGCAGCAGGATCCCCGCGGCGGGCGCATCATCAACAACGGTTCCATCTCCGCTCACGCGCCGCGGCCGCGGTCGATCGCCTACACCGCCACCAAACACGCCATCACCGGCCTGACCAAGGCAGCGGCGCTGGACGGGCGGTCCTACGACATCGCCTGCGGGCAGCTCGACATCGGTAACGCCGCGACGGAGCTGACCGAACGGATGGCGCTGGGCATCGCGCAGGCGGACGGAAGCATGCGACCGGAACCGCGGATGGCCGTCGAAGACGTCGCCCGCGCGGTGCTGTACATGGCCGAACTCCCCCTCGACGCGAACGTCGCCACCATGACGGTACTGGCGACGAAGATGCCATTCGTCGGACGGGGCTGACCGCCAGCGCCGGAGCTTCGGCGGCGGCCGGAAGGGCCGCCGCCGAAGCTTCCACGTTCAGCGCAGGTCGAAGACGAGCCGGGCCTTCACCTGACCCTTCTCCACCTGTTCGAAGCACTCGTTGACCTCGTCGAGCCGGCGGGTCTCCCGCACCACCCGGGTACGGCCGGCGGCGTGCAACCGGAACACCTCGGCGAGCTCCGCGCGGGTACCGACGATCGAGCCGATGATGGTGATGCCGTTGAGCACCGTCTCGAAGATCGGCACCGGCACGGTGTTCTCCGCGGGCAGGGCGACGAAGACCAGCCGGCCGCCGCGGCGCAGCGACCCGAACGCCTGCTCGAACGCCTTGGGCGCGACGGCGACCGAGATCGCGGCGTCGGCGCCGCCGAGTTCCCTGATGGCCTGCACCGGGTCCTCGGTCAATGCGTGCTTGCTGAAGTCGTGGACGACGGCGGCTCTCATGACAGCACTCCTTAGAAGAAACCGAGCGGGCGGGGGCTGTAGCTGACCAGTACGTTCTTGGTCTGCTGGTAGTGGTCGAGCATCATCTTGTGGGTCTCCCGGCCGATGCCGGACTGCTTGTATCCGCCGAACGCGGCGTGCGCGGGGTACGCGTGGTAGTTGTTGACCCAGACCCGGCCGGCCTTGATGCCGCGGCCGAGCCGGTAGGCGGTGTCGGCGTTGCGGGACCAGACCCCGGCGCCCAGCCCGTACACGGTGTCGTTGGCGATCTGTAGGGCGTCCTCGGTGTCGCGGAACCTGGTGACCGACACGACCGGTCCGAAGATCTCCTCCTGGAACACCCGCATCCGGTTGTCGCCCTCGAACACGGTGGGCTCGACGTAGTACCCGTCCTCCAGGCCGGCGATGGTGCGCCGGTGACCCCCGGTGCGCACGGTGGCGCCTTCGGCCCGGCCGATGTCGATGTAGCCGAGGATCTTCTCCAACTGGGTACGGCTGGCCTGGGCGCCCATCATCGTGGCCGGATCCAGCGGGTCGCCGGCGACGATCGCCTCGACGCGGGCCTGCGCGCGGGCCATGAACTCGTCGTAGATGGATTCGTGGATCAGCGCGCGGGACGGGCAGGTGCACACCTCGCCCTGGTTGAGAGCGAACATCACGAACCCCTCGATGGCCTTGTCGAGGAACTCGTCGTCGGCGGCCATGACATCGGGCAGGAACACGTTGGGGCTCTTGCCGCCCAGTTCGAGGGTGACCGGGATGAGGTTCTCGGTCGCGTACCGCATGATGAGCCGCCCGGTCTCGGTCGACCCGGTGAACGCGATCTTGGCGATCCGCGGGCTCAGCGCGAGCGGCTTGCCGGCCTCGGCGCCGTGGCCGTTGACGACGTTGAGGACGCCGTCGGGGATGAGGTCCCCGACGATCTCCATCAGCTTCATGATCGACGCGGGGGTCTCACCGGCCGGCTTGAGCACGACGGCGTTGCCGGCGGCCAGCGCGGGGGCCAGCTTCCACGCCGCCATCAGCAGCGGGAAGTTCCACGGGATGATCTGGCCGACGACGCCGAGCGGCTCGTGGTAGTGGTACGCGACGGTGTCCTGGTCGATCTCGCCGATCGAGCCCTCCTGCGCCCGCAGCGCGCCGGCGAAGTACCGGAAGTGGTCCACGGCCAGCGGCAGGTCCGCGGCGAGGGTCTCCCGCACGGCCTTGCCGTTGTCCCACGTTTCCGCCACCGCCACCTCCAGATGCTGCTCCATCCGGTCGGCGACCCTCAGCAGCGTGTTGGAGCGTTCGGTGATGCTGGTCCGGCCCCAGGGCTCCGCCGCGGCGTGGGCGGCGTCCAGAGCCAGCTCGACGTCGGCCGCCCGGGAGCGGGCCACCTTGACGAACGGCTTGCCGGTGACCGGCGAGAGGTTGTCGAAGTACTCACCGTCGAGCGGGGCGACCCACTTGCCGCCGATGAAGTTGTCGTACCTGTCCGGAAAGGACGTGACCGAGCCGGGCTGACCCGGCGGCACATATGCCATGGCGGCCTCCTACCTGCCTGTGCGGTCCCGATCGGCGGAACCGGATGCGAGGAAGCTAGGCGGCCCGAGGTAGGCCGAAGGTTGGTCGATCCTCAGAGCTCGTAGGCGGTCTGCAGGCGGGCCCGCAGCAGCGGCCGGGCGGCGTGCGGCGCGCTGCCCAACGCGCGCAGGGCACGCTCCAGCACGTCGACGTCGTGCGGCACGGCCTCGGCGTAGCGCAGGACCGCCTGCGGATCCGGGCTGGCCAGCAGGGCCTCCCGCACCGCGACGGCCAGGTAGTTGCCGTACGCGGTCAAGCCCGGCGCATCGGTACCGGCGAGCAGTTCGCCGCGGTAGGCCGCGGCCGCGTCGAGGAGCCGGCCGGCACGCAGCGCCGCCAGTACCTCGGCGGCGTCACAGGACACCGGGACCGCGAGCCGGTACGGCCGCGACGCGATCGCACCGCCCACCGCCGCCCGCAGGTGCGAGATCTCCGCCTTCACCGTGGCCCGGGACACCGGCCGGTCGCCGTAGAGGTGGGCGTGCAGGGCATCCAGGTTCAGCCCGTCGGGGTACAGCACGAGCAGCGCGAGGATCTCGAGCTGGCGGCGGGTCAGCCGCAGCCGCACCCCGCCCAGTTCCGCCTCCGCCCGGCCCAGCAACCGCAGCACGAGCGTCGCGGGCGGCGACGGTACCGCCGGCAGCGCCTGCTCGAGCAGGCCGGCGAACGCGGCAACGGTCGAGCCGCCGATCGGGTGTGCCCGGTCCCATGTGGTCGACAGGTCCAGCACCCCCAACTGTCGGCCGCTCGACGGGTCGTGCACCGGGGCCGCCCAGCAGGTCCAGTCGTGCACCCGGGCGTTGAAGTGCTCAGCCGAGTTGACCGCCGCGGCGCTGTCCAGGCGCAGCGCCAGATCCAGCGCATTGGTACCGACACTCGCCTCGTCCCACCGGCCACCCGGCACGAAGTTGACCCCCTCGGCGCGGCGGCGCATCACCGATCCCTCGCACGTCCACAGGATCCGCGCGGCCGGGTCGGTGACCGCCACCACGAGCCCACCGTCCTCGGCCGCCAGGCGCAGCTGCGCCTCGATCCGCGCCACGGCCGAGCGCAGCGGGCTGGCCTCCCACGCCGCCTGCGTCTCGGCGGCGTCGGCGAGCGGGGCCTCCGCGACGTCGGGCGAGATGTGCTCCGCGGACCGCTCCCAACTGGTGACGATCTCCGGCCGGGCCCGGGCCGCTGCCGGCGAGCCCGCCCGCCCCTCGCGATCGACCAGGACGTACCGCTCCCATATCTCGAACAGCCGCCGACGGTCGGGCGGACGCCCGCCACCAGCCATCCGACACCTCCTCCGCCACGTCCCCCCAGTACCGACACTGCACCTGCCCGGGCCCCGCGGTCCAGAGGCAAAGGACCCCTGCTGGCGGGTCGGGACCTTTGGCGGGTCGCGACCTTTGGCGCGGCCGAGGGGTCCGAAGGGCCCTGACGCGGCGGCCCGCCCCGCCGTAAGTCTGTCGACGCCGGAAATCTAGTGTTGGATGAACTGCGCAGGAGGAGGCAGCAGACCCGTGTCGACACTTGACATCTCTCGCTGGCAGTTCGGCATCGTCACCGTGTACCACTTCTTCTTCGTGCCGATCACGCTCGCGTTGTCGTTCGTGGTGGCCGGGATGCAGACCGCCTACTACCGCACGCACGATCCGAAGTACAAACGGATGACCAAGTTCTGGGGCAAGCTGTTCCTGATCAACTTTGCCATGGGCGTGGTCACCGGGCTGGTACAGGAGTTCCAGTTCGGCATGAACTGGAGCGCGTACTCGCGCTTCGTCGGCGACATCTTCGGCGCCCCGCTCGCGATGGAGGGTCTGCTCGCGTTCTTCCTGGAGTCGACCTTCATCGGTTTGTGGATCTTCGGTTGGGACCGGCTCCCGCCGCGGCTGCACCTGGCCTCGATCTGGGCGGTGGCCGTCGGTACCTGGCTGTCGGCGTACTTCATCCTCGCCGCGAACTCGTGGATGCAGCATCCGGTCGGCTTCCGGATCAACGAGGCGCGCGGGCGGGCGGAGCTGACCTCGATCTGGCCGGTACTGACGAACAGCACCGCACTGGTGACCTTCCCGCACACCATCACCGCCGCGATGGTCACCGCGGGCGCGTTCGTGATCGGTATCAGCGCGTGGCACCTGAAGCGCCGCAGCGAGGTGCCCATCTTCCGGGCGTCGATGGTGATCGCCATGTGGGTGACCCTGATCGGGGGCATCGGCACCGCGGTCACCGGCGACATCCAGGCGAAGATCATGACGACCCAGCAGCCGATGAAGATGGCCGCCGCCGAGGCGCTCTACGACACCGCGCAGCCGGCTTCGTTCTCGGTGTTCACCATCGGATCGCTCAGCGGCCGCGAAGAGATCTACTCGCTGCGGGTACCGAAGTTGCTGTCGTTCCTGGCCACCGCCGACATCAACGGCGAGGTCGAGGGCATCAACAACATCCAACGCCAGTACGAGCAGCGCTACGGTCCGGGCGACTACCGGCCGGTCGTCCCGGTCACCTACTGGGGGTTCCGGCTCATGATCGGGCTGGGTCTGCTCGCGACCGCGTTCGCCGCGTTCGGTCTGCTGGTGATGTGGCGGGGCCGGTTGCCGTCGTCGCGGTGGTTCTGGCGGGCCGGGCTGTGGGTACTGCCCGCGCCGCTGCTCGCGAACTCGTTCGGGTGGATCTTCACCGAGATGGGCCGCCAACCCTGGGTGGTGTTCGGCAACATGAGGACCGCCGACGCGGTTTCCCGCAGCGTGGCTCCCGGCCTGGCGTTGACCTCGGTGATCGTGCTCACCGTCAGCTACGGCGCCCTCGCGGTGGTGGAGGTCGGGCTGCTCGTCCGGTACACCAGGGCCGGCCCTCCGCCGGAGGACGAGGAGACCGTGCCAGCCGAGGGCGACCGGCCGCTGGCCGTCGCCTACTGACCCGGGGAGGATGCCGTGCGCCTGGCCGACTTCTGGTTCGTCGTCATCGCGTTCCTGTTCGTCGGGTACTTCTTCCTGGAGGGCTTCGACTTCGGCGTCGGTGCGCTGCTGCCGGTACTCGGCCGCGACGACGTCGACCGCCGCGTCATGATCAACACAATCGGACCGGTGTGGGACGCGAACGAGGTCTGGGTGGTGGTCGCCGGGGCGGGGATGTTCGCCGCGTTCCCGTACTGGTACGCCACCCTGTTCAGTGGCTTCTACCTTCCGCTGTTGCTCATCCTGGTGGCGCTCATCGTGCGCGGCGTCGCCTTCGAGTTCCGCGGCAAGGTCGACAGCGCCGCCTGGCGGCGCCGCTGGGACGCCGCGATCGTCTTCGGCAGCGTGGTGCCCGCGCTGGTGTGGGGGGTCGCGTTCGCCAACATCGTCCGTGGCGTTCCGATCAACGCCGGCGGCGACTTCACCGGCAACCTGCTGACGCTGCTCAACCCGTACGCGCTGCTGGGTGGCCTGGTGACGCTCGGGCTGTTCCTGACCCACGGGGCGATCTTCCTCGCCGCGAAGACGGTCGGCCCGATCCGCGCCCGGGCCCGCGCCCTGGCCGGCCGGATCGGCGTGGCCGCCGCGGTGCTCGCGGTCGCCTTCCTCGGCTGGACCGAGGCCGCCTACGGCAACGGCGGTTCGACCGTGATCGCGGTACTCGCGGCCGTCGCCCTGCTGGCCGCGCTCGTCGCCAGCGCCCGGGAGCAGGAGATCCTCGCCTTCGCGGGTACCGGCGCGGCGATCGTCCTCGCCGTCAGCGCGCTGTTCGTCGCGCTGTACCCGAACGTCCTGCCGTCGACGACCGATCACGCCTTCAGCCTCACCGTCGCCAACGCCTCGTCGACCCCGTACACGCTGACGGTCATGACCTGGGTGGCGGTGGTGTTCGCGCCGTTCGTGCTGCTGTACGAGGGATGGTCGTACTGGGTGTTCCGCAAGCGCATCGGCCGCGAGCTCATCCCGACCGAGGTACCGCACGGCGCTGGCCCACTACCGTTGCGCCCGGACGCCACCGCCGACGCCGACCGGCGATGAGACCCTTCGACCCGCGGCTGGTCCGGCACGCCCGGGCGACGCGCGGCTACCTGGCCGTCTGCGTCGGTATCGGCATCGCCGCCGCGCTGCTGATCGTCGCGCAGGCGGCGCTGCTGGCCGGCGCGATCAGCGCGGTCTTCCTCGACCACCGCCCGGTCGGCGCGACCCTGGCCGCCCTCGCGGGCGTGGTCGCCGGCCGGGCACTGCTGGCCTGGGCGCAGGAATGGGCCGCGCACCGCGCCGCGGCCGCGGTCAAGAGCCAGCTGCGGGAGCGGTTGCTGCGGCAGCTGGTTCGCCTGGGACCGGGCTGGCTGACCGGACAGCGGGCCGGCGAGCTGGCCACGCTGAGCACCCGCGGCATCGACGCCCTGGACGGGTACTTCGCCAGGTACCTGCCCCAGCTGGTGCTCGCCGCGGTGGTGCCGGCGATCGTGCTGGCCCGCCTCGCCGGCGCGGACCTGCTGGCCACCGCGACGATCGCGCTGACCCTGCCGCTCATCCCGGTCTTCATGACGCTGATCGGCTGGACCGCCCAGGCGCGCGAGCGACGCCAGTTCGCGTTGCTCGCCCGGCTGGCGCACCATTTCCTCGACGTGGTCGCCGGGCTGCCCACGCTCAAGGTGTTCGGCCGGGCCAAGGTCAAGGCGCAGACGATCCGCCGGGTCACCGACCAGTACCGCCGGGAAACCCTGCGGACCCTCCGGACCGCGTTCCTGTCGTCGCTGGTCCTGGAGCTGGTCGCGACGATCTCGGTGGCCCTCGTCGCGGTCATGGTCGGGCTGCGCCTGCTCGACGGCCGGCTGGACCTGCGTACCGCCCTGCTGGTGCTGATCCTCGCGCCCGAGGCATACCTGCCGCTGCGGATGGTGGGCACGCATTTCCACGCCAGTACGGAAGGGCTGGCCGCGGCCGAGCGGGTCTTCTCGGTACTGGAGGAGCAGCCGCCACCGCGCGGTACCCGCACCGCCGTGCCGTCCGGCCGGATCGTCCTGTCCGGCGTCCGCGTCGACTACCCCGGCCGCTCGGTACCGGCGCTCGACGGCGCCAGCCTGACCATCGCGCCCGGCTCGGTCGTCGTCCTCACCGGCCCGAGCGGCTGCGGGAAGTCCACCCTGCTGGGTGTGCTGCTCGGGTTCGTCACACCGGACGACGGGCGGGTGTGCGTCGGCGGCGTCGACCTCGCCACCGTCGACCCGGACGCCTGGCGCCGGCAGGTGGTGTGGGTGTCGCAGCGGCCGCACCTGTTCGCCGGTACGGTCGCCGACAACATCCGCCTCGGCCGCCCGGACGCCAGCGACGAGGCGGTACGGGAGGCCGCCCGGCTGGCGCTGGCGTCGGACTTCCTCGACGCGGTGGTCGGCGACGGTGGTGCCGGGCTGTCCGCCGGACAACGGCAGCGGGTCGCGCTGGCCCGGGCGTTCCTGTCCGACGCGCCGGTGGTCCTGCTCGACGAACCGACCGCGAACCTCGACCGGGGTACCGAGGCCGCCGTACTCGACGCCATCCGTGGTCTCGCGCGCGGGCGCACGGTCGTCCTGGTCGCGCACCGCCCGGCCCTGCTCGGCGTGGCCGACCGGGTGGTCCGCATGGAACACGGTCGCGTGGTGGAGCAGACACCGGCCCCGGTCGTGGTGTCCACGGCTGCCACCCGGACCCCGTCGCACCTCGCATCACCCACCACGGATCGGGAGACCCCGCCGCGCTGGCCGGTGTGGCGGCTGCTCCGGCTCGCCGCGCCGGTCGGGCCGCGCCTCGGGCTGGCCGTGCTCTGCGGGGTGCTCGCGGCCGGCAGCGCCGTCGGCCTCACCGCGACCGCGGCCTGGCTGATCTCCCGCGCGGCGCAACACCCGCCGGTGCTCTACCTGACCGTCGCGATCGTCGGGGTGCGCACCTTCGGCATCGCCCGCGGCGTGTTCCGCTATCTTGAGCGGCTGACCGGCCACGACGCCGCGCTGCGGGTGCTTGCGCTGCTGCGGGTACGCACCTACGAGCGGCTGGAACGGTTGGCTCCCGCCGGGTTGCCGGTGCTGCGCGCCGGCGACCTGGTCAGCCGGTTCGTCGCCGACGTCGACGCCGCGCTCGACATCCTCGTCCGGGCGGTGCTGCCCTACCTGGTCGCGGTCCTGATCGGCGCGGCCGCGGTCGGTCTGGTCGGCACGCTGCTGCCCGCGGCGGGTGCCGCACTGGCGCTCGGGCTGCTGCTGGTGGCCGTGGGCGTACCACTCGTCCAGCACACCGCCGCCCGCCACGCCGACCGGCGCACCGCGCCGCTGCGCGGGGAACTCTGCACCGCCGTCGTCGACCTGCTGCACGGCCTGCCGGACCTGCTCGCGTACGGCGCGGCCCGGCGGCGCCTGGACGCGCTCGCGGACATCGAGGTGCGGCTGCGGCGGGCCACCGCCCGCTCTGCGGCGGGCGTCGGGCTCGGCGCCGGCCTGGTCGCCCTCGCCGGCGGCGGTTCCGTCTGGGCGGCGCTGGCGTGGGGCGCGGACGCGGTACCCGCCGGCAGGCTCGACGGTGTCCTGCTCGCAGTCGTGGTACTGACCCCGCTCGCCGTCTTCGACACAGTCACCGGCCTGCCCACCGCCGCGGCGAACCTGGCATCCGCCCGGGCTGCCCTCGGCCGGGTCTTCGGCCTGCTCGACCGCCCCGAACCAGTCTCCGAACCGGCCCACCCGGTGCCCCTCCCCGCGCCGCCCTACCGCCTCGACGTCGCCGGTCTGTCGGCACGCTGGTCGCCGGACGGCCCCGACGTCATCGCCGACCTGGACCTCGCGGTGGCGCCCGGCAGGCGGGTCGCCGTCGTCGGACCGAGCGGATCGGGCAAGAGCACGCTGGCCGCCGTACTCGTCCGTTTCCTGGAGCCCAGCGCCGGACAGGTCCGGCTGGGCGGCGTTGACACCCGCACGCTGACCGGCGACGAGGTGCGCACCGTCGTCGGGCTGCTCACCGACGAGGCCCGGCTGTTCGACACCACGATCGCCGAGAACCTGCGCATCGCCGACCGGGACGCCGACGACCGGCGGCTACGCGCGGCGTTGGCTCAGGCACGGCTGCTCGACTGGGTCGACTCGCTGCCCGCGGGCCTGGACACGATGGTCGGGGAGCACGGCGCCCGCCTGTCCGGCGGGCAGCGACGGCGTCTCGCGCTGGCCCGGGTACTGCTGGCGGACTTCCCGATCCTCGTCCTCGACGAGCCCACCGAACACCTCGACGAGCCGACCGCACGGGCGCTGACCGCCGACCTGCTCGACGCGACCCGCGGCCGGACCACCGTACTGATCACCCACCGGCCGATCACGCTCGACGACGTCGACGACATCGTGACCCTCGATCGCCGCAGCGGAGCCATCCTCATGACGGCGCTGCGTACAGGTCGAGCAGCCGCAGCCGGGTGGACTGGAGCCGGTCGACGACGACCTCGGTGAACCGCATCGTCAACTGGAAGCCCAGCACGGGATCACGCTGACACAGCTCCCGGATCGCCGCGCCGTCGAACTCGATCGCCAACGTGACCTCCCCCGCACTGGCGGAGAAATGCCAGCGGTACGGCGGGAACAGCCACGACCAGCCCAGCACGGCACCGCGACCGAGGCTCTCCACCACCACGGCGCCCCGGCCGGGCAGCTGGGTCTCCAGCGAGACCCGCCCCTCGCGGATGAGCCAGAACCGCTCGGCGCGCCGGCCCTCCTCGAAGATCCGGGCACCGGTCGGGAACATGGCCTTGCGCGCCCAGGGCTGCAGCTGGTTGAGCTGGGCCGGGCTCAGGCCGGCCAGGAACGGCTGGGTCGACAACAGGTCGCGCACGGTCTCCATCACGCCCTCCTCGCCCGCGGGTACTCAGGTCAAGGGTCACCTGGACCCGCCCGGCGCGGAAGGGACCAACGACACCGGCGCGCAGGCCAAAGGTCACGAGCAGGCCCGAGCAATTCGTCGTAGCGGCGACCCGCGGCTGCCACTGGCTGGAACCGGGGCCTTCGGTGGCCACGCCACGTCGGCCATGATGCTGTCGGAGGCTGAACTCCGGTCCCCGGTGTACCTCGGATCGGGGTCAGGGTCGGCGGCCAGCGCGGTCGGCGACCCGCGACGTGCGAAAGGGTGCGATGGCGGCACCACCGGAAGGGTCGGGGGTCTTCGTCGGGCGCGAGAAGGAACTCAATATCCTGCGGTCGGCGCTGGACCACGTGCGCGCCGGGCAGCCACAGGTCGTCCTGATCGAGGGCCCGGCCGGGATCGGCAAGACCGCGCTGGTGGACCGCTTCCTCGACCTCGAGACCGACGTTCAGGTGATCCGCGCCAGCGGGGAGCCGTGGGAGGCGTCGGTCCCGTACGGTGTGGTCGACCAGCTGGTTCGCGGCGCCGGCGTCAGCCGGGCCAGGATGCTCGCCGGCCGCGAGCGCGCTCTGCCGGTCGACGAGCCCATCAGTGTGGGTGGTCGGGTTCTCGAACTCCTCGGGGATCTCGACGGTGAGCGGCCGGTTGTCGTCGTTATCGACGACGCGCACTGGGCCGACCTGGACTCGCTTCGGGCATTGCTCTTCGCGTTGCGCCGGCTGGTCGCCGACCGGGTCCTCACCGTGTTGACGGCGCGGCCGGAGGACATGAGCCGGCTGCCCGAGGGGCTGCGCCGGTTGGCCGAGGGGCAGACCGGAACGACCGTGCCGCTCGGGGAGCTCGGCACGAGTCAGGTGCGGGCGCTCGCCACATCACTGGGGTTGCGCGAGTTCTCCCACGGCGCGGCGGAGCGGCTGCACATGCATACCCAGGGCAACCCGTTGTACGTGCGAGCACTGCTCTCGGAAGTCCCGGCCGACCGGTGGCGTACGTGGCAGCCCGTGCTGCCGGCTCCGCGTGCCTTCGCCTCGCTGGTCGAGCGGCGGCTCGAATCGTGCAGCACGGCGGCCCGGCGGCTGGTGGAAGCGGCTGCCGTACTGGGTGGCCGTCCCTCGCTGGCGACGGCCGCCGCGTTGGGCGAGATCGACGAGCCGACGCTGGCGCTGGAGGAGGCGGCCGTCGTCGACCTGCTCCGGTCGAACGCGGAACCGGGTGCGCTGGAGGTGAGCTTCCCCCATCCGCTGGTACAGGCCGCGGTCTACGGGCAACTGGGTCAGCATCGGCGGGATCGGCTGCATGCCCGGGCGGCCGAGCTGCTGGACGACGTAGGGGCGGCTCTGCGCCATCGGGTGGCGGCGGCGCACGCGCCGGATCCGCAGCTCGCGGCGCAGTTGGCGGCGTATGGGCAGCAGCGGGCGAACACGGGCGGCTGGGCGGGCGCAGCCTCCGCCCTGGTGGCGGCCAGCCGGCTCAGCCCCGGTCGCGCGCTGCGGGAATCCCGGTTGTTGCAGGCTGTCGACGCGATGGTCGGAGCCGGCGATCTGAGCCAGGCGAGCACGTTCGCGCGGGAAATCATGGGATTCCCTGCCGGCGCCATGCGCGATGCGGCGCTGGGCTACCTCGCCGTGGTACGCGGACGGCCGACCGAGGCCGAAGACCTGCTGCGCCGCGCGTGGGAACGTGCCGATCCCGCCAGGGACCCCGCGGTGGCGGCCACCATCGCGCAGCGCCTCGCCCTGCATGCCGTCGGCCGGCTGAACGGCACGGACGCCGTCCAGTGGACCCGCCGGGCCATCGAGCTGGCCGCGCCGCACGAACCGGTACGCGCTGAGTCGCAGGCCGTACTCGGCTTGGGTCTGGCGTGGCAGGGCCGCATGTCGGAGGGTCTGGCGGTACAGGAGGCCGCCCTGGCCGAGATCGCCGCACCCGACGAGAGTGCACTGCCGCCACGGATCAAGATGGCGCACGGCTGGCTACGCCTCGCCGACGACGACATCGTCGGCGCTCGCGCCGAACTGATGGAGACGGCTCCGACGGCACTCGCCATGGGGTCGATCCGGATCTCCCTGTGGGCGTACTCGTGGCTGGCCCTGACCGACTACGCGTTGGGCAACTGGGACGAGGCGATCCTCGACGCCGAGCGGGCCGTTGCGCTCCTCGGTGAGAGCGGCCATGCCTGGCTACGGCCGCTCGTCCGGTGGGCGGCGTCGGTGGTACCCGCTGCCCGCGGCGACTGGCGATCGGCGGAAGAGCACGTCCGGCTCGCCGTGGCGCAGACCGGTGACTACGAACTCATGATGGTGGGAGCGGCCCTCGCCAGGGCACACCTCGCCGCCGCACGAGGCGACAACGACGCCGTGCTACGAACCCTGGAACCGTTGACGACGATCCAACCGCGCGAGGCGATCGACGAACCCGGGTTCTGGCCCTGGCGGGACCTGTACGCCGACGCCCTGGTGAACGCCGGACTTCTCGACGAGGCAGACGACCTGCTGGCTCCACGTGAGGCGCTGGCCGACCAGCGCGGGCGACGCCTGGAGATCGCCCGGTTGGCCCGCGTGCGGGGCCGCCTCGAGTCCGCACACGGCAGGGCCAAGGAGGCCGAGGCCGCCTTCCAGTACGGCCTCGAACAGATCGACGACCTACCGCTGCCGTTCGAGCGGGCCCTGCTCGAACTCGCCCACGGGCAGACGCTACGCCGCAACGGGAAACGTCGCGCGGCGGCAGTCCAGCTGCAAGCCGCCGCGGACCGGTTCGCCATCCTCGAGGCACAGCCGTACCTGGAGCGGTGCGAACGGGAGCTGATCGCGTGCGGTCTGGCTCCCACGGAACGGCGCACCTTCGACCCGACCCGGCTCACCGCGCAGGAACTCGCGGTTGCCCGGCTGGTCGCCGACGGTCTGAGCAATCGCGCCGTCGCCGCGGCACTATTCGTCAGCATCAAAACCGTGCAGTTCCACCTCACCCACATCTACTCGAAACTGGGGCTCAGTTCGCGGGCGGAACTCGCGGCCCGCCTTCGAGACGACGGGACCGACATCAACAGCCATTGAGCTTGGTTCATCCTGGCGTTACGGCACCTGACCGACATCCAGAGCAGCAGCGAATAACGGCCCTCCTGACATGTCCGTGGGTGTATCTGGGTGGTCATTTGCTTGAGATACACCGCTGATCCTGGGTGTGTGGCGGCTGGGTGTGTCTCGGGTCTTCTCGGTCAGGCGGTCGGTGACCGGGCCGGTGGTTGCCGGGTTGGGGCAGGGGGTCGCCGGAGGCGACCGAGCGCAGCGAGGCTTGCCCCTTGCCTCGGCCCGGGGTTCGCCGGTACGCCTGTGGTGCCCGGCGGAGAAGACTCCGGCGGCTCTTCGAGGGAGGGCCGGGGGCGGGGGCGGAGCCCCCGGCAGGTTCAGCGCGTCAGCGCCGGGTTCGTGCGGCCGGGCAGCGGGGGTGCCCGCCGGCAGACCCACGACTACATCCTCAACCTCGTCGAACACTGGTTCGCCGAGCTGACGAATCGCAAACTGCGCGCAGCGCCCACAACAGCGCTGACGAGATCGCGGGGACCTCCAGTGCCTGCGTGAAGTCGGCAAACTCCACTTCGCCTGAAGGTCCCCTAATGGTCAACTACCTCAGCGGCGTGTCACGAAAGTCCTGAGCAATTACAACTGGCCGCTGTGCGTTATGGCGATGACACGACGAGCCATGTTCCGCTACACCAGTATGTGCTCTGCAAATGGTACACCCACCTGGCCTCGAACTGGTACCACGCCGCAGCCGCTTGGCATGCCCCCACGCTGTCGTAACTCTGGACAAACCACGACGTTGACGCTGAGGCCGGCGTTGCCGCGGCCAAGGTGATTCCGATTGAAATGGTTGCCGCTACACCGAGTGCCACAACGATGCGTTTCACCCGCTTCATTTCGTCGCTTCCCTTCAGTTAGCGCAGATGCCGTTCCTGAGCTCTGCGGAAGAAATTTATTTCGTGAATGATACGTGGTCGATCAACGCGGCGCCTGGGTCTTTGGACTCAAAATGTGTCTGGTGGCTCGTCGCCGAGTTGGTCTGGTGGTCTTATAGCGTGCGCTCATGGTGGCTGCGGCGTCACCGGTGACCGGTTGGGGTGGACTCGGATACGGTGCGGCGGTGGCGGAATCGCTTCAGCGAGAAGGGCATCGCCGGGGTCGGGGACGCAAGGCGTAGGTGCCGGACCGCGTCGTCCAGGCGGCCCATGGTCGCGGCCGCGACACCCAGCGGGTAGCGGACCGAGCCGCGAATCATGATGACGCCGGCACCGCCGCATACGAAGAGGTCGGCGTGGGGAAGCAACAGCCGGTACATCTGCGCGGCGGTCTCCCGGTCATCGAACGCGGCCGCGAGCTCTGCCATGCTGGCGTACGCCGACAGGTGCACGAACGGCGGCAGCTCATCTACCGGCGGCATCGCCTGGTAGATCCGGTGGGCCTCGTCCCGCCGGCGTAAACATTCAGCCGTTACCGTGATCATCAGTTGTGAAGGCGGGTGCCGCTTCTAGCGTGATCACGTAGTCGAAGTTGGGTGGCGGGCCGACTGTATGTTCCAGGGTTTTGATGACCTTGCGAGGGTTGTCGTGTGGACCCGAGACGTAGAAGGGTTTGCCGTCCTTGCCGAAGGTGATGGCTGATGGTCCTTCCCATACGCCGAGGTGGTCGGCGGTGTGGGTGAAGGTGGCGGAGGGTTCGAAACCGAGGCGGCGGGCGTAGGCGACAGCGCCGAACACGATGTGTTGGGCGAGCTCGATCGGCGCGTTCTGCCATCCGCGCGGATAGGCGGCGTAGTAGTCCGGCAGGAACCGCGACAGGGTGAGTTCGTCGGTGACGTCAGGGCCGAGCACGTTTTTGACGCCGAGGCAGTAGACGTCGGTCTGGGCGCGGTTGCCGTGCACCAGCACGACCCAGGTCCGCTGGCCGGTCGGGTCACGCCGCTGCGCCTCGTCGAAGCCCGCCGCGATCACCTTGGGGATGTCGTGGGTCACCGAGGCGGTCAGCCACTTGCCGGTGGCCTTCGGCCCGCGGCGGCGTGTCGTGTCGCTGCCCGCCCGTGATGACGTCGGCGGGGGTGCGGGGTGCCGGGAGCGTGTCGTAGACCGCGGCCACCTCGGCCATCGGCTTGCGTCCGTTCTTCTCCCCCGGTGACAGCCGGGTGCGCAGCTTGCGCCGCGCCCGGGCGGCAGCCTTGGCGGTGGCCTCGCGCAACGCTTCCGGGATCATGACGACGCCCTTGCCGTCGAACTGCATCACCAGCAGGTGGTCGGGCGCCGGCCCGGGGCGCCGGGCGGCGTAGAACGCCTCGACATCGACGGCCGCAGCCTGGGCGAGGGCTTCGACCTGCCGCTTGCCGACCCGGACCCCGGTGGCCCGTTCGATCGCGTCGCCAGCCTGGTCGAACGAGCCCCGCGCCGACTCGACCGCGGCCAGCTGGGCAGCCCGTACGAGTGCTTGCCTGCTGGCAGGCTCAACGCCGCGTCCATGGGGTACAGGTTGGGTGCCCCGGGCGCCCGGTAGGCCATCCGGGTGACCGTGACCTGACCGAGCACGGTGGCCAGGCCGCGCTGGTGCCCGCGTTCCACCCGTGTGCGCTGCGCCCCTTCGGCGTCCACGACCTGTTGGCGCTGCTCGCGTCCCGCCTGGAGGTCCAGGCGATCCTGGTGCAGCGTCCTGAGCAGCTCGCGGCCCTGGCCGTTGTGGAGGAGTTCCTCCAGTTGCGCGTGGGTGTGCCCGCCGGTCTGCGGTCCGGCCGGCTTCGCCACGAGCGCCTCGAAACACACCCGTGACCGGTCGAACGCCGCCGCCTCGTCCTGCGCGTACCCTGACATCGGGCTCCTTCTTCGGTTGTGGATCTCAACAACCCGACAACCTACGAGAAGGAGCCTCTCCACACACGCCGTGACACGCTCACCCGCCGCGCACGGGCAGCAACCCCGAAGCAGCTGCCTGCCTGGCCAGCGAAGCCAGCCGTCATTCCTTTCCAGACGGGCGCGAACCCGACGGTCGAGTTCCCCGCGCCCGACCAATTCGGGCCGCCCGCAAGCTATGCGGCGGGGATTCGGCCGTCTAGCGTCCCGTCGAGTCGAGAAGTTGCAGGTCAGCGCGATGTCGATCTCCCTTTGTGGGAGCCGCACCCAAATCGGACCGTGAGCTGCCGCAAATGCCAGGATGAACCAAGCTCATTAGGTCCACACGGTGAGGAAGGTGTCGTTGAGTTCGCGCTGGATGTAGAAAATGCCTTTCGCTAGTTGGTCCTCCGTCCAGTTGACGGTGGGGAAGTCGGGGAAGGTGCGGTAGCCGAGGCCGGCGAAGACCTCGTTGCGGTTGCCCGAGGGGTCGAAGAAGTAAATGGTGGTACCGCGGGTGATGCCGTGCCGGGTGGGCCCGAAGTCGATCGATACGTCGTCCATACCGAAGATGTCGCCGGCGCGCAGGATGGCGTTCCAGTCCTCCAGGTGGAAGGCGAAGTGGTGCAGTTTGCCGTTGGGACCCTTGACGACGGCGAAGTCGTGCGGCGACTCGCCGCAGGCCATCCAGGAGCCGAGCACCTCGGGGTGCGACGGGTTGGTGATCGCGCGCTCGGCGGCGTGGAAGTCCAGCACGTCCATGAAGAACTTCTCCACCAGGCCCGGGTCCTCGGCGGGCACCAGGGCGTGGTCGATCCAGTGCGCCGCGATGCCGTGGGCGTCGCGCGGCCACGGCGGCGGGTTCAGTGAACCCGTATCGGTACCGGTGAATTCGATCTGGTTGTACAGTTCGATGATCTGCTCGGACGGCAGGGTGATGCGCACCCCGTCGCCGACGGTCAGGTTCTCGCCCTTGGAAAGCCGCGCGGTGGTCGCCCCGAACTGCTGGGCCCGGTTCTCGTAGTTGACCAGGTCCTGTTCGTTCTCGACCTTGTACCCGAGTTTGACCAGCCCGACCCCACCTTCTTCGAGTACCAGCGAATGGTGGTCGTATTCGTCCCAGCACTTGAGCCACAGCTTGCCCGGCTCCTCGTGCACGATGTTCATGCCAAGGGTGTTGGAGTAGTGGTTGCGGGCCTCCTCCAGGTCGGTCACCCGGATGTGCACGAACCCGAGCCGCATCACGCTCATGTCCTGATTCCTTTCGGTCGATCTTGCCGCATCGGCTGTATCGGACGGGGCTGCGCCCCGTTTGCGGAGGCGAAGCCGTAGGGCAGAACCCGGCGTAGCTTGTCGCCTTCCTGAAGTTCGACGAGCACGTTCGTGATCGGTACCGCGCGACAACTGAGACAGATACCTTCTACCCTTTCGTCCTCGCTGAGGACGCTTTCGGCGATCGGTCGCTCGTAGCGCACCTCCCCTCCGACGAGCTGGATCTTGCAGATGCCGCACCCGCCGCGCCGGCACCCGATCCGATATTTGAAACCGGCGCGCCCCAGGGCGGCGAGCACCGTCTCACCGTCAGCGGCGGGGATACGGACCCCGTCCGGTAGGACGGTCACGTCGGCCATCCGGCATGGCTCCCTTCAGGTGAACGCGTGCACCGAACCGAGGCCGTCGAACTCGGCGGAGACCACCGACGCCGGCCCGAGCGCGACAGAGGTGGTGAGGCCACCGGACAGCACGACGGAGCCCGGCTTCAGGTACTCGCCTCGGCGCCCGAGCGTGTTCACCAACCACGCCATCGCGGCCGCGGGATGACCCATCGCCGCCCCCGCGGCGGCGGTGCCGACGACCTCCCCGCGCGACCGGAACACACAACCGATCAGCTTCAGGTCGACCAGGTCCGCCGGCCGGCGAGCGGCCGAGCCGAGCACCACGCGCGCCGCGCCGGCGTTGTCGGCGACCGAGTCGGCGAGCCGGAACCGGCTGGCGTAACGGGAGTCCACCACCTCGATCGCGGCCAGCACCGCCGCGGTGGCGGCAAGCACGCTCGCGATCGTCGCCGGGGGCTCCATGACCTCACCGACCAGGAAGGCGAGCTCCGGCTCGGCGCGCGGATGGATCAGCTCGCCCAGCCGCACAGGCTCGCCGTGCGGCACCAGCATCCCGGTCGTCAACCGCCCGTACACCGGCGCGTCGATGCCCAGTGCATCCCGCTTGACCCGGCTGGTCAGGCCCAGCTTGGCTCCGGCCAGCTCTTCACCGCCGGTCAGCCGGTGTTCCACCACGTACCACTGCGCCTTGTACGCGGTGTCCGCGTCGAGGAACGGGTACGCCTGGCTGAACGGTGTGATCGGCGTGCGGGTGTACTCGGCGTCGATCAGCCGCTCGGCCATCGCCCGGGGATCGATCACGGCCGGTCACCGCCGCCGGTGAACCGGACGGTCACATCGCCGAGATGCGCGAACTCGGCCCGGTACACGTCCCGCGGACGGACCGGCACCATGCGGTGCAGGGCACCCGGCAGCACGATGTCGCCGGCGTGCAGACCGGAGTCCAGCGCGCCCAGCTTGTTCGCCAGCCACGCCACGCAGTACGCGGGATTGCCCAGCGCCGCGGCACCGGCGCCGCTGTCGATCAGCGCTCCGTTGCGGTAGAACAGCATCCCGATCAGCCGCAGGTCACCCGCGGTGACCGGGGTAAGGCGCCCACCGATGACCACCCGGCCGCAGGAGGCGTTGTCGGCGACCGTGTCGACCAGTTGGATCCGCCACTCCGCGATCCGGCTGTCCATGATCTCCATGGCCGGCAACACACCGGCCGTCGCGGCCAGCACGTCGGCCGTCGTCACTCCGGGCCCGGCGAGGTCGCGCGCCAGGAGGAACGCGATCTGCGCCGCCACCCTCGGTTGCAGCAGCGCCCCCAGGTCGGCGTCCGCCCCGTCCTCTACGAACATGTCGTCGACCAGTACGCCGAAGTCCGGGTCGCCGGTACCGAGCAACTGCTGCATCGCCCGCGACGTCAGCCCGACCTTCCGGCCGCGAACGAGCCGCCCGGCCGCGACCCGGCGCTCGACGTTGACCGCCTGTACCGCGTAGGCGTCCGCTACCGTCAGATCGCGATGCGAGTCCGTGATCGGCTCGATCGGCGTCCGCTCGACCTCGGCACGCCACAACCGGTCGGCGAGCTCGCCGATCAGCGCGTCGCCAGCAACGGCGGATGCGACCTGCACGCCCACCAACCCGGTCCTCCTGTTGTCCGCAACCGACTCCGGCCGCCCGGTGCCAGCGTTTCCGACCAGGAGCGGATTTCGCACCGGAGGAACACCTAGCCCCGAGCCGGGTGGGTACGGGTGCGCCAGCAGCGCCGCCCTCCCGGCCCGAAGCTAGGGGTTCGTCCAGCGCGAAGCACCCCGGTGTCGCGGAAAGCTGCAGGACGTGACCGGTTAGCCGCGCCCTCGGCGAATCCGCGTGCTGCACATCCGGAGGAGCACAGATGACACCACTGTTGGAAGAGGTCAGGAGCAAGCTGGACGGCGCCGTGGTGGACGACCCCGAACACGGGATCTTCCGCGCCCGCCGGGACGTGTTCACCGATCCCGACCTGTTCGACCTGGAGATGAAGTACATCTTCGAAGGCAACTGGATCTACCTCGCGCACGAGAGCCAGTTGGCGAACAACAACGACTACCTGACGATGTGGATGGGCCGGCAGCCGGTCATCATCTCCCGGGACCGGAAGGGTGAGCTGCACGCGGTCCTCAACGCCTGTGCCCATCGCGGCGCGATGGTCTGCCGGCGCAACAAGGACAACCGGTCCACCTGGACCTGCCCCTTCCACGGCTGGACGTACAGCAACGACGGCCGGCTGCTCAAGGTCAAGGAGCCGAAAGGCGCCGGCTACCCGGAGGGGTTCAACACCAACGGCTCCCACGACCTGCCGAAGGTCCCGCGCTTCGAGTCCTACCGCGGGTTCCTGTTCGGCAGCCTGAACCCTGACGTGCTGCCGCTGGAGCAGCATCTCGGTGAGACCACGAAGCTCATCGACCTGATGGTCGACGCGTCACCCGAGGGGCTCGAGGTCCTCAAGGGCGCCTCCAGCTACACCTACGACGGCAACTGGAAGGTACAGGCGGAAAACGGCGCGGACGGCTACCACGTCGCCTCGACGCACTGGAACTACGCGGCCACGACCGCCCGGCGGGCGTCGGGCGAGTCGACCACCGAGACCAGGGCGATGGATGCCGGCAGCTACGGCAAGACCAGGGGCGGGTTCTACGCGTTCGACCATGGCCACGTGCTGCTCTGGACGACCCGGGCCAACCCGGAGGACGAGCCGCTGTACGAGCGCCGGCAGGAACTGATCGAGCGGTACGGGCAGGCCAAGGCCGACTGGATGATCAGTATCGCGCGCAATCTGTGCCTGTACCCGAACGTGTACCTGATGGATCAGTTCAGTTCCCAGATCAGGCAGTTCCGGCCCATCGAGGTGGACCGGACCGAGGTCACCATCCACTGCATCGCGCCGAAGGGCGAAAGCCCCGAGGCCCGCGCCGCCCGGATCCGCCGGTACGAGGACTTCTTCAACGCCACCGGCATGGCCACCCCGGACGACCTGGAGGAGTTCCGGTCCTCGCAGCGGGGCTTCCTGGCACGGAATGCCCCGTGGAACGACATGAGCCGCGGCGCGACCCATTGGGTCCGGGGCCCGGACGACGACGCGCGAGCACTCGGCATCAACCCCATCCTCAGTGGCGCCCGCGTCGAGGACGAGGGTCTCTACCCGGTACAGCACGGCTACTGGCTCAGGGCGATGCGGCACGCGGTGGACCTGGAGGCGAAGGGATGAGTCGATGAGCATCACGCTGCAGGAAGTCGAGCAGTTCCTGTACCGCGAGGCGCGCTATCTGGACGACCGGGAATTCGACCAGTGGCTACAGTGCTACGCGCCGGACGCGGAGTATTGGATGCCGGCCTGGGATGACGACGACACCCTGATCACCGACCCGCAGCGTGAAGTATCGCTGATCTGGTACCCGAACCGGGGCGGGTTGGAGGACCGGGTGTTCCGGATCAAGACGGACCGGTCGAGTGCGACCAGCCTGCCGGAGCCGAGAACCGGGCACAACATCACCAACGTGGAAATCGTCGAGCAGCGCGACGGCGAATGCGACATCCGGTTCAACTGGTTCACGCTCTACTACCGGTACCAGGCTATCGACACCTATTTCGGAACCTCGTTCTACACGCTCGACACCTCAGGCCCACAGCCTCTCATCACGTACAAGAAGGTTGTTCTGAAGAACGACTACATCCACCACGTCGTGGACATCTACCACGTCTAGGGCGGACGAGATATGAGCTATCAGATTGCGTTGAATTTCGAGGACGGGGTCACCCGGTTCATCGAGTGTTCCGACGGGGAACTGGTGTCCGACGCCTCCTACCGCGCCCGCATCAACATCCCGCTGGACTGCCGCGACGGCGTCTGCGGTACCTGCAAGAGCTTCTGCGAGTCCGGCGAGTACGAACTCGGCGAATACGTCGTCGACGAGGCGATGACCGAGGACGAGGAGTCGGCCGGCTATGTGCTGACCTGCCAGATGACGCCGCGGTCGGACTGCGTCCTGCGGATTCCCACCACCTCCGACGTGGCCAAGACCGGCGTGTCCGCGCACGCCGGCCGGGTCAGCGTCATCGAGCGGTTGTCGGAAACGACGACCGGCTTCTCGATAGCGCTGAACAACAGGTCAGCGCTGGGATTCCTGCCCGGCCAGTACGTGAACATCCTGGTGCCGGGTACCGACCAGACCCGTTCGTACTCGTTCAGCTCGGGACCGCAGGCCGAGCACGTCTCCTTCCTGCTGAGAAACACCGACACCGGTGCCCTGCCCACCTACCTTCGCGAGCGGGCCAAGGAGGGCGACCGGATCGAGTTCAACGGCCCGCTCGGCAGCTTCTACCTGCGCCCGATCCAGCGGCCGCTGCTCCTCCTCGCCGGCGGCACCGGCCTGGCACCGTTCCTGGCGATGCTGGACAAGATCAGCCGCAATGGCGGCAGCGAGCACGCCGTCCACCTGATCTTCGGGGTGACCAACGACCCCGACCTGGTCAAGCTCGACGAGCTCGAGGCGTACGCCAAGACACTGCCCAACTTCACGTTCACCTGTACGGTCGCGGACGAGAACAGCTCGTACCCGAACAAGGGATACGTGACCCGCTACATCGAGCCGCAACACCTCAACGGCGGCGAATCCGACGTGTACCTGTGCGGCCCGCCGCCGATGGTGGACGCGGTCCGCAGCTTCCTCTCCGCACAGGGCACCCCGCCCGCGAACTTCTACTACGAGAAGTTCACCGGTACCGGGCTCGTCGTGGAGACCGGAGCGGAGCGCTTGAGGCCCGTCGAGTCCGACGAGGCGTTCGACGCCCGGATGGCGCTCGAACTTGGCGCGGTCCAGCTGACCATGGGCCGGCTGACCGGCGAACAACTCACCGAGTTCCACCGGCTCGCCGAGGCGACGGCGCCGGCGGTGGCCGCCGGCCACTTCGCCGACGCGATGGCCTACCGCGAGACGAACGCCGCCTTCCACAGCTTCCTCATCGAAGCGACCGGCAACGCCACCCTCATCGACGCGCACCGGCAACTGCGGGTCCTGGACTACATGGCGCAGGCGCTGAGTCCGGGAGTCGACGTGACCGGTGACATCGTGCAGGACCACCGCGACCTCGTGGCCGCGTTCGAGCGGGGAGACCTGGCCGCTGCCCGGGACATCGTGGTGTCCCACACCGAGAACGCCAAGGCGACGATGCGGGCCGGCATCGAGAAGGGTGGCGGCTCATGATCCATCCGGGTCGGTTCGACGACAAGGTCGCGGTCGTGACCGGCGCGGCACAGGGCATCGGCCTGACCGTCGCGACCGGCATGGCGAAGGAAGGCGCGAAGGTCGCGCTGGTCGACCGGTCGGAACTGGTTCACGAGGTGGCCGAGAAACTGACGGCGGGCGGGGCCGCCGCCTCCGCGCTCACCGGCGACCTCGAACGGTACGCCGACTGTTCCGCCGTCATGGCCAAGGCGCAGGAGAAGTTCGGTCGCATCGACATCCTCGTCAACAACGTCGGCGGCACCATCTGGGCCAGGCCCTACGAGGAGTACGGCGAAGAACAGATCGAAGCGGAGATCAGACGCTCGCTGTTTCCGACCTTGTGGTGCTGCCGCGCGGTACTGCCACACATGCTCCAGCGAAACCGCGGGACGATCGTGAACGTGTCGTCGGTGGCCACCCGCGGCGTCAACCGGGTGCCCTACGGCGCGGCCAAGGGCGGCGTCAACGCGATCACCGCATGCCTGGCGTGGGAGTACGCGGGACGGGGCATCCGCGTCGTCGGCACCGCGCCGGGCGGTACCGAAGCGCCCGACCGGCGGGTGGCCCGCGGCCCGGGCGCGAAAACCGGGCAGGAGGAAGCCTGGTACCAGCAGATCGTCGACCAGACGATCGAGTCGTCGCTACAGAAGCGGTACGGGACGTTGGAGGAACAGGCCGCGGTCATTCTCTTTCTCGCCTCCGACGAAGCCTCCTACGTCACCGGAGTCACCGTGCCGGTGGCCGGCGGAGACCTGGGGTGAGGAGAGGTGACCGACTACGTCATGGCCCCCTCGGTGACACTCGCCGCAGCTCAACGGGCCGTAGCCGCGGCTCTTGAAGAAGCCGACAAGCTCTCGGTGGACGTCTGCATCGCGGCGACCGACAGCGCCGGGCACCTTCTCGCCTTCGCCCGGATGGACCGCGCTCCGATCCTGTGCACCCAGATCGCCCAGGACAAGGCGTACTCCGTCGCGGCCTTCGGCGGCCTGCCCACCGGCGAATGGTGGCGGTTGCTCGAATCCGAACCCGCGCTGCTGCACGGCATCACCAAGACCGAACGGCTGATCGTGTTCGGCGGCGGCGTCCCGCTCGTGGCCGAAGGGCGAACCGTCGGCGGTATCGGCGTGTCCGGCGGATCCTCCGAGCAGGACGTGCAGATAGCCGAGGCCGGCGCGTCAGCCGTGACCTGATCTCCGGCCAACCGAGGAAAAAGAAGGGGAAAGCGATGCACGGCTTGGAAGCCTTTGACCTGGACGAGCTGGACAAGCTGGCCGAGCAGGCCCAGCCCTACCACCAGTTCCTGCGGCGGCGCGGGATGTCGCTGGGCATCTACGTACTTCCCGCCGGCGGGACGGACCAGCAGCACCCGCACGGCTCGGACGAGGTCTACGTCGTCCTGCGCGGCCGCGGCTCCCTCCGGGTGCGGGATCAGGATCACGAGGTACGGCAGGGCACTGTCATCTCCGTGGACCACGGCGAGGAACACCGGTTCGTCAACGTCGCCGAGGACCTGCACATCCTGGTCATCTTCGCCCCGCCGGACGACCCGGACTAGGACGCCGGCGTTCGGTTGCGGCACCGCGGCGCGGCTGGCCACTGGACGGAAACGGTGGCGGCCGCCCTGCGGCACGATGAAAGGCTGGACGAATGACGCCATCCCAGATCCGGGCGATGATCGACGACGGACCGCGTCGCGGAGAGACGGTCGTCGTCGACACCGAATCAGACAACTCGCCACCCCACGAGATCATGTTGCCCGACGGCCACGCGGGCGTGCGCTCCGAGGGAGGCCAGGTACCCCACCCCACCGGCTCCGTGTCGAGGTACCGGTTGATCGACACCGGCGGTGGGACCGACTTCCACTACAAGGTCGTGCCGCACGGCGGGTGAGCCTCCCGGGCTGACCCGCGTTCACCCGTCGCTCACCCGTCGCTCACCCGTCGCTCACCCAGCGGCCGCCGGTGCTGGAGTATCCGGCGGGCTTCTGGCCGCCGTCGGGGTCGGGGCCGGTACGGGCGGCGCGGTCCAGGCCACGGATCGCCGCAAGGTCGTCAGCCGTCAGGGCGAAGTCGAAGATGTCGATGTTCTCCCTGATGCGTGACGGGGTGACCGACTTCGGAATCACCACGTTTCCGAGCTCGACGTGCCAGCGCAGGACGATCTGCGCCGGTGTCTTGCCATACCTGCGCGACAGCTCGACGATCACCGGGTCGGTGAGGACATCACCTCGGGACAGCGGGCTCCACGCCTCGGTGACGATGCCGTGCGCCCGGCCGAACGCCCGTACCTCCTCCTGCTGGAAGCGCGGGTGCAGCTCGACCTGGTTGACCGCTGGCACGACCCGGCCCTGGTCGAGGACCGGCTGCAGGTGCCACGGCTGGAAGTTCGACACCCCGATCGCCCGGGCCCGGCCGCTGGCGTAGATCTCCTCGAACGCCCGCCAGGTGTCGAGGTAGGCGCCCTTGGCCGGGACCGGCCAGTGGATCAGGTAGAGGTCGACATGATCCAGGCCGAGCCTGGTCAGGCTCCGGTCGAAGGCGTCGAACGTCGACCGGTACCCCTGGTCGTCGTTCCACAGCTTGGTCGTGATGAACAGGTCCGTACGCGGCAGGCCACAAGCGGCGACGGCCCGGCCGACAGCCGTCTCGTTGCCGTACAGGGAAGCGGTGTCGATGCCGCGGTACCCGGCCTCGATCGCCGCCGACACCGCCGACACGGTCTCCTCCTCGGGCACGCGGAAGACGCCGAAGCCGATCTGCGGCATCCCGACCCCGTTGTTCAGGCGTACCGCCGCAACGTCAACCATGGCCGTCACCTCCCGCCGGGCGGTTGTTCCCGGCCGGACAACTGCTCCACCAGCCGCAGCAGCGCCCCGTTGTCGAGCCCGCCGTGGCCCTGGGCCACCAGCGCGGCCATCAACTGGGTCACCACCGATCCGAGCGGAACCACCACCCCGGCCTCACGCGCCACGGACATGAGAATGCCGAGATCCTTATGGTGCAGGTCGCAGGTGAAGCCGGGCCGGAACCGCCGGGCGATCATGTCGGGCGCTTTCCGGTCCAGCACCGCGCTGCCCGCCAACCCGCCACCGAGCGCCCGCATGGCGGCCTCGGTATCGACCCCGCAGGCCTCCAGCAACACGATCGCCTCCGCGACCAGCTGGATGTTTCCGGCCGCGATGAGCTGGTTGGCGGCCTTGACCGTCTGCCCGGCACCGGACGGGCCGACGTGGACGATGGTCCGGCCGACCGCCTCGAGCACCGGCCACGCGGCGGCCACCTCGGTCGCCTCGCCACCCACCATGACCGACAAGGTACCGTCGATCGCACCCTGCTCACCGCCGCTCACCGGCGCGTCGAGCACCCCGATGCCCACCTTCCGGCCGGCCTCGGCCACCGTCCGCGCCGTGGCGGGCCGGACGGTACTCATGTCGAGGTAGACCGACCCGGGGCGGGCGTTGGCGAAAACGCCGTCCTCGCCGAGCGCGACCGCCTCCACGTCCGGCGAGTCCGGCAGTACCGTAACCACGAACTCCGCGTCCCGGACGGCCTCCGCGACGTTGCTCGCGGCGCGACCGCCCTGATCCACCAGCCGGTCCACCTTGGCGCGGCTGCGGTTGTACCCGACGACGTCGAAGCCGGCCCGGACGAGGTTGGCCGCCATCGGGCCACCCATGATTCCCAAACCGACGAAACCCACGCTAGTCACCGTCTTGGCGCCCCTCTGCTAGTACCAGCAAGTCAACACCACCACGCTCGCCCGATCCGCCGGCCTTCCATTGAATGAAACGAGGACGTTCAGGGCAGGTTCGGCAGTGGCCACACCTCTCCGGTGGCGCTGTCGATCAGCGCGGCGCGGACGACCCGCGCGGGCAACGGAAGGACGTCGTACACCGCGGCGGCCACGATCGGCAGCCGCTCCAGCCGAGCCCGCGGTGCAAGCGAGCAGTGCGGGAGCCACCGGCCGGTCTCGTAGTGCTGGTGCACCTGGGCGCCGGTCGCGCGGACCGCTTCCACCACCACCTGCTGCCGCGCCACGAGATCGGCCGGTACGGCCGGCACGAGGCAGATCCGCCCGCGACGGAAGGCGCCCAGCGCGTCGAAGGTCAGCTCGAACGGCCCCCGGTCCGGCAGCGCGGACACCTCGTCCAGGACCTTGTCCAGGTTCCATTCCAGCAGCACCGCGTACGACAGGTGGGCGTGGTGCCGGCCATGCGTGTGCGACCGCAGCGTCGGTACACCCCGTTCCTCCAGCCGGTCCCACAGCTCGCGCAGGACGCGCTCGGTACGCCGGTCGAACAGCAGGCAGACGCCGAGGGCCACCAGCCGACCGTAACCGGTCGCGCAGTCGCACGGCAGCTGTCGGTGCCCCATGGCGGCGGCAAAGATGACCTGGACTCGCTTGATCGCGATGGGTCGAACCGACGTCAGCCTGCGGGGGGCGATGTGCACAGTGTCTTGCCGGCCGAACCGGTGCACGACGGCTACTACCTGTCGACCTACCTGACCGAACCTGGCCTGCCGTTCCTGCTCAGCAGCTGGACGCGGTATGACAACAACGTTTCCCTTTGGCGTAAGTCCGGCTCGGAAGTCAGCCTGGTGCACTACTGGGAGCTGGAACGCTTCTCGGGCATCAAGCACCGCGGCTTCGGGACGGCGGGGACCGGGCAGGCCACCGCCATGCTCAACGTGCTCCCGGCCGACGCCGGCCGATCGGTGCTCGGCTTCGCCGTGGACGGTGGGCCGGACTTCGTCACCGACGTCACCGACCACGCGCACTGGTACGCGGGCGGACTGTTCCTTGCCCCGCCCTGCGTCAATGACGGTGGCCAGTCGCTCGGGATCGCGCTGGCTACCTTCGCCGCGCGACTGAAGAGTTTCACATTCCGCTTTCCCGGCGCCTGCCTCGGCAGCCACGAAAGCGATCTGGACGCCGCCCGGGGGACGACCACCGTGAGGCTGCCGGTCGCGTATCTTGCCGGACACCGGGTCGAGTTCACGAACGCGACGCGGTTCACGGCCGCTGGCCCGGCCTGACGTCCGCTCAGTACCTTCGGTGCCGCCGCCGGGGAGGTGTCGCGCCTCACCGCGCGGTACAACCCGTTCGCCGTGGAGGATCTGTATGTGCAGATCTGGTTGCGGGTACCCGAGATCAGGGCGGCATTCGACCTGACGGACGCGGCGCGACTACCGCACCTGCGGCAGGCCGCGGACGAGTGGCCCGCCCGGCATCCATGGGAGCGTGGCTGGTACCGGGACCTGCTGCCCGCGCACGCCCGCTACCTGGCCGACCTGGACGCCCGGGGCTTCGTCTTCGGCGCAGCCCGGGACTGGCGGGCGAACGGACGGGCGCACGCCCCCGGCCGTCCGGACCACGCCGAGCTGCCGATCCATTGAGCGTGTCCAGGCCTCGTTTTCGCTGGTAGGTGATGGTTGACAGAACGATGACCGCGACTCAACTCCAGGCCCGTAAGGTGATCAACTTCGGGTTCACGGGGACGATCAACATTTGAGCTGGGCGTTGGCCCGTTCACCCAGACACCGCAGGCTGGCCTGGGCGCGGTTGGCGGCCTTCTTCGCCTCGGATAAGGTCTTCTCGCCTCGCTTGCGCTTGTACCCGGTGATGACGTCCGGATGCAGAC
>WNGM01000866.1_pt1 | contig 35531 bp, 54 predicted proteins | sample 5400571 | NCBI WGS metagenome assembly WNGM01 (sample SAMN13153378, study PRJNA577476) | soil metagenome | isolation source: 100 cm soil or saprolite under Garry oak tree replicate 2 | place: USA:California | collected 2016-06-15 | reverse complement strand
TCGGTGTGGGTGTGGTTTCTGCTAGGGCATGCGTTTGAGGGGTCCAGCGTGGCCGTCAGGCGACGTTCGGGTCGTCTGTGGACTCGCGGACGCCGGAGCGCTCAGAATCGATCCTGGCGGGTTTCTCGATCGGCTCGACGGGTCCGCGCCACACGCGGCGTTGGGCGGTGTCCGAGTCCAACCGGATGGTTTGCGGGCTGTTCGGCCAGAAACCCCCGGCCGCGTCGCTGGTCCCGTACTCGACGACCCATCGGCCGCCGGTGAGGATGTCGGCCTTCGCCTCGGCGTTGGCGAGTTCCACGGACACGTAGTGCGCTTCCCCGTCGTCGTCGATTCCGACGAGCCGGATGCCGTCCGGTAGTCCGCAGCGTTGCGGCTCCTGCCAGCGCCAGCGGAGGCGGTCGGCGAGCATGTCGTAGGGCCGGATCCAGTAGCCGACGGTGGCCACCAGCCATTCGGTGCATGCCTTGATCATGACGTCGCCGCCACGTCATCGAACTCGCCACGCTTCACCCCGGCGACGAACGTGGCCAGGTTCGCGCGGGTCGTGATCACAGTTTCGGTCGGGTTCGCCGACTCGCGGATCAGCACCGCGTCACCGCCGACTTTGACTTCGAGGCAGCCGCCGGTTTCGCAGTACGACGAACGACGCCACACGTTTTCTCTGGTCATAGCCGTCTCACTTTCCGTGGTAGATGCCGGCCACAACGCCGGTCCGATATGGGTCGGGGTGCTGCCGCCGCCACTCGTCGCACTGTGCGAGGACAGGGCAGCGGCGGCAGATGTCGAGGGCGGTGAACATGTCGCTGGTCGTGGCGGCGTCGAACAGTCGGGGCTCGTCGCGGCATAGGCCGCGTTGCGACCAGTGCACGTCGGTGAGGGTCGCGGTGGTCATGCGGTTCTCCGGATGGGGATGACGTTGGTGGGTTCGTGCTCTGACTCGTCGGGTGCGGCGTGGCGGCGTTGATCGGGTTTGACTTCCGAATCGGAATCCGGCTCTTGATCCGGGCTGCTCACGCGCGGGACGGTGACGGTCACTTCCACATCAGCCGTCGTGTGGTTGGTAGTAGTTGTGTATAGGTCTTTGAAGGGTGGGGGCACGTGGGACGTGCTGCAGGTTTTCGTGGGACGTGCTGCAGGTTCGTTTCTGCGGCCCGTGAAACGTGCTGCAGGTCCGTCGGGCGAGTCGTCATCTGCGGTACGTCCGGCGTGCTGCAGGTCGGGGTTATCCACAGGGCTGTGGGCAGCAACTGCAGCACGTCCCACGTACCGCAGGTTTTCCCCGTCCGGCTTATCTGCAGCACGTCCGGTGGGCCGCAGGTCTGGCGGCGTCCGCTTGTAGTGACCGCGCAGTTTCGCCGAAAGCTTGTCGATCAGCGCCCGCAGTTCGTTCGGCGACAGAACCTCGATTAGGTCCATCACGTTCGGTCCGAGGATCAGTCGGTACTCGTCGGTGTTCCCCCGCGACGTTCCCTTGCGGACAACCTCGATGAGTTCGGCCTGTCGGAGCGCGGCCAGGGCGACCTTGACGGTGTTCGGTGCGAGTTCGCATTCCACCGACAGCCGGGGCACACCGGGGAAGACCCGGGTGCCGTCGGCGTCGGCGTACTGCGCAATCGCGAACGCGACGGTCTTCGTGATCTTGCCGAGGCGTGCCCGGCGCACCACGTCAACCCATTCGCGCACACTCGCGCCGATATCGTCGGTCACTGGTCGATCTCCTTGCCGCTGTGGGTGTTGCTTCCAAGCCATGCCAGACCAGGCCAGGCCAGGCCTGGCCGCGCCATACCTCACCTGGCCGCGCCATACCTTGCCCTGCCTTACGGCGCCTAGATGGGGAGGTCGTGTTCGAGCCGTTCGAGGCGTTCCTCGATGCGTTGCTTGTCTTTCATCAGGTCTGCGATCAGGGCGTCGGTCTTGTCGTGCCGTTTATGTGAGTCCCGGACGGCGTGGTAGACGCCGGACAGGATCATCAGTTGGCCCTCGTGGAGCGTGCGTTGCGCTTCGGTGAGTTCGTCGAGGCGTGCGTCACGCAGCAGTTCGATGCCGCGCTGGAGGTGGGTCTGTGCCCGGTCTTTGCGGACGAGCGCGGTGGGTAGGTGTTCGCTGGCGCTGAGGAGTTTGTAGCCGCGTCCTTTGACGACGCCGAGGTATCGCTTCCGCTCGCGCAGCAGTGTCTTGTTGGCGGCGGCTACGGCCCGGTAGACGCGGGTGCGGTCGGGTTTCTCGTCGAGGCCTTCGGCGAGGGCGTCGGTGAGTTGGTGGTAGTCGAAAAGTTCGCCGGGTTCGGCTTCACTGGTGAGGTCGTAGACGACTTGACGGTCTGATCGGCCGTCTGGTCGGGATGGTTCGAATGGTCGCGTCATCTCGTCAGTCCTCTCGTGTTCTGTGGTTCCAAGCCATGCCCCGCCTAGCCAAAGCCGCGCCGTGCCAGACCTCGCCAGGCCTAGCCACGATGCGTGGGTGTCGAGGGCTTGAACCTCGATGCCTGCCAGCCACCCGTCCCTGCCTCGCCCGGACTCGCCAGGCCCAGCCATGCCGTGCCGAGCCCGACCTAGCCGAGTCGTACCGAACCCAGCCATGCGGTGCCGAGCCGTGTTTCGTGCGCGCCCCGGACTCGAACCGGGGTGTATGCCATCCGCGCTCCATCCCTTGCCTCGCCCCGCCTATCCGTGCCGCGCCCCGACAGGCCTTTCCCAGCCCGGCCAGGCCTGGCGGAACCCTGCCCAGCCCCGGCGCGCTATCCGCCGATCACGTTGACCGTGAACCGGCCGAAACCATTGATCCGGTTATCACCCAAACCGATTGCCTTACCAGCCCGGTCAGCGATACGCCGCAAATCGTCGACGTCCATCACGTCATCCAGCAGATACGCGGTCGCGATCAACGCCCAGCGAGGGAACTTCGGCCGCACCCGCATCACCCGCTTGCCAGACACACCCACAGCGGACCGGTCCGAATAGCTCGGGTCGAGGTAGAGCTTCTTGATGTCGGACGGCCCGTCATAGACGATCGGCACATTGAGATCGGTGAAGCTCAAGGCACGGGTGACCTGAAGCCCCTGCTTGCTGATCTTCCCGGCCTCAACGAAGCAGCGGCGGATATTGCTGGTCGGCATCACCGGTCGCCCGCCCTCACCGTCGGTGTAGAGGCCGCCGAACCATTCCAGCTTCTCGATCGCGCGCCGGTCCTCCTCCGTCTTCTTCCGCTTCGACGTGTAGGTCGCGATCTCCTTCGTGAACGGGTTATCCGGGTCCGCCAGCGCGATGTTGTGGCACAACACGGGGCTGATACCGGTGATCTCCATCTTGATGTCCAACGTTCTCTCCTTTGTTAGGGCATTACGCTTGCGGTCGTTGTCCCTGTGGACTGACCTGCGATGCCATATAGGTCCTTGCCGTGCCATGCATGGCCAAGACTTGCCATGCCTCGCCGTGCGTGGGCGCCGGGGCCTCGAACCCCGATGACTGCCAGTCGCCCAAATCCCTGCCGCGCCGTGCCACGCCGAGCCTTACCGGTCCACGTCTCGCCGGACCTCGCCATGCCTGTCCCCGCCGGAACGTGCCAGGCCTAACCTCGCCGTGCCTCGTGCGTGGGCGTCGAGGGGTCGGACCTCGAACCGTTTCCACTCGCCCTCCAATCCCCTGCCAAACCCAGCGGCGCCAAGCCGAGACTTGCCGCGCCGCGCGGAACCCTGCCCTGCCATGCCCCGTCGCGTAGGCGTCCGAGACTCGAACCCGGATGTGTGCCACTCGCCCTCCCTAGCCATGCCGCTCCTCGCCTTTCCACAACCCGCCTCGCCGAGCCATGCCAAGCCGCGCCTCGCCAAGTCATGGATCCCGTTCGCCGAGCACCGCGTTGTCGTGTTCTCGTGCTGCCACGGGTGTGGCCGGTAGCTGGTGGATCTGGTGTGTTTCGACCCGACCACAGCAGCAGTAGCGGCGACCTTTGTGGTCTCGTACGTCGTCGTCGAACCTGGGCGCGTGGCCGACCGGTGCGGTTTTCATGAGCGGCGCCCCTTCGTTGGTGCGCCCACGGCGGGAGCCTTGACGCGGCACAGTGCCGCGCTGTGCGGTGGTGTGTGGTGGGGCTCCTGCCGTGGGCGGGTCATCAGGCGGCTCTCCGGTCGAACATTTCGTCGGCGTAGGCGTTGCGGCTGGTCCACGGCCGGGCGTCGTACCAGTAGAGGCCGGGCGCCAGGATGATGATGTCGAGTGGCTCGTTGCGTTCGTCTTCGATGAACGGCGCCTGTTCGGCCAGCACGGCAGCGAGGAGTTCCTCACGTGTCACGACGCCACCGCGACGTACTGCCGGCAGCCGCACCGGATGCCGCTCTCCTGGACGACGCAGCCATGGCGTGTCCGCGGCGGCGTGTCGTTGAGGGCGTGGTATGCGATGTCATGCCCGCAGTCGTTGCGAGCACACGGCCGTTTCGGCGGTGGCAGCGTCTGCCCGCACGCCTCGCACCTTGGGGCGGTCATCTAGAACGCACCCTCAATCGCCCAGTCGTTGTCGCGGGTGCGGGTGTCGCCGTCGTCTTCGCAGTCGCACTCGCCAGCAGCGGCGGTGCACCAGTCGCAGGGCCGGCAGTCGCATTGCCATGGGCCGGCGTCGTGGCAGATTGAGCACCGTTCGCAGTTGCAGGTGTTGGGCGCCGTCGCCTTCGCCGTTGTCGGGGTCCGGGAGCCGGCACTCCGGGCAGGTGTAGGCCATCACGCGCCTGCTTCTGCGGTCTCGGGCCAGTCGGTGTCGAAAGTCGGGTCGGCCGGCAGGTTCTTCGCGACTTCCTGCGCCTTCAGGTCGTCGATGACGATCGACACCTCGGCTGGCGTCAGGTCGGACGAGCTGGTGACGGTCCGGTCGAGTAGTTCCGAGATGAACGTCAGCCGGTCGTCGCGGTCGGCGGGCCCGACCTTCCCGAACAGGGCAAACATCAGGTTCTTCTGCTCCTGGGACGGCTTAGGCGCCTCGTCAAACGACGGCTCCTGTTCCGGGGTCGGTTCGATAGCGGCCTTCGGTGCGCGCTGCGCGGTGCGCCGTGCAGGCTTGATCTCGGGCGTCGGGTCAGCACCGCCGAAGGTGTCGTCATCCATCTCCTCGGCCGCGTACGGCATGGCGTAGATAACGTCGGAGGCGATCATGCGGGAGATTTCGCCGGTTGCCCGGTTCAGCAGCATCGTCTGCGGCTGCTTCTTCCACTCGGGGTTCCGGGCGACGGCTCCGAGCTTGGTGGCGCGGTCGATCGTCCAGGTGGATTTCTGCCACTCCTGCTCGCCCTTGCGGCGGCCGCGGATGACACAGCGGGTTTCGGTGGACTCGACAACCTGGATTTCGTGGCCGCGTGACTGGACGAGGCCGCGCATGGCGTGCGCACGCAGGCACGGTGTGCCCTGGACGATGTCCATGGAGCGGAGCGTCGCCATCGGCTTGAGCCCGAGTTCCTGACCGGCGAGGATCGCGGCCGTGATGTCGGCCGGCCGACCCTGCAACGACTTCGGAATGAAGCTCGTCTTGGCCAGCGATTCGGCGACCATCGCCGCCTGCCGGGCTTCGTATGCCCAGAGGACGAGTTCTGAGGTTTCGGCCAGGGCGGGGGCGTAGTCGTCGTCGCGGTGGGCGACGCTGCGGTCTTGGCGCATGGCAAGTTCGGTCACGGTCGTACTGCCTCTCCGATGAGTTGCTTGTTCCGGTCGACGGCCTTCGCCGTCCACGCGATGTGCAGGAAGTCTTTGAAGACGGGTTCGTCGCAGCGGACAGGGATCACGTCGTATCCGTCAGCACGAACCCAGATGGCGTAGCCGGCGTCGACGTCGACCATCGGCGTCTCGGCGCCGCCGTCGAGGTACACCTCGGCGTACCGGTACGCGGACAGTTGGTAGGCGGTTTCGGGCCAGATCCCCGACGCCGACGTTTTGACGTCCATCAGCACCGTGCGGCCGTCGGGCAGGGTGCAGACCAGGTCCAACGTGCCGCAGTAACGCCACTTCCGGCTCCCGACTACGGCCTCTACCAGGACGGGTTCGGGTTTCCACTCGTCCAAGAACTTGACGTACGAGTCGACGTGTCCGGCGAGTTCTTCCGGTACGTCGATCTCTTCGCCGTGGACGAGTTTCTCGGCGAGGGTGTGTACCTCGGTGCCGCGCTTCGCGGCTGTGTCCCGTTTGCCCCACGGGGTTTCCTTGAGCGCGGCGACCATCCCGGAACGTCCGAGTGACCGGAGCGCTTCGAGGGTTTCGTTGTCGGCGTCGGCGACGTATTCGGCTACGGTTCGCGCTGACCAGTACGGCAGCGCAGGCTTGGGCAGGCCTTGATTGATGAGGGTGGTGACACCGGGCACGGTCTCGCCGTCGATCTTGTACGAGTGGCCCTTGCCGTAGTTGCGGCGGCTGATCGTCATTTCGCCTTCTCCTTCTCCCGCTCGACGCTGAAGCTGGCTTCACAGTCGGCCCATGCCGGTAGTGGCAGTCCGTCGACTTCTTCGATTTCGTGTTCCGCGTCGGGTTGGTCGAGCCAGCGGCCGCGGTTGATGCCGTAGCCGGTGACGTGCGCGGGAAGTTGGTTACGAGTCACAGCGCACCGTCCGCGAAGTTGGCGAGCTTCGCGTGGATCGACTGCTGGAAAGCGGCCTGGCGTGTGCGACTACGGATCAGGGTGTTCTCGTCGAGTTCGAGCACGTCGTCCATGACCTGGGGATCACCTCCGACGATGACTTCCACGGTCAGCCGCCGACGGAACAAGCCACGGAGCAGGTCCAACCTGCCTAGATGCACCGTTTGCCGCACGAACGGGTCGTCGATTGGCTGCTGGAATCCGATGAGCCGATGTCCGACTATGGTGGTTACGTGGAACCGTGGCCCGGTCTCGCGGGAGTCGTAGGTTGCCCGGACTGACGGGTGCAGGTCGCCGCTCATGACTCGTCGCCGGTTCTTTGCGCCGGCACCCGCACGGGCTCAAGCTCGGGGACGGTGAATCCGTTCCATGCCCGGTAGGGGTTGCGGATTGCGTCGTCGTCGTAGGAGGGCAGCATCCAGGTTTGGGTGTGTCCGGCGACGGTGGGGTTGACCTGCCGGTATTCGGCGGTGAGCCCGTCGAACAGCAGCGGCGGCAGCGCGTCGTCGGCCAGGTGCGACTCGGGTTTCGGGATTTCGTCGAAGCCGACCCTGGCGAACGCGCGGATCACGTCGAGTGTGTCTTTCGCAGCGGTGATCTCGTCGACCGTCCACGGGTCGGCGTCGGCCCACGGGTCGGCCGGCGGCTGCTCGGGCTCGAAGAAGCCACCCAGGTCAGTGGTGGTGTCCTGTTCGGCGGGTTTCTGGTTGCGTCCTTCCCGTCGGTCGAGGAACGCGTGCAGGCCGAGGGTGAGTGCACCGCCGACGCTGCCGATGGTGGCGATGGCGCCGAGGGTGTACCAGACATATGTGGCGTTCATAGCCCGCGCACCCACCGCTCATACCGGGCTGCGTCAGCAATGACCTTTGATGCGCTGCGGCGACGGAACCAACCGCCGCGGGCATTGATCGCCCATGCGAGCGCGTGTTGCCGGACCAATTCGCGGGGCGGCACCTTCGCGGAATCCTCAACCTGAATTGCGCGTTCGGCTGCGGCCGCCACCCGTTCGATCGCCTGCGCGTTCGGCTGAAGCTGCATCCCGAGTCCGGTGGCGATGCCGTCGCTGTAGACGGTGCGCATTTCTAGCGCGGTGTAGGTCTCGTTGTCGGTCATCGGTCGGTCTCCTCTTTCTGATTCATGTCGTTCCAGAACTCGTCGGTCCAAAGGTGGAAGTCCTGGTCGTGGGCTTGGTCGGCGATGTGGATGGCGCAGTCGGCGTACTCGTCGCCGTCGCCGCGGGTCGCGCGGGCGTAGTCACGCTGGCCGCTGCTGAGCCATAGGGCGGCTGCGACGAGGAGGCAGATACCGGCTAGGCCCCAGGCGATCGTCGCGACGGCGTTCACGGGGTCACCCCGGAGAGTCGCTTGACTGCCGAGATTGCGATCGGTTGCGATGCGATCCACCAGTGCGCGGGCAGGGCGCCGTCAGCGAATTCGAGCTGGCGGCGAGTCCATGGCGGTAAGAGCCGCGCGTAGCGGGTCCAGCGGACGCAGTTCCAGTACTCGGTCTCGCTGACCTGCACGCGGTAGTCGGTCCGGTCGCAGTTGAGCGTGTGCGAGGTGAGGCCAAGTGCGGCGCGGTCGGGCCACTCCATGTCGGTCAGCCAGACGAGCGGCATCCCGTCGAGAATCGGTTGCGGGTGAGGCTTGAGCAGGCCGTCTCGTTCGATGAGCGGCGCAGCGTCGCGGCAGGTGTAGTGGTAGAGGTTCACGACGTCGCCGGCCAGGTGACGATGCAGCGGTCGCCGTCGGTGCGGGTCGCATACCGGTAGACGAGCAGGCCGTCGGACCATTGGTCGGCCTGCCGCTCGGTGAACACGGCGATCCCGTCGGTGTGCCAGTCCAACGCCTCCGTCTCGCTGGTGGCGTCGATGACGGGGGTGTCGATGGGTAGGCTGCGAACCTTCGGCTCGGCCATGAACCCGGACCAGGCGAGTTCGGTGTGGAGCTGCTGCGTGAACTTGTCGAGGTCACGGATTTCGTGGGTGAACGCGAGAGTCACGACGACACCGCCGGGTGGACGAGCTCGTCGCCGGCCAGCGCGTTGCAGCGCTCGCAGCGCTCCCCGTCACCGATGGGTGCGTGGTCTTCCGCTAGGCATTCCCAGCAGATGGCGACCGCGTCGGTGACGTACCAGTCGTATTCCTTGGCGTCCTCGCGTGCATCGGCGGCGCTGTCGAAGTGTTCGGTACCGCCGTCGTCGTCGAGGGTTTCGCGGCAGATGTCGCAGGCGATGCTGAAACACGCGTGCTCTTGAATGCTCATCGTTGGGTCTCCTTGGCTGCGGGCATCGGGGTGCAGTAGCTGACGGCCAGGTAGGCGGGGAGCAGGATCGCCAGCAGCAGTGACCCCTCCAGCTCGTCGGCATATGCGGGCACGTAGAGGGCTGCGGCGATGCAGATGCAGCCGGCGGCGACCAGGACGATGAGCGCGGCCGACACGATTCGTTCCCGGCTCATGACCGGGCCTCACGGAACGCGTCGCGGACCTTGGCGTGGGCGCGGGTCAAGATGCCCCGCTCGCGGCCGTTGATGAAGCTGTACTTCTTGACGTCGAACAGGGCGCGCTCGACCAGCTCGGCCTCGGCCCGGGTGAGGTAGACGGCCACCGGCGCACGGTCGCGTTCCCGGCTCATTTGGTCACGCTCACCAGGTCGTCCGAACACAACGGACACCCACGGCTCGGCGACAACACCCGCACCTGCGTGTGGTCGATCGGTGCCGGCGGCAGTGGGTGGCGGAACGCCTCACTGGCGTCGAGCGCCGCATGGAACCAGGTCCGGGACGCGACGAACTCGGGAGTCATCCCGTTGTTGAGGAGGGCGACGGCGGCGCGGGCGGCCACCAGGTACACGTCCGGCAGTGGGGCGGTCATGACTGCACCGCCAGGTCCCGCGCGAACCGGTCAACCTCAGCCTCGACGCGCAGCGCACGCACCTTGCACTTCGCCGTCCCGCCGGGGATCGGCCGAACATCCGCAACATCCGCCGTGCAACGGAGCCAACGCGTCGCCGACAAGTGATAGTCGGATGCCTGGCCCGGGGTTGGCGAAAGGTGAAGGCCGCCGCCGCATTCGTTGTCGTCGCGCCAGTCGACGCACACCAGGTCCGCGCCGACGGTGTAGGTGGTGGGGTGGCCGTATTCCTCACCCATGGTCAGGTCGTCACCGGTCGCTTTGTACAGGGTGACGCGACCGTCGTCGATGTTGGCGCCGGTGTATCCGATCCACGTCGCCGGGTCCGTTAGGTCAAGCTCGGTGATGTCGATAATGACGCCGCCGCTGATCGTGGCCTGCGCGCTGTGTAGGTGGACTGCGACGTGGCTTCCAGCCCGGACGGTGGCCGAGCCGTACGCCTCGACGGTGGCCGAGCCGGACGCCTCGACGGTGGCCGAGCCGTACGCCCGGACGGTGGCCGAGCCGTACGCCTCGACGGTGGCCGAGCCGGACGCCCGGACGGTGGCCGAGCCGGACGCCTCGACGGTGGCCGAGCCGTACGCCTCGACGGTGGCCGAGCCGTACGCCCGGACGGTGGCCGAGCCGGACGCCCGGACGGTGGCCGAGTCGTACGCCTCGACGGTGGCCGAGTCGTACGCCTCGACGGTGGCCGAGCCGGACGCCTCGACGGTGGCCGAGCCGGACGCCTCGACGGTGGCCGAGCCGGACGCCCGGACGGTGGCCGAGCCGGACGCCCGCTTCTGCGCGGTGCCAGTGATCGACAGCCAAACGCCCCTCGTGCTGTCGATCAATACCGCGGTAACGGAGGTGTCGCCGAGCGCAGCGTCCAATTCGGCCTGGGTGCGGACGGTTCGTGTGCTGGTAGGCTCTTGCATCAGAACGCTCCTGTTCTTGTGGTTGGCCTCGCCGTTCCCGCGGCGAGGCTGCTCTTTGTGAGGTGTCCGCAGCCGGCGTCGGAGTCCCGATTTGTCGCGACGCCGGCCGCGGCTACTTGTGGGCGGCTAAGCCGCAGAGGTGGGGTACGGACCTTCGCTGGTCTCTGCGTCGATGACGGCGCGCATCTCGGCGCCAACGGCGTAGAGCTGGCTGAGGACGGCCAGCCCGCCGACGGCCATGGCGGTGATGGCGAGGGTGAGTAGGCAGCCGCCACCGGAGACGGTGTCAGAGCCGCGCCGTGTGGATGGTGATGGGACGCCGCCAGGACGCACGTTGCCCCGGGGTGTGGACTTCCGGTTGGGCGGGCGCCTGGGCAAACTGTTGCGACGCGAGGCCGGCCCGTTGAATGGTCGCTTACTCATACCGCGCTCACACCGTCAGAGAGCAGCGTCGACAGCGGTAGATCCCACTTCGCAGCGAGGACCTCTAACTCCGCCAATGTGAAATCTGTTTCGCCGCTCAGCCGACGAGTTATCTGGCTCTTGTGTAGCCGAAGTAGATCGGCGATCTGTTGCTGCGTGGTGCCTCGTGCCGCCGCCTGCTCGCGGACGGCCGATCTTGCGCGTTCAACCACGCTGGGTTCCATAGCTCACGAGTGTTGCGAGTTTCGCAACGTCTGTCAACTGTGGAACACGTCCAATTCCAAAGGTTGACAGAGTTGCGGTCAGCGCAACATACTTGGGCCATGTGACGGTCACCGACCTGATCCCACGCGACGGCTTCAGCATCGGACACCGTCGGCGGAAAGGACCTACTAGTGCGTATGGCCCGGCGCGGGTAATTGCCCGTGACCGTCCACAAACGCCGGATTCGCGTCCTTCCACATATGGCGCTATACGTCGCCCGTCCGTGGCCCGCCCGGGCGCAGTTCAGCGCAGGCGGGGCGCAGCAGCGTGAGTTCACTACAGACCGTAGGAAGTCGCGTCATGAACAAAATTCGTAACGACCCGGTGACAACACGTGAACGATCGGTAAGTCTCAATCCCATGAATGATCTGATCGCGTCACATCTGACGCAGCTACGCGCCGAAGGGAAAAGCCCGGACACGATCCTCGCACGGTACAACGTGCTCACGGCCGCCGACCGTAAGCTTCCGCACGGCATCGACGACGTCACCCCCGAAGAAATCGTCACCTACATGGCCAACGACAAATGGTCACCGAACACCCGGGCCATCTATTGGCGACACCTCGCCGGCTTCTATCGGTGGGGTGTGGCCGGCGACGACCCGTGGCTCACCGGTAACCCGATGGCCGGCATGGAACCGCCACGCGGCACCCGCGGCGTCCCCCATCCCGTCACCGACGCCGAATGGGAGTACGCCTACACCAACTCGAACGAGTGGTGGCAACTCGTCATCGCGTTAGCCGGCCTGATCGGTCTACGTGCCGGTGAGATCTGCGCGCTTGAGCGCCGGCATGTCGGCGCCGAATGGGTGCGGGTCGAGCACGGCAAAGGTGACAAGACGCGGATGGTGCCAATGCATGACGAGTTCTGGCCTATCGTCCAACCTCGGCCCGCCGGACGGCTGGTGATCGGGTGGAAACTTGGCCAGCCGGTCAGCCGCCATCGGTTAACGCTGCTGGCCCGGGAGCACTTCGACAAGCTGGGCCTACCCGATGTGCACCTGCACCGGTTCCGTGCCTGGTTCGCGACGAAACAGATCCAGCTCGGCCACGACATCACTGAAGTGCGCGAATCGATGGGCCACGAATCGCTGGACACCACACAGATCTATGTACTCGTAACGGAAGGGCAGCGGCGACGCGCAGTCAATTCGCTGCCCTTCCTGAACGGCGGCTCTCCCAAGTCACCGTCTACCGGACAGGCTGACATGATCCCGACACATCGACTAGAGGCGAACGTGCCATCATCAGCCACCATGAGGGAAGCATCATGACCGATGAGCTATATCGGCTTCGTCACGCGCTCATGGTATGCGAGTTCGTCGCGCATCGAGCCGAGCCGACTGACGAGCAGATCCATGCGCTCCAGCAGGCGTCCGGCGCGTACTGGAGCACCTGGGAACCGGAGCAGATTTTCGATGACCTGCCCGAGTTCGAATATCTCGATTACAACGCGAACGCCCAGTCTGGCGGTGAGGAAGCATCATGACCGACGACCTGATCGCATTCCTGCGGGCCCGCCTGAACGAAGACGAAAAGGAAGCGTGGCACCAGCCGCGCGGCTCGAACATACTCCGCAACGTCGAAGCGATTCGGCGCGTAGTCGATGAGTTGGCCGCGGCCCGCGAGACTCAGCGGCGAACGTGGGCGAACTATCTCGCATGGACTCAGAATGAACGTGAGCCGTTCCCTGATGCCGAGACATCCGACGGCCCGGACAAGATTGTCGCCGGGCTGGAACGTGCCGTGACCCTGCTCGCCGCGACATGGGCGGATCATCCCGACTACCTGCCAGAATGGCGGGTCTAACAAAACTGGACGGGCCCGGCGCGGCGCTACGAACGCCGGCCGGGCCCTTGACCGGACACTGGAGGTCCGACCCATGAACATTCAATCAAACGACGACCGGCGCGAACGCACCCAGAACGCCTACAACGCAGTAACCCGCTTCGGCATCTGCATCATCTGCGGTAAAGAACGGCCGCTCACCGATGATGGCACCGTGATCGCTCACGATCGGACCGTGGATGACGCGCGCAGGAAATGCCCGGGAAGTGACAACGCACCACAGTCAGCAGGGGGCACACAATGAGACGCATCCGCGTGTTGTGGACGCTGTCGATCACATTGATGACCGCCGGCACCACCATGATCGCCTACGCGTTGTATGCGTCGGCGTGGGCGAACAATGCCGTCACCTATCTGCTCGGGAGTCTGCTGCTTGTCCTGTATGTGATCATGCAGACCGTGGTTGCTGCGTACTCGAACCAGCGGATACATCGACGGTAGGACATAGCAAAAGGCGGGGCCGACCGGTTAAGGTCAGCCCCGCCTTGCCATGCACCATGCCCTCCCACCCGGAGGTCTATCCGCAGCCTATCGCTAAGACGTCGACGGCGGCACCACATGCCGCGCCACATACGACAGCCCGGCCGTCAACGCTGTTTGACCACACGTCACCCCGAGCGCCGCCCACCACGCACCCGTCCACTGGATAGTGCCCGTCGCCGCCAACACGACCGGCACGACCGCCGCAGCAACGGTCACCGTGCCGCCCTGCACCAAGGTCCGGAACGCACGCGATTTGGCGTCAACACTGGCCGGGGCCGGGATCGGCAACGGCACCGGCGGCGCGACCGGGTCGGTCACCGGAACAGACCAATCAACGCGGCGAACGCAAGGATACCGACCTCTACCGCGATGACGACGTAAAACGTACCAGCGTTCATGATCTCTCCTTAATGACGGTATGCGACAAGCACCGACACGATGATGGCCGTGATAGAGATCAGCACCGACAGTGCCGGCAACGGCCAGCGTCCCTTCTCAAGCGCACGCAACCGCACCTCGTGGTCGTGGCCGTCCGTCGCCACCTCAGCCACCTTGTGATCGACCTCGGTCACCTTGTGGTCAACCTGATCCACTTTCGCCGAGACCACCCGCAGCTCCGTCCACACGTCGCGCAGCGTGATGGTGATGTTCCCGTCACCCGAAAATGGTTGCACCACCGTGTGGCCTCGCCGGCTAGTTCTGTAGCCGCGCGGCGAGCAGGTCGGCGACCTTGCCCGCGAGCGCGTCCAGGTCGATCGGCGCGGACGGCAACGCGGTCGTCGGGAGCTTCCCGACTGCCGCCGCAAGTGCCTTGACCGCCACAGTCAACGGAACCGGGTCGCCCTTCAGCGCATCGGAACCACCCTGGAATGTGTCGTGCAGGTTCGTCGTCGCATACATGCGCCAGATCAGGTCCAAGAAGTTATGATCCGCAACCAGCGTCTTCACGACGAGGTCCGCGTCCGCCTGTGTGAGTACCATGGGGTCTTCCTCTCCGAGCAGAAAGCCGCCGTAGTCGTCCACGGTGGCCGTATCGAAGTCGAGCGAAAACTTGTTCAGAGTCCCCGACCCGGTCTGGATGATGTCCGCGCCGTCGTGGTTCCAGGTGCCGTCCGCATGATGATTGCCGGGGAAGCTGCGCGACATCGACTGCCACGCGTACTTCACGAAGCCGTCCGCCTTGAGGGCTCGGAACAGTGCACCGTCGCCATATACGCCGAGTTGTTCCCGCGGTAGCTCATCGAGCCAGCCTTGCGCGTACGCGTTGTATGAGCCGGCCGTTGCGCCCGTGTCGATGGAGTAGTAGCACGGCGCCCAGTCGGGAATTCCCAACATCTCCCGGCGGTCCAGCCACCGGTTCGCGTCGGCCTGCCCCAACGATCGGGAGTTCGCCGGTGCCGGCGACCATTCCCAGTTGGCCACCACCCGCACGCCGGCCGCCGTTTTCTCGACGAGTTCGGTCCGGCGCATTTCCTTGTCCAGCGTCGAGTTGGGGAAGTTCTGCACATAGCGGCACACGAATGCGTAGCCGTCGGCTTTGAGCGTCGCGCCGGTGAGATTGTAGTGCGTCGTGTCGGCGCCCTTGATGGCGATCGTCATCACGCCGCCTCGTATTGGCCGGTGATGATGAACTTGTCACCGGTTGCGGGCGCGCTCGGCACGGTCGCCGACCACTGGCCGCCCGCGACGAACGCCACGCCGCCCGGCGACACGTAGCCGAACAGCGTCGAGGTCGTCGACGGGACAGCCACGCCGGGCAGCCGAGATGGTGCACTTGAGCTGTCGAAGAAATGCATCGCCGCGACCCAGTTCACATCCAACGCTGTCACGGGCAGCGATAGCGTGTACGAGCCGGTGCCGACCGTTGTGCTCGAGCCGATCGTCAAGGTGATGTTGAAGAACACCATCTTGCCGATCTGCGAATATTTGCCGACGACGGTGCCGTTGCCGAGGCTGACGGCCGTTCCCGATGATGCCCATGCAGGTGCGTAGGCAGTGAACGTGTTGGATAACGCGTTGAGCGCGTCATGCCACGTGTCGAGTTCTGTTGCGGTGGGCACGTGCCCGGCCGCGAACGCGGCAAGATTCGGTGTCGGGTCAACGGGCACGGGTGCCCCTCTCTATAATGCCAGCACGGCGGGACGCCACAGGCTGACAGCCGCGCCGGTTGGATGCGTGAATGCGACACCGCCGACGCCGCGGGTGACAGTGAACGTCTGCGGGAAACTCGTACCATCGAGCGCGGTCTGCATCGCCGAGAGCAGCGCAATCCGGTAGTCCCACGGATACTGAATCGGGGACGTCAGATCGTTGACGGCCGGTAGTACCGCGATCTCCGGATCGTCGAAGTAGTGGACCTCGGCCGCCGCCGTCACCAGTGCATTGGCCACGATCCGCGCGAACGCCGTGCTGGCCGGTGCAGTACCACTGGTCACCGTCGACGTCCACGCCGATGTGCTGTCGGTGATCGTTCCGCCGGTGATGACCGAGAGCGCCGCGCCGGCACCGTCGAAGAACGCAATGTCGATGCGACACAGTCGCGCTGTCACGGCCGACCGGAACCATCCCATGGCGGCGACGATCTGGCCGGCAGCGCATGGGATGCCTTGGGTGGTGACACTGCCCGTGGCGCACATCAAGATGTTGGATGTGCCGCCGCCACCGGGAGAGGTGATCTGCGCGGACTTGGTCCCCGAGTGTGCCTGGACGGCGGTCTGTGCGATCGTCCCCGAACCGCTGATCCAGTTGCCAAGGCCCGTTTCGAAGCCTCCATTCGCGGACAGCGACGTACCCAGGAAGTTCGACGAGCCGTTGTTGCCGCCGGAGGAGAACAGCAGCAGGTCACCGTTCGGTTTCCCGGCTGCGAGCCGCGCCGTGAACAGGTCCTGCAGGTACTGGAAGTGGGCTGTGACCGCCGCCTGCGTTTGGCCCTGAATCGCAGTCGACTGCCCGAGGTCGGCGCCGCCGTTGAACTCCCACACACCGAACGGCTTACCGCCCGCGTCGGCAATGCTTTGCGCGTTCGTGATCTGCGTCGTCCCCGACGCGGCGTAGGCGTCGACAGCGACACCATCACAGTAGGCGTCACCCGGGTAGAACCCGTTGGCGACGTTCGCGTCCGCACCGGAGAAGACGCACCACAGCGGGTAGTACTTGCGGACCGTCGGCCCGTAGTAGCGGACCATCGCCACATACTGCGCGGCTGACAGTCCGGAGAAGAACGGCTCATGCCACAAGGTGACATTGACGTTCGCGCCGCTCGTTTTCAACGTGGACAACATCGTGTCGATCGACGTCACATGTGATGGGTTCAGCGTGGCGTAGTCGGGGCGCAACGTCAGGCAGACTTTCACCCCGGCCGTCACCATCTGCGCCAGGCTCGTCGACCCGATCGAAAAATCGCCCTGCGCCTGATACCAGCGGACCACCGGCAGGGTGACACCGGTGATGCTGTTCCAGTTCGCGAGCGCGGTCGTGAAATCGGATGCGCCGAGCGCCGATGTGCTAATGAATGCGCCGACCCGCGTCAGCGCTGTGCTCGATGCGGCGACAGCGGTCACAGTGCACTGTTCACCGCCGAGGTTGATGTCGAACGGCATGTCGCCGCCCGCGGTCGTCCACGGCGGCCCCGAGCCGGTCACCACCGGAAGCGACGTCGCGGCATTCGTCACCGGCCCCGTGAGGCTGCTACCGCCCGTGTCGACCCGACCAAGGACCGAATCTTGGATGATGAACACCCGCCACGGCGCGAACGGTGAACAGTTCGCGGTGATCCTCCATGATGCCAAATCGAGCACCATCGAATAGCCTTCGACGATCACGGACACGGCGCCGGGCGGATGCTGCACGGCTTTACTGGTCACATTCGTGACATCGGTCCGGAAACTGATCGTGCCGGCATTCAACCATGATGGGATCAGCGCCGTGCTGGCGACGAGGTCGAACGGCAGCGTCGGATAGCGCAGACCCTGCACGGTGCCGAGCCCAACATTCCATTCAGCGATATGCAACAGCGGATCATCGCTGTCAAGATTGACGGTCAGGCTGGTGTCGTAGACGTCGATCGTGTCGGTGCCGAGTGGCCCGGTCGAGTCGACGGCGCGGGCCGTGGCACCACCGGACCGGCTGATGGCCACATCGTTGCGGTTACGTTGGTCGTCGTCGACCGGCGCGAACGCTGGCCCGACCTGGCCGGCCGACATGTCGGCGGTGATCGCCGCCGTCAGGTTGTAGCGGCTGGACCGGCAGATGTAGCCGAGGCCGGTGCCGAACCCGTCGTAGAGAACACCACCGTCGGCGGTCTCGGCATCGCGCAGGACGTCAACGCGCGCGGCGATGGGCTGCGGGCCCATCGTGCGATCGCTGGTTCCGGTGACGATGATCCCGATGCCCTCCTCGGCGCAGAACCGAGTGATCCGTGCGCTGGCCGTCTCGCCGGTATATCCACTATTGGCCGCGAACGTGTCCACGGCGACCGGCGGCGCATAGGGCTGCCACAGCGCCATGGCGGTGACCGCAAGCCGAGATCCGGCCGACAGGGTACCGACACCAGATCCGAACTTGGCCTGCGATAGTTGGCCGAACGCGACACCGGTCAAGGTCACGGCAAGGATCGATACGCCGTCCAGCGTCATGGCGTAGATGGTGTCGGCCCCGGACTTGGCCATTTCGAACCGCAGCCGGTGCCATAGCCCATCATTGGGGTCGGCCGAGGCCGCATCGTTACGGACCGTGCCGTCGGTAAACGATGTGTGCACGTTGATTCCGGTACCGGTTAGCTGTATCGCGATGTTCCATATGTCGCCGGCTGTGTACAGCGAGATCGGCAGCGAATAACCGTCGGTGTCCGGGCAGATGAGCGAGATTTCGAAACGATAAGACGTAGCCGACGACGGTGGCAGCGGAATGACGGCCAATGCGCTTTGCGGCCCGCTGGTCTGTAGTCCGCTGTTGCGCTGCCCGAGATCAACCGCGGATGCCGCACCTCCCGGCCCCGGCACACCGAATACCGGATCGGCCACCTGTGTATAGAGCCCCTGGACGCCGACGATGGCGCTGGCCGCATAGTTCGATCCCTGCGGTTCATCCAGCGGCCAATATCCGGTTGGTTGGCTGGCCAGGATTGCCCGGGTTAGCGCCGACTGTATCGGCGATTTCCCCTGTGTCAGGCGGCGCAGTGCGCCGGCGGCTACGACACCGACCGTCGCTTTCTTTGCCGAGGTGTCCCAGGCCGGGGTGAACCCGACGGCGTAGCCATAGAACAGCTGCTTGAAGCCGCTACCGGGATCGAACCGGACCCGGATGGCGGTGTTGCGGCGCACGTTCGGGTAGTAGATCGACGCCGGGCTGTACGGCGTGTAGTTGCCGGTCGTGTTCAGCAATGCGAACGTCAGCCCCGCCGGCTGCGCCTGGCTCGTTTCGTCGCCGCGCCCCTGCGTGATGTTGACCTTCGCGTCGTACATGACATCGGCGGTGACATCGACCCAGTTGATCCCGTCGAACTGGATCTCGACGGCGATGGTTCCTTCGCCGTGGAGCATCGCGGCGGTCACGCATGACCGCCTAGGGCGACCTGCACATCACCGTTGAACGAGCCACGTACCTCGGCGGCGATGTCGGTCATGAGCGCGCGGGCCGAACCCGACAGATGGATGTGAATGCACGGCTGGCCACCGAGCCCGGCCGTGGCCCCGCCGCGCGGCAGCGGCACAACAGCTTCGTCGTTGCGACCCTCACCGAGCACCGCCAAGGTTCCGCCCGGCCGCGCCCGGATGATCGCACCAGCGGCCAGTTGCGGGATCTGCGGCAGGCCAAGGTTGAAACCGCCGACATGCACGCCGAGGAACGAGAAGCCGGGGATCGAGAAGTGCAGCGCATCCCAGCCGCGGATGACCCAGTTGATCGCTGCGCGGAAAGCGTTTTTGATGCCATCCCACATGCCGACCGCGGCCGATGAGATCCGCCCGGGTAGTTTCTTCACGAACGCGACGACACTATCCCAGTGCTTGTAGATGAACGCGGCGGCGAGTCCGATCGGGCCGGTGAGGATGCCGAGCAGATAGGGCCAGTTCGATTTTAGCCAGTTCCAGACAGCCATCGCACCGGCCTGGATCGTGTGCCATGCCACTTTCGCGACGGCTTCGATCTGCTTGTGCCACTTGACGGCCACGACGATGATCGCGACCAGCGCGACGATGGCCAGGATGATCGCGCCGATCGGGTTCGCATCCAACTCGATATTGAGCAGTTCCTGCACTACCGACCAGACCTTGAGCCCGGCGACCACGGCGGCGATGCCGGCGATCAGTGGCGTCAACCATGACGAGTGCGCCTCAACGAAGCCGATGACACCGACCAGCACCGTCGCGAACTTCGTCACGACCGGCAGCAGACCGGTTCCGAGTTTGTCCTTCGCATTCTCGAACTCGGCGGTGAGCACCTTCTGCTGGTTTTGCAGGTCACCGGACGACTTCGCGAAGTTGCCCTGCTGTTTGCCGGTCTGCGCCATCACCAGACCCTGGATCGCCAGCACCTTCTGCTGCGGCGTCAACGCATCCTTCGTCGTCTTAATGATCCCAAGTTTGACGGCCTCTTGCTTGATCGCCGCCTGGTCGAGTAGCACACCGTACGGCTTCAACGCCTTGACCGAGCCGCCGTACGCTTTCGTCAACGCCTCCTGCGCCGATGCCGGGTCGGAGCCGTTGAACGATGCGAGGTCGGCGCCGAGCTTCGCGTTCGCGATCGCAAACGATGACAACTTGTCACCGGACAGTCCGGCCTGTGTGCCCAGCAGACCGAACTGGGATGCTGCCTTATCTGCGGCATCCGCCGACAGACCCGAGCCGGTAGCGGCGGCCTCAGCCCACTTGTTGACCGCCTCGGCCGATTCGCCGAACACCGCCTTGACCCGCGCCTGCGTCTTCTGCATCTCCGCCGCGGCCTGGATCGATTCCTTACCGAAGTCGAGGATTTCCTTGCCGGCGAACAGTTCCGCCAAACCCTTGCCGACGGATTTGAACGCGCCCTTCGTCTTGTCCTGCGCCAGGATCGAGAAGATGACGGCAGTGTCAGACATGACGCATCCTCACTTCCCGGCATTTTTGATCAGGTCGTCGAAGTGTTCGACAGCGGCCTCGAGTTGGCCGACCGATAGCCGGCCGATGTCCCACGGCGGGATGTGCAGTTCGCGGGCGAACATCAACCAGTAGCGTTCGCGGAGCCCGGCGAGTCGGCTTCTTTTGGGGCGTCCTTCGCCTCCGCTTCGGCGATCTGTTCGTCGATCTGCGCCAATGCGAGGGACCGCACGTCCGGGTCGTCGACCTTCTCCAGCTCGCCGCGCATCGCGTGCAATTCGTCGGCCTCGAGTTCGAGTTCGACCTCGTCGAGGCTGAACGAGACGTCGTTGAACTTGAGCACCGGATGCTGGCGGCGCAGCAGAATCCATAGCAGTGCACGGCGGGCCCGGATCGATCCTTTGAGCACCTGTTCGGAGAACTCGGACCAGGTCATGCCGGTCACGTTCTCGATCGCCTCAGCCTCATGCGACGGGAACTTGCGCGGCCGAAACGTCCACTGCTGGACGTCGCCGGGGCCGTCGTCGGGTTTGTAGGTCAACAGCATGAGATTTTGCCTCCACGGATCACGGATAAAGAAAAAGCACCGCCGGCACGCTCCGTGTGGACGTGCCGGCGGTGGTCTACTTGGCCCGGTCGGCGACCCGTTTGGCCATCTTCTCGACGGCGCCGATGACCGCGGCCCGGTATAGCGGTTTGTCCTTGGCCAGGGTGTCGTCGAAGAAACCCTTCATCGTCGGCATCACCTGCTGCACCCACACCTCGCGGCCGAACACCTTGTGCCGCCACGTGCCCAGGTTCAACATGCGCGCGGCGTTGGTGAACCCGCGCAACTGCGGCGTCTTACGGATCTTCACCTGGATGCCGGTGCGTTGCCCGGACAGCCGCACCACCGGTTTGACCCGCGCCGACAGGTACGAACTCAACGTCGGGGTTGTGACCGCGGCCGTGGTGTGCGGGATCGCCGTCAGTTTGCTTTGTATGGATGCGACGCCGGGTGCGACGGCGGTCTTCAGTTCGGCGATCAGATCCTTGCGCAGCGCCTTGCCGTCCTCCTGCTCGCGCAACGCCTTCGCAACGACCTGCACCGCGCGCTGGTCGACGGTCAGCTCGATCGGCATGATTTACGAGGTTTGACGTAGCACTGCTCCGGTGGTCGGCCAGGACACGTCGACCGGGGCGACCTTGCCAACGTCACCACCGAAGTTCCACGAGTCGACGACGACGCTGCCGGTGTAGGCCGGGTTCGACGTGGACCGGGCCGCCGACGTCGGCCGCACCTCGAACGTGACCGTTGTACCGAACAGGGCGAACGTCGTCGCATCCAGGTTCGCGGCCACGAAGTCGTCGAACAGTTTGATATTCAACTGCGCCGACTTGAGCCCGGCGACAAACGACTTCCAGCCCGACCCGAACGCCGAGATTTCCTCGTCGGTGGCGACGAACGGAACCGACACGCTGTTCGCATGGTCGGAGATGGTGACGGCGTTGATGATGATGAGCGCGTCGGTGAGAACCGTTGGTGTCAGTGCCATGACATTGCCCTTCTACTTGCTGGCGATGCCAGCGCTGACGGCGAACAGGAACGACGGCGTGGTGCCGGAGATGGTCCAGATTGCGCGATACCACGTATCCGTGATCGGCCCCACCGCTGAGCCGGCCTGGCCCTGCAAGGTGGTCGCGGCGCCGAATGAGATCCGGGTGGTTGGCGCGCCGAACGTGTTGTCGACGTTCGACTGGACCGTCACCGTGATCGTCGGTGTTGCTGTGCCGGCGATCGACAGGACGTGCAGGTTCGCATACATGCGTTGGGAGGCGAGGACCGCGCCGAGTTGGACGGCGGTGCCGGTGCCGGTCGTCGTACGTGCCGTGCCCTGCGGGTGCAGGATCTGGCCGCGCGCCAGCGCGGTGTTGCCGTGGAAACCAAGGTCGGCCTTCAGCAGCTTCCCGACATCACCGGCGGGCTTGTAACTGTTCTCGACAACCTTCGTCAGATACGCGGCCGATCCGACCACACCCGAGGTCGGCACGATCGTTAACGGGCCGGTCGCATCCGCCAACTGCGCGAACGCCGTGTCGTCGGGCATCGTCAGGTCACCGGCCTGCCAGAACACCGTCGCCAACGCGGTCGTGTCCTTCTCGGTGGCAATGTTTTCCTGCCAGCCACCCGAGCCGAATGTTGTCATGTCCTCCACGTCGGCGACCGGTGAGAGTTCGACATGGTTGGAGAAGCCGGTCGCATCCAGCGAGTCGTAGTAGATGCGCACATCGGTCATCACGAGCGGTGTCAGCGGCATCGTCGAGCCTCCCTAATACCAGACTCGGACGTCGAGCATCGAACCCAGATAGTCGGTGTTGCCGATGGTGTAGACCCGGAACTTGCCGTGCGCCTTCTCTACCACCAGCGCCTTCGCAGCGCCGCCCAACGTCTGGTCGGCCTCGAGCGCAGCCATCACCGAGTTGGGCCCGTCGCGGGACGTGAACAGCGACAGTGCCGCCGCACCGCGTGACGCGTCGCCGCGGGACACGAAGATCGCGCAGGTGAACAATGCTTCGATCAGCGCACCGGCGCCGAACGCCTGGTGGTAGGACTCGTCGGTGACCTCGTTGACGCCGAAGAACGGCACCTCGATCGCGCCCGGGATGAACCCGGACAGCGGATCGGTGCGCATCCCCGGGATCGTCGCCGCGCGCACGGCCAAGCCTTGGATGACATCCAGGTCGGACATCAGATTTCCTTGCGCTCGTATGGGCCGATCAGCGAGTCGTAGTCGGGGTCGTAACGGCCGACGCGGACAACACCGAGGTCGGAGAATCCGGCGACACCTTCGGGCGAGTCTTTGCGCCGGAACAGCCTCGACGCCAACAGGAGGCATGCTTCGGTGATCTCATCCGGTACCGCCGGCCAGCCCCATATCGCGGTCACCCGCAACTGCGTGCCGGATAGCCAGCCGCCGGGGATACCCGTCGACACTGCGTATTGCCATGAATACCAGGCTGCGGCCTCGATGATGTAGGGCACCCGAGCCCGGGCCAGCGCGTTGGCCGGCCGGAACAGATAGTAGTTGCTGGCGACGGTGGAATAGGACGGGTCGACGCCGATCTCAACGGTCACGCCGGTCGTCGTCGACATGTCGTCGACGATGACCTTGCGTTCGTGCTGGATGTCGTAGACCCGCGCACTGGCCGTGGCGTCGCACCAGAAGCGGCGACCGGTGTCGCGGTCGATCCGCCTCGAGGCTGTGGTTAATTTCCGGATCAGTTCATCATCGTCGGATGTGTCGACGATGCGGAGCCGATGCTTCAATTGCGCCAGCGACGCATATGCGGGTGGCGCCGGGTTCGCAACGGTGAACTGCCCGGAGTCGACGGCGACCAGTGCACCCGACGCGGTCCATTTGTAGAACCAGACACCGACCTGGTCGGTCGCGATGGTGGAGGCGTTGTAGTTGCCGGTCGACGGGTTGTTGATGCTGCCGATCGATCCGGCGCTGCCGTCCGGCTTGGTCACAGACAAGGCCATGGTGGCGGGCTCGGGTAGACCGGTGGTCGGGTCGTAGACGGTGGTCGAGATGAGCACCGCGTCGCCGAGGTCGTACGTGGTCACGCGTCGCTCACCGGCCCCCCGCTCGACGTTGTGGAACCGAAACCAGCCGCGGTGGTCCGCGATGCTTCACCGGTCGATGAACTACCCGACGCCATGTCGTTGCCGGCGCCGGAGGCCGGGCCACCCGAGGATGAGCCCGACGTCATCCGTCCGGCGCGGATGGCAACTACACCACCGAATGTCCGTACGGCCGGAAGTCGGACACTGGGCATCGGAATCCATGAGAAGCGCGGCGAGACAACGATCGGGGCAGCCGTCACCAGTGACGGGGAGGCCTGTGGCGCGGCGAGTATCTTCGCGCCCGGAACCGGGGCGAGAGTGAACGTCGAGACGACCAGGGGGCTGCGTGTGCCCACGGCCGGGTTGCCCAGCGGCTGGCTGGCGGATAGGACGGCCAAGGGAATGAACGGCCATGCGAAGACCGGGCCAGCCACAAGCGGCGACGGTGTAGCTATCGCGGCAATGACGGCGGCCGGCGGATTCGAGCCGATCCACGCACCGGGCACCTTGGCTGACCAGGGCGTGCCGACCACTATGGCGCCGGGTGTCGGGCTGGCTGGATTACCCAACGGCTGGCTGGCCGTAATCCCGACCGGCGGGATGTGCGGCCACGTGAACGGTGGCGAGACAACTAACGGCAATGGTGTCCCCGCAGTGGAGACGACTGCCGCCGGGGCGCCCGGACCGAACAGCAATGCGCCGGGCACCTTCGCCGACCATGGCGCGCTGACGACCAACGGTGCAGGAGTCGGCACCGCTGGATTACCAAGTGGCCGAGATGCGCTCAGCGTCGCGCCGGGCGGCAGTAGCGGCCGCCACGGTGTCGATGCGACCAGCGGGCCGCGGGTCGATGTAGCCGGATTACCTAACGGCTGGGACGCGCCGATGAACGGCGGCACGATCCGCGGCCACGTGAACGGCGGGCTTGCTAGAACCAGAGCGACGGAGCCACCGCCGCCGGCACCAACCGGCAACAACGCACCCAGGAAGTTGACCATTTCACCCGATGCGGGGCACACCGGCTGAACGTTTCCGGTCGCACCAGCAACCGCCTGCGCCTTGTGATAGCCGGTGCAGGTCGAGAACGAGCCGCCGCCGGTTGTGTCGAAATCCTTGGTGAAGCCGGACGACGCGGTCCACCCGCTGCCGCCGGTTTGGTTGATCGCGCCGTTGATGAGTAGCCGGTCGGCGCCCTGCGTCGTCAACGACACTGCGGGTGCAGTCGTCACGGCGGTGCTCGTGTGGGCGAACGTCGGTGCACCTGCGCCGGTGTCCCATGGGCTGCCCGAGTTGATGGCGCTGCGGACGGCTACGATCGCGCCCTCGGCGTAGTCGGCCGCATCTAATGTGAACGTGTAGCTGCTCGCGCCGACATCGCCCGAAACGGCGCGCTTCCAGCACACGTTCAGGGTCGCGTCGTTGGTCCCGTTGGTGCTGGATACCGGCGACCCGGTGACATGCGCCCAGCCTGACGGCAGGGTAGTCAGAAAATGTGTCGAGTTAGTGAGGCAGATCAAGACGAGGACGTCATCGACACCGATCGTGGCCGGTGCCGTGATCACCGCGTTGATGTTGCTGCCGCCGGGCGTACCGACAACCGGCCCGACGCTGTTGACGGTTGGTGCTGTCACGGTTCACGCCCCCTCGACTTGGCGCCGGGGGTGCGGGGTTAGCAGCGTTCGAAGATCATTGTTGCGGTGACGTTGACGGCCTGCGCCGCTGTAAGCCGCAAACCGATCAGGTTCGACACCGCCGTGTCAGGGGTCCGGTCACGCGGATAGTCGTAGACGATCGCGCCACCGTTTGGGGTGATACGGAACGCGTCGATCAGTGTTGGCACCGTCGGTTCGACCGAGTAGTTGTTCTTCGTCGTGAACCCGGCCGTGATCGACCGCCCGTACGACTGCACGACGGTGCCGGCGGTCCCGGTCCCGTCGGTGGTGTACGAGACGATCTCGATGATGACCGGCGTGTTCGCGGCGGTAACACCGTCGAACCCGATCCGGTAGCCGATGAGGTCCACACCGAATTGTGCCGGTGCGATAACGGACAGGACAGTCTTCGCTGTGCCGCCTACCAGCGCCACCGTAGGCAGTGCGGTTTCGGCGTAGTAGCCAGCTTTCACGGCTTAGCTCCTTCTCGTGACGAAGGACCACCCGAACGGCTGGCCCCACAGTTTGCCTCGGTCCGGTTACGGTCCCTGAATGGTCGGTTCGATGTCGTTGGGCCAGCCGCCGCCACCGCCGGAGTAGCCGGCGTCGATGTTGTAACCCTCGGAGGCGAAACCCTGCGGCGAGGCGATTAGCATCTCCGTCGCCGCCTGGCGTGGTCCCTGCGGATAGACGATCCCGGCACCGGCCAGCGCGCCGGCCGCCGCCACCACCCCGGACAGGTCGGCCTGCGGCGCCTGGATGTCCATTGATTGCACGGGCACGCCGTCATACTGCGCCGATGCCGATGGGCTGTCGGATGGGGTGATCATTTCGGATTCCCTTCGCCTGTATAGGCGACCTGATGGGCGTTCGGAAGGGAGAAGTCCTGACCCGGAAGGATCATTGCATCGCCGATATGTGAGCCCTGGCCGTAGGTGTCGCCCTGGATCTCGCCGTAGCGGGCTTCCGCATTGGCGACGGCGCCGGCCACTGTGCTGGCCACGTCATCGCGGCCGCCGGGGTCGGCATCACCACCCACATAGATCGGGTCCGGGCTGCCGGGGTAGTACGGTGCCTGGATGTCGAATCCGGACACCGGCATCTGCTCGGGCGCGGTCGGCGGCGTGTCGGGTTGAGTCATCGCCATGTCAGATCACCTTTCCGAGCATCGTCGGTTTCATGTGGCCCACCTGCACGCCCGTATAGACATGCACCGGGATGTTCGCGGCGGCCGCGCGCAGGCAGAACGTCATGTCCTCGCCCATCATCGACAGCGGCGACGGAATCGGGGTCTCCTTGAACCACGGCGCCGAAATGTCTGCGGTAGCGGTCTGGATGGTCCGCAGCGCGGCCCGGTGCATCAGCAGGAACGCGGCACCGGTCGCGGCCACCCGCACGCACGCGTCGTCGGGCCACTGCGTGTAGCGGATGAAGCCGAGCACACCCGGTGTCGACTCGGTCAGTTCGTACATGGTCGTGAACGGTTCGTCGTCGCCGTTCTGGCTGTAGCATAGGGCGCCGACAATCGGCCGGGCCACCGGATCAGCCGCGGCGATCAGCCGGTCGATCGCGTCACCAGCGAAGACCATGTCGGTGTCGACCATCAATAACCACTGCGCGCGATGGTTCTCTAGGAACTCGTCCACGATCTTGTTCCGCGCGGTCGAAATGTTCGGGCCCGAGCCCAGCGCCAGCACGGTATCGATGCGTGTCTTGCATTCCATCGCGGTGGCGATGAGCGAGGCGCAGAACTCGGCGCGGACAGTGCCCGGGTGGCAGTAGCCGATGACGGCGTGGTCAGGCATTCTTGCGCGGCCGGCCCGGCCCACGCTTCGACTGCGACTCATCTTCACCAAGATCCACATGCTTGAACAGGACACCTGAACCCTGATCTGGGTTCTGATCGCGTTTCACGAGTTCATGTCCGTCGGGCAGGTACTGGCCCTTGTGCACGGCCAAACTTGAACCATCGGCGAGTTGTGCGACGAAATTGTGCTGGGCTTGGTGCATCACGGATATCCCCTGTCAGGCGTTCGGATAGGCGACGAGGTAGGCGCGGATATGGTCCGGGGACGGCCGCAATGACCGTCCCCGGGTATTACACGTTTTGGCGTTACTTGCCCTTCATCACCCGGAAAGCGTTGGCGGTGCTGACCTGCGACCCGAATCGCCAGAACATGAACCATCCAGCTTGACCGGTCGGGCGCGGCGTGGCCGTGTCCTTCACCAGCGGGTCGTAGATCATCGATACGCCGACACGGTCGACGATGATGAACTGACCGAAGTCACCGAAGATCGCTTCCAGCGCATTGATGGCGACAGTGCCATCCATCGTCGTCGACTCGTAAATCGGTGCGCCGATCAACGTCTCTGGCTGGCCCTTACCAAGGTTCGTCCAGAAGCTGGAGCCACCCGCGGTATCGAGCTGCCGGAACCGGTTGATCTGCGCCACGTTCGCGACCCACGCCGCACCGGGTGCGTTGCGGAACCGCGGCGGCAGTGCCGCCTGTACCGCATACACGTCCGCCAACGCTACGACCAGAGTCGTCGCCGTGGTGATAACGGTGGTTGCGGCGGTGATGACGCCCGTCACGTTCGGCGGCGTGCCGTTACCCGTCGCCAACTGGCTTTCTTCCAGCCGATCCTTGGCGTCCGCGAGAAGTCCGGGCAACTGCTGACCGAAATCAGTGTCCTCCAGGACCTCGTAGGAGCCGAAGATCCAGGCCGCCGCCTTCTGCGGCGTCACGACCACGTTGCTGACCGCCGGCGACGCATCCGGCGCGACCGAACCTTCACCGAGCATCCCCGCAGTCACACCCGCAGAGTTGACGCCGTTCCACGTATTCGACGTCGTCTGCTTGATATTCGAGATCCGACGCCATGGGTTCGCCGACGAGGTGTTCGTCAGGATAATCGTGGGATCGAGCACGAATGGCAGGAGGTAGCCGCCGTTGACGTTAGTCAACGACAGTGCGGTACGCATCGATTCACCCTGCGGATCGGCAAGATACCGGTCGAACTGTTCCCGGTACTCGTCCGACCCGGTCAGTAGGATGTGCTGCGCCACCTTCGCCTGGCCGGCGAACTGGTTCTGCGCCTTGACCGTTGCATTCTCGGCGGCATCCTGCCCGAGATAACCACGCTTCGCGCTGCGTTCGATCGCATCCAGGGCACGGCCACGCACCTCCAACGGCTCGACCATGTTGCTGCGGACCCTGTCGAGATCGCGGAACGGGTCGGCCCCGATCACATTGTTCGTGACGAGTTCCGGTGTGCGGATCGTCGGCTCCAGGTTGGCCGGGTCTTGCGCCGCGCGCATGATCCGGTCCACGGCTTCGAGCCGCTTACGTACCGGCGCGGCGATCTCCTCGAGGTCATCGTGTTCGGTGATCAGCGTCGACTGGTAGGCGAGGTCGTCGTCACCGGGCTCGGCGATCGCCGAAATCTCGGTGAGTGCGGTGCGGATCGCAGTCTTGCGGGCTTCCATTTCGGGAAGCGTGCGGTACTGGGTGCGCAGCGAGGCGATTCGGGAACGCTTCGCGTCGCCGTCCTCGGCCGGAACCACGACCCGCGTTGCGGTGTCGGTCATTGCTACCCCTTCGGGTATCGCAGTAGGAACGCGGCCCTCGCCGCGGCCATCTCCTGCTTGATTGACCGAGCGGAGCGCCCATTGGGCAGGTCCTCGGACGGCAGGTCCCGATCGGGAGCGCCGGAAGGCTGCGGTAGGTCCAGGGGAGCACCGCAGCGAAGTTGCTCTGTGATTTGTTCCAATTGCTGGATCAGTTGTTCGGTTCGAACGCCGAGGATCGCAGCGTCCTGATATGCGGGGAACGGGGTAGGTCCGTATTCGCGCAAAGTCGACTCTGTGCGGCGGACCGTCGGCAGGTTCCCGCGGCTATCTGCCCGGAAACCACCTCGGGGTGGTTTTGGATCAGAAGAACGAAACGCACCGGAAAATGAATACGAGGACAGCGAACCCTCATTGATCGCATCGAGAATGCGATCAACCTCCGCGCCCTTTGAGTATCGGGTACGGGTGAACAATCCATGACCGTCGGTACGGATCTCTAGGGGCACGCCGATGGGCATGGAGTTCCGATCGCTCGGCGTTCCATGGATCGTCATACCGTGGTTGTAGAAAACTCCGACGCGCCACGCCTTCCGATCGGCCTGCGGCTTCACTTGGCCAAGGATGCGATCGAATGCCTTATGATCGATGACCTCGATGTATTGGCCATCCTGATCGTTGATCGGCACCGGAGTATCGAACACCGTGGCATAGGCATCAACCGTGCGGCCGTCACCTCCCGCACGGATGGAGATGTCCTGTAGCGGGAAACTCCGTACGAACGGCAGCGGCGCAGCCACGAAGTCATTTGTTTGCGGCATTGTCCGCCCCTTCCGTTGGTGGCGTCGCGTCCATCGGTATTTTCGAATCGGTTGCCGGTGGTGGCGGCGTCTCGCCTGGCGGCATCATCTGCACGGAGGTCAAACCGGAATGCTTGAGCAGCGACACATCACCGGCGGACAGCGCGGCGATGATCGAGTCGGGTTCGAAGCCGGCCATCACCAGCTGGTTCGCGGCGGCGCCGAGTTCCTTGAACGACAGGGCCATGTCCTTCTCGCCCTGCGCCAAAGCGGACACGTCAGTGGTGTCGTACCAGAGCTGCGCACCGCCGGGGACGTCGACCAGCTTCTCCAGCGCCGAGCAGGCGGAGCGCCACAGTGGCCGCATCGTCAAGTCGATGAACGCGCGGACCGCCGACTCGTACAGGCCTACGACAGCGGACTCGATACCTTGCGCCAGCCCGGCGACGATCGGCGGCACGCCGGCGGCGGCCGCGATCCTCGTCTCGCCAGCGGCGGCCAACGCATCGAACGCGGCGCCTTCCATGTTCGAACCGACGACCATCGGGTCGCCACCCTCGTCGAAAAGCATCGTCCCGAACGCCGTACGAGCCCCGGTGTGCTTGGCCGCGATCTGTTCCCGCAGGTCACTGACCTTGTCCGGGGTCAGCTTCTGCTGATACTTGACGATGATGTTCGCCGTCGCCGCGTTGGTGAAGAACGCGTCACGGAACGCCGACATCCGCACATCAGCGTCGACCTCGCGGATGATCGGGGTCATCCACGACATGCCGCGGAAGTTCGACAGCGGATCAGGGATCGGCGCCCAGTGCGCAACCTGCTCCACCGGGTAGAACGTGGCCCGCAGGCTGAGGTCGCCGGTCGGGTCATAGGCGAATCCGATGACCTCACGGATCTGGTCGCCGCTGAGTTCGTCGGTGACGACGGTCGACACGATCGTCACCCAGTCCGGGCGCAGCCGTTCGAGCCGGTCTCCGTGGTCGACGATGTAGGCGTTACCGGCCGTGTCGGCGTCCTGGATCATCCGGGCGAGCAGGTCACCGGTGGAACCGTCCGGCCACGGGTTTTCCAGCTTGAACAGATCCTGACCGCCGAACAGGTGCTTGTCGCGCAGCGCCCGAAACTTGAACGTCGCCTCGGAGAATACGTTGGCGCGTTTCTGCGCCACCGCGAACACGGCGGCGTTGCCGGAGTATGCCTGGTCGGCGTAGCCGGTGTAGTTGTAGATCGGCCGTTCGACGTTGTTGACGTCGTAGAGGTTCATGTACTTCGCGGCGCGCGGTGCGAGCGCCCGGCCCGTCTCGGCGGGCTTGCGGAAGCGTCTGCTGGCCCAGGCACGCAAACCCACGACGCCCCCTAAAGCCAGTAGACGGAAGGTGCCGAATGGTCATCGGTCGAGGCCAGAATCCAGACGCCCATCACCAGCGTGATCGCGGCGTCGATGTGCCGTTTCGACTTGCCCTTCGACAAGGTGAACCCGCGTTCCTGCTCACGCTTTGCTGCGGATGTGATGTGCGACGACAGTTCCGGATCGCCGTCGTGGACGATGAGCCGTTTGACGATCAGATCGAACGCCAGACCGCATGCCGGCGCCATCCGCTGCGGCGACTGGTCGAACTGGATCGCAAGAATGCCCTCATCCTCAAGCATCCGGCCCGGCAGTTCGAAGAACCGCGGGTCATAGACAACACCCCGGAACCCGCCGCCGACGGCGAGGCTTTTGGCGTAATTGAACACCTCGAGGTGGTCGATCTGGCCGTGCGCCGGATTCCAGATCCGGGACTTGATCGCATATCGGCCATCCGGTAGCTGTTCGATCCGGGACACCGCGACCGAGTCCCGCTTCAACGCCATATCCACCGAGACGACGAACGGGTTCGCTAGCCGTGACACCCAGGCGCCGCGGCAGTCCGCCCAGGCGGTCGGGTGGTCTTTGAGCCATGACTCTTCGGCGACATCGACCCACTTGTTCGCGTAATAGCGGATCCACTCATGCGGTGGGAACGCCGGCTTACCCCAGTCCGCGGCACGGTCCGCAATGTTCCACAGCACACCGGCCGCGGACGTCGCCGCCGTGATCGCGATCTCGCGATGCTTCGCCAGTTTGAAATCGAGACCGTCGGGTGCCTCATGCCAGTCCATCAAGAACCGGGGCGACACCTTCGGGTCACGTTCAACCCGCTTGCCCAGTTTGTAGAGCGCGCCGAGGAACGAATGGTCGACATCGAAGCCGGCCGTCGATAGGGAGATGATCCGGCCGCAGCCGTGTGCGGTGCGCCGTTTACGGGTCGACTTACCAACCACTGTGGCGACGCGCGCCTTGTTGCCGCCGAGGTCGCCCCACTCGTGCAACTCGTCACGGACGAACGTTGACGGTAGGCCGCCCTCATTGGTGCCGGCGACAGCGGCAATGCGGAAGATCCGGCCCGGCCTGCCATGCGAGAACTTGATCTCCGTGTCGTAGACCTCGAAGAAGCCGCACAGCGGCGATTCCTTCGCCGACTGGTCGCGGCCGCCGCACATCGTCGCCACAACCGAGAACAGAAGATCGGCCTGGTCGAACGAGGCGGCGGCGATCGGGATATTCGGCGACGATGCAGCGATCGGGTCCGGGCCAGCGAACTCGAGCACGATCACGGCGCCGATGAACGTGGTCTTACCGCCGCCGGTCGCCTCACCGCGGAGCGCCTCGTCGTAATGCCACTGGTCGCAGCGTGGGCAGAACTCGTACCAGCGGTACAGGAACCGTTGCTGATCGACCCGTAGCTTGATCTTCTGGCCGTAGAAGTCGCCCTCGGCGCAGATGCAGTTGTCCTCGATCCACTGCACGGCCAGCGCACCATGTGTCGGCCACAGTTCGCCAAGCACCGGCACCCAGCCGCACGCCTGGCAGCCCGGATCGTCAGCCGGCTTCGATGATGCGCGGGTCGGACGCCGTGACCTCCGATTCGGCGGGCTGCTTATTACCATCGCCGCCCCCATACGCAGAGTTCAGGTCGGCGAGGGAACGCGCCTCGGACACCACGGCGATACCGAGCACGCTTCGATGCAACGGGCCGATGCCCAGCTGCTTTTCGCAGTACTCGACGGCGGACAGCGACCGTGTGGCGATGCCGTAGGCCGGGTTGGCGGTCAATTGGCCATTGCCGCCGGTTGTCAGCGGCTCAGCGTCGGCGATGCGCAGGAGTTTGAAGTACCGATCAAGCTCCGAGATCCAGCGGATGACGATCACCCGGTCAACAGACGTCTGAACAGCCGAAACCCGGTCATTCCAGTAGGCGTCCCACATGGCCAGGGCATCGGAACCGAGGTTCGCGGGCGGATCGAACCAGTCGCCGGCTACCAGCGCGAGCTCATTGCGGCGGCCGTTGCGCTTGTCGACTGCCATATCGACGGGTTTCTTTGTTCTAGGCATCTCGTCACCGCCTAGACCCCTCGCAAAGACCCCCCTTGGGGTCGACCAGGTACCACGCGAAAACTTGCGGAGTCGGGGCTGAGGGCCGCTTGGCCGAGGTATATGCGCCCCCCACCCCCTTATGCACCTTTCATACCATTGCATGATCGGCACAATACACCGAGCGGACCAGCCTGGCCGCCTGTCGATGCGACTGACTGTCGGTGGTCTGCGGTGAGGTCGTGCGAGGGGTGGGCGGGTCTGTTCCAGCCAGGGCACACGTCGCCGTACATGGCACGGTGGTCTGCCACTGTCTGTGCTCTGCGTTGTCGCTCTGCCCACGTCTTGGTGCGCTCAGTAGGGCGCAGGTTGCCGCCGTGCTGTGGGCACCGGCTGGTGGGTGATAGTTGGCCACAATCTAGGCATGGCTTCAAGGGCATGGCCACCTCGAATATGCAGATGGCCCCGACTTTGTAGGTCGAGGCCGGGCACACTGGTGCCGCATGCGAATCATGGCTTATTTGCGCGCGTTATGCAAGCGCCCTGGTCATCGGTGTCGTGCGCGGTATGCGGCATGCATCCGCCGTATGCGTTCGGGTCTGCCTTGCCGTTTCAGGTAGATGTTCCCGTATAGGGCGGCTTGCAGCCACATGGCTTCGATCGTTTCGCGGAACTTGCGGGCCGATGCACGGATGTCGATGGTGATGATTCGGTCGCTCATGCGTTGGACCAGGCGATGAGTACGGCGATGGCCAGCGCCAGCATGGCCAGCCAGAAGAACAGGGATATGATCTTGCCGGTTCGTCTGTCGCCTGGCCGTACGGGGACGATGACACGGATGCGTGGTTTCATGGCCGCCATTCTGGCAGGTAATCGGGATGGTCGGCGTACGGCAGCGCGAGCAGTTTAAGCAGGCGCGCAGCGTCTTCGAGATAGCCGTCTGGCAAGGAGATAGGCCATGGCGATAGCGACACGGAGGCCAGATGTGCCACGATCCGTCGTTTGGCTTCGACCTCGCGCAGCACCCGTCCAGGGTCGTGGCGGATGACGTGGTCAAGAACTCTTTGTTCGGTCTCCTCGCCGCTCTGCGGATCACCCGCGAGATAGATGGTCCAGTCATACCGTGGCGCGGCGTTGGCGATCTGTTCGTCTTCGTCGAGCCGTGCGCGCAGGAACGTCACCAGGTCGCCGGTCATGCGTCGATCCTCTCGGTTTCGAGTTCACCGTTGCACCAGCGGACGTGCATCGCCAGCATCGCGATCTCGGCATCATCCGACCAGGTGATGTTGCAGTTGGTGCACCATGCTTTGGGTAGTTCGGGTCGGGTTTTGATCGAACCCCGCATTTCGCAGGCGGGGCAGGGTGCGCGGACGCCTTGCGGCGGGGTTTCCCAGCCGGTGACGAGTTGCGCCCAGGTCAGCCAGCGTGCGGCGTCTTTGAGGAGCTGCTGCGAGACGCCTGTGCCGACGAGTGCACGCAGGTTCGCTTCAATGCTGTGGCGGTTGTTTTCGCCGGCTGATGCCAGCCATTCGCGGGATTCGCGGTCGATGGCTTGTAGCCGGTCGATGGCTGCGAGGCGTGCGGTGGGTTTCGATTGGTAGCCGCCGTGTAGGCCGCTGGCGGCGACATCGTAGGCGGGTTGGACTGCATCAGCGAGTTGGTTGATGAGTGATCTGTGGCTGGTGCGGTGTACCCGGATTTCGGTGGCAGTCCGTCCGTCGGGGTATGCGGATCGTAGGGTGAGTGTGTAGCTTTCGGCGTGCTGGTATGGGTCGACGAGTGCCGAAATGGTGTCGGCGAGTTGGGTTCGCGGTTCGATCATTTAGCCGCCTCGGCTTCGATCGGTGTGGGTGTGGTTTCTGCTAGGGCATGCGTTTGAGGGGTCCAGCGTGGCCGTCAGGCGACGTTCGGGTCGTCTGTGGACTCGCGGACGCCGGAGCGCTCAGAATCGATCCTGGCGGGTTTCTCGATCGGCTCGAC
>WNGM01002520.1_pt1 | contig 35611 bp, 31 predicted proteins | sample 5400571 | NCBI WGS metagenome assembly WNGM01 (sample SAMN13153378, study PRJNA577476) | soil metagenome | isolation source: 100 cm soil or saprolite under Garry oak tree replicate 2 | place: USA:California | collected 2016-06-15 | reverse complement strand
CGAGGGACGACTTGCCAATGCCTCCCATCCCCAGCACGCTCACCACCGGGCAGCGCTCCTCGATCACCCACTGCTCTAGCTGCAAGCGCTCGGCCTCTCTCCCGTAAAACTCGTGCACATCCAGGGCATCCCCCCAATCGAAGCGAGACGAAGTGAGTGGAGACGAATGTTCGGCTCTCGGCACTTCGCTCTGGGGTGCTCCCCGTTTCAGTACCACGAGAGAAGAGCGTGCAGATGGTGCGGTGAGCTGCATATGCATCCAGAAGGCCTCGAAGTCAGCCTGCTGCCCTGCGGCAAGCCATAGTTGTTTCGCTTCCTCGTGCTCCTGGCCGGGAGCAAAAGAATGGCGCTGGATACCAAGGGCAAGCAGGCGCTTGAGATGCTCAACGGTGGGGGAGCGCACGCCACGCTCCCACTGCCCAATGTCCTGCTCGCTGATACCAAGGAGCCTGCCCAGTTCTCGTTGGGTCAGGTGCATGCGCTTGCGCAGCGTCGCACAGGAGCGCCCAAAGGCGTTCTCACCTTTGAGGTGATCGGTATGCAACTGTTTCATCTTCCCTCCTTGCTTCACGCAACAGCACCTGTTTGCTCCCATCACGCAATATGAATGGTTTCTAGCTCCCTGGAATGAGTGTATTCTGGGATGCTTTCTCGCCACTTGCACTGTCCTGTGTGTTCTGCCATTCACGATGGCAAGCACCTGTTCGCGCTCGAGGACCTCTTCTTGCAGGAGAGCCTGCGCCAGGCGGTCCAGGGCGTCGCGGTGCTCGGTCAAGACGCTTCGCGCCTGTTGATGGGCTTCTGTTATCAGCCGCTCGACCTCGGCATCCAGGCGCTCTGCCGTCACCTCCGAGTACACGCGTTGGCGGTCTTCTAGCGGTTGCTGGCTGAGGTAGGGACTCCCGTCCGACAGGTCAAACACCACCGGGCCAGTTTGCTCGCCCATGCCCCACTCGCTCACCATGCGCCGTGCCAACTGCGAGGCCTCCTTGAGGTCGTTCTGCGCACCCGTGGTAATATCTCCCAGCGCCAGTTCCTCTGCGCTGCGACCGCCCAGGGCGACCGCCAGCCGCTCCACCAGGTAGGTGCGCGGTACGTTGCGCCGGTCATCTTCTGGCCGGAACTGCGTGACCCCCAGCGACCGTCCTCGTGGCACGATCGTCACTTTATAGACGGGATCGACATCGGGCAACACCGCCGCTACCAGTGCGTGTCCCCCTTCATGATAGGCCACGATCCGGCGTTCCCGTTCATCGACCAGCGCTTCCCGTTTGCCGCCCAGCAAGAGCTTGTCGAGCGCATTCTCGAAGTCCTGGCGGCTCACCTGGCGACTTTCTCGTCGTGCCGCTGCGAGCGCTGCCTCGTTCACCAGGTTTTCCAGGTCGGCTCCCGAGAAGCCGGGGGTCACACGGGCCAGATCCGCCAGGTTCACATCAGGTGCTAAGGGGACGGTGCGCGTATGGATGCGCAGGAAGTCGATTTCCTCGCGCAGGTCGGCCTTGGCTTCGTCGGCTCCGGCCACGTCGGCGAAGGTCGTGGAGGGACGCTCTTCGTTGTAGAGCTTAGCACGACTGCGCCCGACGCCAAAGATGCCTCCCCCTTGCTGCGACTGCTGCACACTGCGCAGCGCCATGTAGCCAAAGTAGACCAGCAGCAGAATGGGGAAGGCATTGAGCAGGAGGGTCAGAGCCGTCTGCCACCAGGGAATCTGCACGGGCTGAGCGGTGACACGTACTCCGTTTTTCTCGAGCAAGGGGAGCAAGGTGGGATCGCCTGTTTCTGGCACATAGCTGGTGAACTGGGAATAGGCCACCGTGGTGTTCCCGGAGCCGCTTTGCGGCTGACGAAGGGGCGTTTTGAAATCGCCGGAGACGGCATTGCCGGTGAGGGTCACGTCCTTGACATGGCCCTGTTGGACCTGCTGCAGGAAGTTGGTGTAGGAGAGGTTGATCGTCGACTGCTGCGCACCCAAGCCACTAAAGAGGAGCGGGGCGTAGAAGAGCAGGTTGATGACGATGATAAAGATGAGCCATCGCAGCCAGGAGACCCGCCTGGTGGGGGGCGTTCCTTGCGGTGCAGACCCTCCAGGGCGTCCGTTTGGTTGATTAGAGCTGTTTTGGGTAAGACGAGACGACTGACCCGTTTCGCGTTGACCAGCGCCTTTCGTGGTTCTCGTGCTTTCCATCGTATGGCCTCCCGGTGTTTTTTAGCGGATCTGAAGCAGAGCAGCAGCTCCAGATCCGAGTGATGAGAAGTTCCATAACCCATTCCTTGAATGAGTCATCCTCTTCTCTCTGGAGGAGTTTAGCAGGATCTCCTGGAGAAGTCAGCCTCCCGCAGATGGCATGTCGCTTCCCATCACTTCCCATTTCTGGCTTGGCGACGGCAATGTAGACAGTTGACCCTGTTGTCACACCAGCGGTGTACACACCGTGGTACCCGGACTCGAAGATGTCCGAAGGATATTAGTCTAATCTCAATTTTGAACTCTCGGGTATAGGTCTTCTGTTCCTTTGGCATGCTGCCCTCCTCCGGTAGAGTATATTCCACCTTTCCCTCCTCCACCAAATCGGGGCAAGCTCACCTGCCACGTGACCCACCGGCGCCAAGCCAGCAATGGGAAGTGAGGGGAAGTGCCATGGCATCTGATGGACAGTGATTTCTCCCGGATATTCTTCTAGACTATTCATTGGGAAGAGGGTGACTCATTCAGGGAATGGGTTGTGAAACTTCTCATCACAGAACCTTTTCCTGCCTGAATTGGGAATGTCCTCCCATGGCCTTGGGAATTTGTCACTAGGAGAGATCTTGATGTCAACTGAAGTACAACACAACGATGCTGGCGCCAGAGCGTCAGGCTCCGCATCGACCGGTCCCCAGCGCGGGGGGATCATCCTTACCTCGCTCATCCTGGTGGCGGCGGTCGCCAACCTGAACCTCTCAGTGGCCAATGTCGCCCTGCCGTCGATCGGCAGTGCGTTCGACGCATCGCAAACCTCGCTCGACCTCGTTGCCGTGGGCTACTCGCTCGGCCTCGCCGCGTCCGTGCTCTGGCTCGGTGCCCTCGGCGACCGCTACGGACGCAAGATGATGCTGATCACCGGCACGGCGCTCGCCATTCCGGCGTCTCTGCTCGCCGCCTTCGCGCCCTCGGTCGAGGTCCTCATCGTGGCTCGCCTCCTGGGCGGTCTGGCGGCGGGCATGGCCTACCCGGCGACGCTCGCGCTGATCACGGCGCTGTGGTCGGGGCCGGGGCGCACCAGGTCGATCGCGCTGTGGTCGGGTCTCGGCGGCGCCATCGCCTCGTTCGGCTCGTTGATCGCCGGCTTTCTATTGCAGTACTTCTCGTGGGGCTCGGTTTTCCTGGCCACCTTGCCGCTCGCGGTGGTGGCCCTCGTGATGGCGCTCCTCCTCGTGCCGAGCCACGTCAACGAGACGACCAATCCCGTCGACAACCTCGGCGGCATCCTGTCGGCGCTGCTCATTGGGGCGCTCATCCTGCTCATCAACGAGGCGGCCGTCCCCAACGAGGGAGCGCTGGTCCTGGGGGTGGCGGTCATCGCGGTCGCCGCGGGGATGGCCTTCTTCATCCGGCAACGCCGGGCGAAGAGCCCACTGTTTGACCTCCACATCGCCGGGCGACGGACCTTCTGGGTCGCGGCCTGCGCTGGGAGCATCGTGTTCGGCTCGCTCATGGGCGCGATGTTCATCGCTCAGGAGTTCCTGCAGAACGTGCTCGGCTACTCCACGTGGGAGGCCGGGCTCTCGGTCCTTCCCCTGGGCGCCTGCATGGTGCTGACCACGCCGCTCTCCGCCAGGCTCGTGGAGGCGCGAGGGGCCCGGTTGACGCTGCTTACCGGCTACGTCTTCTGCCTGCTCGGCTTCCTCACGATGCTGCTGCTGTGGAAGGAGGGCAGCCCATACTGGGAGGTCGGCCTCGCTTACGCCTTCATCGGGGCCGGCGTCGGGTTTGCAGGCACGCCTGCCTCGCACTCACTCACCGGTTCCGTGCCCGTCCAACGCGCCGGCATGGCGTCGGGGACGGCGGACCTGCAGCGTGACCTGGGCGGCGCGTTCATGCAATCGATCTTCGGCGCGTTGCTCTCCGCCGGCTACGCCGCGGCCTTTGCTTCAGCCATCGCCGCGGCTCCCAACAAGCAGCAGATCACGAGCAGCGTCCAGGCGGCGCTCCAGAAGTCGTTCGGCAGCGCGACCGACATCGCGAAGCAGTATCCGCAGTACGCGAGCCAAATCACGGCCGCGGCGAAGACTTCGTTCCTGGCGGGCGACCAGTGGGTTTACCTCGCCGGGATCGTGGTGATCCTGCTCGGAGGAGTGCTCGTCTTCTTTCTATTCCCCAAGATGGACGAAGAGAAGAAGCTGCTCGCCGAGTATCACGCAGAGGACACGGATTTCGCTGCCTGAGAAGGGGGTCCGATGCCTGTCGTTCGTCGTCGGGTATGAGGATGGGTGATCGCCAGGTCGGTTTGCGATCTCGCAACAGGACCTCCTAGGGACTTTGTTAGAAATCATCGCGGCCATCCTTGAGGATCGGGAGAACCGCCAGTAGGGTGTTGATGAGAGTCAAAACGGGCTGCCGGTAGTTTTTTGACGAGAGAGCACAACAGAGCTTGGGCAATACTGTTTTTTTAAAGAAAGAAGGGAAACGCTATGAAAGCGGTTGTCTGGCGAGGTGACAGGACACTGGATATTGAGACGGTAGAGGATGCTCGTCTCGAAGCACCAACCGATGTGCTCATGCGTCTCACCTCCACTGCTATCTGCGGAACTGATTTGCACATCTACGAAGGGCGCATGGGCGAGGTCGATGGCATGGTGATCGGGCACGAACCATTAGGCGTCGTCGAAGCGGTCGGCTCGGCTGTTGTCTCCATCCGCAAAGGTGACAGGGTGGTGGTGCCCACGCACATCTGCTGTGGCTTTTGCTCCAACTGTGTGCGCGGCTATAGCTCCTCGTGCCTGACCACCAACCCTGGATCGGTCGGAGCGGCGTATGGCTATCCCGGCATGGGACCGTACCGGGGAGTCCAGACGGAGTTGGTCCGTATCCCGTTTGCCGATGCCAACTGTCTCCGCTTGCCAGGCGAACCTGGGGACCAGTGGGAGCACGATTTTGTGCTGCTGGCTGATGCCTTCCCCACGGGCTATCATGCAACCGAACTCGCTCAGGTCTCGACGGGGGATAGCGTGGCCATTTTCGGCGCTGGCGCGATCGGTCTGCTCACGGCCTATTGTGCCCTGCACCTGCGTGGGGCGACCGAAGTGTACGTGGTGGACTACATCCCCGAGCGGCTGGCCAAAGCTGGGGAGCTGGGAGCCATTCCGATTGACTTTCGCGCAGGCGACCCGGTGGAACAGATCCTGGAACAGCGCGCTCGCTTCCGCACACAGGCTGGGGCGACGTGGCGTGGGGAAGAGAGCATGGGCGGAGTGAACTGCGGCATCGATGCGATTGGGTTTCAGGCGCGCGACCGCGCTGATCCCACCCGCGAGAAGCCCGATCAAGTCATTCATGATCTGGCCCGCCTGATCAATCCGAACGGACGCCTTGGCATTATTGGGGTGTTCCTCCCCAACGATGCGAAGCCGGTCGGGGAGATCGAACAACGCGGTGATCTCACTGTTCCGTGGCAAACGCTCTTCCGTAAAGGCATCACTATAGGCATGGGTCGCGACCCTGATGAGCGCTACAACACCCAGTTGCGCGATCTGATTATCGCCGGTCGAGCCAGGCCGAGTCAGATCGTTTCGCATCGCTTGCCGCTCTCGCAGGCGCCCGAGGCCTTTCAAAAATTCGATCAACGTCTCGATGGCTACATTAAAGTCATCCTTGACCCGCAGAGATGAAAGGAAATGCTTCATCTCCTCTTGAACATGACATTCGCTACGCGAATGTGAAAGGAAACCCAACATGCAAAAGACTTCGCAAAACCATAGTGACGATATGAACCAGGTGCCGCAACCGATCCGGGGCAACGAAGGTGGGACCGATCCCGGCCCACGCAACGTTGCCCTGGACCGGCAGAATCCCGATATCCTCACACCGCCCAGCACCGACTCGGGCACGATCCCCAACCTGAAATTTTCGTTTGGCATGGCTCGCAACCGACTCCAGCCGGGAGGCTGGTCGCGTGAGGTGACGGCGCGCGAGTTGCCCATCGCCACCACCCTGGCAGGGGTGAATATGCGTCTGAATCCCGGTGGCGTGCGCGAGTTGCACTGGCACAAGGAAGCGGAGTGGGCCTATATGCTCACTGGTCGCGCTCGGATCACCGGCATCGATCCCAATGGATACAACTTCATTGATGATGTCGGCGTTGGCGATTTGTGGAACTTTCCCGCCGGCTATCCGCATTCGATTCAGGGATTAGAGGAGGGCTGTGAGTTTGTGCTGGTGTTTGATAATGGCAACTTCTCCGAGAATGAGACCTTCCTGCTCAGTGATTGGTTCCTGCACACGCCCAAAGAGGTGCTGGCCAAGAACTTTGGTGTGGAGGTCGAGGATTTCGCCTCGATTCCCTCGCATGGGCTCTATATGTTCCAGAGCACCGTGCCCGGCCCACTCGCATCTGACCAGGTCTCTGATCCCGTTGGTCCCGTGTCCCGACCCTTTAGCCACCATATGCTGGCACAGGAACCAATACGTCTCAAGGGAGGCACCGTCCGCATCACCGACTCGACCAACTTCCCCGCGGCCTCGACCATCGCGGCGGCGCTGGTGGAGGTTGAGCCGGGTAGCATGCGCGAACTGCACTGGCATCCCAATAACGACGAGTGGCAGTACTACATCGAGGGACAAGGGCGCATGACGGTCTTCGCCTCTAGCGGCAAGTCACGCACCTTCGACTATAGAGCAGGTGATGTGGGCTACGTGCCCTTCGCCATGGGCCATTACATTGAGAATACCGGTGACACGACGCTCCGTTACCTGGAAATGTTTAAGAGCGACCACTTTGCCGACGTCTCGCTGAACCAATGGCTGGCTTTGACCCCGCCAGAACTCGTGCAGGCGCACTTGAATCTGACCCCGGCCGCTATGGGTGCCTTGCGCAAGCAAAAGAGGCCGATCGTCTAAGGAAGGAGAGGAAGCAATGCAGAGATGGAAGCCGGGGAAGTTGTTTACGCTTCCCCACGCAGAGGCGATGCCTACCGCAACAGCAGGCAATGGGAGCACGCTTCCAGATCTGCTGCGTGCGCCGCACGAACGGGGACGTATCGCTCTTTTAATACTGCTGTTGACGCTCACTGCGGCCTGGATCGACATGCTGTCCTACCTCTCGCTGGGTCGCGTGTTCGCCTCGTTTATGACGGGCAACCTCCTCTTCATTGGACTGGGCGTGGTTCAGGGCAATAGCGGGCTGCTCATACGCGCTCTGGTCGCGGTGCTGGTCTTCCTCGTGGGGGTCACCTTGGGCTCATTTTGCCTTGGACGGGCGCCACAGCAACAAAGCGGGACAGCCTGGCACCAGACGTTCGCCCGCTACCTGCTGCTGGAATGGCTTCTCTTGCTCGTCTATGCCATCATCTGGGGAGTGACGAGCCACCTGAGTCAGCAAGCAGGCGTACAGATCCTGCTGTTGTGCGTGGCCGCCCTGGGCATGGGCATCCAGGGAGCGCTGGTCTGGGCCTTCAAGATTCCTGGCGTGGTCGCCGATGCCCTCACGGCCACGCTGATCACGCTCGGGCAGCGTTTCGCGCAGGACCTCGAGCATCCTGGACCGGAGAGCCAGGAGTGGAGGTGGAGTGGCATGTTCCTGGTGCTGCTGTGTCTCGTCTATGTCGTAAGTGCACTCGTGGTCGCCCTGACCTCGGCTTTCATGCTGACGCCAGTGGTTCCGGTGATCGTCTTGACCATCGCGATCGTCGCCTTGCTTGTTCCATCCCGCCAGGCCGTCGGAAGCCTTCCAAGGAGAAGCACCACATGAAAGGTGATCCTGGTAAAAGAAAGGATGGGAAATTCATGAAAGAACCGACGAAACAATCCATACCAGTGCCGTATGGTGAGGTAGAAGCCTTGCAGCCCTACTTTCAACAGCTACAGGACCACTACCAACTCTTTATGGGCCATCACCAAAAGGTGCAGGATCGCTACCGCAGTGTAGTGGAGCATCATAGCCTGTTGGAAAAGCTCTATGACGTTTTGATGAACCACCGGTACCGTTTGCAAGACCAGACCCAGGTGCTGGAAGACTATCATCAGGCTCTGGAAGAAGATGCCCGCATGTGGCAAGACTATCTTCAAATGTTACGGGAGCACCTGCATGTGATGGAGAACCTCTCACCTGACTCAACACAACAAGGAGGAAGCCATGAATCAGCTCAAGTCCACGCATGAAGCAAGAGCTAGCTCTGCGGCACATACGACCGATGAGACACACGAGGCAACCTCTCCTGCTCTCGATCCCACACACGCTCTCCTGCACCTTCCCAACCTTTTCCACGTCCCGGTAGCAACTGGCGACGCGCAAGAACAAGCCAACAAATGGGTCGTGCTCATGCTCGTCGCACTGGGTGCCTTTATGACGACCCTGGATTCGTCGATTGTGAACATTGCTCTGCCGGCCATCGCGCACGCCTTTGGCGTTGGCGTCAGCGGAGCCATCGAATGGATCATCATTGGCTATCTAATCGTGATTGCTGCCTTCTTGCTGACGCTCGGACGCCTGGCCGATATGCTCGGGCGCAAGCCCATCTATGAGGCAGGGCTGGTCATCTTCGTGCTTGGCTCCATCTTCAGCGGAGCAGCGCCTTCTCTGGCCATCCTGATCATCGCCCGTCTCTTCCAGGGAGTCGGGGGAGCGTGCATCTTTGCCGTCAATACCGCGATGATTACGAGTGTCTTCCCGGCGAGCGAGCGCGGGCGCGCACTCGGCCTGAATGCGGTGGTGGTGGCGCTGGGCGTGAGCGCGGGCCCGACCATTGGAGGTCTGATCACCCAGTATCTGACCTGGCGCTGGATCTTCTTTGTCAACGTCCCTATCGGGGCTGTTGTCTTCATCATGGGCATGCGCGTGCTCACGGAACCCCTCCATCGCAACACGGAGCGTTTTGATCCCGTGGGGGCAGTACTCTTTGCGATCGGACTGGCCTCGCTGATACTGGGCTTCTCCTTCGGCCAGAAGTGGGGCTGGACCTCACCTGGCATCATCAGCTCGCTCGTGGTGGGGGGGGTGGCGCTGGTCGCGGCGGTGTTGGTGGAGCGCCGTGTAAGAGACCCGATCCTGAAACTCTCGCTCTTGAAAAACCGGGTCTTCGCCTCAGCGAATATCAGCTTTGTGTTGGCCATGCTCGCCCTGTTCGCACCGGGTTTCTTGCTCCCATTCTACTATGAGGAGCTGCGAGGTTTTCCCGCGGTCCAGGCGGGCTTATTACTGACGCCACTCTCGCTCACGCTCGTGGTGATGGCACCGCTCAGTGGATCACTGGCGGATCGTTTCGGCTCGCGCATCCTCGCTCCGCTGGGGCTAGCCATCGCCTGTTTCGGGTTGGTCCTGCTCAGTCAGCTGAACGCGCACAGCTCTCTCTGGGACATCATCTGGCGTCTGGTCGTCATAGGGATCGGTCAGGGGCTCTTCCAGTCCCCCAATACACGCGCCTTGATGGGGGCGGCTCCTCCCAATGAGCAAGGTATAGCATCAGGCCTGCTCTCGACAGGTCGTGTCATTGGGCAGGCATTGAGCGTGGCACTCGCAGGCACCATCTTTACCGCCTTTGGCGCGGCGGCGGCAGGAGTACTGCTCTCAGCACAGGGACACAGCCTTTCCACCAGCGGAGTTAGCGCTCTCCAGAACACGTTCCTGGCAGGTTTCCATGCCGCGTTCCTCGTGTGCGCCGCCTTTGCCGCTATCGGCATCTTCACAGCGCTTGTACGCGGGAATGAGCACAAGAGCAGGCAAACGCGAGTTGAAAACCATGATGCGAGCCTACCTGCAAGCGGTGGTTGGATCAGAAAGTGAAAGGTAAGATGAAAAAAGGCGTCACTCCTCTAACTAGCTTTACAGGCTGCTTTACAGGCAGGCAATGAAAAATTTTGAGGGTTCTTGGACATTCGCCGGAGAGCATAAGCCTCTTACCCACGATCTCCTGTTGTCTGACCTCCAGAAGTAAAGTGATGGGAAGTGAGATGCCACCTGATGGAGACTGACTGCTCCAGCAGATCCTGCTAGACTGGTGTGTAGGCAAGAGGAGGACTCATTGAGGCAATGGGTTCGGTAAGCGACAATCGATAAGGAGTTAACTTATGACAAAAGACAGGACTTTTCAGCAGGTTGGTTCAACACTCTCCTTCCCCGGCAAGCATGTGGTGGGGGTGTTGGACTCCTTACAGGAGGCTGAACAAGCCGTCCAGGCACTTGTGGATGCTGGGTATCATGTGGAAGATATGGCGTTGATTCCCAGTCAAGATTTCCCTTCAGCTTTGCAGGAGCGCGTGCGGAAGGAAGGGCGATTTTGGCATATTATGCATCAGTTACAAGTCACGACAGATGAGGGATCCTTAGGTGAACTGCTCGAAGCCTCGGCGCGTCCGGGGTCTGCTATCATTTCTCTCTATGTGCCACAAGGTGAGCACCTTGATGAGGTGAGTGCTCTTCTGTTCAACCACGGTGCTAGCCTGGTCAGATACGTCGGCACCTGGTCGGTTGAAGATCTCTTTCCCCCACTTAAAAAGGTGAACGTCTCCGCTGAGGCGAGCATGGGATGGGGCGACGAGCCAGAGTCAGACGACCAGCAGCCAGGGCAGGCACTCCAGCAGTCCGCTTCAACACGGTTGCAGGACTGGTGGCGCCAGCAAGCTGATCAGGTACCAGGGCAACAGAGTGGGCCACCAACCGGCAAGGATGTTAACCGTGCACCGGGCGTGACTGGCTACGAGAGAGGAACAATGCAACAGGAGCAGAAGAAGCAGGATGGCCAGGAGATTCAGCAGATGAATGGAGAGCCATCTCAGCAGACCACCACTGACCAGTCTACAGGGAAACCGGACGTGGAGGTTCCAACGATTGGCCTGGACTCGGGGAGCGCCTGGGGCCCTGCCATGGACTAGTGACAGGGATGTGGGCGCGGCATGCATTCATAATAGCTTGTACGTGCATACGTCGATTACTGTGTGGAGAAGTGCTTACGTGTTGCCAATTTTCAAGGCGAGATCAACTTCGCCGACTGCGCCGCGAAGCTGGTTGCCCTGGATATGGCGATGGAGCAGCCATTCAGAATCGTCTTTTCCGGCCCGGCAGCCGGAGCAGTGTCCAGCGCGCACTTTGGCCAGCTCATCGGTGATGATAAACTGATGTGTTGTGATATAGGCGGGACATCATGCGATATCAGTGTCGTAACCAACGGCCAGCCTTACGTCAACACGACGTTTGAACTTGAGCATGACATGCTGGTCAATGCGCTGTCTATTGCAATAGACAGCATCGGGGCAGGCGGCGGTAGCATTATCTCGATCAACCCATCTGGCGAGATGCGCGTCGGACCTGAAAGCGCGGGCGGCGTTCCCGGCCCGGCGTCCTACGGCAAGGGTGGCACCGCTCCTACCCTGACCGACACCTGCCTTCTCATGGGTCTTCTCGATCCCGAACGCTTCCTGGCAGGCAGTATGCGGCTCGACCCCGAACTGGCCCGCGCGGCTTTTGAGCGATTAGACACACCCCTGAGCTTCGAGCAACGCGTCGCATATGCCTATAAGATCGGCCTCAACAATATCGCCGAGGGGTTGATCGATGTCGCCATCAAGCAGGGCATTGATCCCCGGGAATACAGCCTCATTGCCTATGGCGCTGCCGGTCCCCTCTTGCTGCCGGCTGTTCTCAGCATGGTCAATGCCCGCCGCGTGATTGTTCCCCCTTATCCCGGCCTTTTCTCCGCTCTCGGCCTGCTCAGCTCAGACCTGGTCTATTCAGACAACCGCAGCGCCTACATGCTGCTCGTACCAGGCGTCGCCGATACCATCTCCCAGATCTATCGTACGATGGAGGAAAAACTGCTCTCGCACGTTTCGTCTGAGAAGCAGAACGTCGTCATAAGGCGCACGTTCGATGGACGCCTGTATGGGCAAACCTGGGAAACACCATTCATCGAGGTACCGCCGGGCGAGATCACCGAGGAAACCATCAGCACGCTCATTAAAAACTTTCATGATGTCTACGAGCAGCGCACGGGCAACCGCTTTGAAATGATTCCCGTTCAAAGCGTAACATACAGGCTTGAGGTCATCGTCCCCACCGGGAAAGTCAGCTATCCACACCTGCCCGCAGGGCAGCCACGCACCTTGCAGCCCGATGGAGCAATCTTTCTCTACTATGAAAGCGTCTCAGCATACTGTTCCCTGAGTGGACATGCTGGGAATGGCGTGTTCAACGGCTTCCCCTGGACATCCATAGGACAGACCGGGGGTGAACATGGACCGTGGGCTGCCACGAAAGACGGCGACGGCGATAGTTATATGGTCAATTACCTGACCAACAACCTTGACCCCGCAACCGAGGCCATCGAAGCAGAGGCCCCATGTGTGGTCCTGCGTAAGGAATACACGGGTGAGAGCGGCGGGGCCGGGAAGCATCGGGGTGGGGCGGCGGTCATGAAAGATACGCTGTGGCTTGGTGAAGGAGACCATTACTCTATGGCGCTGCATTGCAAGTCCCCCAGCGGCTTCGGCGTCTACGGCGGCAAAAGTGGGGCGACCGGGGCGGTCTGGTTCTGGGAACCGGATGCCTACGGAGCCAGCAACGAGAACGGGTATATCGGGACGGACGGTGGCGCCTATGCACGAAGCAATCCCGTTGCCGGCGTGCTTAACCCGGAGACAAAAGCTCTCGACCCCAACGGAAAATACTTTTACCTTGCGAGTGTGCCTGTCTGGCACACCAGGCCGAATGCCATGTTCCGCTACATCACCAATGGCGGCGGCGGTTGGGGCAATCCGCTGGAGCGCGATCCGGAGCGCGTGAAGCGCGAAAGGGCGATCCTGTCCACGACCCCGAAGGCTTAGAGATCGACCTTGATGCCACACGGCAACTCCGCGAGGAGATGTCACGGCGGTAAGCAACGCCTTGCAGTAAGATCGCCTGGTGCTTACAAGCGGCATCACTGCTCGACAACGACGCCCACGCACGCTTTGGAGGCGAGAACATGAAAGACGTCGCTGGCTACGACGTCAAACGCCTCTTCACCGGGAGCCACGACACGTTTGGTGCCATTACGACCCTGATCTTCAAGCTCTCTGTCCAGGCGTGACCGCCACCGGGTAGGCCGGAATCACCCACTGTGGTCTACCCGGTTCAGACGCCGAGGCAGCGGACTTCGCTCATCAGCTCAGGTTTAGCTCTTGGACAATCTCGTTGCGCAATTCGTGGGTGTTGCGAGCGGTAGAAGGTCAGGACAGGAATCGCTGATGCCATACTCCGGTTCGCCCAACGCCCCTCCTCGCTTCATCTGTTGCCAACTTTTACCGCTGCCCGTCGGACAGGCCAGAGTACCGCGGCCAGCGTGAGCAGGAGCAGGAGCGCAATCACTGCCGCCAGGCAGATCGAAGCCACGAACAGGTTCGTGCCCTGCGCCAACAGTCCGACGCCCACTACGGGAACGCTCACTCCAATATAGGCGGCTACGAAGAAGGCAGATACCAGCGCGGCCCGCTGTTTAGGCGGCGCCACCTGATTGATCGCGGCCAGACTGCCCATGAATGCCAGCCCGATCCCCAGGCCACCGATCACCGTGCCTGCCAGGAAGAGCGCGAGGCTGGGCAGGCCCAGCCCCAGTTCGATGAGGGCGAGTGCCAGCAGCAGCAGGCTCCGCCCGGCCAGTCGCGCCGTCCGCGTGGTGAGGGTGTGCAGGAGGACCTGGGCCGCCGAGGCTGTGCCAAAGAGCAAGAAGACGACGACCCCGGCCACGATCAGGTTGGGTTCATGAAGCGTGCTACTCAGGAAAGACGGCGCCAGGGCGCTGAAGAAGCCCAGGAGCGCGAAGACACAAACCACCGTTACTGCCGCCTCCACAAAAATGGTGCTGGTCGAGGGCGGCACTGCTACACTTGGCCGCAGGTCGAGCACATGGTCGGGCGCTTTCACAGTCTCTGGCAGCACAGCCACCAGCAGGAGTGCGACCACCAGGAAGAGCAGGTAGACGACAAACACGAGCCGCGTCGGGGCGGGCGCCAGCTGAGCGAATAGCCCGGCAACGAGCGGTCCCAGTCCCAGGCCACCCATGTTGGCAGCGGTCGTCACACGCGCCGCTTGTTGTTGGCTGCCCATTGGCTCGAGCTCGGCCAGGCCAGCCGTTGCCGTCCCGGTGAGCAGCCCGGCGCCCAGGCCAGAGAGGAACCGTCCGGCCAGCAGCATTGCGACGTTCTGGGCGAAAACGAAGACCAGGGTACTCGCGCAGGCCAGCAAGAGCGCGGCGGCCAGGACAGGACGCCGCCCGAAGTGGTCCGAGACACGGCCAAACACGAGCAGAGCGGCCAGCACACCCAGGGGGTAGAAGGCAAAGATCACGGTAATCAGGACCGAGGTGAACTGGTATTGCTCCTGGTAGAGGACGTAGAGTGGCGTCGGCAGGGTGGTTCCGAGCATCCCATAAGTGAATACGCAGGCGAGCAGCAAGTAGGCCAGAGGCCGGGAGACGTGAGGCGGCAGCGGATGGTGGCGCCGGGTCACGCGCGTATCAAGATGGCCGGTACAAGGCAGATCGTCAGTCCTGGTACTCATCAAGTATGCCTCCTCCGTGAACTCTACAACGAGGTGTCACAGCTACTTACTGATCTGGTCGATGGCATCAAACTCCTCCTGTCTGAGTTTGATCGTTGCACCAACCATATCTTCATCAAGATGCTTCACCCTGGAAGTACCAGGAATAGGCAGCATGGTGCTCGAGCGTTTGAGGAGCCAGGCGAGCGCGATCTGTCCGGGCCGGGCATTGTGCCGCTGTGCGATCTGGTCGAGGGCTCCCCCGGAGCGAGCCAGTTCTCCAAAAGCCAGAGGGGACCAGGGGATAAAACCAATACCCTGGCGGGCGCAAAGATCGATCATCGCCTCGGACTCGGCAACCGTCATCTGTTCGGACTGGCGCATCGCCAGATTATAGTGGTTCTGCACCGTGACAATCGGGACGAGCTTTTGGGCTCGTGCCAGTTGATCGAGCGTGACATTCGACAGTCCGACATGGCGAATCTTCCCTTCCTGCCTCAACTTCGCCAGTTCACCGACCGAGTCTTCAAATGGAACCCTGGGGTCCGGGCGATGGAATTGATAGATGTCGATGCGATCGAGGCGCAGACGCCGCAGGCTGCCCTCCAGCGCCTGCCGCAGGTGTTCGGGGCGTCCGTCTTGAGGCCACTGATTGGGACCGGTACGCAAGAGGCCCCCTTTGGTCGCGATGACCAGATCTTTCGGATAGGGGGAGAGCGCTTCGGCAATCAGCGACTCGGCCACCTCTGGTCCGTAAGAGTCGGCGGTATCTAAAAGGTTCACCCCCAGGTCTAGGGCGTGGCGTAGGACGGCAAGGGCTTCTTGCTTGTCAGCCGGTGGTCCCCAGATGCCCGGGCCTGTAAGGCGCATAGTGCCGAAGCCGAGACGGTAGACCGTCAGGTCTCCGCCAATCGTCAATGTTCCGCTCTCTGTGGCGGGTCGTTTAGTTGTATGTTGCATGGGGCTATCTCCTTGTCTCTTCGTATGGAAGCTATTCTGGAATTGTAGACAAACTGGCCAATTCCTCCATGAACTGGATCATGATGGAAAAATCCGCATCCATCCCTTTTGCCATTGCAGCGGTATACATTTGCTGGGCAGCCGCGGTGGCCGGCATCGACACGGATACATTGTAGGCCTGGCTTAACACCAGGCTAAAATCTTTGTGCATAAGCGAGAGGGCAAAGTTGGTGGGATACTGCTCTCGCCTGACGTTTTCCAGCTTCGACTTCTGACCAGGGGTGAGAACCGCAGTCTGGCCCAGCACGTCGAGCAGCAATCCCTTCTCTATCCCAGCCTTTTCACCGAGCGCAATCGCTTCGGCCAGGGCCTGCATGCCCAGACCAAGCAGCGTATTGACCACCAGCTTCATCGTGGTCCCCATGCCGCTTGCGCCCATAGAGAAGCTGTTTTGGCCCAGGACGTCCAATATGGGTTTGCACTGCTCATAGGTCTCTTGCTCCCCGCCGACGAAGATCACCAAACTGCCCTGATCCACCTGAGGCACACTGCCTGAGACGGCCGCATCGATCATGGGAACACCTTGCTCTCTGGCTGCCTGGAAGAGACGGCGTGAGGCGTCGGGAGAAACTGTACTCAGATCGATGATGATCGAGCCAGCATGCACCCCGGCGAGCGCGCCCTCGGGACCGAACATGACGTCGTGCTGGGCCTCGTCATCGGTCACGCAGACCAGCACGACCTGGCAGTTGGCAGCCAGCTCTTTAGGCGTCGGGGCCACCAGCGCTCCCCGTTGTCCCACCTCCTGGGCCTTCTCCCTGGTCCTATCATATACTGTCACCTGGTAACCGGCGTCGAGCAGCCGCTGGGCCATATGACTGCCCATGTGCCCCATGCCGATGAAGCCAAGGTCTGGTTTCAAATGGTCGCTTTCCATATTCATTGCAATATCTTCCTTTCATCAGAAATGCCCAGTTATGATCCTCCTCGCCATCCACCTGAAAATCTGCTCTCATACAAGGATGAAGTAGAGGGAAGCCTGAAGTCTCTAGACTCTGTTATGCTCTCTCGTCAACGCCTACTGGCGGTTCTCACGCTCCTCCAGGATGACAGCGACGATGTCTAATAACGTCCGTGCGACTGAGTGGTAGAGCTGTGCCCGCTCAAGCGCCGTCCTGGGCGTAGATATGTCCTCTATATCCAGCAGAGGCAGCACCTGACCTGCCTTGATGAGTGCGATACAGTTGAGATCCTGAAGGACGGAGAGGGCTTCGTCAGTCAGAGTAATGGGTCTTCCCCCTTCTGGTTCCTTCACTGGCTGGCCGTTCCAGAGAATATCTGCGATTTCAGCCTCAAGCCTGCTGGAGAAGCGGCCCTCCTGATAGTGTTCCGCAATGTCGACGTGAGCAAACACGGGCGGCAGTGCAGCAATGGGAACCTGGTCGGGTCCCTGCTGATCCTGACTCATAGGATGCCTCCTACCTCTGATATTTAGTGTATACCTTGACTGTTGCGCAGACGCATTAATATTGAGCTCTTGAGCAAGAGGGTCGTCATCCGTCAGAAAATCTGCAATTATACAAGAGTGAAGTTAAGAGGGAGAGTCTGGAGTCTCTAGCCATTCCCCAGACCCTCCGCAACCGGCGTAGACCCGCGTGGAGCGCATCCAACACCTACTAGTATACAGAGAGTGCCCAGGGAAGTCAGTGTCCATCTGTTGGCATGTCACTTCCCATCACTTCCCATTTCTGGTTTCGTTCCTGTAGGTCACGCGGCAGGGAAGGAGCGCTCCCATGAAGCGGTTCTCCTATCGTGAGCAAGACTATGCCTTTGGGGGGCATCCGGGGGTGGTCTCTACACTGAGCTGGACCCCGAGTGGGGAGCTGGTGGTCATTGGAGGCAGTGACGCACTTGAACTTGTGCTGTTATCAAGATTTGACCTAGTGTGCTTGAATTTCATGCGCTTTGTCACGACGCAGAATATCAAACGCCTCCTGCTGGCGGCCATCAGTTTTAACCGTCACTATCGTTCGTCCAGCCTCGAACTCCCGTGCATAATGGTGGGCATCGTGTTCCGGCAGACCCATATTGACGAAAGCGCCGATAACCCCACCAGTCGTGGCTCCTATTGCCGCACCCGCCAGGGCCGTTATCAGGATTCCGCCTGCAACTACGGGACCGATTCCGGGGATCAAGAGTGCCCCAGCCGCCCCAAGGAACCCTCCAAGGACAGCCCCGCTCACAGCATCAGAGCCTTCATCAATCTCCCTCCTCCTCTTTTCCTCAGCCATTTCGGCCTCTTCATCAGCTGCCGTAACAGGCTCCCCATTGACTGCGGCTTTACTTTCCTCCTCTTCAGTATTCTTCTCTCTCTCTCCCCGTATCCTATCTATAGCCCTTTCCGCCACCGGTACCCCGCTTGTCACCACATTGCTCGCATCCGTCGGGCCAATAATAGGTAGTAACAGCGCGCCGGCCGCGCCAAGCAAGCCGGAAATAATACCGCCTGCTACTACACTCCTACCTTCACTGGTTTCCGTCTTCTCTTCTCCCCTGTGGCGCACCACAAACCCCACCTGATCATCTCTAAATCCAGCCTGTTTCAAATCGTGTATAGCCTGTTCAGCATGGTTATGATCTTCAAAGACCCCTATCACAGTCTCAGCCATTGCTACCAATATGCTCCTTTCAATTGCGCAAAGTGGTTGATATTGTAGTCAACCGGTAACAGATCGGTAATGGTTTACACCTCGGAACGAGTCGAAAGCGAATAGAGCTCCCACGCAATGCCATCAGGGTCATAGAAGCTGATGTACTTGACGTGGCTCTTTGGATCTACCTCAACCCCATTGTTGCGTACCCCTGCCGCGTCTAAATCCCGCTTCAGGTCTTCCAGGATTCCTGGGTCTTCTACGGCGAGAGCGAGATGATCCAGACCGACTCGAAACGGATCGAAGTGATCAGTGGACGAATCGTTCCCATTCAGTGCGACGAGCATTCCAGCCACGTTGACTAATACCCCTCCATCTGTTTCCCTCACCACCTGGCATCCGAGTGTGTCAACATAGAAGTGTTTCGCCCGCGCTAGATTGGTGACTCTCAGGCCAAGATGGCTCAAGCCGTTGGCGTTCAACTTCATTACAGATTCCTTTCATTATTATATAGTGACTATTAGACCAAATACGCAAGCACATTTTAACACAACTTTTCTTGACCAACGTATCGCGCACCTACCTGAGAGAGCGGCTGGCGGTGGCCCTGGGCGGTTGAAGCGTAGAGGAACTCGCTCTGGGAGATATGACAACGGGCGCGGAGAACCATTCGATAGGACGAGAAAAGTTCTCATTCCACTGCCAAGAATCTCTCCAGGATATGTCCACGCCAAACCCAGCGGACTAAAAATATCCAGATCACTACATACACCGCTATAACCAGGTAGTCCGGGCTATCCAGCAGTGTCAGGTTGAATAGTGAGCGCAACGGCGATAGACTGATCAAGGGCACCGATACGATACACATCGCCAGGGCCAGGTATGAAATGCGTTTATCGCCGCGCAACTCATTACCACCTACCCAGAATCGTGCTGGCGGCTCTACGAAGAGGAGGAGTGCTATGCCACAAAAGAGGGCAAATGTGGTGAGGGTCGTCTGCGCATCCAGCGTCATCTTGACCGCTGCCACAGTGGACCTTGATCGAAACAGACCCAGGGAATCAGCCAGCACATATTCGCTAAAGTAGAGGAGGAGCCCTACCAGGCCGAGCGTGCTCGCAGCTGGAAGGACGAAGTGCCAGAGCGAACGCCGCGCATCTTTCTCTTGGGCGCCCGGACGCGCCCACGCCGCCAGCAAAAAGCTTGGGATACCGACGGTGAGCAGGACCAGGATCGATGCCTGCGTGGGCTCGAAAGGAAATCCTCCCACCACCGAGGCTCCACTCAGCAGTACGACGAAGTAGAAGACACGCGTCAGGTACAGTTTTAAGATGTCTCGCATGCCGTTGCGAATGCGTTGCCCCTCGCGCAATGCAGAGGGCAAGCTGGCAAAGGAGTCGTTGAGCAGCACGATATCCGCTACGCTGCGCGTGGCCTGGCTGCCACTTTGCATGGCGATGGCCAGGTCCGCTTTTTTCAGCGAGAGGACATCGTTCACGCCATCGCCGATCATCGCGACATAATGCCCTTGCTTATGCAACACATCGACCAATTGTTCCTTCTGCTGTGGCGTGATGCGTCCAAAAACAGTAGCATCCGCCGCCGTCGTTGCGAAATGCACGGTGTCCATCGTCGCCAGGTCGAGCCCTGAAACTGCACTGATGTCGCTGCTCAAGCCCGCCTGCTTGACCAATGCTGCCACGGTTTGCGGGTTATCCCCAGAGATCACCTTGAACCGGACGCCGGTTTCGCTCAATTGCCTGAGCGTCTCGCGTGCCTGGGGGCGCAGTTCATCGCTTAAGCTGATCAAGCCCAGAGGGATCAGCCCGTGCGGCAAGGCAGGTTGGTCATTGGCATTACGCAGCGACACCAGTTCTGGGACAGAGGTAAAGAGCAAAACGCGCAGTCCCTGGGCGGACTCCTGCTCAACCATCGCCTGCAGGTCGCTCCCCGCACGCAGGGCCGGTGCGAGTATCTCTACTGCACCCAGAATATAGGTACCTCGCACGGACTCATCATCCATGACCAGTCCGCTCCATTTATAGGCCGAAGAGAACGGCAGCTCCTCCCGCACATGACGTGCCTGGCCCGGACACGCAGCCCCTATCGCCGCACTCGTCGTGTTGCCTACCGAACCGCTCGCGACATAGTCGCCAAGCACTCGTCGTAGCTCGCTCTCCTCGATACCCAGCGGATACGCACGTTCAAGCCGCAAAGCATTGGTGGTCAACGTGCCGGTTTTATCCATACAGAGCACATCCACATTGCTGAGCGACTCGACAGAATTGGCCTGCTGCACCAGCGCGCCCTGGCCGGCGATGCGCACCGCCCCCAGCGCGTAGGCCACGCTGATCGACAGAAACAGTCCGTTGGGCACCAGCCCGATGATGACGACAGCCATCTTGAGCGTTTCGATGGTAGGAAGCTGGCTGGCCAGTGCGCCAAGCAACAGCAAAAGCTCGAAAAAGAGCGCGAACAGCAGCATCACGCGAATCACCAGGTTGATCTCGCGCTGCAGTGGGGTGTAAATACGACGAAACGCACGCGCACCTGCCGCCAACCCGTAGGCGACACTCTGCGCACCCACCTTCTCGGCCTGGTACAGCGCACTGCCGTTCACGCAAAAGCTGCCCGAGTACAGACGATCCCCCTTTTGCTTGGGCACGAGATCTGACTCCCCCGTAAGCAACGACTCGTCAACGTCGATCCGCTCCGTCTCAAGGATTGGCCCATCCACCACAATCTGATCCCCTGGACCCACCTGCAGAATATCGTCGACCACAACCTCCTCCGGAACAATTGTGCGGTGCTGCCCGTCACGAATGACCATTGTCGTGGGTCGATTGAGTAGAGCAATCCGATCGAGCATGCGCTTGGCCCGTACCTCCTGTACCACACTGACCGTCACGTTGAGCAGCACCACTGAGACGGACACCACGGCATCGCTGAACTGGCCCAGCAACATCAGGGCCAGGCCCAGCACAAACAGGATATCATTGATCGGCGTAAAGACGTTCTCGCCGATAATCTGCAAATAGGTCCGGCTGGTCTTCACGGGCAGCGCATTGGTGAGGCCCTGTGAGCGCCGTGAAGCCACCTCGCTCTCCTTCAGTCCCTGGAGCTGCTGAGGCATTGGGATGAGTTCTTGTGGCTGCATATACTCTCCTCTATTGCTACTGCTAGCGTGCAAGCAAATTCCGATCTGTTGTGTTGATCCCTTCGTACCACTGCTATGAAGTATAGACTATCAGAGCGGAATTTGACGAATGCCCTTTTTGCAGCAAGGAGGCAACATGATGCAGCAGCGCATGTTACGAAGAGTATGAAAGTAATGCCGCAAACGACTCGCAAGACCTTTTTTACTGTCATCGCATTCGCTCAATGCCACTTACTGATCTCGTGAAAGAGAACTAAGCAGAGCCAGATGAGCATACATGATAAACAGCGCTGTTTGTGTACATGCGCTGAGGCAGAGGCGAAATGACAGTCGCCTCTGCCTCAGCGCATGTAAGAACGCACACCTATGCAGGTGCGCCGACGCGTGGAGTGCGTGTTTGAAGCAATATCCACCCATTCACAACAACAAACAAGATGCCAATAATCCAGGCAGCCCATGCGGCTGAACTGAGCGCTGCAAAGCCCAGGACCCAGGGCGAGATGAACAACAAGACCCCCAGAGCGACTGAGAGGTATTCAGGGATCCAGGCAGCCCTAACATAGGCGAGTGCCAGGAGCGCGAGGATTACACCGATCACTCCGATGATCCACGCATCCCAGGAACTTGCCGTATTCGTCGCTGTGCCAAAGACCCACGGTGTGATAAAGAGGATCACTCCTAGCACGAGAGAGACCCAATTTTGCCAACGTGACCATGCTTTCATAGTCACAACCTCCTTTTTCCTCTGCACCAGTGCAGAGTTCTGTGAGAAGCATGGTGGCGGGCACTATCTTGGCCTTCGGTAGATGTCCGTAACCTATGCTCATGTAATAATTTGACTGAGTACTCAATTGCAAGGGACAGGAACCATCCAAGGGACTTCCCATCCGAATGAGGAACAGTTGCATGACCCCTTGCCTGAATTGGTCATGCTCTTACCTCTAGAAAAGAGACTAACAGGATCTGCTGGAGAAATCACTCATCATCAGATCACATCTCACTTCAACTTACTTCACTCCTGTAGAACTCACGAGCAGCGTGCCAGGGCTGGCGCTCGGGTTAGCCGGTGTTGACATTGAATCAGACCTCAGCTTCAGCACGAATGCGACCTGAGCGGGCGAAGTCTTGCGGTTGAGCGGGGTAGCGTGCCAGTCCTGTGGCAGGCCCAAGCTCGCTCGTTTTCTTAGCAAGCCCCCTGGCTTTCTGTTGCAAGGTGAAGCAAATGATGTCAACAGCGCTCTCCAGGTCCAACAGGGACGTATTCAAGACGAGGTCGTACAGATGCGCATCGTCCGGGTAGCGATGGAACTCCCGCTCCAGATAGCTGGCTCGCTCATGATCTTTCCGGTGAATGCGAGACTCAGCGGTGTGGCGATCGACTCCTTCGCGCTGCATCACATAGACCACGCGTTTTTCAAAGGGGGCGATGACGCGGACGTGCAAGACATCCCGCAATTCGGCCAGGATTACCTGCGAGGCTCTTCCGACGATCACCACATGGCCTCGTGCAGCGGCAGCTTTCACGATCCTGTTGAACGCTTCACAATACTCTTCATCTGAAAGAAAGGCTTCTGGCGGGGTGCTTGCCATCGCAGCCGGATAGAGGTAGAGCAGGCTATTGAGGACCTGTGAGACCATCCCCTGGACATGCTCATCATGCGTCTCTGCCTCCTCTTGACTCGTGCCGAACTCGCTTGCGACACGCTCAACAAGGGCGTGGTCGACCAATTGCCATCCCAGGCGCCTGGCCAGACGGGCGGCAATCTCACCGCCCCCGCTGCCATATTCGCGTGAAATGGTCACGGCACGCATCTGATTGATGGGAGCGAACTCTTCGTTCATGACCGGTTCCTCCTTAGTGGAACACTTCTTCTGAGTGGCGTAGTTGGTGCGCCCTCGATCTTACTTTCACAATAATAAGGCGGCTTACTACAAGGACAAAAAAATTACGAAGCGCTGAGTGCAGGAAGACCGCGCTCCATTTTCTCCAGGAAGGCACGCAGTTGGTGCTGTTCTTCCAGGGTGAGAGGGGACATAAACTCCATGATGCGGTTGATGCGCTCCGGCAGGATCCGCTCAAAGAGATCAAGCGCTGCTTCCGTGAGTTCAATGCTCAACATGCGCCGGTCTTCCGGATGCTCATCGCGCTTGACCAGCCCCGATCGCTCCAGGCCGGCGAGTAAGCCGGTCATCGTTCCTCGCGTCACGCCGGCGGCTTCGGCCAGTGCCGAAGGTGTCAGACGATAATGCGGGGCCTGGCGGAGCAGCTGGAGCACGACGAGCTTTCCTTCCGAGAGTTTGTAGCGCTCAAAGAACGCCTGTTGATTGGCAAATATATCGCTCGCAACTCGCGCGAAGTAAAAGTAGGTTTCTACCGCGGCGCTATCCGCTTCGGGGACCTGGCGTACCAGGTCCAAAAAGAGTTGCTGACGCGGCGAAAGGCGAAGTGTGCGTTCCATTGGTTCCCTCTTTTCCTGGCTCCGTTCTATGCTATGGTGCCTTACTATCTATATTATAAGCCGCCATACTAACTTTGTCAAGGGCTTTGGATTGTGTCTCGTTCATTCCGGATGCATCACCTTGTTGAGTGTCTGACGGATTGATGGAAACATCTCATCCCATGCACTGGTTTGCCAATCATCGAGCGTGTCTCCTGGAGGGATCCAGGGTGGAAGGGAGGCCTGAATGCGCTCAGCCAGGGCGCTCACAAACGGCTCATACGTCTCGCGTAGCTCGGCCAGCTTCTGCTCGGTGGCCGCTCCTTCCTTCAAGCGGATGCCCGATACCGCCAGCATATCTTGTAGCCGGGTAAATTCGGCCGCTGACAGCCGGTTCACGGCAGGTGGGGGTGAGATATTCAGAACCTGGGCAAGGTCGACGACGGCATGCCGCGCCATCGCAAAGGTAAATTTGGCTGCTTCGATCTGTGCGCCGTCAATGGCTGTCAGAATCAGCGCGCATGTATCCAGGATGACGGTCAGCGCTTCCACCCATGATTGTTGCTCGTGTTGCGAGCGGTAAAAGGCCAGGATGGGATAGGAGAGGTGACTCTCCAGAATGTCGGCGCACCACACTTCCCAATCGTGCAGGAGAATCCGCAGTTCCTCGACGTTCTTGCCCGCGTGATTGCGACGCAGGAGCTCCACGGCCGTCGCTGGGGAACCTGCCCGTGCGTCCAGTAAGGAGATTCTCAGCTCACGCCGCGAGAACGCCTGGTAGATGATGGGCACGTAGCTAATCACCAGGGCCAGAAAGATGAACCCCAGAGCGACCTCGGTCACCACCAGCACGCGTCCCACGCCTGGCATCGGGGTGACATCACCCAGACCGAGCGTGAAAAACGTGGTGCCGCTGAGGTAGAGATAGGTTAAGAAGCTAATCGTCTTGTCAGGGGCATTGAGGGGTAGAGCCAATCCCCACAGTAAAAGCCCAAACCCGAGGACGAAGAGGACCGCCCAGAATACCAGCAGTGCTAGCAAGGAAAGTGGCCCCAAATAGCCCCGAAAGGAATCCCGCCATGCGCTTGATCGTATGAGGTGGCCGATGGATTTCCACAAAATCTGGATTAGACGATAGAAGAGTCGGGCGAGGCGGATGCGTCGAGTCACCCGGCGCGGTAAGACGATCGTCTCAAAGGCGTCCAGGGCTACGAGCACAATCAGCACTATTCCGAAGATGACCGCAAGTATTCTCATCAGTTTCTCCTATGCGACCCTGCTCTACTTATGGTCCCCGTTTGCCGGTTTCTGTCAAGGTCTGTCAGGCATCGGCATGGACATACCTGGCATGTCCATGGCTGCCATAGCAGCCGCGGGCATCACGATAAAGGGGCGCATCATGTCGTGGTCCTCGTGTTCCAGCAGGTGACAATGGTACATGAAGCGCCCTGTGAAGCCATCGAAGGTGGCGGCGATCGAGACAAGCTCACCCGGGTTCACCCGCACGGTGTCTTTCCAGCCCATCTCGTTCGCATCGAGCGCCCCATGCCCTTGAAAGATGACAGGTGCAGTCGTTCCTCCCGTTTCTGGATTGAAGCCGTCCTTATTGTAGAGGTCTCTGCTGAGCGCCTGGAACTGGACGAGGTGGACATGGAAGGGATGGGTGTCTCCCGTCAGGTTGATGATACTCCATACTTCTGTCGAACCATAGGCGACGAACCAGTTAACCGTATCCTCAAACTGTTTGGCGACGGTGCGATACTGCACGGTTTTCCCCTGCTCGTCTGTCATCGCAATCAATGTTTCTCCCGATGCGGCATCTCCTTCCAGCACCTCGGCAAGCTCACGTAGGGTGAGCATTCCGTCGGGATACTCTACTAAGGCGACGAGCCGGTGCTGGAATCCTGTCTGTTGTTTGCGGGCAAGGGGAGCAAAGGGGACAGGTAATGAGGGGGGTAACCGGTCATGTTCGAGCCGGCGGTAGGATGTTGACAGTGTCGCGGGCAGCACGAAGGGGTCATCCACCGGCTGCGATGAGACACGGAACTCCATCACTTCCGGGTGAGGGAGCCGGTTATCAGGATCGGGTATTCCTGGTGGTTGAGTTGCCGGACTGTTATCAAAAGGCGCGCCAGCAGTGTTGACCAGTCTAAGCCGCTGTCCTCGCCAGGCGCGAAAGTCCACGATGAGATCGGCGCGCTCGGCGGGGGCGAGGATGAGTCCATCTTGTGGCACAGCCACCGGCCGGCCGAGTAACCCCCCATCCGTCCCGATCTGCGTGATCTTGTCGAGTGCTACCTTCCCCTGTTCATCGAGAAGCACGAGTCGATAGAAGCGTGAGTTCGACCCGTTGAGCAGGCGCAGCCGGTACTGCCGCGCCTCGACCGGAAGGTACGGCCAGATGGTGCCATTGACGAGCGTGAACGGGCCAAAGAACTCCATCGTGCCATCTTCGATCTTGTGCAGAAGACGACCGGTCAGCGAACCGTCGGGTGTGGTATCCAGGTTGCGATCCTGGAGCAGCAAGGGGATCTCGTAGGGGCCCCCGGGCAAGTGCAGCGCCGCTTCCTCGGCATCGCGGATGATATAGAGTCCGGCAAGGCCAGCATACACGTTGAACCTGGTGATGCCCATGGCATGATCGTGATACCAGAGTAACGTGGCCTGCTGGTCGTTGGTATAGTCGCTCGTAGTCAATTGACCGGAGAGGGCGCCGTTCTCGGTCCAACCGTCGCTATTAGCTATTGTCCGGCCACCATGGAGATGAACGACGGTCCAGGGCGGAAGGGTAGCTACAGTCGAATTGGCCGGTCTCCCACTGCGTCCAGGTTCATTTTGTGAACCATCCGGGGCTGTGACGGCGGTGATAGGATAGGGCTGATCCTCAGGGATAGCGTTGATCCATTCGACCTGAAGGCGTTGCCCACGCGAGACCTCGATGGTGGGTCCTGGTAGCGAGCCCTCATACGTCCACACCTCGCTTGGTGGAAGCTGCGAGTGCAATTGAACCCGTGCTGGACGCATATGTACCCGCAGGATGTACTGTTGGTCTGCTTTTATCTGGGGTCGCAAAGTAGGTGGGACTCGCAGGCTATCCTTGAACTTAGTCAGCGACGTTGGTCCGGTTGATTTCTCCATCATAGCATGCTCCTTTCACTTGTTCAATTTCAAGAGGTGTACAAGAGTAGTATACAGGGAAATGCTCCCTTTTGCTTGACCCAAAAGTCGTGCGATCCGTAGGGGCGAGGGCGGTTGGGAAGGGTTGGGAGGGCCTTTATGGTCGCCCGGGTAGCCCGGCTTGTTGATGACGTGGTGGTGCAACGGCACAAGGATGGCGGGCGACCAGCCGAGCGGAGTGGCGGAGAAGGTTCCCTTGCCAGGCGGGAAGCCGGGCCTTCCAGATGGCGGCTGGTTGTCCCATACCTGTTCGGGCAGCAAGTAGGCGTCGTTGCCTGCCATTGCCATCGCTAACAGAGCAGCACGCGCCCCTGTCGTGTCACCGGCGGCCAACTCGTACTCACCGCGCTCACCGGCAAGGACCGGCCAGATGCGCCCGTGCTAGAAGCCGGGGGCATCCTCTCATCACTGAGAGGCATTCCTGCTTCGCGGAGGCTTGCCTGGCTTGGTTTTCACCGCCCCAGGTCTTACGGCCTCTCCACAGGCAGCAACCGTGAGTCCCACGGCCAAAATGTTCTTTTGCCCATCGCTGGTGATGACCATCGACTTCAGGCCCAGGTCAAGCCCAACCATCTTGGGGGTGACTTCCAATGCTTTGATGTCTTCCTCGACCAGAATAGCGACGCAATAGCGTTCCGCCTCATCTTTGGTGATGGTGACACTGCTTGGTTTACATCCATCGGGCAAAGGACGATGCCAAACAATGGCAAGAGGCTCATCCATCTTGGCAAGGGTAAGAGACTTCCCATCCCAGCTAAAGGCGTTGCTGGCGTAAGTAGCCGATTGTTGATGACGCTTCTTCTTGAAAGTGGGATAGTGCGCACGCCCTTCAAAGAAGTTACGAAAGGCTCGATCCAGATTTCGGAGGGCTTGTTGGAGAGGAACAGAAGAAACCTCATCGAGCCAGGATGTCTCTTCCCGCTTTTTGAAAGGAACGCGCCTTCTATCCTCAGGGCTAAAGCCACGGGATTTTACGGCGCGGTTCGATAAAAAAAGTATAGAGAATGTTGGGTGAGGATTTCAAGGGTATTTAGAGCTGGGAACAGGGAAAGGGACCCTGTCTAGCCCTGGATGTCGTTGAGTTTCTGTTTGACGTGCTCCCGGCTGACCGGAGTAGAGGGGACAATGGTTTGAAGAGCCATCATCCCTTGCTGGGTGACCTGTCCCAGATAGTAGGCCACTTCTTCGGGTAACCACAGGGCATGGCTCATTCTCTCCCAAAATAATGTTGCGATGAGAGTTGCGGTCTCGTATGCTAGAAGCTTGAGCATGGTGAAAAGCAAAGCATGCCCACCTGGGCAACTTTTTTGGGGGCGCATCAAAACCAGATGGTGAAACAGGTACAGGCTTAAAGCACACCACCTCATAAGGTCTCATTCCTGTAGAGACCAACTGGACAACCGGGCACACCAGTCATTGGGTACTGAAACTGTTATGAGAGATTCCCTGAAAGAACATTGCCCGTTTGTTACAATCTGAACGAGGGAAACTGCTCATCTCATCCTCATAAGAGAGATGCATCGAGTGTTTCGTGGGTTCATCCCTTGATCACCAGCCCAATCGTGTGACCCATCCAGCGGATACATTCCTCCTCAGTGAGGCTCCTGAACCGTCTCAATGTACAAGCGAGCCCAGATGATCTGGTCAGTCGGATAAGAGTCGCTCCTGCCAATCACCAGAAAGTGTCTCAATGTACAGGCGAGCCCAGATGATTTGGTCAGCTTGAATACCCATCAGGGTCACTCCCCTCACAGCGTGCTTCTTCCCATCGGTCTGTGTGCCATGATAGTGCAATTCGGCCCAGACGGTGTCTCCTTCTTCCACCTCACCCAGGATCTCTATCTGTATATCTGGAATCGTGGTGAAGAAGAAGTTCCAGTTTTTCCGCACGCCTGCCGGCCCAACGAAATTTCTTTCCGGGTGGAAAGGCTGCTCACTGCGAAAGTCTGGAGCAAAAAACGCCACCATTGCCTCCAGATCGTGTCGATTCGCAGCCTGAATCATGCGCTCGAATACCAACTTGGGGGACGAATGCGTTTGCGCATCCTGTACCTGTTCTTGTGACATGAGAAACCCTCTCTTCCTTTTTTCTCAGAACTCATCGCTTCAAGCCGATGCAGTACTCGTGGCGGCCCGGCGCGCCACCTCCTCCAGCGATGTCAGTTGGATGCCAAAGGTGCGAGCCGTCTCAATCATATCTATCGGTGAATCGTAGGTATCTAAGCCTGCTAATAACTGGGCAACCATCTGTGGGAAGCCTGGTACTGGCTCGCCGGGAGCCACACTTCTGACTGGAATCTGGTGGCCAAGCACGCGCTCGTAGACCGCCACGGCATCCCGGAAGGATAACGGTTGCGGTCCGCCAAGCAGCAGCTTCTGATTGATGGCCGCCGGATTGCCAATGGCGGCGAGGATGAACGCCGCCACATCGGAAGCCGAGATAAAGGAGTGCTTGCGGCGGCCTCCCCCGACAATGGTCACGGGTTGGCCCATCATTGCTGGCATGCCCACAACCCCAGCGACCATCACTTCCATATACCCATTGGGAGCAAGAATGGTATAGGGAATGCCACTCTCACGCAGCGTGTCTTCGGTTTTGCCTTTGGCTTGGATAAAGGGGATGGGACTGTTTGCATCAGCGGTGAGCACCGACACGAAGATGAACTGGTTCATCCCGGCGGCAAGGGCTGCATCAATCAGGTGGCGATTGCCTTCCAGATCCACCGTCTGCACCGTGTCCTCTCCCCCACGGGCAGCTGAGTTCGCCGTCGTGATGACGGTATCCGCCCCCTGGCAAGCCGCATCGAGCGAGCCAGGCTGTTTGAGATCCCCCAGCACGACCTGCGCTCCTGCCTCTGCAAGGGGCTGGTAGTCTGACTGCGGACGGACGAGAATGCGGACGGGCTGGCCTTGTGCCAGGAGCATCCGCGTGACTGCGCCACCGAGGTGGCCAGTGGCTCCAACGACAAGGATCATGATTGGTCTCCTTTCCTGAAGGAAATGCCTGGTCACACGAGCAACCTGCATCTGTTCCTGTGAAACGAAAGTACAACGCCATCTCTGTAAACAGAGGTTCGATATATATTATCTGTTGCAAGTATACATAGCGCTTCTGGCTTGCACCACGAAGAAGAGGCACATATTCCCTACAGCTTTCTCACATAAGGCGGTCTATGCTATCATGTGAGCAGCGTTTGGTATTGCGCCCAGATCTGAGCATGAAGACCTCCGAGAGCCAGAAATGACAGAGAAGACCAGTTTTCGTACCTTACTCAAGCACTATCGCCAGGCTGCAGGACTCTCGCAGGAGAGCCTGGCGGCGCGTGCCGGGCTTTCCGCGCGTGCCATCAGCGACCTGGAGCGTGGTATCAATCGCACGCCGCGCTATGATACGCTCGAATTCCTCTCCAGCGCCCTGTCCCTGTCTTCACAGCAGCATGCCTTGCTGCAAGCTGCTGCTCGCCCAGAAGTGGCCGCTGCTGCTCTTGCTCCTCCGGGCGCTCCTTCACCTGGTTTGCCCCTTCCTCCTACCCGACTTGTCGGGCGTTCGCAGGAACGTTCCTATGCCCTAGCCCTGCTGCGACGCAGCGAGACCCACCTGCTCACCCTGACAGGGCCCAGTGGTGTCGGCAAGACACGGCTTGTGCTTCAGCTTGCTTGGGACCTTGCCCCTGACTTTGCCGACGGGGTGGTTTACTTCCCGCTGGCACCCATCAGCGATGCCGCGCTGGTTCCTGGCATGGTTGCTCAGACGCTCGGGATCCGGGAACAGGGAAACTCCTCGTTCGCCGAGCAGGTGCGTGCGTTCTTGCACCACAAGCATCTCCTGCTGGTGCTCGACAATGTCGAACAGGTCCTGGACAGTGCGTCGTTCGTCGCTGATCTGTTGGCGAGTTGTCCCCGGCTGTTTGTCCTCGTGACGAGTCGCAGGTCGCTGCGTTTGCGCGCCGAGCAGGAGCTGCAGCTTGCTCCGCTACCACTCGAAGACGCGGTGGCGCTCTTTCACGAGCGAGCCCAGGCCATACGACCGGCGCGGGCCTATGCAGTGGACGAGGTGGCAGCCATCTGTGAACAGGTGGATCGCCTTCCTCTCGCAGTCGAGCTCGCTGCCATGCATGTCAAGCTCCTCTCTTTACCCGAGTTGCGTGAGCGGCTCAGCCATCGCCTGGCGCTACTCCGCGGTGGGGCGAGAGACCTGCCAGCACGCCAGCAGACGATGGAGGACGCGATTGCCTGGAGTTATGAGCTGCTCACGGAACAACAACAGCGCTGTTTTCGTGCGCTGGGCGTCTTTGTGGGAGGCTGGACGCTGGAGGCAGCCGAGGCGGTAGGCATCGCCCTGGGCGAGATGGCGACAGAAGAAAGCATCCTCACACTGGCCGCCCTGGTGGATGCCAGCCTTGTCCAGGCGGAGATAACGGCCGGTGAGGCGGTACGCTTTGGCATGCTGCAGCTGATGCGGGACTATGCCCTGCAACGCCTGCACACAGCAGGAGAGGAGGAGCAGTGTCGGCGTCGGCATGCCGCCTATTATGCCCGTCTGGCGGAGACCGTCTTTGCGCACTTCGGGCCCGAGCCGGGAGTACGAAAGGCACGCGTTGCGTTCACATTGGCACAGGAATTGCCCAATGCACGTGCAGCGTTGCAGTGGGCCGAGGAGAGGCAAGAGGCAGAACTGGGGCTGCAGCTGGCAGGCTTCACGCGCCTGTGGCATGTCCGGGGTCAGATGAGCGAGGCCACGCGATGGATGGAACGCATGCTGGCGTTGGACCTACGGGCGAGAGAGCAGGGAGAGCCGACAGCGCCACTCACGCTACGCATCCAGTTCCTTTATGGCATAGGTCGAACTATGGTGCGCCACGGGAAGGTGGAGCGAGGTGCCGAAGCCTTTGCGCAAGAAGCCTTGCACCTGGCCCAGCGCATCGGTGACCACAACGGCATCAGCAGTGCCTTCGCGACGCTGGGGATGATCGCCCAGGCGAACGGCAAGCTCGATGAAGCGGAGGCTGCCTTTACTGAAAGCTATACGCATGCCAGGATGATAGAGCATCGCGGCCTCATCAGTCATGCCCTGATCCTTCTCGGGGATCTGGCACGAATGCAAGGGGACGTGGCACGTGCCACGACGCTTTTAGAAGAAGCCCTGGCCGGTGTACAAGCCAGCGGAATGACGTGGGATATCCCTATGACTCTGGCCCTGCTTGGACACCTGGCCTGCCAGCAACAGAACTATGCACTGGCCAAAGCACGCTACCAGGAAGCGCTCGTGCTCTATCGCGCGTTCGGCAGTCCGACCTACATTGCCGCATGTCTGGAGGGCTATGCTGCCGCTGCCTGTGGAGAAGGGCACTATGCACAAGCGACACGCCTCTGTGCGCAAGCCTCGACGCTACGCGAGCAGACACAGACAGCACTCCTCCCAGCTGAGCGTGAAGCATTCGAACAGGTGGTTGCAACCGCAAGAGCGGCACTTGACGAACCTGCCTTTGAAAGGGAATGGAACACAGGAACCACACTCACGCAGGACGAAGCGATTGATGATGCGTTGTCGGATGCAGGTGTGTAACAGCGAAAGATTCATCGGGAGAAAAAACTTGTCCATCCCATTCTAGCGGATCATGATCACGAATGTCGACGGACAGGAGACGTTCGCGCCACCGGCGAGGACACAACTGGCTCTCGCGGGAAATCGTCGCTGGCGCGTTTGAACGGTCGATAACCTTCCCCAGGCCTATCGATACCAACAATATCCAAACGAAATTTGAGAATGGGATCCTCACGATTCGGCTTCCCATGAGTGAAGCGAGCCGCCCGAAGCGGATCAGCATCAAAGGCGACACAGTCGACCAGAGCAGTCAGAGCAGTCAGCCGCAGCAGGTGCCTGTTGGGGCAGGGCAAAAACAAGGGTCATAAAGGACCTTTGTAGAGGAGGAAGAAAATGAATGTCATTACCAGTACGCAGGTTTCTCGTAACTACTGGTGGATCCTGGCGATACGCGGACTGCTTGCAGTGCTGTTTGGTCTGGCAGCCTTTGTTTGGCCGGGTCTTACACTGCTGGTGCTCGTGTTGCTCTTCGGGGCGTATGCTCTGGTGGATGGGGTGATAGCCGTGGTCGTCTCTTTGCAAGAGCGCAGAGTTTTTGCACGGTGGTGGGTGCTGCTGTTCGAAGGACTCGTGGGAATTGCTGCCGGTGTGCTGACCTTTGTGTGGCCAGGCATTACCGCTCTGGCGCTGCTCTACGTGATTGCCGCGTGGGCCATCGTGACAGGAATCCTCGAGATCGTCACCGCCTTCTCGGCACGGCTGCCTCTGGCGATAGAGTGGACGTTGGCGCTGGCCGGCATCCTCTCTGTGGCGTTGGGCGTGCTCCTGGCGATACTACCTGGTCCTGGACTCCTGGGTCTGGTGTGGTTGATCGGGATCTATGCCATTGTTTTCGGGGTACTCCTCATAGTCCGCGCCTTCCAGTTCAGAACAGCGGCTACCGCTTAAATACAGGATGGGAGAGAGCCCCGCTCACATGTTTCATCTGGCCACATCCGAGCTGATGCATTGAGCGGAAAGTGAAACTGGGGCAGTATCTCTTTCGCAAGCATGGCAGCAAAGTGGTCTTCTTTGGGCGCTTTATTGCCATCTTGCGTACCTGGGCCGCCTTCCTGGCCGGGACCAATCGTATGCCCTGGGCTTCCTTCCTGCTTTACAACGCGCTGGAGGGCATTATCTGGGCAACGCTCTACGGAGTGGGAGACTACTTTCTCGGCGACAATATACACCGGCTGACACGGCCGGTCGGACCCATTACGTTTGCGCTGGGTTTGCTCATTACCATCGCGTCTCTGATCTTCGTGCGGCGCAACGAGGAACGCCTGGAGGAGGAGGCTGAGCGCGCCTTGCCTGGCCCGCTTGATGGGTCACAGCCTGTGGGTCGAGGGGGCCAGGACCGGAGACAAGAAGAGGTAGGCCTTCGTCGCGATACATCGGATCGATTGAGTAGCGGGGGGGGCAGGTGACTCTCGCTCTACCCGTGGAAGATGAGGGCGATTTAGCATTCGCCCTATTCTGCTTTATGAGAAGGAGAAATGCCTGATGCAGGGCAAGCTCTCCTGAGTAGTAGGCCGCCGGCAGCAGTGGCCGAGATGGAAGAGAATCGGCAAATATCCGTCCCGCTTTACCTGCCTCCAGGCAGGATTGCCGGCGCTACGCGTCTACTGATACGCAGTCAGGCGGGACGAACGGAGAAGGAAGGTGCTATGCAGCAGGACGGACAGGAACAGCAGGACCAGAAACGTGTGCAACAGACAGCCGAGCAGCCAGAACGGGAAGGCGAGCAGAATGCCGCAACCGTCCCAGGTCAGTTAGAGCAACGGCTTAGCGCAGAACAACAGAAGGCGGAAGAGTGCCTGGACCTGCTGCAGCGAACACAGGCAGATTTCATGAATTACCGGCGTCGCATGAGCCAGGAGCAGGCTGAGGCACGCATCGCTGCCCAGAGCGCGCTGCTCTCCCAGCTATTACCGGTGCTAGATGATCTTGGACGGGCGCTGGGAGCAGCGCCACCACAGCTGGCCGCGCACCCCTGGGTGCAGGGGCTATTCCTGGTTTCGCGAAGACTTACGACGGTGCTCTCTCAACTGGGCGTGCGACAGATCGGTGCACCCGGAGAGCGATTCGACCCTCGCTGGCATGAGGCCATTACCACGGAGGCACGAGCAGATGTGCCTGAAGGAACGATCCTGCACGTTGCCCAGCCGGGGTATGCGGTGGGAGAACGTGTTATTCGTCCTGCACAGGTCATAGTTGCACGCGCTCCGTCTCCCGTGAGCGAGATGCAGGGACAACATGGAGACGCTCCCAAAGGCTAATATGGTGTTCGCCCGGCCGAAAAGAGGTGAGAGTTAAAAGGAATCGATTGTTTGTCAAGCAGAGCGGCTTTTCACAGGGCGTTCTGAAAGGAAGGAAGCGAGAAGCAATGGCAAAAGTAATTGGCATTGACCTGGGAACCACCAACTCGGTGATGGCCGTCATGGAAGGTGGTGAGCCGACCGTTCTGGAGAACAGCGAGGGCTCACGCCTGACACCCTCCGTCGTGGCGATCACCAAGAGCGGTGAGCGCCTGGTCGGCCAGGTGGCGAAACGACAGGCGGTGACCAACCCCGAAAATACGATTTTTTCCATTAAGCGTCTCATGGGGCGCAAGTACGATGACCCCGAGGTCCAGCGCACAATGAAGAACGTGCCCTACAAGATCACGCGTGCCCCCAACGGGGACGTTCGTGTAGTGCTGGGTGGGCGCGAATACAGCCCACCGGAAATCTCGGCAATGATTTTGCAGAAGTTGAGAGTCGATGCGGAAGCCAAACTGGGCGAAAAGGTTAACCAGGCTGTGATTACCGTGCCGGCCTACTTCAACGACGCGCAGCGCCAGGCGACCAAAGACGCGGGCACGATTGCAGGGCTCGAGGTTTTGCGCATCATTAACGAACCGACGGCTGCCTCGCTGGCCTATGGGCTGGACAAGAAGA
>WNGM01000558.1_pt1 | contig 35627 bp, 36 predicted proteins | sample 5400571 | NCBI WGS metagenome assembly WNGM01 (sample SAMN13153378, study PRJNA577476) | soil metagenome | isolation source: 100 cm soil or saprolite under Garry oak tree replicate 2 | place: USA:California | collected 2016-06-15 | reverse complement strand
GGGTGTGTGAATCCGGGTGAGTTGGTGCAGGTGCCGACTGCGGAGGAGATCCTGAGCATCTTTCGGAGTCAGTACATCCCGAGACCGGTGGTTCAGCTGAGCCCGGGTCAGCGTGGGCTGACGGGACTGGCGACCTGGTACTGGTACTCGGGCGGCGCGGACGTGTCGGTCGGCTTCGGTGCCCGCGGATTCGCGATCACGGCGAGCGCCACGGCGACGAACTTCCGGTGGTCGACGGGCGACGGGTCCGTGCTGACGAGCCCAGCCCCCGGAAGCCCAACGGCACCCGCGGCGCAGCACGTCTACAGGACCAAGAGCGCGGGCTACCCGGTCAGTTTGTCGATGGCCTGGACCGGGCGCTATACCTGGAGCGGCTTTGGAGACAGCGGGAGCGGGCCGCTCGGGCCGGTCACCGTGACAGGTGAAATCCATCCCTACCCAGTCGCCGAGGTTCGCAGTGTCCTCCAATAGATTCGATCCGCTCGATGAGAACGAGCGCGAGTGGTTGCGCTCCTCCCGCCGCCGGCGAACGCGGCGGGCATGGGTGTCGCTGTTGGGCGTGACCGTGGTCATCGGGTTGCTGGTCTGGCTGGTCATCGCGCTCCTACCGCGCGGCGGTGGCGGCATCCGCACCCCCGTCGATACCTCGGCGCAGGAGCGGCTACTGGCCGATTCGCGCCAGGCCCTCCAGGACTGGGGCCGCTTCGGCGTGAGCGGCGACCTCAACCTGGTGAAGGCGTCCTTCTGGCCAAATGGTCCCCAGTACAAGCAGCTCGTGCGCGAGGCGCCCCAGCTCCGGCAACGCCCGATCGGGCCGCCCGCCTACCAGTTCGTGCTGGAGGACCCGGTGACCGTCCTCCAGGCTGGTAGCGACCGGCTGGTGCGCGGCGTGGTCAAGAGCACCCGCCAGGGCCAGCCGACCCGCTCCTTCCGCTGGGACATCTACATGCGACAGGACCGCGCCGCGGGCGGTCGCTGGCGCGTGTGGACGGTCGCGAACACCCCGCAGCGCTGAGCCGCCGGCCCGCTACGCGCCGCCGCTCAGGGGCGGGAGCATGATCAGCTCGTCCGGGAAGATCACGTCCGGGTTGCCTGACCGCAGTGAGCTGCGATTGACGGCGATGACCCGCAGCCAGTAGGCGGCGATCTCGTGATCGGACAGGTCGCTGGACCGCTGGTTGGTGACCGCCGCGAGGTGGTCTCGCGAGATCGTCCAGAGGTTGTCGCCCTGCACCACCCGGTGGGACCTGGTCGGCTGCCCCTCGGGCGGCTGCGGGCTGGGCGAGGGCTGGTTCCCTCCCGGTGGAGCCGTGGTGGTCGGCGGGGTCGTCGTGGTTGGCGGCCGAGTCTCCGGGACGGTGGAACCCGGCGGGCCGGTGGTCCTGGGCGGCGCCGTGGAACCCGGTGGGGCGGTGGTCCTGGGCGGCGCCGTGGAACCCGGTGGGGCGGTGGTCCTGGGCGGCGCCGTGGATCCAGGTGGGGCCGTGGTCCTGGGCGGCGCGGTGGTGGGCGGGGCGGTGGACTCCGGTGCGGTGGATCGTGGGGGCGTGGTGGTCTTCGGCGGCGCCGTGCTCGACGGCGGCCCGGCCGGGCGCGGCACGTACCCGGTGGTGCTGGTCGGCGGCAGGGTGCTCGGCGGTGTGGTGGTCGAGCTCGAGGACGGTCCGGTGGTGCTGCTCGGCGAGGTCGACGTGGGCTGGGGCGGCGCGGCGGGCGGGTTGCCGGCGGGCCGGGGGACGTAGCCCGGCTGGCCAGAGGTGGTCTGGGTCGGCTGCTGCGCCAGCAGCCCGGCCGAGCGCGGGACGTAGCCGGGGAGGCTGGCCGCTCGGGCTGGTGCCTGCTCGCGCGGCGGCCCGGCGGGGTTGGGAGCGTAGGCGAGCGGGCCAGCGGCCTCGGGATTCGGGTGGTCTGCAGCGACCGGCCCCGGCACCTGCGGCGCCATCACGGCCACTGGGGCGGTGCCGGCGATCGCGGCGCCCGTGCCGCCACCCATCAGCGAGGTCGCCAGGGTGAGCGCCAGGGCATGGTCGGTGGCCCTGCGCACGACCGGGAGGGTGAGCCAGCGGACCGCCCGGATGGCGCTCGGCACCCGGGTCAGGCTGGCGAGCAGGTAGAGCAGGTTGCTGCCGAGGAGCCACCAGGCGATCAGCAGCGCGATGTTGCGGAGGATCGCGGCGAGCACGTCCTCGACCGGGCTGTTCAGCAGCCACGGGGTCAGGCTGTGCCAGGGAATCCGCAGCTCGGGGACGCTTCCGAGCCGGGTGAGGAGGACCACCGCCGCGAGCTCGAAGGCGAGCAGCGAGAGGAACGACGCTGCTCGCCGCAGGACGGCGGATCGGCTGGTTGCCACCATTGCCCCGCTTGCCTCCGCGGCCCTTTGATCTGGACAATGTACACAAGCGAGCCATGAGTGTGGACCACGCAGCAAACCATGTCAACGCGGCAGCCGGTGGCCCGGGGCCGCGGCCCACCCCCGCCGGTCCCGCCGGCCCGGCGCCAACCCGCAAACCCGGCGGCCCGGCGCCCCAACCCCCGGCGGGGGCGGGCGGGAAGGCGCGGACGGGGTGAGCTTGCTGGCTTGCCGTCGGGCGAGGCACGCGAGAGCCTACTGGGCCTACGATCCAGACGATCCCGAGAGCAAGGAGTCGGTGCCTGTGCGTGTCGCCGTGCTGAGTCGTGAGTACCCGCCCGAGGTCTACGGGGGTGCGGGGGTGCACGTCGAGTACCTGGCCCGCGAGCTCGACCGGCTCGTCGACCTCGAGATCCACTGCTTCGGCAAGCCCCGCGGCGCGATCGCCTCCGGGCCGGCCAAGGTGGTCGCCTACCAGCCGTGGGAGCGCCTGGCCGGCGACGCCAGGCACCTCGGCGCGCTGCGCACCGTCTCGACCGACCTGGCCATCGCCGCCGGCGTCGAGGGGGTGGACCTGGTCCACAGCCACACCTGGTACGCCAACCTCGCCGGCCACCTGGCCAAGCTGCTCTACGGCATCCCGCACGTGCTGACGGTGCACAGCCTGGAGCCGCTGCGGCCCTGGAAGCGGGAGCAGCTCGGCGGCGGCTACGAGGTGTCCAAACTGTGCGAGCGGATCGCCTTGGAGTCGGCCGACGCCGTGGTGGCGGTCTCGGCAGGTGTGGCCGACGACGTGCTGACCTGCTACCCGCGGGTCGAGGCCGGCAGAGTCCGGGTGATCCACAACGGCATCGACGCCAACCAGTACCAGCCCGACCACGGTACGGACGTGCTGGTCCGCTACGGGGTCGACCCGGCCCGTCCCTCGGTGGTGTTCGTCGGCCGGATCACCAGGCAGAAGGGCGTCCCGCACCTGCTGGACGCGGCGCATGCGTTCGATCCGGCGGCGCAGCTGGTGCTCTGCGCTGGCGCGCCGGACACGCCCGAGCTCGGCGCCGAGGTCGCCGAGAAGGTGGCCAAGCTCCAGGCGGAGCGGAGTGGCGTGATCTGGATCGAGAAGATGCTGGAGCGCCGCGAGGTGATCCAGCTCCTCACCAACGCGACCGTGTTCGTGTGCCCGTCCGTCTACGAGCCACAGGGAATCGTGAACCTGGAGGCGATGGCCTGCGAGACCGCGGTGGTGGCGACCGCGACCGGCGGCATCCCGGAGGTCGTCGCCGACGGCATCACCGGCCTGCTGGTTCCCTTCTCCAGCGACCGTGCCGGCGTGGCCACCGACCCGCGGGGCTTCGCCCGCGACATCGCCACCAGGGTCAACCGGGTGCTCGCCGACCCGGCGCTGGCCGAGCGGCTCGGCAAGGCGGGCAGGAAGCGTGCGGTCGAGGAGTTCGGCTGGGACGCGATCGCGGCGCAGACCGCCGCGCTCTACCGGGAGCTGCTCTCCGCCCGGGACTGAGCCTCCGCCGCGCCCGAGGAGCGAGCCGGGGCCGAGGAGCCCCGGCCGTGCGCGCTCCTGGCGGCGCCGGCCTTGGTGGCGATCCCGTCGAGCACCAGATTGATGACCCCCTCCAGGCCGCCGCGGCCATACGTCGGCCGGCCGGCGCTGATCATGTGGCGGTAGGAGACGAATCCCATCAGCACGTCGAGCGCCAGCTCGATGTCGATGTCCGAGCGGATCTCGCCCCGCTCGACCCCGCGCCGGAGCACGTCGGCCACGATCCGGCGGCGCGGCTCGACGATGTGGCGCATGAACGCCTCTTGCAGCTCGGGGTGGCGGGCGCGGGCGCTCGCCAGCCGGAGCATGAGCTCGGTGACCTCGCTCGACTCGCTGGGCCGGAACGCCTGCCGCGCGAGAGAGACCAGGTCCTCACGGACGCCGCCGCTGTCGGGGTCGACGAACGGCTGCTCCTTCCTGCAGGCCACCGCCTCGACGACCAGATCGGCCTTGGAGGGCCAGCGCCGGTAGATGGTGGCCTTGCCGACGCCCGCGCGGGTCGCGACCGCCTCGATGCTCATCCTGGTGAAGCCTTCCTCGAGCAGCAGGTCGAGGGTGGCCTCCAGGATCGCCTCGTGCGCCCGCTCGCTGCGGGGCCGCCCGGGGCCCTTGGCGGGCCCCGGGCGTGAATCGGACATCGTCGTCATGGCATTGATCATCCCACGTGAAGGCCCATCTCAGTCCGCTCGGTTCCGGACTCGTCGGGCTCGGGCGCGGCAGCGCGCGCCGGCAGGAACAGCAGCGCGACCAGCGCGCCGAGCAGGGCGACGCCGGCGCCGGCCAGGAGCGACACGTCCATGCCGTGGATGAAGGCCGCGTGCGCCTCCGAGGCCAGGGCGCGGCCGGGCGCGCCGCCGAGGCGGCTGGCGATCTGGACCGCGGCGCCGACCGAGTCGCTGGCGGCGTTGGTGAGCCCCGCCGGCAGGCCGCGCACGCTGTCGAGGATGCGCGCCCCGTAGACCGAGGACAGCAGGCTGCCGAGCACGGCGACGCCGAGCACGCCGCCCACCTGGCGCAGGGTGGTCGACACGGCCGAGCCGACGCCCGCCCGCTCGCGCGGCAGCGCGCCCATGATCGCCTCGGTGGCGGGCGCCATGGTGCTGCCCATGCCGAAGCCCAGGATGACCAGCGAGGTGACGACCAGGCCGTAGCCGCTCGCCGTCGACGCCGTGGCAAGGATGGCCAGGCCGATGGTCACGAGCGTCAGGCCGCCGGTCACCACCGCCTTGGTGCCGAGCCGCTCGGTGAGCCGGGCGGACAGCGGCGCGGCCACCATCAGCGCGAGGGCCACCGGGACCAGCCGGACGCCCACTTCGAGGGTGCCGTAGCCGAGCACGAACTGGAGGTACTGGCTCAGGAAGAACAGCGAGCCGAACAGCGCGAAGAACACCAGCGCGGTGCCGACGCTGGCCGCGGTGAAGCGCCGGTTCTCGAACAGGCGCACGTCCATCATCGGGTGGCGGAGGCGCAGCTCAGCGAAGACGAACCCGCCCAGCAGCACCAGCGCCGCAGCGAACGAGGCCAGGATGGTGCCGTCCGTCCAGCCGTGCGACGGCGCCGCCGCCGGGTCGCGCGATTCGGGGATCAGCACCAGGCCCGCCAGGATCGCCACGGCGATGACCGGCACGTTGATGAAGAAGACCGAGCCCCACCAGAAGTTCTCGAGCAGCCAGCCGCCGATGACCGGCCCGATGGCGATGCCGATGCCGGAGAAGCCGGCCCAGATGCCGATGGCGCGCCCGCGCTCCTCGGCCGGGAAGACGTTGGTCACGATCGAAAGCGTCGAGGGCATGATCAGCGCCCCGCCGATGCCCATGAGCGCGCGGAAGCCGATCAGGCTGCCGGGGCTGGCGGCGAACGCCGAGAGCACCGAGCCGACGCCGAAGATCAACAGACCGGCGCCGAGCACCAGCCGGCGGCCGTAGCGGTCGCCGAGCGACCCTGCCGTCAGCAGCAGGCTCGCGAACACCAGCGCGTAGGCGTCGACGATCCACTGGAGCTGGCTGGCGTTGGCGCCGAGGTCGCGGACGAGCGTGGGCAGGGCGACGTTGAGAATCGTGTTGTCAAGGCCGATCACCAGCAGGCTCAGGCAAAGGACGGCGAGCGTCCACCAACGCCGCTGGTAGGCCCGATCGGGGTCCAATCCGTTGCTCCCTTCCTCTCGGACATGAACGAAACGGTCTCGTTTCGAAACTCTGGAGCAGGGTAACAGCGCTCGGAGAGAAACGCAACGGTCTCGTTTCGTAATGCCTCGGGCGGGGAAGGCCCGGGCCTCCGCCGCCGGCGCGACTACGACTGGTTGCTGACGGTCTTGACGTAGGCGCCGGCGAGGTCGGGGAAGCGCCCTCGCAGGTCGTCGCGGTGCTGGGTGGCCTCACGCTGGGTCTCGAAGACCCCGCTGTAGATGGCCCAGTTGTTGCTCAGCGACGAGTAGTCCCTGGGGTCCAGCACGCCGACGTCCTCGACGCCCTCGCTCCGGAACGCGGCGGCGCGCGCCTCGGCGTCGGAGCGGTCCCTGGAGCGCTGAAGGCTCGCCAGCACCACCGTGTAGAAGCTCTCGGGCAGCCCCTGGGCCTGGGTGGTCGTGGTCTCGTCGCTACGGCTTTCGCTGACGCCCCGGCCGGGGCCCTGCTGCGAACCGGCCGGGTTGAACAGGCCCGCGAGGATGCCGGCGATCAGTCCCACGACCGCGAACAGCGCCACCATCCCCGGCCCCGGGCGAGGCCAGCGATTCTCGTCCATGCTGGTCACGCTACCGCCCGATATGAGCAAGGCTCAAATTCCAGTCTGCTACGGGAGCAACGAGCGTATTCGGGTGAAAATGACTGAGACCCGTGGCACTCGGTAGTGTTGGGCTCTGCAAGCACCACCGGAGGTTCTCGTGCGACCCGACACCCCAATGCCATGACCGAAAGGGACCGGTCATGAACTTCTCTGGCGTCGCCCGCTACCGCGGGCAGCGTCCCGACATCGAGGAGATGGCTCGCGCCCGCGACTCCGCCCGCCGCGACGCCTTCGCGAGGCTGCGGGCCTTCGAGCTGCTGGCGGGCGCCAGCTTCATCCCGCGGTCCGGCAGCGACTACATCATCTACGGACCGACCGGCGCCATCCACGTCTACCGCATCACCGCCGACCTGGCCTGACATCCCCCGAACTTCGCCGCCTGCCCACCCTGGCCAGTACCATGTCGTCCACGCGATCGGCGCCAGCCCGAGGCTGGCGCCGGCAGCGTGAGCACCGCGACCCGGCGAGCGTGCCCGGGCCCCGAACCCAACAGAGCTTCGACACTCCTCCCTGGAGGCTTGTCCTATGACGCGCATCGGCGTGCTCACCGGCGGGGGTGACGTCCCCGGCCTCAACCCCTGCATCAAGACCCTCGTCTACGGGGCGATCGACCGCGGCTACGAGGTCGTCGGCATCCGCCGCGGCTGGGCGGGGCTGCTCGCCTACGACTTCGGCTCGCCGGAGTCTCAGGAGCACAATGCCGCCCCCTTGAGTAAGAACGACGTGCGGACGATCGACCGCACCGGCGGCACCTTCCTGCACACCAGCCGGACCAACCCGGGCAGGGTCAAGCCGCACGACGTGCCGGAGTTCCTCGAGGGCCAGGGCAAGGGCGATCCCGAGGGGCCGTTCGACTTCACCGACCACGTGCTGCGGGTGGTCGAGCGGCTCGGCATCGATTGGCTGGTCCCGATCGGCGGCGACGACACCCTGTCGTACGCGGAGCGGCTGAGCCGCGAGGGGATCCCCCTGGTCGCCGTGCCCAAGACCATGGACAACGACGTCTTCGGCACCGACTATTGCATCGGCTTCTCCACGGCGGTGACCCGCAGCGTCCAGTTCATCCACCAGCTCCGCACCTCGACCGGCTCGCACGAGCGCATCGCCGTGATCGAGCTGTTCGGCCGCAACTGCGGCGAGACCTCGCTGCTGTCGGCCTACCTCGCCGGCGTGGACCGCGCGATCATCTCCGAGGTGCCGTTCGACCCTGAGGTGCTGGCCTACTACCTGTTGGAGGACAAGGCCAGCAACCCCTCCAAGTACGCGATGGTGACTGTCAGCGAGGGCGCCCGGATGATCGGGGGCGAGGTGCTCGAGCGTGGCGAAGCGGACGCCTACGGCCACCGCAAGCTCGGCGGCATCGGCCTGGCGACCGGCGACGTGCTCAAGCGGGTCACCGGCGAGGACATCATCTACCAGCAGGTCGGCTACCTGATGCGGTCGGGCGCTCCGGACGCGCTGGACCTGATGGTCGCGGTCAACTACGCCAACATGGCGCTGAACCTGATCGACCAGGGCCAGTCGGCCCACATGGTGGTGCTGCGGCGCGGCACCTACACCTCGGTGCCGGTGGAGACGATCCTGCAGGGCGTCAAGCGCGTCGACGTCGAGGCGCTCTACGACGACAAGCGCTACCGGCCGCTGGTCCGCCAGGTCGACGGCAAGCCGATGTTCCTCTACTGATTGTGGAGTTGCGGAACCTTTCGGTGGGGTGACGTCAGCGCGGTTCCCCGTTCTATGTGGGGGGGAGCTCGCTCCCCCCCACGCCCCTCCCAAGAGCGCCTGTGCCGTGGGAACCGCGCTCGTGCCCGCCGTCGCCGAGCAGGAGACGCTCCCGCTCCTGCTCGTGCGCCAGGGCGATCACCGAGGCGCGGAACGCGCGGACCTTGTCGACGATCTCGGCGACGCTCTCGCGGACGACGTACCTGGACCCGTCGACCATCGTCAGGATGGTGCGTGGGGTCGCCTCGACCCGCTCGATCAGGTCGCAATTGAGCGCCAGCACGGACCCGTGCAGGCGGGTCACGACGATCATGGCTCCGTCCAGAGTGGAGGGGGTGGTACGGCCCATCTCCTCAGTCGGCAGGTTGCCGCCGAATTCAAGTCACTCCAGCCACAGCAACGGGGAGGTCCGCTGGGTGGCGTCGCGCATGCCGTTCTCGACCCGGTCCATCGCCTCCCACAGCGACTGGATCTTGCGCTGCAGGGCGAGCAGCTCGGTGTCGTCGAAGGGACCGTCCTCGTCGGCCTCCACGCGGACCAGCTCATGGCGGTAGTCCTCGACCGCGCCGCGCAGCGAGAGTGTCTTGTTGGAGAGGTTGCGGAGGTCGATCGCCAGCCGCCGGACGAGCATCGGGTCCGCCATATGCACAAATCCTCCCACCAGGCTGGCGCGCCTCCAGCCCCTCGACCCCTCGCAAAGCGCTTGTTCCCGCCGGGCCCGCCCCCGGCAATCCGGTCGGTGAAGGGAGCTTAGCGTCCGGAAGCGAACGAGAAGACCCGGAAAGGGGGGCAGGGGGAGAAATGTTACCCAGGTGAAACTACTGAGGCGAGCCCGGGTCTGGATCGAGCCGCCGCGGCTCGGACGCGAGCCGAGCGCGGTAGTCGGAAAGCGAGGCGATGGCGGCGTAGTAGGCGGCCTTGCGGCGGGCCAGCCGCCCGTTCGGGCGCGGCTCCGGCGGCAGCGCCTCGGGGTCCAGGTTGGCGTTCAGCCCGTCGCGGATCAGGGCCAGCGCCTCGGTCCGCAGCTGCGACACGCGCGACTCGGTGACGCCCAGCTCGTCGGCGATCTCGTGCATCGGCCGCTCCTCGAAGAAGTAGCCCCTCACCACCTGCCGCAGCCGCTCCGGCAGCGCCAGCACGGCGTCGACCAGGTAGGCGCGGCGCTCGCGGTCCAGCAGCACCGCCTCGGGCGGCGCCTCGCCGGTCGGCAGCAGCTCCTCGCCCTGCTCGACGATCGAGTCGTAGTTCAGCACGATGGCGCGGTGCACGTCCTCCTCGAGCCGTTCCAGCGCCTGGGTGTCGACCCCGAGCTGGGCGGCCAGCTGAACGCGGGTGGGCTCGTGGCCGAGCTCCGCGGCCAGCTCGTCGGCGGTGCGCTGCATCCGACGCGCCTTGGACCGCACCGAGCGGCTGGCCCAGTCGGCGCCGCGCAGCTCGTCGAGCAGGGCGCCGCGGATGCGGTTGGACGCGTGGCGCTCGAAGGCGATGCCGCGGTCGGGGTCGAAGCTGCGGGCCGCCTGGGCAAGACCGAGCATGGCCGCCGACTCGAGGTCGTCCTTGCGCACGTGGCGCGGCAGCCGTCTGGACATGTCGCTCACGGCCTGTCGAACGAGCGGCAGATGCTCGTCGACGAGCCGTCCCTCCACCGCGCGCCAGTCGGAGTGTTTCGGCGAGACTCCTCGTGCGTGCATATCCCGAGGTTTCGGGCACTCGGGGTGTCCGCGCATCGGCCGGCAGGCCGATCTTTGTGGTTGCCTCCCCCTCCGGTCGGACTACCCGAAGGGGCCAGTTCGGACCAGGCGGCATGCTGAACGGGGCTAGTCCGCCGGGTGGCCCGGCGGGCTAGTCCTCAAGCCCTGGCCGGGCCGGCCGAAACCTCTGGCATGGCCGAGCGACGCGAGCCTGCCGGTAGTCCCAGGGACGCTTGGACCACGGCCGTGGTCGTCGACGACTGGGAGTTGCTGCGGCTCGGGCTGCGCGCCGCGCTCGGCCAGCTCGGGGTGTGGGTGATCGCCGAGGCGGCGCTCGCCCGCGACGGCCTGCGTGCGGCACGGGACAGCGGCGCCGGCCTGCTGGTGATCGGCGCGACCAGCGACCTGCCCCCGCGGCTGGCGGCCACGCGCGCCAAGGCGCCCGAGGAGCCGCCCACCGTGCTGGCGCTGGCGAGCCTCCCCGACCCGGAGGAGCTGGCCGGCCTGCTGGCCGCGGGCGTCGACGGCCTGCTGCTGCGCTCGACCGGCGTCGCCGAGCTGGCGGACGCGCTGGAGCTGCTGCGCGGCGGCGAGCGGGCGGTCGCGCCGGCGCTGCTGCCGCTGCTGGTCGGCGTGATCGGCCTGGCGGCGGCCGGGCCCGGCGAGTCGCGGCTGACCGAGAAGGAGCGCGAGGTGATCGCCCGTCTGGCCGAGGGCGGCTCGAACCGCGCGATCGCCGAGGCGCTGTCGGTGTCGCCGGCGACCGTCAAGACGCATCTGGCGCACATCTACGAGAAACTCGGCGCCTCCGACCGCCGCGATGCCCTGGTCCGCGCCATCGCGCTGGGCATCCTCCGGTAGCATCGCGTTCGATCCCGCCCGGCGCCGCCGGGCAGCCGGCGTTCCAGGCGCCGGCACGAGGAGGTGGACGGTGCCCCGGGTTGCTGTGGACGTGATGCTCAAGCGCGAGATCCTCGACCCTCAGGGCCAGGCGGTGGAGCGCGCCCTGCCGGAGCTGGGACTGGAAGGCGTGTCCGGCGTGCGGGTCGGCAAGCACGTCGAGCTGGACGTCGAGGGCGGCGACCCAGAGGCCGCCGCGCGCCAGGTCGCAGAGGCGCTGCTCGCCAACCCGGTCATCGAGGAGTTCACCGTGCACGTGCTGCAGTCCTGAGCGGTCGCCTTCCGTTGTTCGACGTGGCCCGCTTCCGCCGACCCAGGTTCCCGCCGCTGGGCCGTCCGCGGCGCCTGAACGCCGCCGAGGTGGACGCGATCAAGTCGCGGCCCTGGCCCCGGCTCCCCTGGTGGCTTTGGCTGGCCACCATCGCCACCACGGTGGCGATGGTGGTGGTCGGGATCTCGCTGCTCAGCCAGCGCGGCGCCGAGCCGGTCGGCGTCGGCGGCCGCCGCCCGCCGCCGGTCGACGAGCTCACCCACGGGGTCGGCGCCTACCGCGTGCCGGCCCTGGAGGCGGCCAACGCCGGCAGGGTGGTGCGCCGCCAGGCGACCTGCCCGCGGCTGGCCGACCTCACCCTGGTCGGGACGCCCGGCGAGGTCACGCTGCTGTCGCGGGCCGCCGACCTGACCTGCGCGCTGCGCTCAACCCCGGGCATCGAGCGCGCCAGGGCTGCGCTCAACCGGCCGGGGGTGCAGGTGGCCTTCGCCGAGTTCCAGGTCACGACCGTGGAGTCGACCACCCGGCTGCGGCCCGCGCCGCCGACGGTGCTGGTGACCGGCGCCTTCTCGCAGCGCACCCCGCAGCGGGTCGCGACCGTGCTGATCCATGAGGGCTCCCACCTGGCGGCCGGCCGCCAGCCCACGGCCGCCGACGAGCTCGAGGCCGACCAGTCGGAGCTTGAGGCCTGCCAGCGCCTGTTCCCGTCCAGCGGCGGGGTGGTGGCCAATCAGGATTGCCGCGACGCGGCCCAGCTGCTGTCCTCCAGTGACGCCGCCGCCCTCCAGGCGCTGCGGGCGGCGGGCTACCGATGACCGCCGCGCTGGACTGGCCGGTGGCGCACGGCGGCGCCGCGGTGGTGACGCGGGACGACCTCCAGCAACTCTGGGTCCCAGGCACCGGCCCGGAGACCACCTGGGCGATCGCCTCGGTGACCAAGCTGCTCACCACCATGGCCGCGCTGGCGGCCTCCGAGGCTGGCCATGTCGACCTGGACCAGCCGGTCGACGAGGAGGGCGCGACCGTCCGGCACTTGCTCGCCCACGCCTCCGGCATGCCCCAGGTCATGGGCCAGGGCCGCCGCCGGCCGGTCGGCGAGCGCCGCGTCTACTCCAACGCCGGCTTCCGGCTGCTCGGCGAGGTGGTCGCCGACGCGGTCGGGACCAGCTTCCCGACCTGGCTGGCCAGCTCCGTGCTGGAACCGCTCGGGACGAGCTCGACCCGGCTGGCCGAGCACGACGGCTTCCAGGCCGACCCGGCCGCCGGCGCGGTGTCCACCATCGACGACCTGGTCAAGCTGGCCCGCTGCCTGCTCGGGCGGGGCGCGCCGGTGGTCAGCGCCGAGCTGTTCGCCGAGGCGACCACGGTGCAGTTCCCCGGTCTGGCGGGCCTGGTGCCGGGCGTCGGGCGCTTCGACCCCTGCGACTGGGGGCTCGGCTTCGAGTTGCTGGACCGCAAGCGGCCGCACTGGATGGGGGAGCGCCGCTCCCCCGCCGCCTTCGGTCACTTCGGCGCCAGCGGCTGCTTCCTCTGGGTGGACCCGGAGGTCGAGGTGGCGGCTGTCGGCGTCAGCGACCGCGACTTCGAGGACGGCCGCTGGGCGATGCGCACCTGGCCGGCCTGGTCCGACGGCCTGCGCTCTGCTTGAGATACCCTGCGGGCGTCAGGGGAGCTGGCTCGAGGGCTGGAAGGAGGCCACGTGCGCATCGGCGTTGTCACGTTCCCTGGGTCCTGCGACGACCGGGACGCGCTGGCGGCGGTCGAGCTGATGGGCGCCGAGCCGGAGCGGCTCTGGCACGGCGACGACGACCTCGGCGGCGTCGACGCGGTGGTGCTGCCCGGCGGCTTCTCCTACGGCGACTACCTGCGCTGCGGCGCGATCGCCAGGTTCTCTCCGGTGATGACGGCGGTGGCGGACTTCGCCAGGGCCGGCGGGCCGGTGCTGGGCATCTGCAACGGCTTCCAGGTGCTCTGCGAGGCCGGGCTGCTGCCCGGTGCGCTGCTCCGCAACGCGGGCCTGCGGTTCGTCTGCCGCCAGGTCGAGATCGAGGTCCGCTCGACGGCCACCGCCTGGACCGGCGCCTGCACCGCCGGCCAGCGCCTCCGGATCCCGGTCAAGCACGGCGAGGGCCGCTACGTCCATCCGGACCCCGAGCGGCTGCTGGCCGACGGCCAGGTGGTCTTCACCTACGCGCCCGGGCACAACCCCAACGGCGCGCTCGCCGACATCGCCGGCGTCCGCAACGCCGGCGGCAACGTGGTCGGGCTGATGCCGCACCCCGAGCACGCGGTCGACCCCCTGCTCGGCCCGACCGGCGGCCGGGCGCTGTTCGAGAGCGTCCTCGGGGCGCTGGCGACCAGGACCTAGCGGCTAACCCTCCCCGGCCAGACCCGGCGGGTGGTGCTCGCGGTCGCCGACCACGCGCTCGACCCGGTGGGCAAGGCGCGTGTCGCGCTCGGTGAGACCACCGGCGGAGTGGGTGCTGAGCGCCAGCGTCACCTTGTTCCAGCGGATGTCGATGTCCGGGTGATGGTCGGCGGCCTCTGCGGCCTGCGCGACCCGGTCCACGAAGGTGATCGCGGACTGGAAGACCTCCTCTTGACCGGGGGGCTGACGCTCGGCTCTGCTTCACGCTCTGGCGCCTCGGCCAGGGCCTCGCTCTTGAGCCCCCCGGACCCCCCCGAGCGAGCCAGCGTCACCATCGCGACGGTACACCCTGCTAGCCTCTACCCGGTCGTAGCCGGCGTCATCCTCGCATCGGGAGGGCCTGTGACCAGCACCGCCGTGTCCCTGCACCGCCAGCTCGGGTTGACCGACCCCGAGCACGAGCGCATCGTCGCGGTGCTCGGCCGCGAGCCCAGCAGGGCGGAGCTGGCGATGTACTCGGTGATGTGGTCGGAGCACTGCTCCTACAAGTCCTCCAAGGTGCACTTGCGTGGATTGCCCACCCAGGGCCCGCAGGTGCTCCAGGGCCCTGGCGAGAACGCCGGCGTGGTCGACATCGGCGGGGGGCTCGCGGCCGTCTTCAAGATCGAGTCCCACAACCACCCCTCCTTCGTGGAGCCGTTCCAGGGGGCGGCGACCGGGGTCGGCGGCATCATCCGCGACATCCTGGCGATGGGCGCCCGCCCCGTGGCGAGCCTCAACTCGCTGCGCTTCGGCGAGCTCGCCGAGCCGACGCAACGGCGCCTGCTCGAGGGGGTCGTGGCCGGCGTCGGCCACTACGGCAACTGCGTGGGTGTGGCCACGGTCGGCGGCGAGGTCGTGTTCGATCCGTGCTATGCCGGCAACCCGCTGGTCAACGCGCTGACGCTGGGGATCATGCCGGCCGAGCGGCTGGTGCTCGGCCGTGCCGAGCGGCCCGGCGACCTAGCGGTGCTGCTCGGCGCCAAGACCGGCCGCGACGGTATCGGCGGCGCCAGCGTGCTGGCCTCCGCCAGCTTCGCCGACGGCGACCAGGCAAAGCGGCCCAACGTCCAGGTCGGCGACCCCTTCCAGGAGAAGCTGCTGATCGAGTCGTGCCTGGAGCTGGTCGAGCGTGGGCTGCTGGCCGGGCTCCAGGACCTCGGCGCCGCCGGCGTCTCCTGCGCGGTGTCGGAGGTGGCCGCGCGTGCTGGCATGGGCATGGACGTCGACCTGGACGCCGTGCCGCTGCGCGAGCCCTCGATGGCGGCCTGGGAGGTGCTGGTCTCCGAGTCGCAGGAGCGCATGCTGGCGCTGGTCGCGCCGGTCAACCTGGAGCCGGTGCTGGAGGTCTGCCGCCGCTGGGGCGTGACCGCCACGGTGGTCGGCAAGATGGTCCCCGGCGGCCAGCTCCGGGTCGGCTTCCGCGGCGAGCTGGTCGCCGACGTGCCCGCCCGCAGCCTGGCCGACGACGGACCGGTGTACCGCCGGCCGCTGGTGGAGCCACCGGTCCCCCGCGACGCGGCCGAGGTGCCGCTGGACGGCGATCCCGCGGCCGCCGTGCTGGCGCTGGCCTCCGATCCCACCTGCGCCTCCAAGCGCTGGGTGTACGAGCAGTACGACCGCTTCGTCGGCCACGCCACCGTGGCCGGGCCCGGCTCCGACGCGGCCCTGATCCGGGTGCCCGGCGGCGGGGCGCTGGCGCTTTCGGTCGACGGCAACGGCCGCTACGCCGCGCTCGACCCGGCGGCCGGCGCCGCCCTGGCGGTGGCCGAGGCCGCCCGCAACGTGGCCTGCACCGGTGCCCGCCCCCTGGCGGTCACCAACTGCCTGAACTTCGCCAGCCCGGAGCGGCCGGAGGTGATGGGCGCGTTCGCCGCGGCGATCCGGGGGATGGCCGCCGCCTGCAAGGCGCTCGGCACGCCCATCACCGGCGGCAACGTCAGCTTCTACAACGAGTCCAACGGCCAGGCGATCCACCCGACCCCGGTGATCGGCGTCCTCGGCGTGCTCGACGACGCCGCCAGGGCGGTGCCCGCCGGCTTCCCGAGGGAGGGGCTCCAGGTCTGGCTGCTCGGCACCACCGCGGCGGACTTTGGCGGCTCGGCCTGGCAGCGGATCGCCACCGGGCGGCTGGAGGGCCGCCCGCCAGCCCTCGACCTGGAGGCCGAGGCAGCCCTGCACGGGCTGCTGGTCGAGCTGGCGCGGGCGCGGCTGGCCGCCGGAGCGCACGATCTCTCCGAGGGCGGCCTGGCGATCGCGCTGGTGGAGGCGGTCCTCTCCGCCGGGGTGGGCGCGCGGATCGCCCTGCCGGCGGGCGTGGAGCCGCTGGCGGCGCTGCTCAGCGAGTCGCCGTCGCGCGTCCTGCTGGCCGTCGAGCCGGCGCGGGCCGCCGAGGTCCAGGAGCTGGCCGCCCGCGCCGGCGTGCCGGCCGGTCGCCTCGGCGAGACCGGCGGCGACCGCCTGGTCATCGAGGGCGTGCTCGATCTCGGGCTCGACGCCCTTCGGGAGCGGTACGAGGGCGCCATCGACCGGGCCCTCGGCGAGAATTCCTGAGCGGCCGCTGAAGAACGCCGGTCACGTATCCGCGGTGCGCGCCATGACGGCTCGCGGTACGTGCAGGTGATTGGGCGCGGCACCGATACATGACCGCCGTTCTTGGGGGACTGGCGACCGCCTGGGCGGGGGCTGCTACTGCTGCACGGCGCCGACGCCGCGCGGCTTGGCGCCAGGTCGCAGCGCGGCGGAGGCGCGGGCCAGGGCGTGCTGCACCAGCTCGATCAAGGTGGCCTTGGCGGAGTCGCGCACCCGGGCGTCGCAGAACACCACCGGCGTCTCCGGACCGATCACCAGGGCCTCCCGGACGTCGTCCGCCGAGTGCGCCATCACGCCGTCGAAGCAGTTGATGGCCACGATGAACGGCAGCTCGCGCTGCTCGAAGTAGTCCACGGCGGCGAAGCAGTCGCCGAGCCGGCGCGTGTCCACCAGCACCACCGCGCCGATCGCGCCCCGCACCAGGTCGTCCCACATGAACCAGAACCGGTCCTGGCCCGGGGTGCCGAACAGGTACAGGATCAGGTCCCGGTCGAGCGTGATCCGGCCGAAGTCCATCGCCACCGTGGTGGTCGTCTTGCCGGCGACCTGCGCGGTGTCGTCCACTCCGAGCGAGGCGGTTGTCAATGCCGCCTCGGTCGTCAGCGGGATGATCTCAGACACCGCCCCCACGAACGTGGTCTTGCCCACACCGAACCCCCCGGCAATGACGATCTTCACCGGAGTCGGCGCGCGGTCAGGAGCGGGGGGGTTAGATCGTGCGGAGTCCATACAGCACCCTCTCGAGAAGAGCGAGGTCGGGGCGGTCGCCGACGTGGGCGGGGCGATGCACCTGCACCAGCCCGCTTTCAGCCATGTCGCCGACCAGTACTCGGGCGACACCGAGCGGCAGGTCGAGCCGCGCGGAGATTTCAGCGATCGACAGGATATCCCGGCACAGCAGCGCGATCGAGCGCCACTCCAGGCTCAGGTTCGGGGACGTCTCGCCCAGCGAGGTCGTCGACACCAGCGTCTCCAGCTCCAAGTCTGCGTAGGTGGGGCGCGTGCGCCCGCCGGTCACCGTATAAGGCCGAACCAGGCGGCCCGGAGGGTTACTCCGGCCCGAGCCCTGGCGATCCTCCATGCTCATCCCGCGGTCCTGTCAACCCACGGCATTGGGTCAGCGCCCCGTGCCTGCTGGCGACACACGGTATGCCGCCAGTCCTGTCACCCCCCGATCTTGCAAACAGCCATTGCGCTCATCGAGGCAGCGCCGCCTGCAATTCTGCACGCAACTGCGGTGTCAGCACATCTCCGGTGCGTGCCACCAACAGCGCCATCTCATAACCGACCAGCCCGATGTCGCACGACGGCGAGGCCAGCACGGCCAGGCACGACCCGTCGCTCACCGACATCACGAACAGGAAGCCGCGCTCCATCTCGACGATGGTCTGGTTGACCACCCCGGCGTCGAATACGCGCGCCGCTCCCTGCGTGAGGCTGGCGAGTCCGGACGCGACCGCGGAGAGCTGGTCGGCCCGAGCGCGGTCGAGCCGATCCGAGACCGCCATGAGCAGCCCGTCCGACGAGACGACGATCGCGTGCGCGACGCCGGGGACGTTGCGCACGAAGTTGTTGACCAACCAGTTGAGGTTCTGCGCTTCCTTACTGAGCTGCGTCATCGTCGCTCCTTGGGGCCATCGGGTTGGGCCCTCCATACCCTGACCGCGCGTCCTCGCCGCGGTCGCTCAGGTCGTTGCCGGCGGCCATGCGCCGCCCGCGCTCGAGACCGGTGCGGTAGCTGGAAAGCATGCTACGAACTTCATCCGGAGAGCGAGAGAAGCTGCTCAACGGGGGTGCGGACGACGCCTGCTCGGCGGCCCGCTGGGTCTCGGCCACGATCCCTGGCGCCAGATTGGCCCGGGGGACGCGCCGGGGAAGGCCCGCCTTGGTGGTCTGCACCGAGGCGGGTTGGAGCGTCGGCTCCGGGAGCGGCACGGCGATCTCCTCGCCCTGCCGTGGTGCCCACGACTGCGCCGGCTGGGCCGGCTGCCACGAGCGAGGCCGCGCCGGCGGACGCAGCGGCGGTTGTGGTGCCAGTTGCGACTCGGGGTCGGCGGAGAACCCTGGTGGGGCCACTGGCCGGGCCGGCGGCATCGGCTCGGGCGCGCCGGGCATCGGCTGCTGCGGCTCCGGGTACTGCGGCGCCGGGTACTGCGGCGCCGGCTGCTCGGGCTGCTCAGCGGCCCATGAGGCCGGCTGCTCGGGGGCGGCGGGCTCGGGCGCCGGCGCCGGCCGCTCCGGCGTGGGCCCGTACTGCCGGCGCTGGCGCCTGGGCAGCGGGGCGTCCGGCGGGGTGAAGGTGAACCGCGACGACACCGGCGGCGCCTGGGGCATCGGTGGCAGGGGCAGGTCGTGCGCCCGCGGCTCGTGCGCCCGCGGTGCCTGCGGCTCGGGCTGGGCGGGCAGCTCCACTTCCTCGGCAGGCTCCCCCGGCTCCACCAGCAGCTCCACGGACTCGATCGAGTCGATGGACTCGACGGCCTCCGTTCCCGGGTGGATGGTCTCCGCCTCGAGCGGCGGCGCGGCCTCGAAGTCCTCGGTCTCGGCGTCGTAGCGCTGGCCGTCGGCCAGCGCCGCCCCGCGGCCATTGCCGTTGCCGGTCCCCGACGAGGCATCGATCGGCTGGGCGGCCGGGCGTCGCAACGGCGAGGGCGAGGCGTCCGGCTCGTCGAACCAGTCCGACCGTGCCTGCTCGAAAATCGGAAGGTGGTCGCCGGGCTGTCCGCCACCGCCGTTGCCGTTGGAGCGGGGCGGCGACGGCAGCTCGGGACGGCGGATCCCCATGCCCGGGTTGGTCTCCTGGACCTGCGAGCGGATGGTGATGCTCGGCGGCAGCAGCACCAGCGCGGTCACGCCGCCGTACCAGGAGTGCCGGAGCTGCACCCGGATGCCGTAGCGCTGCGCCAGCCGCCCGACCACGAACAGCCCCATCATGCGGGACAGGGCGAAGTCGATCATCGGCGGGTTGGCGAGGCGCTCGTTGGCCTCGACCAGCTCCTCGTCGCTCATGCCCAGCCCGCGGTCCTCGATCTCCAGCACGTAGCCGTTGGAGACCGGCTGGCCGGCGACCTGGACCTTGGTCCCCGGCGGCGAGAACGAGATGGCGTTCTCGATCACCTCGGCGAGCGCGTGCACCACGTCCGACACCGCGTGGCCGGCCACCCCGATGTCATCGATCGGCAGCAGCTCGACCCGCGGGTAATCCTCGACCTCCGCCAGCGCGGCCCGCACCACGTCCACCAGCGGCACCGGCTGGGACCAGCGGCGCGGCGGCTCGGCGCCGGACAGCACGATCAGGTCCTCGGCGTTGCGCCGCATGCGCGTCGCCAGGTGGTCCAGCTTGAAGAGGTTCTCCAGCGCCTCGGGGTCGGCCTCGCTGCGCTCCAGCCGATCGATCAGCTCGAGCTGGCGGTCCAGCAGGGACTGCGAGCGCCGCGCCAGGTTGAGGAACATGTCGCCGATCGACTTGCGCAGGGCCGCCTGCTCGGTGGCGACCCGGATGGCCACCTGGTGCACCGCGTTGAAGGCCGAGGCCACCTGGCCGATCTCGTCCTTGGAGCTGACCGGTACCGGGCTCACCTGGTCGAGCGCCACCCTGTCGAGGTCCTGCGCGTCCTGGAGCCGCTCGACCACGCGTGGCAGCCGCTCGTCGGCCACGTCGTTGGCGACCTGGCGGAGCTGGCGCAGCGGCCGGACCATCGAGCGGGCGATCGCCAGCGACATGGCCACCGTCACCAGCAGGACGGCCAGCAGCCCGATGCCCACGATCAGCGCCTGGCGCTGGGCCGACTGCTTGCTGGCCGAGGCCGCGCCGACCACGTCGCCCGACAGCGTCACCTCGACCTGGCGCAGCAGGTTCAGCTTGTCGCCCATGACGCTGTACCACTCGTCAGGGGCGACGCCCAGCTTCGGGCTCGTCTCACCGCGGATGGCCACGTCGCGCAGGGCCTTGGCCTTCTGGACACTGGGGCCGACCACCGTGGTGGCGAGCAGGTTGCGCTGCGGCGTGGTGGCGAAGGAGTCGAACTGCGAGCTCCACAGGTCCTCCGCCTCGACGTAGCGGGTGAACTGCTGGTACTGGAGCTGGGCGGCGTCGAAATGGCCGGCCGAGAAGACCGCGTTCATATAGGCGCGCTGGAGGTCGACCGCGTCCTTCATTCGCGACAGCGCAACGAACGCCGACACCGTGCGCAACAGGCGCTCGTTGCCGCTGCCCACCGCGATCTCGCCGTTGACGTCCAGGATGTCCTGGATGATGGTGTCGTAGAGGTTCAGCGTGGCGGCGACGGTGATGTCGGGGTTCTGGTCGATCCCCTGGCGCTGGGCGTCCAGCTTGGCGAGCTCGCTGACCACGTTGCGGAGCCGCTGGCGGAGCTGCGGGTTGTAGCCGGAGAGCTGGAGCTTGCGCGCCTCGCGCGCGAACTCCACCACCTGGCGGTCGACGTTGGCCCACTGGGCGGCCAGCTCGGTGTAGCCGATCGACTTGCCGCCCCCCACGTACCCGGCGGCGAGGCTGCGCTCCTTCTGGAGCTCGTGCACCAGCGCGGTCAGGGTCACCGCGAATTCAGACACGTTCTGCGCACGTGACGCTTTGACCGCCCTATTGACGCTCGAACCGATACCGATTGACGACAGCACGATCACGGCCGCGAGCGGAACCAGCAGGATCGCCGCGAGCTTCGATCGGATCTGGAGGTTCTGGAGCATGCTGCCCTTCTCTCGTCGTCGGCCGGAGGTGTCAGCCAGTGGGATAGGGTTCGTGCTGGCCGCAGCACAGGGCACGCGCCGTCGCTGGTGCGGGCAACAGTATGGCGTGCGCGCTGCACGCCCCCGAACGGGAGAGAGCGACTCGCTCAGCTCGGGACCGGTGATGGTGCCCCCTGGGACGTTCCCGCGGTCCCAGGAGGGCGCACGTCTGCCTGCTCATCCTCAATCTGTCAAAGGAAATCTGGGGGAGAGGAACATCGCACTTTAACCAGCCGCTGCCCGGGTTGGCAAATGACGCAGATTTTGTCTCGCTATTCCTCCTTGACAGATTGGCATCTCAGGGCAAAGCCGGCTTTGAGCGCCGGCTCCCAGGTCGCCGTGACGGCCGCTGCGGCGCCCTTGGACGGGCCCGCCCCGGCCGCCGGCGGGCGACCGCCCCTAAGCATGCAATCCATCGCCCAGATCAGGCACTCGGCGTAATCCACCCGCAAGCCAGTTTGCACGCAAGCGCGCCCACCTGATCCACTATCACGATGTCCGCCTAGTGGAACATGGGGCATCTACGCAGAAAGAGGAGTTTCAAGATGAGTGATCGTCGGGTGACGCGGCGTCAGGTGCTGCGGGGCACCGCGCTCGGGCTCGGCCTTCCCGCGGTGTCGGCCCTGCTGGCGGCCTGCGGTCGCGACCACACCGACGAGCTGGGGCTCGATCGCCTCGGCGACGCGCCCGCCCCCCTGGGCCCGACGCTGTCGTTCCTGTCCATCCAGCCCCACGAGCGAGCCGCCCGCCAGCTCGCCAGCGACTTCCAGGTCGCCACCGGCGCGTTCGTGCGGGTGACGATCGTTCCCTACGACCAGATCCGTTCCAAGGCGATCGTGGACGTCCAGTCGGGAGCGGCCAAGTACGACGTCTTCGACTACTGGTACACCACCGTCGGCGAGCTGGCGCACCAGGGCGTGCTCAGCGACCTCACCGAGCTCATCGCCGCCAGCCCGGACATCGAGGCCGACGACTTCATCTCCTCGATCTACGACCCCTACACGCTGGTGGACGGCAAGCGCTACGGCCTGCCGTTCGACGGCGACAGCCACGTCCTGTTCTACAACCAGGACCTGCTGGCCCGCTCCGGGTTCGGCGGCCCGCCGGGGACCTGGGAGCAGTACGTGCAGATGGCGCGCAAGATCACCGACGACAACGGCAACGGGTCCAGCGGCGTCTACGGAGCCGTGCTGCCGGCGCAGGCGGCGCCGATCATCATCGGCTCGGCCTTCGCCAACCGCCTGGCCGGGTACGGCGGCCACTTCCTGGACGACGACGGCAGGCCGGCGCTCGACTCCAGAGCGGTCGCCGCCGCCAATTCCATGCACGAGCTCGCCGCCTTCACTCCCAGCCCCGTCAAGATCGCCTTCGAGGCGGCGGTGGCCATGTTCCTTCAGGGCAGGGCCGCGATGATGGAGTTCTGGACCGACCTCGGGGTGAACGCCGAGGACCCCAAGCAGTCCAAGGTCCGCGGCCGCTGGGGCGTGACCTCGCTGCCGGTCGGGAGCCCGAACTCCAAGCCGGTCGCCGCGCTCAACGCCGGCTTCGCCCTCGGCGTCTCGCGCGCCTCGCGCAACCAGGACCTGGCGACCCACTTCGTGAAGTTCGCCACCTCCAAGGCGACCAACCTGGAGCTGATCACCACCACGGGCAGCGGCATCGACCCGACCCGCCGGTCCACGCTGAACTCTCCGAGGTACTCCGGCTTCGCGCCCATGGTCCAGCGGGCGGCGCGGAGCGCGCTGAGCGGCAACGGCGCCATCCCATGGCCGACCACGGACAAGTCACCCGAGCTGATGGAGAAGCTCTCCGACGAGCTGTCGCTGATGCTCCACGACCGCAAGACCCCGGTGGCCGCGATCACCGACACCCAGAGCGCCTGGCAGCGGATTCTGGAGCAACGTTCATGAGGGACCGTCGCGACCTGATGCTAGGATCGAGGAGCTTCCCCGCTCCGTCGGTTCAACCTGGAGGGACATGCGCGACACCGATCACCCGCGTGAGTCGTGTGGAGTGTTCGGGGTATGGGCACCCGGGGAGCGGGTGGCCAACCTCGTCTTCTACGGCCTGTACGCATTGCAGCACCGCGGCCAGGAATCGGCCGGCATGGCCGTGGCCGACGGCACCAGCCTGCTCGTCTACAAGGACATGGGCCTGGTCAGCCAGGTCTTCGACGAGACCACCCTGCAAACGCTCCAGGGGCACCTGGCCATCGGCCACACCCGCTACTCCACCACCGGCGCCTCCCGCTGGGAGAACGCCCAGCCGGCGTTCAAGACCAACGCGGCCGGCGGCGGCCTGGCGGTCGGCCACAACGGCAACCTCACCAATACCGCCAGCCTGGCCGCCGAGCTCGGCGCCCAGTCGCCGTCCCGGACGCCGGCGTCCAGCGACACCGAGGTGGTCGCCGAACTGCTCGCCAGAGAGTCGGACCTGTCCCTGGAGGCGGCGATCCTCCGCACCATGCCGCGCCTGGAGGGCGCCTACTCGCTGGTGCTGATGGACGAGCACACCGTCTACGGCGTGCGCGACCCCCACGGCTTCCGGCCGCTGGTGATCGGTAAGCTCCCCGGCGGCTGGGTGATCGCCTCCGAGACGGCCGCGCTCGACATCGTCGGCGCCGCCTTCGTGCGCGAGGTCGACCCCGGCGAGGTGGTCGCCATCGACGAGCGCGGGCTGCGCTCGCGCCGCTTCGCCGAGCCCGAGCCGCACCTGTGCGTCTTCGAGTACGTCTACCTGGCGCGCGCCGACTCCAACCTGGCCGGCCGCAGCGTCCATCAGGTCCGCAGGGAGCTGGGCGCCGCGCTGGCGCGCGAGGCGCCGGTCGACGCGGACCTGGTCATCCCCGTGCCCGACACGGCGACCAGCGCGGCGGCCGGCTTCGCCGAGGCCAGCGGCATCCCCTTCGGCGAGGGGCTGATGAAGAACCGCTACGTCGGCCGCACCTTCATCCAGCCGAGCCAGACCATGCGGCAGCTCGGCATCAGGGTGAAGCTGAACCCGCTGCGCGAGACGATCCGCGGCAGGCGCCTGGTGGTGGTGGACGACTCGATCGTCCGCGGCAACACCACCAAGGCGATCGTCGGCATGCTGCGCGAGGCGGGCGCCCGCGAGGTCCACGTCCGCATCACCTCGCCGCCGGTGCGGTGGCCGTGCTTCTACGGCATCGACATGCCCACCCGGGCGGAGCTGATCGCCAGCGACCTGCTGACCGACGAGGTTGGCGCCTACATCGGCGCGGACTCGCTGGCCTACCTGTCGCTGGAGGCGCTGACCTCGACAGCGCAGGCCGGCGGCAAGGGGCTGTGCACGGCCTGCTTCACCGGCGGCTACCCGATCCCGGTCGACCCCCAGGCACAGGGCAAGGCGCTCCTCGAAGGCGTCCTGCCCGCGGCCAAGGCGTCCCTTTCCAGCGCCGAGGGGCCTCCTCCGCGCGCCGGGGAGGTCCTGCCCCACGTGAGCTCGTGAGCACGCACGGCTCCGGTCGGGCGGCGCTGACCTACCAGGCGGCCGGCGTCGACGTGGAGGCGGGCGAGAAGGCGGTCGCATTGATGCGAGCGGCGGTGGAAGCGACACACAACCCCAGCGTGCTGGGGGGCATCGGCGGCTTCGCCGGGCTGCTGTCGCTGGACACGAGCCGCTTCCGCGACCCGGTGCTGGCCAGCGCCTCCGACGGCGTCGGCACCAAGCTGCTGGTGGCCCGCGCGCTCGAGCGTCACGGCACGGTCGGCATCGACCTGGTCGCCATGGTGGTCGACGACGTGGTCGTCGCCGGGGCCGAGCCGCTGTTCGTCCTGGACTACCTGGCGGTGGGCCGGCTGGTGCCCGAGCGGGTCGCCGCCATCGTCGAGGGCGTGGCCGAGGGTTGCCGGCGGGCGCGTTGCGCGCTGCTCGGCGGCGAGACCGCGGAGCACCCGGACGCGATGGAGCCGGACGCCTACGACCTCGCCGGCTTCAGCGTGGGCGTGGTCGAGCGGGACCGCATCCTCGGGCCGGACAGGGTGCAGCCGGGCGACGTGCTGCTGGCGCTCGCCTCCTCCGGCCTGCACTCCAACGGCTACTCGCTGGCGCGCCGCGTGCTCGAGCGCGCCGGGATCGGCTACGACCACCAACCGGCGGAACTCGACCGCACGATCGGCGAGGAGCTGCTCGAGCCGACCAGGATCTACGCCGCCGACCTCGTCGACCTGCTGGCCGCCGGGGTCGAGCTGCACGCGCTGTGCCACGTGACCGGCGGGGGCCTGCCCGGCAACCTGCCGAGGTGCCTGCCGTCGGGACTGGTCGGCCGCGTCGACCGCTCCTCGTGGACGCCGCCGCCGATCTTCGGGCTGCTCGCCGAGCTGGGCCCGGTCGACGAGGTCGAGCTGGCCCGCGCGACCAACCTCGGCGTCGGCATGGTCGCGGTGCTGCCCTCCACTGAGGTGGACCGGGCCAGCTCGTTCCTGGGCGCCCGCGGCATCCCGAACTGGGTGATGGGCGAGGTCACCGCCCAGGGCTAGGCAGGTGCAGCAGCTTGATCCGCGAGACGTCGCGCATCCGCTCCTCGGCCAGCCGGTCGGACGCCTCGCTGGTGGGGATGCCCTGCTCCTTGGCGCGGTGGAAGATCATCCGCAGGTTGGCGAAGATCCCCTCCACGTTGGCCCTGGCGCGCTCGGCGGAATAGCCGCCCAGCTCGTCGGCGACGTTGATCAGCCCGCCGGCGTTGATCACGTAGTCGGGGGCGTAGAGGATGCCGAGCTCCCGCAGCGCGTGGCCGTGCTCGGCGCGGGCCAGCACGTTGTTGGCCGAGCCGGCGACGGCCGCGCAGGCCAGCTCCGGCAGGGTGTCGTCGTCGACGACCGCGCCCAGCGCGCAGGGGGCGAAGATGTCGCAGGCGACCGCGTGGACCTTGGTGGAGTCGGCGGTCTCGGCGCCGAAGTCGCCAACCGCCCTGGCGACGTTGTCGAGGTCGACGTCGGCGACGGTCAGCCGCACGCCCGCCTCGTGGAGCAGGCGGCAGAGCTCGTAGCCGACCTTGCCGACGCCCTGGACGACCACGTGCCGGCCGGCCAGGTCGTGCTCCTGCCACAGCTCCTCAGCGACCGCGTGCATCCCCTTGAAGACGCCGTAGGCGGTGTTGATCGAGGGGTCGCCTCCACCGCCGTTGAGGATCGAGCGACCGGTGACGAAGCGGGTCTCGCGGGCCACCAGGTCCATGTCCGCACTGAAGGTGCCGACGTCCTCGGCGGTGATGTAGCGGCCGCCCAGGCTCTCGACGAAGCGACCGTGGGCGCGCAGGAGCGCCTCGGTCTTGATGCGCTTGGGGTCGCCGATGATGACGGCCTTGCCGCCACCGAGGTCGAGGCCGGCCACGGCCGCCTTGTAGCTCATCCCGCGCGCCAGCCGGAGCACGTCGCGGAGGGCGTCCGCCTCCGTGGCGTAGGGATAGAAGCGGGTACCGCCGAGCGCCGGGCCGAGCGCGGTGGAGTGGATGGCGATGATGGCCTTGAGGCCGGAGACGTGGTCGTGACAGTAGACGACCTGCTCGTATTCGCCACCCATGAGCTTGAACGCTCCCATGGATGACCCTCCTGGACAGGCCCCGGCGAGGTTCACCGCCGGAGCGGCATCGTTGCCGGCTCAGGGGTTGCCCAGCCGGATGGCCAACCTATCACAGCGTTCGGAGCCCGAGTTCGAGGCTGGGTTGCTGCGGAGGCGAGGAACCACCGACGCGCGTGCATATACTCATCCCGCATGGAAGGTCACACGGCAGCAGCCTACCTGCGGGTTTACCAGCCGCTGGCCGCCTTCCCGCCGCGTGAGCGGACCCAGTGGGCCGCCTACGTCGAGGGCGGCCGGCTGCCGCCTGCCAGCGTGCTGATCGGCCAGGAGGAGCGCAGGGGCCTCGCGCGCGCTCTGGGGCTGGCGATCAAGGAGGAGCCGGAGCACGCCCTGGTGCAGCGCATCGGCGGAACCGTCTACATCTGCCCGCTGCGCACCGAGCTGCGTATGCTCGAGTCGCTGGTGGCCTTCCACGAATCCCTGCCCGACGGCGTCGCCGACGCGTTCGTCTCGCGCGTCGACGTGGAGCGCGCCTCCCGCGCGCTGGAGCGGCTGCGCCACGACCAGCCCGGGTCGCAGAGCCACATCCAGCAGGCCGTGTGGCACGTGCCCCTGCCCTGGTTCACCCTCTTCGAGGCCGCCGAGCGCAGGGTCGAGCCTCCCAGGGGCGGCCACCCCGCGATCCTCACCTACCAGGCGACCATGCAGAATGCCTTGGCGCGGGTCTCTCGTGCGCTTGGTGTTCTTCGGGAGCTAATGGAAGACACCGAGATGGTCGATGCAGTTGAAGGGGTCCTGGAGTGGCTGCACGGGTTCGACCCCGATAGCCTGGTCCAACTCGACTACGGTGGCCTAACGAGGATCATCCCGTTCGGAGATCTCGTCGAGGACCACTCGGTCGCGGAGGTATGGGAGGCACTTGAAGCCTTGGAGCAAGGCGATCTCGACCGCTCGGCGGAGCTGTACGGCCTGCTCAGCGAGCGGTGGTCGGTCGTCAGGGGACGGGAAGCCAGTAATTGATCACTCCGCCCCTTTTGCTAAAGACCACACGGTCAGTTGCCGATAGTCCTAGTAGGCAGGGGGAGAAATAGCCCTAAGTTGCTATGGTCTGTCCCATTCGACGCCTCTAGGATGATCAGGATCTCCGCGAGAATCCGGACCCGCGGGGAGCGTTCCTAAGGTGAGGTGGCAACTATGTCCGCCAGTCGTAACGTACAGAACACGCCTGCACCCGAGGCGTTGCTGACCCCGGCTGAGGTCGCTGCGCTCTTCCGCGTCGACCCCAAGACCGTCACCCGTTGGGCGAAGGCTGGCAAGCTGTCCAGCATCCGTACCCTCGGCGGGCACCGTCGGTACAGGGAGACCGAAGTGCGGCAGCTTCTCCGTGGCGTTGAAGCGGGGAACTGAGCCTTTCGTCGACATCCGTAGAACCGGCCGCGGGGGGGCCGGTGGACGGCCTCTCGGAATCCGAGAGGCCGTCGCTGACTCCCCCGGCGGTCTGGATCCGGCGCAATCGCGGACTATTCAGTGACTATGGGTTCCAACCGGAACCGGACTACGCGCGAACGGTCCGTAACACCATCGATTACTCGGGGCTGACACTCCGCCGATTCGTCTCGGCGAGGGGCCGGAGGAGCCCGGCCGGAGGCCCCGTGCCGTGCCAGAGGTACCCGGTCAGCGCGCGGCCAGCTTCGAGCTCCAGCGCGGGGTCGTCGGCGTCCGGATCATGGCCAGTCTGTCTCGCTGTATCTGGCGGCCTTCGGTGCTACGTCTCATTGAACCTGTCGCGGGTGGGGCGCTGGGGGTTCGCTCGTCTCACTGCAGTTGGCGCGTCGGGCGTGTCGTCTCGCTGAATGTGGCTCCTACCTGCTCCGGCTGGTCGCCTGTGACCGGATGGCCGGCGCGGGCCTCGTCGGCTACCTGACTGCGCCCAGCGTCTTTGCGTCCGATCGGGGGGCGGTGATGGCGAGGACCGCACAGCTTCACCTGGCGTTGACAACCTGGGGCCTCGTCTGCTGTTACCTTGTTCTATGGAGATAGAAAAGGGGAACAGCCGGATGGGCGGCGAAGATCCGGGGGCTGGCGCACACCTATCCGCGTCGCCGATCGAGTTCCGGCTCGACCCGTCTTCTGGCGTGCCGACCTAGCTGCAACTGGTCCAGCAGGTGGAGCATGCGCTGCGGCTGGGGTACCTCGAGCCGGGCGACCAGCTGCCCAAGATCAGGGATGTGGTCGCCTCGCTGGCTATCAACCCGAACACGGTGTTCAAGGCGTACCGCGAGCTGGAGACGAAGGGTTTGGCGGCCGGACGGCCTGGCCAGGGCACGTTCATCCAGGCCACGCTCAGCCAGGTCGCGTTGCCGGAGTTGACCGGGCTTCGTCGTTCCCTGCTCGGCTGGTTGGCCACGGCCGACACGGCAGGGCTGGACGAGGACGGCATCGTGGCGCTGTTCACCAGCGTGCTGCGGGATTTCCGTGAGCGCCGCCCCGGCTTCGGCCACCGCCGCGGCGCGGCAAGCAGCAAAATGGAGGGCGACGCGTGAACGTCATCGAAACCCGCGGCCTGGGCAAGTGCTACGGCCGCACCCGGGCGCTGCGCGAGTGCACGCTGGCGATCCCCGCCGGACACGTCGCCGCGCTGGTCGGCCCGAACGGCGCGGGCAAGACCACCCTGCTCAATCTCGCGGTTAGCCTCCGGTTAGCCTCGCGGTACCGACCGCGGGCACCGTCGCCGTGCTCGGTGGCCGGCCCGCCGGGTCGCCGGCCGCGCTGGACGGGATCGCGTTCGTCGCCCAGGACACGCGGCTGTACAAGAGCCTGTCCGCCGCCGACATGCTGCACATGACCCGCAACCTGAACCGGCGCTTCGACCAGCGCTAGCCGAAGCCCGGCTGGGCGAGTTGGGCATCCCGCTCGGGCGCAAGGCCGGCAAGATGTCCGGCGGGCAGCAGGCGCAGCTCGCGCTGACCCTGGCGCTGGCCAGGCGGCCGCAACTGCTCGTGCTGGACGAGCCGATGGCGATGCTCGACCCGCTTGCCCGGCACGACTTCATGGCCACAGTGATGACCGCGATCGCCGACGACGGAGTATCGGTGGTCTTGTCGTCGCACGTTTTGGCCGAGCTGGAGCGGGTGGCCGACTACCTCGTCCTGGTATCGCGCGGGAACGTCCAGGTGGCCGGCAAGGTCGACGACCTGCTCGCGCGTCACCGCGTGCTGACTGGCCCGGCCACCGAAGTGGGCAGGTACGCCGAACGGCTGAACGTCGTCCACGCCCGGCGCGGCGAGGTGCAGGCCCACCTGCTAGTCAGGACGAACGCAACGACGGATCCAGTGCTGCCAGGCTGGGAGGCGCACCCAGTCGGTCTGGAAGAACTCACCCTCGCATACCTGCGCGAGCCCGACGCCGCAGCGCTGCCTGGCCTGGCCCGCGCTGAGGACGCCAAGCCCACGGAGGTGACGAAGTGACCGTACTGACCATGTCCACGCGGCCCGGACCGGACACGAGCCTTCGGCCCGTACCGTGGCGGCGAATGGCCTGGGTCACCTGGCGGCAGCACCGGCTCACGCTGGCCGGTGTCGGCGCGCTGCTCGGCGCGGCGGCCGTGTACCTGCTGATTACCGGTCTGCGGATGCACCATGCCTATGCCGCCGTGACCGCCTGCCGCCCGGCAAGTTCAGGTATCTGCCGGCAGGTAGCCAACAATTTCTTGAATACCTACGCGCCCGGCGCGGGGGTCACCGCTGCCCTGTTGCAGGTGGTGCCCGCGCTGATCGGAGCGTTCGCCGGCGCGCCGGTGCTCGCGAGGGAGTTCGAGACCGGCATCTTCCGGTACGCCTGGACCCAGGGCTTCGGACGGGTACGGTGGACCGTCGCGAAGCTTGTGCCGCTCGCAGTGGCGGTCACCGTCGCGGCCGCAGCGTTCAGCGTGCTCTTCTCCTGGTACTACCGGCCGATCATCGGCGCGGGAGGCCGCGGCCCGCTCGCTCCCACCATCTTCGACTTACGCGGAGTCGCGCTCGCCGCCTGGACGCTGGCCGCGTTCGCAATTGGCGTCCTGGCCGGCATCCTGATCCGTCGGGTCATTCCCGCGATGTTCGCCACCCTCGCCGCGTGGGCCGCGCTCGCGTTTGCCACCGGGACGTATCTGCGCCCGCGCTACGAGGCGCCGTTGGTCACCAGTAACCCCAACATCGCTCATCCCGACTGGGTGATGAACCAGTGGTGGACCCAGGGCGGCAAACCGGCCAGCCTGTCCATGATCGACGGGGCCCTCCATCCGGTCGGCGTCCACGCGCTGACACCCGAAGTGTTCCAACCCGGTCCCGGAACCCCGGACAACTTCGACCCCGTCCAGTACCTCGTCCAACACGGCTACACACAATTGACGATCTACCAACCAGCAGGCCGGTTCTGGCCGTTCCAGTGGATCGAAGGAGGCTGGCTGCTCGCGCTCTCCCTGCTCCTCATCGCCACCACCGTCTGGCTGGTCCGCCGCCGCGCAACCTGAAGCGCCGGCAACCGTTGCCGGCCGCCGCATCGAAGACCAGCTGAGATCAGGCAATGACGGGAACCGGCGCAGCGGCCGGTCTGCCTGCTGGCGGGCGGCCGAGTGCTTGCAGTGCTGGAGAGGCTGTCGAACGACCGATCGCGCACGACGACCTTCACGCCCATCACGCGGCAACTGGTGCCGGCGCCCGGCGCGGATGAGTTCGCGGCCGAACGCGACCGTCGGGATGTGACGAATCGGTAAGAACTGGGCCGGCGCCGTCCACGAGTTCGCGGGCGACACCGGCCAGCCTCACACTTCGTCGGCTGGGCTGCCCCGCCCGTTGGTGGAAGCGAGGACGCGGGCGAGGTTATACAAGAAGGCTTCCCAGCCCGATTCGACGGCGTTCGCGATGTGGGGCATGGCTGCCGCGAGCTCGTCCAGCTGCTCGTGGACGAGGTTGAGCACGGTGCCGTTGGGGTCGGGCCGGAGCGTGACCGTCAGCAGCGTGTCGAACGAGGGGCCCTCGCGGCCCTCGGGGCCGATGAACCCCCAGCGAAAAGCGAGCCGCTCGTCCTCGGCGAGCTCCAGGAGCTCCGAATCGAAGCCGCCGACGATCGTGCCGGACTTGTCGGCTTTCCAAGAACTCCAGCGACCCCCGCGATGACCGGCAGCAGACCAGTGCGCCAGACAGCTCCCCACGCACGCCTCATGGGCGAATCGTCGCACTTGCACCGGCCCAGAGCCAACTGGCGGATTCGTGAATGTGCTGGCTGGTGCGGTGGGGCTGATCGCCCACGACCTCACCGCCACCCTCGGCTGGGGCCACGCACGAGCGCAGGCGGAGGCCCGCGACGCCCTGGGCAACCGGATGCAGTTTCCGCTCGACGGCCTAGCCTGGGAGCAGCTCGACCCCGCCACCCGGCAGGAGGTCCTCGGGGATCTGGTGGTGGAGGCGGTCGAGGACCTGCAGCAGCGGCTGCACGACACCTTCGTGGACACCACCTGGCCCGGCGTGCCCGCGCCACCGGCAGCATCCGCGGTGGCTTGGGGAAGGCGACCGTGGCGGGACCGCGTGGTGCTGCCCGGGCGATGATGCGGCGATCGCCCCGCTGGGGCACTGCCGGCGCGGCCGGCTGACCCCGCTCCTAACTGAGGCGGTTTGGCCGCCTTAGCAGGCCGTCACTGGCCGGCCGGTGCCCGTTCGAACGTCTTCTCGCGCACCGCCACCGCCGTGTCGGCGTTGTCGGCGAACAGGCCGTCGACGCCCAGTCGGTAGTACAGCGCCAGCTCGGCCGGCTGGTCGCCACGTGCGCGCAGGTATTCGGGGCTGCTCGGGTTGCCCGCGCGGAAGTCCGCCGCCAGGAAGTTGTTCTCCGGGCGGAAGGTAAACGGGTGCAGCAGCAGGCCGACGCGGTGGGCGTCACCGACCAGGGTGGTCGGCTGGCCCAGCTGACTGCCGGCGGAGTTGCCCGGCACGATGCGGCTCTTGTCCGGGCCGATCCCGTCCGCATAGGTGGCGATCTCGGCGAGGCCCTGGGGCGTCACGAGGTCGTCGTAGGTGCGCGGGTCGCCGCTCGCGACGAAGTCGGCCGGCGCCCCGTGGGAGTCGATGAGCTGGATCAGCGGGAGGTGCGTCTCGTGCCGGAGCCGCTGCAGGTTGCCGACCTCGAAGGACTGGATGAAAACCTTCGAGGTCGGCCGGTCGAGCCCGTTGCGGCGCAGCGTGCCGAGCAGCGGCGCGTCGAACGAGAAGCCCAGCGACTGGAAGAACGTCGGGTGCTTGGTCTCTGGGTAGATCCCCACGCCCTTTGACTTTGCCAGGTCGATGACCTCCTGGAAGGTTGGGACCTCGAACAGCCCGTCCAGCGCCGTGTTCTGGGGGCGCACCAGGGGCAGCCGCTCCTTGGCCCGCAGCGTCTTGAGCTCTGCCAGGGTGAAGTCGAACGTGAACCAGGTGTTGGAGAAGACCACGCCGTCGATCGTTCTCGTCGTCTGACGGCTCGCGAACTCGGGGTGGTCGGCGACGTCCGTGGTGGCGCCGATGTCGGGCTCGTGGCGGGCGACGAGCTGGCCGTCCTTGGTGAACACCAGGTCGGGCTCGATGTAGTCGGCCCCCATCTCGATCGCGAGCGTGTACGAGGCGATCGTGTGCTCGGGGCGGTAGGCGGGGCTGCCCCGGTGGCCGATGACGATTGGCAGGCGGCCTCCGCCCGCGCCGGGGGCGGCGAGCGTGGACGCTGTGGCGCTGGCGGGAAGCGAGAGACCGGCAAGCGCGGCCCCCGAGCCGACGAGCATGGACCTGCGGGACATCTGCTGCATGGCCCTCCCCTTCCGTGGAGCGGCGGACGGTCGCAGGCTAGCGAATCCTGCTGCGACTCGCGAGATATTTGTCGGAATCTGTGGATTGAGCCCCTGGCATGAGAACGCGGCGTGCCTTCCACCTGACCAATCGGAAGGACGACTCGCCGCAATCGAGATAAAAGGCCGCACGACCCATAAGCCCCAATGTCATTCGGTTGCTGCTTTGACGTGGTACCAGCCTGTTTCACAAAGCCTGATGCGGTAGGTGCGTCGTCCGTAACGTTATCGGGACGGAACTCGGCCACACTGGCGCGTGGGCGACGATGCTCGGGACGGTGCCCGGAGTCGGAGGGGCCCTGCATGCGTCGAGGATCATGGCGGTAACCGCCGGTAGCCGGCCGGCATGGCCGCGCTGGCGGCCGGCCGGGTTGGCGTGGGCGCTGTGGACGCTGGTCATGCTCGGTCTCCCGGTGGTCGTCTGGTTAAACCAGCTGGCGCGCCAGGCCGGCCGGTCCGACCTGGGGTCCAACGCCGACACCGCCATCTACGGGTTGGTGGCGGTGAGCGCGGCCACGGTCGGGATGGTGCTGGCCAGCCGCCGGCCCCGCCACCCGGTGGGGCTGGCTGCTGCTGGCACTTGGGTTGTGGTTCAGCTACGCGTATGCCAGCTGGGTGCTGTTGGCCTGGCGTGGGGCGCCGCCCGTCGTCGGCTCCACGGTCAAGGACATCGCCGTCGTGGTAATGGCGGCCTGCATCGGCTTCGTGCTGCTGCTCACCCCGACCGGGTCGCTGCCCTCGCGTGGCTGGCGGTGGTGGGCCAGGGTCGCGGCGGCCGCGGCGGTGGTGGTGGGGGTGGTGTCGTTGGCGCTGGGGCCGTTCAGGGAGCCCGGCGAGGCGGTCACCAGCCCGCTTGCTGTCGGTGCGTTGGCTGGTCTGCTGTTGGTCGTGCGCGTCGTGGCTTTTGTTGTTGCTGGTCTTGCCATTCCGGTCGGGGCCTGGTCGCTGGTGGTGCGCTTCCGTCGTGCTGGCGCCGTGGAGCGCCAGCAGTTGCGGTGGCTGGCGGTGGCAGCGGCGCCGGTGGCGGTGGCAGCGGCGGCCATGGCGGCGCTGGCGTTGGCGGGCAACGAGGTCGACCTCGGCTGGCTTCCGGGTGTCTGCTTGGCGGTCCTGCCCCTGGCGATCGGGGCGGCGATCTTGCGCTATCGGCTGTATGACCTGGACCGCATCATCAGCCGTGCCTTGGCCTACGGGCTGCTCACGGTGCTGCTGGGTGGTAGCTATGCTGGGGTGGTCCTGGGGCTCGGCCAGCTCTTGGGCAGGGACTCCAGCCTGGTGGTAGCTGGGGCGACCCTGGCGGTGGCGGCGCTGTTCCAGCCGGCCCGCCGCCGCATCCAAGCCATGGTGGATCGCCGCTTCAACCGGCGCCGCTATGACGCCGCCCAGACGATTGCCGTGTTCAGCGCCTGGCTGCGCCAGCAGGTCGACCTGGACACGCTGACCGCCGAGTTGCTGGCCGTGATCGACCAGACCATGCAACCGACCCAGGCGTCGCTGTGGCTGCGACCGTCCATCCCTGCGTCCCATGACCAGCGCAGCACGGGCGCATCCCGCGCGGGGTCACAGCCGACAGCCTCCCCGCCCACTCCCACGGCTTTGTGAAACAGGCTGGTACCAGTCACACGAGGTTGTTGGCGCGGCGTCGCTTCCGGCTGTTCGGCATTGGTCGCCGCCTGGTGCCGCCCGGTGCGGCACGACCGCAGTGCCGCAGTGCCGCCTCCGCTCAGACGGTCGCTTTCTGCCGGTCGTGCCGCAGTGCCGCAGTGGCCGGGCAGTCGCTGACCATCGAATCCGCAGCTCGGCGGCTTGTTTCGGTCGAGCGCCGCAGACGAGGACCACCAGCCGTTTCGCTCTTGCCGGAAGAAGTCACCGGGGACGCCACGCCTTCAACGGGAGCCATGGCCCTGTATCGAAGCGGCTCCGCCAGGCCCGGCGCATGGGTAGGCGGAGCCGCGATCGGTGGTGGCTAGTGGCAGTGGAAGAACTCGTTGACCGTGCCGTCCGGCCGGGTGTTGAAGTGGCCGGTGACGTGGTTGCTGAACGTCGACCCGTCCGAGCCCGTCCCACGGAGATTGAAGGTGAAGGTGCCGTTGACGACCTTGCCGTTCTGGTTGAACCCATCCCAGGTGGTGAACTTGCCCGTGAAGCTCGGCAGGCTCGGGTCCTCAAGCGGCACGGCGACGAACGTGCCGGTCTGGGTGAAGGTCGCATGGATACG
>WNGM01000554.1_pt1 | contig 35636 bp, 30 predicted proteins | sample 5400571 | NCBI WGS metagenome assembly WNGM01 (sample SAMN13153378, study PRJNA577476) | soil metagenome | isolation source: 100 cm soil or saprolite under Garry oak tree replicate 2 | place: USA:California | collected 2016-06-15 | reverse complement strand
CACCATACCGTTTACATCGCGCACGCAAGCCAGATCGGTGTGGGGCAGCTCATCGAACACCAGAGGTCTGAAAATCTCAATGTCTGATTCCGCGACAAAATGATGGGTTGCGCGTACTGATGCTTCCCACACCTCAACTACGCGCGGATAATCTTCGGGAGCAACAGGAGAAATATCGGCTAATAGAGACATACTTACCTTCCTTTATCTAATATACCATTCTATTATAGAATATCCGTGGATATTCTTCCATTGGGCCTGTCAGTGGTTTCCTAAGTGGTAATTGCGCCACATCCTCCACGAAAATCGCGGTCAGTGCGCAATGTCACCCGTTGGACGGAACAAGGAACGGAGTGGGTACTCGTTCGGAAAAAGGAGTAGTCCGTTGCTCTCGACTGAGAGCGTGTTTGGCAATGTGCAGCAGGCGCCCTGCGTGGCAAAAAGAGCAAGTTGGGAGAAGTTTTTTGGGTCTGCATGCTATACTTCTCAAGAGACGCTGCTCGGTTTCTCACAGACAGATAACCAGAACCACTTCCTTGATGCGCAAGAGAGAAACAGCAGTCAGATGAAGCAGGATGCGAAAGGCGGCAAGCGATCTTTGCCGGTAGATTTGGCTCGGCCTAAAAGACCCGGCGTTCCCGCTTTCCCCCCATCCCCCAACGATCGAAAGGAGTGCTTTTGATGAACGAACCAGTTACGAAAATCGACCCGCGCTTCAGCGACCCTGACGCCGTTGCCACGGATGGGACGAGACGCGTCGAGCGCTGGCGGAGCCGAGCTGTTCTGGATCTCGACGGTCCGAGCCGACGGTCGCCCCCACGTCACGCCACTGGTTGCCGTGTGGCTTGATGGCGCGCTCCACTTTTCCACCGGCGCTACTGAACAGAAGGCCATGAACCTGCGTGGGAACCCGCACGTGATTCTGACGACCGGATGCAACCACTGGGAAGAAGGACTCGACGTCGTGGTCGAGGGCGACGCGATCCGGGTCACTGATGATGACGTGCTCGAACGCCTCGCCGTGGCATGGGCCACTAAGTGGAACGGGCAATGGCAATTCCAGGTGCACGACGGCAGCTTTCAGCACCCAAGTGGGGGGACGGCCCTCGTGTTCTCGGTCACGCCCACCAAGGTCTTCGCGTTCGCCAAGGGCCACTTCAGTCACACGCGTCACCAATTCTGACTTCCGGCCCGAGAAGTCACGCGACGTTCCTATGGAACGCTATCACCGAAAGTGATGGCGTTCCTCTTTGGAACGAGGATCAAAATGTGATGCATATCTTCGCCATTTCCCTCTTCTGACACATCTCTCCCCTTTTTGGCGAGTTTATGTGTCAAACTACAGATATCATTCTGATGGATATTAAGATGCCAAGCATCAATGGCATTGAGGCCACGCGCCGCATCCTGCAAACAAGCCCGCACATCCGCATTCTGATCCTCACGATGTTTGAGGATGACGAGTCCGTCTTCGCCGCCATTCGCGCTGGAGCGCGCGGCTACCTCCTCAAGGGCGCCGTGCAGGAGGAGACTCTGCGCGCCATCCGTGCTGTGGCGAGCGGTGAGGCCATCTTTGGTCCGACCATCGCCGAGCGCCTGATGCACTACTTCGGCAGCACTCGACCAACCGCGAAGAGTGGCCCCGCACAGTTCTTCCCGGAGCTGACGGACCGCGAATACGAGATTCTCACCCTGATTGCCCAGCGCAAATCCAATGCTGACATCGCCGCCCACCTGGTCTTGAGCCCGAAAACGGTGCGCAACCACGTCTCCAACATCCTCTCGAAGCTCCAGGTTGCCGACCGGACTGAGGCGATGCATGCTGCGTGGACAGCGGGACTGGGACAGGGAGATGGGGAGCGCACGCCTACAAATAAATGAGTTCTTCTTCGGCTCTCATGTTCCTCCTGTCCTCGTTTCTGGCTTGCTGGGTTAGCCTTTTAGTACTTGTGAAGAGTTATGTGTTACACTTCATTATTGCTATCGTTAGAATTAGTAGAAACAGGTGCAGTCGCTTATATGTCTATTATTAGACAATGTTGATGGAGTCGAGGAGTATGTTCATACAACGGTGTGTCTTCTGTATTGGGCGCATCACTTCTTAAAAATTCGGGCTGTCAGTGCGAAATTGACGAAAAGGTATCTTCATTCATCCGGAATGGAGACAGCAGGAAAGGAAGACAAACAGGATGAATTGTTTCGCTCATCCAGAGACCAATGCCGTGGCTCAATGTTCTCGATGTCGTAAAGGAATCTGTACCGTTTGCGCGCATAGTACCGATGAGGCAACATGCTGTTTCTCCTGCTACGAAAGCTTGTTGCGCGCAGAGATTGCGCGAGCTCAACGTAGTACTGTTGGAGTGTGGATCTTCACCGGAGCAGTCACTCTCTACGCCGCTATTACCTCGGTCGCTAATCATGCCGGAGGCGCAATCATTCTGGTTATTCCGTTGGCTTTTGCTCTCTCCTGGTGTCTCTTTTGGGGCTGGATGCCAGTGTGGAAAGAATGTAGAAGGATTTTCGGAGGGTGGGGGTGCATTTTTGGACCAGCGATCCTTCTAGCAATCATCACTGTACTGGTCGCTGGGATTCTTGTTGCGATAGCTATACCGATTGGGGCCGTGACTGGAATAAAAAAATATACTGATGCTCGCCAGCTTGTTGCAAATGGAAACCAGATGCTGGCCACTGGCAAAAGTGGCTGATGACCGACTTGACACGCGTGCGGTGGCTCACACTATAGCCCTGCTCCTTTAGGAAAGCTCATCAGCTACTTTGCGGGCTATGACAACGTCGCTCATTTCACCCCATCCAGGCGGTTGGTCGCAAAGTCGCCGCTTTTGCCGTAGAAGTTGAAACTGTTGGCTCCGTTCCAGTTCTCGATGACGTTGAGTCTAGCGTTGATCTCGTGCCTGAGTGCTTCCGATCGTAAATAGTGACAGAGGAAGATCGTTAAAGCTCTCCGTCTCACGACAAACGTACTGCCTGAGAAGGCAAGGAATTTGTCGTGAGCGATGTTCTCAATAACTGTTTGAGCCAGCGATCCAGGCTGGCTCTTGCGGAAAGAGGATCGTAAGCAAAGGAAGAAGGGGAGAGGGAATACATTGTGCTGGTTGGTGGACAGCCCACATGAGAGGACGGTATCCAAAGAGCAGTTGGAGAAAAACACGAGATGTCAAGATCCCATACATCTCTCTCTTTCCTGAAGGCGAGGATATCTGCCATCTGCTGTTTTGTCGGACCTGTACCACATACTCTACCACATAGGAGACCATTCCAGATTGGTCTGCGAACCCTCTTTGGCAAACTCATGCTCTCCAGTCCGCGTTTGTACACCTGCTCTTGCCAGCTCCAGGAGAAACGGAGCTGGAGCCCCGTTGCCGAGTGGCTCTCTATCATCATAACGTTCACACTACATCGATGAGAAAATTGCCAACAACAGGAGGATGGCGCAAAACGTAGATAGTTGGGAAAGGAGATACACGTATGACAACAAAACATCGCGAAAAAGACATAGAGCGCTTCGATCAATGGGCTAGCACCTATGAAAATTCCTGACTGCAACGAGCCTTTTTTGATAGGGCACATCAGGCAACGCTTGCCTTGGCAGCAGGTATCGTCCATCAGCCTGTGAGCGTCCTTGATGTCGGCTGTGGGACAGGAAAACTGTTGCGTCGAGCCACTACCTATTGGCCGGAGGCGCAATTGATCGGCGTAGACCCGGCCAATGGCATGATAGAGATGGCCAAACGCTTGACTCCCAACGCCACCTTCTCTCCAGGCATGGCGGAAGCTTTGCCGCTCCAGGACGCCTCGGTTGACCTGGCACTGAGCACCACCTCTTTCCACCACTGGCAGGACCAGGCAGCAGGCATACGCGAGATAGCACGCGTGCTCCGTCCTGGGGGATACTTTATCCTTGTGGATGCCTGCTTCCCAGACTGGTTGGTGCGAGTTTTTCGTCTGAAGCGCTTTCATAGCCCTGCTCAACTGCGAACGCTCTTCATCCAAGCAGGATTAGATGTCCAGACGCAGCAAACACTCGCCTGGCGCAGATGGCTTGCTACTGTTGGGAAAAAATGATGAGGCAATACAAGCAGAGCGATCCCCGCCAATGATAAAGAGCAGCGTGTAACTGTGAAAGGCGCTCATCACAAGCGCGGCTATGACAGGACCCAGGGATTGAGGGAGCGTCTTGGCAATGTTGATACTCCCCAGGTCTTTGGCGCGGTTATTTGCTGAGGGCAGGACCAGGGTGATCAGTGCTACATCCATGCCATCTCAAGCAAGAAACCCCTGCGATTGGAGCCAGTCGCCAAAGCGATCAATCCAGTGATCACTTGGCAGACCCTGCTTTTTCATCCCGAAGCCATGACCACCCTGAGCATAGATGTGCAATTCGACCGGGTGACCGGCATCTCTCCACGCGGAATAGAGAGGCAGACTTGCTCCCGCACCCATCGGGTCATCGTTGGCGGCCAGCAGAAACAGCGGAGGAGCATCAGTTGGGACAGCGATCCCTGTTCCAGAAGGGGCAGGGTAAAGTGGCGCGGCGAAGTTGGGACGACTCTCTTCATCGTACTGCATGGCCGCGCCGATGGTGACAACGCCGCCGCTTGAGAAACCCAGGATGCCAATCCGCTCCGGCGCTATTCCCCATGCGGCTGCACGCTTTCGGACCACTTTCATAGCCTGGTGCCCGTCAGCCAGAGCCAGCGGCTCAATCTGCTGCATCAGTTCCATCAACTTCATAAGATTGGTGAATCTTTCCTGCAATTGCTTGATGAGGTCTTCCTCACGCGCTTGTGTCTGTAAGACCCGGTGCTTGAGCACAAAGGCAGCTAACCCGCGCGCACAGAGCCAGCGCGCAACTGCTGTCCCTTCGAGCTCAATGGAGAGGTAGTGGAAGACACCGCCCGGGCAGACAACCACAGCGGTCCCGGTAGCGACGGAAGGATCTGGGAGATAAGCCGTCAGGGTTGGCCGCGCAATATTACGCACGAGCTTGACAGCAAACGGCAGGGGAAGATAGGTCTGCGGGACCTCAGACGGCAGGGGAAGATAGGTCTCCTGCTCCTGCTGGGACCAATTTTCAGACCCGGAAGCGCCGTCAGGCCAGAGCGGAATGACTTCTGGTGAAAAGGCGGAATCTACCATAGAAAAGGTTCCTTCTCTTGAACAGAACTGTTCTGAATGCATCTCCGGGTTGCAAAGCTCTCCCGCATATGGTACAATACTACTACGAGGAAAGTATCTCTTATATACTATCTCTTAGATAGTAATAATAGTACCAGCAAGTTGTACCTTTGTCAAGGGGGATTCCCATGCAAACAGAACCATCGTTTCACCATTTTCATGTTCAGCACTACTGCCCGGTTGCCCAGACCCTGGAGCGGCTAGGTGATCGCTGGTCCTGGCTCATTGTGCGCGACCTCATGCGGGGTCCCCAGCGGTTCACCGATTTACAGCGCTATCTCGCCGGGATTACGCCCAAGCGGCTGACGGTCAATCTCCGCGCACTGGAGTCCGAGGGCATTGTCGAGCGCGAGCGTGAGCCAGGTCGGCGTGAGGTCTGGTATCGATTGACGGCGAAAGGCCAGGGGCTGGTGCCGGTGATCAAGGCCCTCGCCGTCTGGGGCCTCGAGTACAGGATGCGTGTGCCATTGCCTGGGGAGACGGTGTATCCTGAGCACATGATGGGGGTGATGAGCTTCTACCTCAATCAACGTAGTCTGCGCTTGCCCCAGCCGGTCAAATGGACGGTGTGCTTTGGAGCCAAGAGCGTCTTTACCATCAGCTTTGATGGCCAAGAGTGGACAGTTTCGCCGACTGAGATCCCGGATGCGGAAGTGCGCATTGAAACGACCCCACAGACCTGGGCTGCCTTTTTACAGAGCCCACGGGAGGAACGACAGCGCCTCCTCTCCGCGATGCGCGTCCGTGGGGAGCAGTCGCACGTGAACGAATTGCTTGCCATCAACTGGATCGAGAAGCAGCCGTAGGTGGTTATTGTCAAAGGTAGATTTTGCACCATGACTCCGAACCCTTTGCCTCATTTCCGGCTCTCCGACCGGTTTGGTGGCAAAAAAGTAACACGATGGTACATTTTAGGAGAACATTTCGCTGATGCTTTCTCTGTGATGGATTCTTTTGATGGCTTCTGCGAAGAGAGGGGCTACAGAGACCACCTCAATTTTATTTGAGAACTGGATGGGGTGATTTTCGACCGTGTCTGTGATCAGTAGTTGTTTGATGGGACTATCGTCGATGCGCTCGACGGAGCCTTTGGTGAGGACACCGTGTGTTACCACGGCGTAGACCGCTTTAGCACCATGTTCCATCAGTTTCACCGATACATTGGCTAGTGTTCCGCCTGAAATGGTAAAATCATCGACTACCAAAGCGGTTTTGCCTTCCACGTCACCAATGATCTGTAGAATAGTTGATTTCTCGTCATGAGCTGTGCGTTCTTTATCGGCGAGGGCCAGGGAGACGCCGAGGCGTGAAGCATATCTTCGCGCTTGTTTGGCAAAACCAACATCGGGCGAGACGACGATGATGTTTTCCAGCTCTTTCGCCTGTATGCAATCAACGATAGTTGGAAGAGCATACAGGTTATCCACTGGAAGATGGAAAAAGCCCTGAATCTGTGGAGCGTGCAAATCCATTGTCACGACACGATCTGCTCCCGCGACCTCGATGGCATCAGCGCACACGCGAGCGCGGATAGAGACGCGCGGCTCGTCCTTCTTATCTCCCTTGGCATAGCTGAAATACGGAATGACCACCGTCACGGTTTCCGTGCCCGCACGCTTAAAGGCGTCGATCCAGAACAGCAATTCCATAAAATTGTCGTTCACAGGGAAGGCCGTGGATTGGACCAAATAGACCCGGCGGCCGCGAACATTCTCCAGGATACGCACAAAGGTGTTTCCATCAGAGAAATGGAGGGTTTCGTTCTTCCCTTGAGGAATGTGCAGGTAGTCGCAAATGCGTGCAGTGAGTCTCCGGCTGCCGCTACCCGCAAATACCAACATCTGGTCATAGCTCATGTGCTGGTCTCCTCTACAGGACCTGTTCGTCTATTCGTGATTCTCATTCTCAAAGCGGCCTTCCAGGTGCTTCGCGAGGAATTTTTCTGCCGCTGCATAGAATTTGAGCCTGTTCTCTGGCTTGGCGAAGCCATGTCCCTCGTCGGGGAAGAGCATATACTCGTAATCTATGCCTTTGCTTTTCATCGCTGCAACGATTTGTTCAGACTCGGCCTGTTTCACACGAGGATCATTGGCTCCTTGCGCGATCAGCATGGGAATCTTGATCTGGTCAACCTTGAAGAGTGGAGAACGCGACTTCAAAAACTCTTCCTCAGTGTCAGGGTTGCCGACGCGATTGTGGAATGTTGCCAGGAAGGTAGACCAGTAGGGTGGTATCGTTTTAATGAGCGTGATAAGGTTGCTAGGGCCGACAACATCGACGGCGCAGCAGAAGAGGTCTGGTGTGAATGTGGCGCCCACTAAAGCTGCGTAGCCGCCGTAGGAGCCGCCGTAAATTGCCACTCTCTTTGGATCTGCTACGCCCTGCGCGATGGCCCAGGAAACGGCATCGACCAGGTCATCGTGCATCTTGCGGCCCCATTCCTTGTTGCCAGCGTTGAGAAAATCCTTGCCGTATCCTGTTGAGCCACGGAAATTTACCTCTAAACAGGCGTAGCCGCGGTTGGCGAACCATTGTGCTTCTGGATTGTAGCCCCAGGCGTCACGTGCCCAGGGGCCACCATGGACATTGAGTACCATTGGCAGGTTGGTCTTGTCTTGAGCAGGAGGTACCGTGAGGTAGCCATGAATGGATAAACCGTCTCGCGAGGTGAAAGAGAACGGCTCCATTTTTGCCAGCGTATAGTTGCTCAAATCGGGCTGATTGTCAAAGAGAAAGGTGACCGATCGCGTATTTCTATGAAACGCGTAAAATGCAACCGGGCCGTCGTCTACAGTGAAAGCCACTACCCAGTTAACATCAGCATTATCGCGACTAATGATACCGAAATCTCCCTGATGAATGTCCTTGATGGTGTCAAAGTCAAGCTTGATGGACTCGTCTAACACTGTCCATTCTACACGGTCTTTGTTGAATGCGACAGCCTGAATTTCATGAGTATCGGGATGAATCATTACGCCGCCTACATCATATTGCGGATCTTCAGCGATCACGGCGATGTTCCTATTGGCAATGTTTAACCTGACCAGGCGACCGGCATTCACATCTCGTGCATCTATCAGGAAAAGAGACTGTTCGTCATCGCTAAAACCGAGCGGAAAACTATTGAGGGAGTCATCTGGCCCCCACTCCAGCAGCTTACGCCAGGTGTTTTCTTCTGCTGTATCTCTTATAAGTAAATCTGTGCCCCCGTTGGGTGTTGAGGCGGTTGCACCACGTATGTTGAAATGGTTATCGGTAATCCATGCTGAGACGTTTCCCGGGTTTTTGGCGACAAGGGTGAGTTCGCCGGTGGTCAGGTCAAGATGATAGGCATCATGAACCTGCGGGTTCTCTTTATTTAAGCCAATGAGCAATTCGTTGGGGTAATGTTTATCGAGGTTAATGACCTGTGCCTGTACATTTTCAAAGGGCGTTAAATCCCTGGTTTCGAGCGTTTCCAGGTTAGTGGCATATAAGCGCCAGTTTTCGTTCCCCCCAACATCCTGAATGTAGATGATGTGTTTATTGTCTTTGGCCCAGAAATAGAAGCGCACTCCTCTATCCTCATCCCTGGTCACAGGTTTGTAGTCTTCACTGCCAATTGTGCCTTCCCAGACATTTAATACGTTGTTTACCGGCGCGAGGTAAGCTAATCTCTTGCCATCAGGTGAAATTTGGGCACTGGTTTTCACAGGATTGCCAAACAAGATTTTTCTTGGAATGAGTTGTGCGGGGATCTGGTCTGCCATGCGTTTTCTCCTCCAGTTTCTATGTAGTAGCGGGGAAAGGGATCTTCCTCACTAAACGTGGCAATGTTTTGCATTCATTATAGCATTCCAGGCCATCGTAAAATATGGTAGATTATCATATGGCTGTTTTTTGATTTGAAATAAGTTGAAATAAAAGGAAGGGCATACCTAGATGGAGCAATTGACGCAGATGGTCTGTGTTGCATGTCGCGAAGGTGAGCCGACGGTGACAGAGGCCGAGATGGCTGAGTTTCAGCCACAGGTGCAGCAGTGGCATGTTGTGGAAATTGATGGTATTCAGCGTTTGGAGCGTGTTTTCACGTTTCCTAATTTCGTCGAAGCGTTGGCTTTCACGGACAAAGTGGGCGAAATAGCTGAGGCGGCGGGGCATCATCCGGCCCTTTTAACCGAGTGGGGCAGGACGACGGTGACATGGTGGACGCATAAGATTGGGGGACTGCACCGCAATGATTTTATCATGGCGGCAAAGACTGACCAGTTATATGAGGGGTAAAAGGAGTGCGACGGCGTAACAGGCGATTCCTTCGAGCCGACCGGCGAAACCCAGGCCGTCGGTGGTGGTGGCCTTGACACTTACCTGTGTAATGTCTAGACGCAGGTGTTTTGCCAAGTGGGTACGCATGGATTGAACATGGGGGGCAAGTCTGGGTTGTTCGGCGACAATGGTGGCGTCGATATTACTGATTTTCCATTGATGTTGACATAACAAATCAAAGGTATAATCGAGGAAGACAGAGCCGGGTTGGTTTTCCCAACGGGGGTCACTGGAAGGAAAGTGCAGGCCAATGTCACCGAGGGCTGCGGCGCCAAGAAGGGCATCGACGACGGCATGAATGACAGTATCCGCATCTGAATGGCCGGAGAGGCCAAAGGTGTAGGGGATAGTCACGCCCCCGAGGACGAGGGGACGGCCTGGGGTGAAAGCGTGAACATCGTAGCCGAAGCCAATACGCATGGTCATGATAGGTGTCCCTTAAAGAACGCTTCTGCCAGTAACAAATCTTCTAGTGTAGTGATTTTGATATTTGTATAGGCACCGGGAAAAACCGTTACCGGTTGCCCTAGCTCTTCCAGCAACGCGGCGTCGTCGGTAACGTCGCGTTGTGCCGCGCTACTGTGATGCGCTTGATAGATGAGCGGGAACGAAAAGACCTGCGGTGTTTGGATTGCCCAGAGTTGCGAGCGATCAATGGTGCTGCTGACTTTTCCTTCCAGGACCAGTTTGATGGTGTCTTTGACGGGAACAGCGGCGATGGCTGCCTCATATTGTTGGGCTGCAAGTAAGCCAGCTGCAAGTAAGCCGGTGGAAACTAGTGGTCGCGCGCCGTCGTGGATCATCACCCATTGGCAGGTGGGGGAAATTGTTGCCAGGGCATCAAGACCTGCGCAAACGGAGTCCTGCCTGCGTTGACCGCCGGGCACAAGAGCGGCGATTTTTTGCCAACCTTCATGTTCGCAGAGCGCAGCCGCATCATGTATACGTTCGGGGTTAAGCACCAGAATGATGCTATCTATGATGGGTGAGATTTCAAAAACGTCGATGGTGCGCGCCAGGGTGATACGACCTGCCAGCGGGGTCCAGAGTTTATCGCGACCATGCATACGGCGGCTGGTTCCAGCGGCTACAATAATGGCAGCTGATGTATCTTGCATAAGAATTATCTTGGCCTAGCCGGCGGTAGGGGGGGTGAATTGCCGTTGGCCCCCTGTTTAGGATGGGCGAAGATCATGCGTCCTGCGACTGTTTGCAGTACACGTGTAACGGTGACTTCGATGGTTGTACCCATATATTGTCGCCCGCCTTCGACGACGATCATCGTGCCGTCATCGAGGTAACCGACACCCTGGCCGAGTTCTTTCCCATCTTGCATAATTTTGATAAAGATATCTTCGCCTGGTAGAAGAACAGGTTTCACGGCGTTGGCGAGTTCGTTAATGTTGAGAACTTTCACGCCCTGTAACTCGGCGACGCGATTGAGGTTAAAGTCATTGGTAATGATTGGGCAATGCAGGTTGCGTGCCATTTGGACGAGTTTGCCATCGACCTCGGCGACATCCTCTATATCGGCATCGGTGATTTGAACGGGTACGGTCGTATCTTTTTGCAAGCGGTTGAGCATTTCCAGGCCGCGTCTGCCACGATTGCGGCGCATGGTGTCAGCCGAGTCGGCGATACGCTGTAGTTCGTTGAGGACGAAGCGGGGAACAAGGAGCGCACCCGAGACAAAACCGGTCTGGCTGATATCGGCGATACGCCCATCAATGATGGCGCTTGTATCGAGAAGTATCTGTGTGACAGGTTGAAGCTGTGACGATTGCTCTTTCTCCAACTCTTTCTCTTTCTCTTTTTCTTTTTGGCGCTCTTCCTCGCGTTCTCGTTCGCGAGCGCGTCGGGAGGCAAAGGCAGCTTGAAACAGATGAGAGAAATCGTTTTTCCGTTGGACCGCAAGTGAGACGCCGAGTCCGCCACAAACCACGGTTCCTACAAAAGGAAGAATGCGGCCCCAAATAGGGGGCAGATTTGATAATGGGATAAAGATCAGAAAGGAGATAATGAGTCCGACGATGAGTCCTATTACTGCCGCGACCAGGTCGCTAGCAGCAGCTTCGCGCATCCAGCGGTAGGGGACGACGGTGATATAGGGGGTGATGACAAAGGCTAACAGAGCACCACCCAGAGCGATACCGCCAAGCCACCAGATATTCAGTGGAAGTGAAGCTCTATCTAAAAAGAAGAGAACGGTTACAACGCTGATAGTCAACAAAGCCCCGGCGAAGCGAGCAATTGTGTTGATAGACATCCCTGCATCCTCCAAAATAGCGCCCTATAGGGGAGAAGAATTTGATGGAGCCATGCTCCAATATGAAAGAGTCGCCTATAGGTACCTGTAGGGGGCGTTGTGAGGTAAGACATGCGGGCAGGGCCGATGATAAAAACAAAAATGATAATAGCGTGATGAAATTGTTGCCGAGCCTGCTGTAATGAACCATGAAACGCGCCCGTTTAGCCGTAATAATTTACTGTGTCGATTAAGCAGTATACACCCTTACCACATAGGAATCAATAGCGGCGAGAACGGCACTCATAGAAGGTGGATTGGGTTGTGACTATGAGTGCCAATGAATGACATACTACTCATTAGTGTAGCGCAATCTCTAATGCAACTGCAAGTGAACTGGAGGTGATTACTTTGAAATCTGCGGGTAGGCCAGAATTTTCGAGCTCTTTACGGAGCTGTGCTCCTTGACCCGCGCCTGGTACGATACAGCGTTTGAAACCAAGTTTCGCAGCTTCTCGTACGCGTTGGGCCAGGCGACTGACAGGGCGTAGTTCTCCCGATAAGCCGACCTCTCCAATGAAAGCCATATCGGCAGGAATATGTTTTTCGCGATAGCTTGAAGCAATGGCGGCCGCCACTCCCAGGTCAATGGCCGGTTCTTCCAGGGTAAAGCCTCCAACCACATTGGCGTAGACGTCATGATTGCTTACGGCCAGTCCCACGCGTTTCGTCAGAACAGCGAGTAGCATCACGAGGCGGTTATGTTCGATGCCGTTGGTCGTGCAGCGGGCGATGCCAAAGTTGCTTGGAGTGACGAGGGCCTGTACTTCGACCAGGAGCGGGCGTGTTCCTTCCAGGCTCACTACTACAGCTGAGCCTGAGGCTTCTTTATTCCGGTCTGCCAGGAAGACCGCCGACGGGTTAGCCACTTCTAACAGCCCTTCTCCATGCATCTCGAAGACGCCCACTTCGTGCGTTGCCCCAAAACGATTCTTCACGCCACGTAAAAGGCGGTAGCTGTGATAGCGTTCACCTTCGAGATATAATACGGCGTCGGCGATATGCTCCAGGGCTTTGGGGCCAGCAACGGTGCCTTCTTTGGTGACATGACCGATAATGAAAATGGGTGTATGGGTGCTTTTGGCGAGGTGCATCAGTTGCAGCGTGCATTCGCGCACCTGGCTAATGCTACCAGGGGCGGCTGTCAGGTGACTTGACAGGACGGTTTGAATAGAGTCTACGACCACCAGCGCGGGTTTCACGCGGCTGATAGCCTCAGCTATGACATCAAGCTCGATGGAGGCCAGGAGATAGAGCCGCTCGCCAGTGATGTCGAGGCGTTCTGCACGCATCTTCACCTGCTCAATTGATTCTTCGCCGGAGACATAGAGAACAGGACCTACGTTCATCGCGATGTCACCCGAGACTTGCAGGAGCAACGTGGATTTACCGATGCCAGGCTCTCCGCCGATGAGCGTGAGGGAGCCTGCGACCAGGCCACCACCGAGGACACGGTCCATTTCTGGATAGCCTACCGAGATGCGTTGTTGTACAAGTGGTTTGATAGCTGGAAGGACGAGAGGAATCTGGGTGCCCTGTGCTATGGAAGAAGTACCCAACAATGTTTGCCGGCGTTGTTGCGCTGGACCTTGAGGTACATCGATGGTTTCTTCCATGGTGTTCCATGCGCCGCAGTCGGGACATTTGCCGACCCATTTGCTTTGTTCGCCGCCGCATTGCTGGCAGATATATTTTGTGCGTGTTTTCGCCATACATTCAGTGCTAGAACATGTGAGGGGAGACAATGCGAGATCTCGCATTGTCTCCCCTCACATGTTCTATCCTTTAACTAGATTTACAAAGTTTCGCTGCTTGCACCATTTTCACCACTACCAGCGGAGAGCGCTGCTTCGGGTGTAGCCGGCGGGGGCAACTGCTCAATACGGTTGCGTACACGTAGGAGCAGTTCATCATCAACAACGATGGCCTCTACCAGGTCTCCTGGGTGGAACTTGCCCTGTAACAGGCCTTCCGCCAGGGGATCTTCGACCATGCGCTGGATGGTGCGGCGCAATGGACGGGCGCCATACTGAGCGTCGAACCCTTTTTCAATCAAGAAGTCTTTGGAACTTTGAGGCACGATCAGTTCAACCTGCTGTTCGGTCAGTTGTGTACGGACGCGATTGAGCAGTAGGTCGACGATGGAATACATTTCTTCAATACGCAATGAATGGAAGACGATGACCTCATCGATACGATTCAGGAACTCAGGCTTGAAGGTATTCTTCAGTTCGCCCAGCACCTTACCTTTCATGCTCTCATACTCAGACTGGTTGACTTTGTCCTTATCTTTGGATTGTTTGAAACCGATGGAGGCCTCTTTATTCAGCAAGGCAGCACCAACATTCGATGTCATAATGACGATAGTGTTGCGGAAGTCTACCGTGCGGCCCTTGGCGTCTGTCAATTTGCCATCTTCCAGGATTTGCAGCAGCATGTTGAAGACATCAGGGTGAGCCTTTTCGATTTCGTCGAGCAGAATGACGCTGTAGGATTTGCGACGTACTGCCTCAGTGAGCTGGCCGCCCTCTTCATAGCCGACATATCCTGGAGGGGCGCCAACCAGGCGAGCTGCCGCATGGCGTTCCATAAATTCCGACATGTCGATTTTGATCAGGGCATCTTCGCTCCCAAACATGAATTCGGCAAGCGCTTTAGCAAGCTCGGTCTTACCGACACCTGTTGGCCCCATAAAGATGAACGAACCGATGGGGCGTTTAGGGTCCTTCAGACCTGCACGAGCGCGGCGGACTGCGCGAGCAATCTTCTCAATCGCTTCGTTCTGGGCGATAATGCGAGTATGTAATGCATCTTCCATCTGGAGTAAGCGCTGTGACTCCTCCTGGGCGATACGCATTACAGGAATGCCCGTCCACATCGAGACGATCTGGGCGATCTCCTCTTCGCCGACGCTTGGTTTATCGGTGCCACGCTCACGATGCCAGCCGGATTCCAGCTTGGCGATGCGGTCGCGTAGTTTGACTTCACGGTCGCGTAGTTCTGCTGCTAACTCATACTCTTGTTGCTGAATCGCAGCTTCTTTTTCACGAAGTACTGATTCGAGCCCCTTCATAGCCTCTTTGAGGTTCAGTGGGGCAAGGGAGTTCTGCATGCGAACGCGGCTTGCGGCTTCGTCGATCAGGTCAATCGCTTTGTCAGGCATGAAGCGGTCGGTAATATAGCGGCTGGCCATATCGGTAGCGGCCTTAAGAGCCTCGTCTGTGATGGTCAGGCGGTGGTGCGCCTCGTAGCGTTCACGGATACCTTTGAGGATTTCAATGGTTTCCTCGACGGTTGGTTCGCGAACGATGACTTCCTGGAAGCGGCGTTGGAGGGCCGCGTCGCGCTCGATATACTTGCGATATTCATCTAGTGTGGTTGCACCAATACATTGCAATTCACCGCGAGAGAGGGCTGGCTTGAGAATATTGGCAGCGTCAACTGCACCCTCTGCCGCACCAGCGCCGACAAGCGTATGTACCTCGTCAATAAAGATGATACAGTCGCGGCTACTGCGGATCTCTTCGATGATTTTTTTCAGGCGCTCTTCAAACTCACCGCGATACTTGGTGCCAGCTACCAATGAACCGACATCGAGGGTGAGCAAGCGTTTGCCCGCCAGTGTCTCAGGAACTTCACCCGCGATAAGGCGTTGTGCCAATCCTTCGACGATGGCAGTTTTACCAACGCCGGGTTCACCGATAAGGGCGGGATTGTTTTTATTGCGTCGAGAAAGAATCTGGATGACACGCTCAATCTCTTGATGGCGGCCAATGACCGGGTCTAGTGTGCCGGCGCGAGCGGCGGCAGTCAGATCAATGCCCATCTGATCGATGGTAGGAGTTTTCGAATGCTTGGCGTCGCGCTCATGTGGAGCGCCAGATTGACTGAGTACCTGAATGGTTTGTGTGCGGACCTTCTCCAGGTTGACACCCAGGCTTTCGAGCACGCCAGCCGCGATTCCTTCGCCCTCGCGTACTAATCCCAACAAGAGATGTTCTGTACCGATATAATGATGATTCAAGCGACGGGCTTCATCGACAGCAAGCTCGATCACTTTTTTAGCGCGCGGAGTCAGACCAATCTCGCCGAGAACGATGCGATCTCCGCGGCCAATTATAAATTCTACGGCGCTGCGAACCTTGTTCAGTTCGACGCCAAGATTACTTAATACTTTAGCGGCCACGCCTTCGCCTTCACGTACAAGGCCGAGAAGGAGATGTTCTGTGCCGATATAGTTATGTTGGAAGCGCTGGGCTTCCTCCTGGGCGAGACTCAAAACCTTGCGTGCTCGCTCTGTAAACTTATCAAACCTATCTCTATCATTCACCTGTTTGTCACCCCCCTTTCAGTGGCAGAGGGTGGAACCGGGCCCTCTGTGTCGCTCAGGTAAACCGCGTAATTTATCATACAACACACAAATTTTAGCGTCAAGGAATACAACCGTAGCCTCCCGTCCGTCGAAATGCGCTCAAGTACAACTTCTTACCGAGAAACAATCGACCCCCAAACTACTCTGCACAAGTGCATACGCAGCAAGGAGGTCAGGCGATCATTTTTTCAAGTGCAATATATCTGGTAAGCTAATCTATGAACGTTTCTTCTTCAGATTCCTCCGTATATGCTGTTCGCTGCTTCAAACTTCGTAACAGCGAAGCGTAAAAGTTTCTGTTTCGAGCCGATTATTTTTTGCTTATAAACATCATACATTACACGTTAGGATACGTCAAGGAAAAAAACCGCTTTATCTCAAGAGAGGAAGATGTGAGAGGAGCCGCAGAATGTTCTGCAACTCCTCTCACATCTTGCTCTTGAGATGGCAATTGAACGCTACTGTTCTTCAGTCGTTGCCTCTGTTTCCTCTTTCGTACGTTGACGGGCGGCAGCGCGGAAGGCTTCAGCCATGGCGGTTGTTTCGCCAGCGGGCAGACCGCTGAGGAGCGGATTGTCATTCGCTTTTTCACGTCGCTCGCCTTTGCCTTCGATACGTTTTGCAGTAGCCGTACCTGTCGCCTCCAAAGATGGGGAGGCAGATTCGGGGTGCGCGGCAAGTTCGTCCAGTGAGGGTGCTGGTGGCGCGGAGGCTGAAGCACCCTGGGTCTCTGAAGCAGGTCCTACTGGTGTTAATTCAGCGGGAACCTCGGTATCTGGTGCATCCGCCTGACGGAGGCTGAGGCCGAGACGGCGCCGTTCTGCATCGATGCGCAGAATACGCAATTGGAGAGGAACCCCTTCGTGTAGCACTTGTTTCGGGTCCATGCCGGGTGTCAGTTCAGAGAGATGGATCAGCCCTTCAATGCCATCCTCGATGCGTGCGAAGGCGCCAAAGGGGGCAATCTTGGTGATGACACCGGTGACGACCTGACCGGGTGTGTAGCGCTGCTCGACCGTCGTCCAGGGATCAACCTCTGCACGTTTGATCGAGAGAGCGATTTTCTTTTTCTCTTTGTCAACGCTGAGAACCTGTACTTCGACCTCCTGGCCGACGTGCAGGACTTCACTGGGATGATTGACGCGACTCCAGGCGAGCTGGCTGATATGGACCAGGCCGTCTGCCCCTCCCAGGTCAACGAAGGCGCCGAAATTCGCCAGGTTACTGACGACGCCTTTGCGCACCTCGCCGGGTTTGAGTTCATCGAGCAGTTCTTCGCGGCGACGCTGGCGCCATTCCTGGACAGCGAGTCGCTCGGAGAGGATCAGGCGATTGCGCGCCCGGTTGATCTCGATAATTTTGAGCTGAAGTTCTTTGTCTTTCATGCTCTGGAGTTTGGCTGCAGTTTCCTGGTTTTCTCCCCCTGAAGCGACTTCTTCGCGTTTGAGGTTGAGAATCTGGGAGATGGGCACAAAGCCACGAATGCCGGCAACGTCGACGATCAGGCCGCCTTTGTTAAAGTCGATCACTTTGGCTTTAAGGAGTTCGCCATTCTTATACTGTTCTTCCGCAATGCGCCACTGGCGTTCGGCATTGGCGCGTTTGAGTGAGAGAAGGGCATGTCCATCCTGAGTTTCTGGTTGAATGACGTAGACCAGAACTTTGTCATCCTTGTGCAGCTCGCTAAAAGAACCATAGCCAGTGGCTGGGAGTTCTTTTGTTGAGAGTACGCCTTCAGATTTGAGGCCAATATCAACCAGAATTTCGTCCTGGTCAATGCGCACGATCACGCCCTCGACCACATCGCCGCGTTTGATATTGATGGGACTGGCTGATTTTTCGAGTAATGCAGCCATTTCATTGTAATCGTCCATCTCTTCAGGGTTGTTGTTGTTTTGACCTTCTTGGTCGTTTTCATCGAACATCATCTGTACCCGCCCGCTTTTGTGATTTGTCGCTGGCATAGTCGAAAGGTCGCCGTGCTGTTGTGCTTGCATGGGTAAAATACCCCCTTCGATCCACGGTTATTGCCTGTCCTGGTCTGCTCCCCCTGGTCATTGTGGGCGTGTGCCTAAATTATGCTTTGTTTCAGACCGAAATCTTGCTTGTAGGAAGATTACGACGAAAGGGCTTCACGACGCGACCCTGGGGAGTATAACAATGGACATTGGCTTATCGGGAGAGGATGCTCGGGTCAGGCGGTGATCGTTTTGGTTTACTTGTGTCTCAGATAAGAATGGTATTTCTGAGTAACTTTTTTGCTCTACGGAACGATCATACGAAACGATGCTCGCAGACAGTGTTACCTAGATACGAACACAATGAGAGCCTGAAAATTAGCATACCCCTACTCGATAGTCTAATTATACCAAAAGGTGGTCTCGATTGCAAGACATAACAAGCACTTTGTAAAATTCTCCGCAGGTTTTGTGTGTCACACTGTACCGTAACAATGCAAGCTTCTCCTTGTGCTACAATAGTAGTATGTATATACAGGATATTATGGATGCTATTTCCGTGTTACGGAAGCGCTTAGAGCCAGTCGAGCGTGCCGATCTATTATCAGATACCCTTGAGGGGCAGCGCCCTCATGCTCGTAAAGCGGCGGTATTGATAGGGCTTTTTGACCAGCAGGGCGAAACATGCGTTGTTTTTATTCGTCGATCCTCCAGGTTACGTTCGCACGGTGGGGAAATCGCTTTTCCTGGAGGAGGTGTTGAGCGGACTGATAGTTCCTTGATCATGGCGGCATTGCGTGAAGCGCGGGAAGAAATAGGGCTGGACCCGTCGAGAGTGGAGGTATTGGGGGTACTTGAACCGGTTTATACGGTGGTGAGCAATTACCTGGCGCTTCCAGTGGTTGCATTTTTGCCTGATGGTTTAGGACGGGTAGAATTGCAATCGAGCGAGGTAACTGAGGTTATCGTTGTGCCGCTGCGGGTTCTTGCGGACCCGTCTATCTATCATAGCGAGGAATGGACTCGTGGTGGGCTGACGCGAACAATACATTTTTATGATTATGGGCCGTATCGTATCTGGGGGGCGACTGCGCGGATGCTGAGGACGTTTTTGGAGTTGTTAGAACAGGGTTCGTAAGTCCTCGTTACCGTGATTCATTCTGTTCGTTGACTACAATAGAGAGTAGTAACGTTGATAGTCTGTAGCGCGTGCATTGTATACTGTTTTTTTGAGACGCGGTTGGTCCATGAGATCCCCTAGCGGAGAAAAGCTGTGACGCTGCCAACATCTGATGCCCAGTCTTCGAGGTTCCCATTAAACCATCAACCAGAGCCAGTCCCTACCCACTCGATGACTCCTGCTCTCCCTCTTTCTACGCCTCAAACGCCGCCCCCATTTACGTCTAATGCAAGACTCTCGAACGATATGGATTATGATCGAACTATTGATTTTGCAACGCACTCCTGGGATCTGGCAACGGGGGGACTAAAGACCTTAACTGCAAAACGCGAACTTCCTTCCTTACTTGAGCGGCGACCGACTGAGAAGCTGTTCGCCGACCCAACGGGTGTTCCTCGCAGCTACGCTTTTTTGCTGATCATTATGGTATGTCTTGTCCTCATGCTCATTAGTGGAGGCGTCGTATTGTTTGTAATGTTGCAGCCCTAATTTGATGATGGAGTTCACCCGCTCTCCCGAAAAGCAGTTCTAAAAATGTGCTGCTGGCACGCCGTGTAATTCAGTGGCATTGCGCACAGCTTTGATGATAGCCCTGGCTAACGTGGTAGCTGCCGCCGCACCAATTATACTCACCTGCAGTGCTGCGGTTGCTTGAGTGGTACCTACCTGTGATGCTGTACCCAATGCAAGTGCGAAAACGGTATCGCCATCAAACATGGTATGTGCAGGACGAATGGCCTGCGCCAGGCCATTATGTGCCATTTGAGCGACCTTATTAGCAGAATCTTTGGAAAGCGAAGCCGAAGTTGCGACGACTGCAATGGTTGTATTGCCAAAGGGGTTGGAGGCGATGAAGCCGCCCAAGGGGTTGCGTGTGCCTGCAATTACTTGTTGAGTTTGTGGGTCAATGACATCGCCGAGAGCGTTCACTACGACTATCGCTCCGACCAGAGTGCCGTCGTCCATGCGCATACTGGCAGAGCCCAGGCCGCCTTTCATCATAAAACCGGGACCCAGGAGCTTGCCGACTGTTGCCCCGGTGCCGGCTCCTATATTGCCCTGTGCGACGGGATCAGACGTGGCCTGTTCACAAGCGCGGTAGCCAGCGTCTGCATCGGGTCGAACGCTTGCTGAACCGAAGCCGAGATCGAAAATGGCTGCTGCCGGAACGATAGGTACTTTTGCAACGCCGACATCAAAGCCGATATTGCGTTCTGCAAGATAGCGCATCACGCCGCTGGCGGCGTCGAGTCCGAAGGCGCTGCCGCCGGTGAGTAAGATGGCGTGAACCCCTTCTACCATGTTTAGTGGGCGTAGCAAGTCTGTTTCACGGGTGGCGGGCGCGCCGCCACGGACATCGATGCCGCCGACCGCAGGTGTGTCGCAGATGATGACAGTGCAGCCAGTGCCGGCTTCGAGATTGGTGTCGTGGCCAACGCGGATGTTGGGAATGTCAGTGATGTCGTCATGCATATACTATGTCCTCAGAAGTACTATAGGTGAGGAGTTTATCGACAGGCGGTGGATAGCTGATTGTGTTCATGTGTATGCTCTTTCTACATTACAAATGGCTCGTCAAATGGCTCGACGTAGTCTCTCCATTGCCTGGGCTACGCTTTCGTGCTGGTTAAAGACGGCGGAGCCAGCGACGAGCAGGTTGGCGCCGGCCTGAACTACTTGTGGGGCTGTGGTCTCGTGAATGCCACCATCGACTTCGACATCGCATTGCAAGTTCCGGTGGGTGATCATCTGGCGAATGCGGGCGATTTTAGGAAGGGTCTCGGGAATGAATTCCTGGCCCCCAAAGCCTGGATTGACGGTCATGATGAGGACCAGGTCGAGAAGGGAGAGGACGTCTTCGAGCATGAAGACGGGTGTTGATGGGTTGAGCGCCACGGCGGCCTGTTTGCCCGCGGATTTGATTTGCTGGATGACGCGATGGAGGTGAGGGCAGACCTCCTGGTGTACGATGATGACGTCTGCGCCTGCTTTAGCGAAGTCCTCGATATATTGTTCCGGGTTGGTAATCATCAGATGTGTTTCGAGGGTGAGCGCAGTGCTGCGGCGTACGGCTTCGACGACGATGGGCCCCATGGTTATGTTGGGGACGAAGTGGCCGTCCATCACATCGATTTGAATGCGTTGTGCGCCTGCGGCATCGGCTTCGCGTACCTGTTCGCCCAGACGGGTGAAGTCGGCGGATAATATTGAAGGGACGAGCCCGATCATGATGCGATACCTTCCTTCATGTTTAGAGAGTTGTTGGACCAACCGGCAGGGTTGGTGGCGATATATTGGCGAATATGCTCAAGGATGTTTATGTTGTTTTTATTGGTAAGTTAGCTTTCCTGCTGCATAGGTGTCTAGCATCCACGTGGTCTCTCCATTGGTGGGGCGGACGAACTGGGCTGGGTATTCGTCTGGTTGGTAGTCGCCTTCAAGGACGGCGTGGACGGCGTCGGCTTTTTCTGAGCCGGTGACGAGGAAGAGGATGTGCCTGGCTGCGTTCAGGATGGGTGGGGTGAAGGTGAGGCGTGGAGGTGGTGGTTTGGGGACGGTGACGGGTATGACAAGGCGCTGCTGTTCGTGCAGTGATGACTGGTGCGGGAAGAGCGAGGCAGTATGTCCTTCTGGTCCCATGCCGAGCTGGATCAGATCAAAGCTGGGGATGCCGTTGGTACCGAAGACACGTTGCATCTCGAGGGCATATTCCTGAGAGGCTGCATCGCGATCCGCTTTGTCGGCGGGCATGCGGTGGATATGATTTGCCGGGATGGGTATTTTGCTGAGGAGCACTTCTTGAGCTGTGGCGTAGTTGCTGTCAGCGCTTTCGGGAGGGACGCAGCGCTCGTCTGACCAGAATATCTCTATGGATGGCCAATCGAGCTGGCTACGGTATGGTTCGGTCGCGAGGAGGCCGTAGAGTACTTTCGGGGTTGAGCCGCCGGATAGGGCGATGCTGAAGCGACCGCGAGTGACGATAGATCCATTGGCGATGCGTATGATATGTTGTGCTGCCTGGTGGCTGAGCGTATTTGTATCAGGATATACTGCGATCTGCATGCGTTTCTCCTATTTGAAATATGGTCATTACCTCGATGTGTCTGTTTTTTCTGGGGCCTCATCGCTGCGCTCTTCGCAAGGATTTTTTCTTGTGAGGTTGTGGGTTTGACAGACGCAGTCTGTCAAACCCACAACCTCACAAGAAAAAGAAGCTGTTGCTAGCCTAGTAATTCGGCTATCTCTTCGAGCGTTTGCTCGAAGGGGTAGTCGTGGCCCAATATTTCCAGTTCATCGTGTAATAGCTCGCTTTCCTTGTGCTCGGCTGCCAGGCTCACGGTGCGTTGTGGGCGTGTCTCCTGCGAGAGTTCGACGGATGTGAGAACAAGGTCCGGGTCGCCTTCACGGTTGATGGTAAATGTTGCTTGCTTTCCCTCTACACTACTGGTCAAGCGAACGAGGCAGATAGAGCCTGGACGCATATTGGATTGCACTTGCGGGCGAATATCTATGCTTGCTCTCTGAACCGTATCCAGTTTGGCTGTTTTAGCACGTGGGGAACCGAGTGTACGGGTGGCACTCGGGATGGAGGAGCGTTCCATTTGCCAACGATAGGTGCCACTGGCGGTGTCGCGGATGTTGTGTATGGGATCGTGCGTGAGAGACCAGCCCAGGCGGGCCTTGAGCCAGCCAGCGAGCAGAAGGGCACAGGCCGGGTTGGGAGAAACATCTCCTAACTCGGTGCGTGTCGGGGTGGCAAGAGGGGCGGCGGCATGTTCGATCTCAATGGAGGTAATACCCGACAGGTAAGGCCTGTATTCCATTACATCAAAGAACTGTACGACTAATTCTCGCCAGGGTGTGAGCCGGCCCCAATTCAGATCGCTCAAAGCAGAGTCGGGCGCGGCTTGACGAAGTAAAGAGAGCGTTTGGATATCTTGCTCTGGATTGAAGAAGCTGGTTGAATCAACAATGACCCTGTTGCTCAGTTCCACAAGTTTGTGGAAAGCAGGATCGTCGTCCGGCGGGTCACCAATCCACCACAAGTAGACCGGCAGATCAGGCTTGAGTAGAGGTTGTAGGATGTTGGCTATAGACCTCTTGGTGCTGCCTGTTGACAGGATGGTGGTTTGTTCAAAGCAATGGCGCATGATGTCTGAAATTGCAGAAAAGCAGCGCAAAGTAACCCAGGTGGAGATAGCCGTGGAGGTAGAGTTACTGCGATCAAGAATGACAATGGTGACGCGGGCAAGATGCGTACTGGCCAGGTCGCGGAGCAACCTGCTGGCACTTTGCGCTGACTCGAGATCAGGCGCGCAGATGACGAGGTTGAGCACGCTGGTACGTACGTTAGTATTTTGACCGGTGCGCAAATTGTCGGCAGAAATTTTCCACAGAAGGGAAAGTTCTTCCTCGACGTGCTCGAGGTGTACCAATTTGCCCGCCCATGGTAAGCGTGGTCCTAGACTGTTGGTGGCCTCCTGAGTCATACGTATCCCCTCATCGACGAGAACGGCTATGTTCTACGGAATAAACTCAATTACTAGATTGACAAAGATGAAAAAAAGTGGTAGGAGTTAGGGACGTCGCCAGCGACGACCGTCTTTCCAGATGTACTCATCCGCGGCTTGTGGACCCCAGGTGCCAGCTTCATAGGTCTGGATGGTCTCACGTGGTTCGTCTTTCCATTCGTCAAGGATGCCCTGTATAAAGATCCATGCTGCCTCCACTTCATCGCGGCGTGTAAACAGGGTGGAGTCTCCCACCATACAGTCAAGGATTAAGCGCTCATATGCTTCGGGTTGCTCACGCACAAATGAGGAGCCATAGAAGAAATCCATGTTGACTGCGCGAATTTGCATTTCAGTACCTGGGACTTTGGCTCCAAACTTGAGCGAAATGCCCTCATCAGGTTGAATGCGCAGGATGAGGACGTTTGGCTCTATTTGGCCGTGCGCCTCGCTGCGTTTGAAGAGTATAAGGGGTGCCTGTTTGAACTGAATAGCGATTTCAGTGACACGCTTGGGCAAGTATTTGCCCGTGCGCAGGTAGAAAGGAATGCCTGCCCAGCGCCAATTGTCGATATAGATCTTCATGGAGACATAGGTCTCTGTGGTCGAGGTTGGTGAGACCCCATTCTCTTCCAGGTAGCCAGGCACCGGTTTGCCGCCAACCCAGCCGGGGCCATATTGCGCGCGGATGGAGTTGATGCTCACGTCTCGACCAACAAATGGCTGCAGCGCGTGCAAGACCTTGACCTTTTCGTCGCGAACAGCGTCGGCGTCAAAGGCGATGGGAGGTTCCATCGCGACAAGCGTCAGTAGTTGCAACACGTGGTTCTGGACTATATCGCGGATGGCACCGGACTCTTCATAGTAGGAGCTGCGGCCCTCGAGTCCCAGGTTTTCCGCTACGGTAATCTGTACATGGTCAATGTAGCGACGGTTCCAGACGGGTTCAAAAATGCCATTTGCCAGGCGAAAAACAAGGATGTTCTGGACGGTTTCTTTGCCGAGATAGTGGTCGATGCGGTAGACCTGTTCCTCGCGAAAGACCTTGGAGACCTGGCGGTTCAGCTCGTGCGCCGATGCGAGGTCGTGCCCAAAGGGTTTTTCGATGATGATACGTGTCCAGCCCTTGCGGTTTTTATTCAGGCCCGCGGCTCCAATCCGTTGGATGATTTCGGGGTACTGGCTGGGTGGTGTTGAAAGGTAAAAAATGCGGTTACCGGAGGTTCCGCGCTCCTGGTCCAGGGTATTGAGCAGGGTGTTTAGCTTCTCGTAGCCTTTGGGGTCGTGAAAAGCCGATTGTAAATAGCGGATACCAGAGGCGAAGCTGTCCCAAACCTGAAGATTGACAGGCTTCTGGCGGGAATGCGCATTGATTGATTCGAGGGCCTGCTGGCGAAAATCGTCATCGCTATAGGGGCGACGGGCGAAACCTACGACAGAGAAGCCCGCGGGTAGCGGATGTTCCAGTGCTAAATCATAGAGCGCTGGAAGCAATTTTCTATGCGTTAAGTCGCCTGTTGCGCCAAAGATGACCATGACGCATGGTTCGGTACTTTGTTTAATGCGCAGCCCCTCGCGAAGGGGATTTGGAGCCTCGACTACGCTTCTGTGAGGCATTGGTAAACTCCTAGTTTTTTTGGGCGACCCAAGGGTCGCCCCTACTATACCACGGGTGAGGTCGCTTGTACATATAGATTAGCTTTTGATTTGTTGGGTTTCGATGGTTTTTTGTTTGCTGGCGATTCCTGCAAAGAGTTGGTGGAAGGAATCGGCGAATTTCTGCACACCTTCGTCCTGGAGTTGCTGTGTTACCTGGTCGTAATGAATGTCGATTTCCTCAAGGGCAGCGAGAAGGGCGTGGGCTTCTGGGATGTTGTCCTCGATGCTGTAGCGCACCTGGCCGTGATCGCGGAAGTTTTGGATGGTTTCGAGCGGCATGGTATCTACGGTATGAGGGCCGATGAGTTCTTCCGCGTAGAGGACGTCGCGGTAGGCGGGATTCTTAGTGCTGGTGCTGGCCCAGAGTGGGCGCTGCACGTGTGCTCCAGCCTGTTGGAGCGCTGCAAAGCGAGGGGATTCGAAGATACGCTTGAACTCCTGGTACACGAGGCGCGCGTTGGCGATAGCGGCTTTGCCTTCAAGTGACTTGAAATGTTGTTGCTGTGCGGGATCGTTGGTAGCTTTGACTTTGTCCTCGAGCAGTTTGTCAACGAGGGTATCCACGCGGCTGACAAAGAAACTGGCAACTGAGGCGATGTGACTGATGTCTTTACCGGCGGCATGGCGAGCTTCCAGGGCGCTAATATAGGCTTCAGTAACTGCGCGGTAGTCATTTAACGAGAAGATGAGTGTAATGTTGATATTCAGTCCGTTGGTCAGAGACTGGAGAATGGCAGGAATGCCTGCCGGGGTCGCGGGTATTTTGATCATCAGGTTGGGGCGATCTACTATATGCCAGAAACGGCTGGCCTCTGAAATCGTGCCCTGGGTGTCGTGCGCCAGATCGGGCGAGACTTCGAGGCTGACGAAGCCATCCTGCCCATTCGTCTGGTCATAGATTGGACGCAGGAAGTCGGCGACGGTGCGAATATCATGAATGACCATGGCTTCGTAGATGTCGTTGGTGTTCTTGCCCTCTTTGATGAGCTGATTCATCTGCTCATCGTAGGCATGGCCCGCGCTAATCGATTTCTCGAATATGGTGGGGTTGGCGGTGACGCCGACGACGCCGTCTTCATCCAGAAGGCGTTTGAACTGGCCAGAGACGAGTTGTGAGCGGTCGATGTTATCGTACCAGACGCTCTGACCGTGTGATTTGAGTTGTAGCAATGGATTTGTCATAGTTGTTCTCCTTGTGGGAGCGCGATGCGCGGCGTTCCCTTTAAAGTATTGTCTCAATGCGGGTGTTATTTGTTACGTTCCGTTACTACTGGTTCTTCTAATTACTACGAATTGGTACGTGTTCCTGACGCAGTGCGTTCATATTCTGCTTTTATGATAACATCTTGTGGGAGAGAGTACAAATATGGGAGAAATAGTTTCCAGGTTGACCGCAAGGAAGGGTACAAACAAGTATGAAAGGGAGAACGAGATGATACAAACTGGACTACAAAACAAAGTCGTGCTGATTACAGGAGCTAATCACGGTATTGGAGCGGCAACGGCAAAGGCGTTTGCGGCAGAGGGGGCAGCGGTACTGATGAACTATCTACGGCTTACGCCAATGCGCAGGTATGAGCGGGATGAAGAGAAGCTGGATATCTATGATAGCATGAGGGCGAAGTCTGCCGATGAAGTCGTGCAGGCAATTCGTGATCCTGGGGGTAGGGCCGAGGCGGTAGAGGCTGATCTGTCAGACGTGGCGACGATTCCGATGTTGTTTGATCGCGCGGAAGCGCTCTTTGGAACTGTGGATATTCTGGTCAATAATGCAGATTACTGCGAGCAAGATACCTTTATTCCTACAGGCAGGCTTGGGCCGACGGATGTAGCACCGGATGGCTATCCTACGCTGAGTATTACGGCAGAGACGCATGATCGCCATTTTGCCGTGAACAGCCGGGCGGTGGCATTGATGATGGCGGAGTATGCGCGTAGGCGCATTGAGCAGGGCAAACATGGGGGGCGCATCATCAATATCAGCACGGATGGCGCTCCTGGTTTCGCGGGAGAGATATCATATGGGGCCAGCAAATACGCTGCGGAGTCCTATACGCGCGCGGCGGCGGTTGAATTGGGGAGATATGGTATTACGGCGAATATTGTATCGCCGGGACCGATACAGACGGGGTGGATACGGCCAGAGTTGAAGCAGCAAATCATTGTGGAGACGCCGCTGGGGCGGGTGGGGCAGCCAGAGGATGTGGCTGATGTGATTGTATTTCTTGCTTCGGAACAGGGGCGCTGGGTTTCTGGGCAGATGATTTCTGCGAGTGGTGGGCGGAGGATGTTTTAGGGTAATGAGGAATGGACTTCTATAAGAATTTACCAGCGGCGTAGCGACAGAAGAAGTGCCCCTACACACAGTAGGAGGAGAACGGTAAACCACCAGGTATGTGACAAGAAGCCCATTCCAAGCGCTATAGTTAAAAGTAGTGTAAGGTAAATAGAGATGAGTAGGTCACGTTTCCTGGAACGAGGAGCAACAGGAAGAGGTTGTGGCGTATCTGCTGATGTTACACGAGGTATCAGTACCTGCTGCTCCGTGGTATAGGCATTCAACACCTGCCAAAATTCTTCGATCGACTCAAAACGATCGGCACTGCTAATGGACATAGCGCGCTGAAGAGCCTGATCCACTACTGGAGGAATTGTCGATTCGAGCAGATTTGCCGACTTGAGAGGATCGACTCCTTTGTCTTTTCTCCTTGTGGCTCGGGAGATAGCATCGACGGGAACAGTTCCGGTTAACAGCGTATAGAACGTCGCGCCCAGTCCGTAAATGTCTGTGCGAGAAGTAGCCCCTCTCCCATATTGTTCAGGTGCCGCATAACCAGGCTCGCGGTGGTTGATAGTGGTTGTTTCGTCTGCCACGTACTCCTTGGCGGAGCCAAAATCAACCAGCATAGCTTCCGCAGCTCCTATTGGTACGATAATATTGGCGGGTTTGATATCGCGATGTACAATCGGCGGGTCTTGATGATGCAGATAGATCAGCGCATCGACGATAGGAGCCATAAGAGTCAGCACCAGGGGCAACGAAAAACGCTGCTCTGGCTGCTCTTGCCGCAAGGTCTCCAGGTTCTTCCCCTCGACGTAATCCATGAGCATATACACCCGCTTGAGCTTGTTATGCTCGAAGACCCGGTAGACGCGGGGCAAGGCCCGGTGATTGAGCCGCTTGAGGATATCCCCTTCAAAGACGAAGCGTTCGCGGTCTCGCTTGTTCGGATCGATCACCTCTTTGAGAGCAAACAGGTTGTTCTTGATGCGCCGATCTCGAACCAGGTAGACGACCCCAATCCTACCCCTACCAAGGAGACCTTCTACCATATAGTGGTCTCCAGCGGGGCCTCGTATGGAAACTCCCTTTGGAAGCAATATCTGTTGTTGTTGCGTGTTGTACATCATACGGGTGATCAGTTCCAAGTTCATTATAGATAGTGCCCCATGCTTTGGTGCCCTTCTACCTGTTCACCAGGAGAGTTTAACATACCATCTTTTATAAATCTACCCGCCCGTCGAATGAACATTTGAAGGATGTGGTCCTTCGTCCACGCCTCAATTTGCTGGGCAGACTAGATCAACTTCTTAGCTTTCTCTACAACGTTTTCGACGGTGAAGCCGAATTGCTGGAAGAGGACCTTGCCGGGGGCGGAGGCTCCGAAGTGGTTGAGGGTGAAGGTGTCTCCGCTGGGGCCGGTATAGCGTTCCCAACCTATGGGTGAGGCGGCTTCGATAGCGAGTCGCGCTGTGATGGATTTTGGGAGGACCGATTCTTTGTATTCAAGACTTTGTTCTTCGAAGAGTTCCCAGCTGGGCATGCTGACGACGCGAACCTGTATGCCCTCGTCACGCAGTTTGGCGGCGGCATCGACGGCGAGTGAGAGTTCGGAGCCGGTGGCGATGAGGATGAGTTGGGGCGTGGTTTCGCTTTCGACGAGCACATAGGCACCCTTTGCCAGGTTGCTGGCGGAGGCAGCCGGCGTGGTACGTTCGAGGGTGGGCAGGTTCTGGCGGGTGAGCGCGAGGGCGACCGGTCCTTTATGAGTGATGGCCTGGCGCCAGGCTTCCGCGGTCTCGTTGGCATCGCCAGGGCGGATGACGGTCAGGCCGGGGATGGCGCGTAAGGCGACCAACTGCTCGATGGGTTGATGGGTTGGGCCGTCTTCGCCTAGCCCGATGCTATCATGAGTGTAGACGTAGATGGTTTTAATGCCCATGAGCGCGGCCAGGCGAATGGGTGGGCGCATGTAGTCCGAGAAGATGAGGAAGGTCGCGCCAAAGGGGATGATGCCGCCATGCAGGGACATGCCGTTGAGTATGCTCCCCATGCCGTGTTCGCGTATGCCGAAGTGCATATTGCGTCCATTGCTCAGGGGGCCAAGGTCGCCATCGCACTTCATAAGTGTGTTTGTTGAGGGGGCGAGGTCGGCTGAACCACCGACAAGGTTGGGCAGCTTAGGGGCGATGGCGTTGAGAACTCTGCTAGATGAGACGCGTGTGGCCATGGCTTCACCGGGCTGGAAGGTGGGAATGTCGCTGTCCCAGCCGTCGAGGAGCTGACCGCTGATCTCACGTTCCCACTGTGCGGCCAGTTCGGGGTAAGCAGCACGATAGGCGGCATAGGTTTCCTGCCACGCTTTTTCCTGATTCGTGAGGAGAACCTCGTCGGCTCCCAGGGGGCTGCCGTGCGCCTCGGCTGTATCGTGTTTATTGGGGCTGCCATAGGCGATGTGCGAACGCACGATGACGAGCGAGGGGCGTTCGGTCTCCGCCTGTGCTGCAAGGATGGCCTGTTCGAGGCTTGCGAGGTCGTTGATATCTTCGATATGCTGGACATGCCAGTGGTAGCCCTCGAAACGGCGCCCTACATCTTCGTTAAAAGCGAGATCGGTGCTTCCTTCGATAGTGATATGGTTGTTGTCGTAGAAGTAGATGAGTTTGCCTAATTTGAGGAAGCCTGCTATAGACGCGGCTTCGGAGGAGACGCCTTCCATGAGATCACCGTCACTGCAGATGACGTAGGTGTGGTGGTCGACGATGGTGTGACCAGGACGATTGTAGCGGTTGGCCAGGAAGCGTTCAGCGATGGCCATGCCGACAGCATTACCGAAGCCCTGTCCGAGAGGGCCGGTGGTTGTTTCGATGCCTGGCGTTTCGCCATGTTCGGGGTGTCCCGGGGTGAGGCTGCCCCATTGGCGGAAGTTTTTAAGTTGCTCCAGGGAGAGATCGTAGCCTGTGAGGTGCAGCATGCTGTACTGCAGCATGGAGGCATGGCCAGCGGAGAGGATGAAGCGGTCGCGGTTGATCCAGGATGGGTTGCGTGGGTTATAGCGCATGGTGCGGGTCCAGAGCAGGTAGGTGAGCGGGGCGAGAGCCATAGGGGTGCCGGGATGACCGGAGTTGGCTTTTTGCACGCCGTCCATTGCCAGGGTGCGTATGGTGTTGATGCAGAGTTGTTCGAGGGTGTTTTGTTGTATGGGTGATTTTTCCTGAGTTGTCATGTACCTCTTTTGGCCTTTCTTTGTAATTCATATAGCTTATTGATGGCCTCGATGGGTGATAACTCATCAATCGCAATTGATTTGAGCTCCTCAACGAGGGGATGCTGGTCGGAGGCGAGGAGGGTCATTTGCCAAGCGACGGGCATGGCCATGTCTTTCATAGCTTTGCGGCGTGCTTTGACGTCTCCTTTGCGCTCGAGTTCTTCAAGGATCTCTTCGGCGCGGTGTACGACTGGACGTGGGATACCGGCAAGCTGTGCGACATGCACGCCGTAGCTTCTATCGGCACCGCCAGGTACGATCTTGCGTAGGAAGACGATTTTTCCTCCCTCCTCAGTGACTGCTACATTCAAACATTGGATGCGTGGTAGCAATTGCGCTACTTCGACAAGCTCGTGATAATGGGTGGCGAAGAGCGTACGAGCGCCACACCGTTTATTATTGTGTAGGTATTCAACGACAGCGCGAGCGATAGCGAGGCCATCGTAGGTGCTGGTGCCGCGGCCAATCTCGTCAAGGATGACGAGGCTGCGCGGCGTAGCGTGGTGGAGGATGTTGGCCGTTTCGACCATCTCCACCATAAAGGTACTCTGGCCGGTTGCCAGGTCGTCCTGCGCGCCAATGCGTGTAAAGATGCGATCTACCATGCCAATGGTCGCGGTTTCCGCGGGAACATAACTACCAATCTGGGCCATGAGGGTGATCAGCGCAACCTGGCGCAGGTAGGTTGATTTACCCGCCATGTTGGGTCCCGTGATGATGCAGATTTGCGCAGCGGAACAGGAGAGGTTGGTATCGTTGGGAATAAAGGGTGTGTCAGCCTGTGCCTGCTCAACGACGGGATGGCGACCAGCAACGATGTGGATGGTGTCACTCTCGTTGAGTTGTGGGCGACAGTAGTTATGCTGGGCGGCAACCTGCGCAAGGCTGAGGTAGACATCTATTTCGGCAAGAGCATGGGCAGTATCGAGGATGTGTTCTGCTGCGTGAATGGCGATATCAGCGCGGAGCTGGGCGAATAGCTCGGTCTCGAGCTTGCCGATCCTCTCCTGAGCGTTGAGGATGAGGGTCTCGTATTCTTTCAGGTCGGGCGTGATATAGCGCTCGCAGTTAGTGAGAGTTTGTTTGCGGATATAATCAGCGGGAACGCGGCTGACGTTCGTGTTGGTGACCTCGATATAATAGCCTGGGCCTTTGTTGTAACCAACCTTGAGGTTAGTGATACCGGTGCGACGCCGTTCGCGTTGCTCAAGCTCGGCAAGCCACTTTTGTCCGTCCTTTGACGCGTGTTTGACCTGGTCGAGTTCGTCGCTGTAACCAGGGCGAATGACGCCACCTTCTGAGGCGCTGAGGGGCGGTTCATCGACAATGGCACTCTTGATGAGCGTGGTGATATCTTCGTTGTTGGAGAGCCTGCGCACGATATGCATGAATGACGGCATCTGTGTTGCCGCGTCGTCGGAAAGGGAGGTACGCACCTCGTCTGCCGCACGCAGGCCGGCAGCCAGCGCTACGAGGTCACGGGGAGAGGCGATGCGTTGGCGAACGCGATTGATGATGCGTTCGATATCGCCGGCCTTTTTCAGGGCTTCTACCAGGCGAGCTTGTAAGAGTGTGTCGCCGAGGAGCTCGCTGATGACCTGCTGGCGCTGCCGGAGGATAGTAATATCGAGGAGTGGCTGGCTGATCCAACGACGTATGAGGCGGCCTCCCATGGGAGTGCGCGTCTTATCCAGGACCCAGAGGAGCGAGCCTTTGATGGAACCACTGCGCCCAGTCTCAAAGAGTTCAAGGTTGCGGCGCGTATACATATCGAGTGTCATATAGCCATTGGTATAGTAGGTTTCCAGTGCGGTGAGGTGGCGCAAGATACCCTTTTGTGTCTCCTGCACGTAGGCGAGAACTGCGCCGGCGGCACGGATGGCGAGGGGGAGGTGGGAACAGCCAAAGCCTTCTAACGAGGAGACCTCAAAGTGAGTAAGCAAGCGGTGACGGGCATCATCCTCGCTGAAATAACGAGCATCGTAGGGAGTGACGTGTCCCGCGACACCAGTGAGCAATTTCGTTAAAGGAGCGATATCGTCATCGTCGTCGTCGTCGAGTTCAGGGACTTCAGCATTGGCAATGCCGTTGCTGCCGATTTTCGTGACCCGTTTTTCGCTCATTACCGCGGCCAGCCAGCGCCGCTTGCGACTGCCAAGGCGGCTATAATGCGCTTCGATAATCACCTCGGCAGGGCTGACGCGGGCCAACTCCTGTTGGAGGGACAGTTCAGGCTCGGGAGTAGAGAATTGTGTCACCGCGAATTCGCCAGTAGTAATATCGACGTAGGCGATGCCGACGGCGTCGCGACCTGTGACGACAGCGGCGAGGAAGTTGTTGCGTTTGGCGGCCAGCATAGCCGGATCGATGACGGTACCGGGGGTAACGATACGGATCACCTCGCGGTCAACCAGTCCCTTTGAGAGTGCCGGGTCGCTGGTTTGCTCGCAGACGGCAACGCGGTAGCCCTTACTGACCAGGCGCGCGATATAACCATCGGCGGCATGATGAGGAATGCCAGCCATTGGTGATTTTTCACCACGGCCAAAGTCGCGCCTGGTGAGAGCTATTTCGAGTTCGCGGGCGACTATTTCGGCGTCGTCATCGAACATCTCATAGAAGTCGCCCATGCGAAAGAAGAGGATAGCATCAGGATTTTGTTCTTTGATACGCAGGTATTGTGTGCGTACTGGGCTGTGAACAGGATGTTCTTGCTCATAGTCTTTGAATAACACGTTTCAAGCTCCACCAGTTCGTTGTTCAATAAGAGTGTTTCGTTCCCAGAAGACGCCTTGTGAGTAGCCTTGAATTGCGCTGTCTTTTGTTGCCAGGTCAAGTCTTTTTTCTGCCAGGCAACAGTACGTCTCATCGATTTCGACGCCGATGTAGGTGCGTGCCAATTTTTTTGCCACGACCGATGTGGTGCCTGAGCCGAGAAATGGATCAAAGACGAGTTGACCAGGAAGCGAACTGGCGAGGATAATTTTCGCCAGGAGTTTTTCAGGTTTTTGCGTCGGGTGGTCAGTGTTTTCGGGCATTGACCAGAATGGAACGGTCATGTCTGTCCAAATGTTCGATGGATAGGTAAAACGAAAATCCCCAGCTTCGCTTTCTTCCCAGTCCTTCGGATTGCCATTGGTATCTTTATAGGGGGCCAGGACCTTGCGTTTGAGTTTGACCGCATTGACATTAAATGTATAATTATCCGACATGGTACAGAACCAGATATCTTCTGAGCAGTTTTTCCAGTTGGTCATGGCGCCACGGCCTTTTTCGCGTTCCCAGGTGATGCGGTTGCGAACAATGAAGTACTGTTCCAGGGTGTAGTGGATCGCAGAGGAGGAACGCCAGTCACTACAGACATAGATAGAAGCAGTAGGTTTGAGAAGCCTGGTGAACTGAACGATGAATGAAGCGAACCAGGAAGCATAATCTTCTAAACCTCTTTTCCTAAAAACGGTACTATTGAATGATTTTGTGATATTGTAAGGTGGATCAATAAAGAGTAAATCAATACATTGGTCAGGTAGTAGCGGGATCGCGTGAAAAATATCCTGGTTGATAGTGGTATTGGCGATCGTTTCAATGGATACAGGCTTGTCCAGTCGTAGGAGGTGGGAAAGGTATAGGGATTTTTCTTGTGTGGAAAGGACGATTGAGCGGTTGCGATCTCCACGATTACCTTTTACCATTTCTATCACCCAGAACTCCATAACCAGGGTTGTACTATTGTTGTAGCTCATGGTATGACGGAGGGGGGATAATGTCAAGTTGATGCTCCAAATGCCTGAGTGTTGTGTTTTTTAGTAAGTGGGTTGAATATTCGGAGGAAGTTGCGATGCGGTACATAGCTATCATTGTATTTGTTCTGGTTACGGCGGGATTGGCTGTGCTGGCGTTTGAGAATTTTCTCAGTGATGTTTCGCTGACACTTATTTTCTGGAGTACGCCTCCTTTACCTTTGGGCTGGATTCTTTTTTTGTCGTTTTTGTTAGGTGCTGCGATGCTCTTTCTTGTTGCGGTTGCAGCGGCGATGGATGAAAGGTGTGAGTTGAAAAGGTTGCGCGGGAGGGTGAAGGAACTGGAGGGGAAGGTTGCGAATATTTCAGCTGTTCAGTCGTCTGCTGGTTCTCCGAATGTTTCTATGCCAGGGATGGGGATACCTGTTTCCAAACCTGATATTTCGGATATGACGACGCTGCATTAGTATTTATTTGTGTCCAATCTACGGGGGTAGTACATGATAAAAGAACAAAGTCAAAAAGCTGAAATAATGCAGCCGGGAACGGTCAAATTCTTGTCTCTTGGAGGAGTAGAAGATGTCACACGCAATATGTATTTATATGAGTTTAAAGACCAAATACTTATTGTCGATTGTGGCATAGGGTTCCCCGATGAAACCATGTTGGGAGTAGACTTACTCCTGCCTGATATAACCTATCTCCTTCATACCTGTATGCCGGAAGGCAAAGCCAAGAAGAAAATTGTCGGCATGCTGTTGACCCACGGACACGAAGATCATATCGGCGGCTTGCCGTTTATCTTACCGCAATTGCCGTCTTTTCCTATTTACGGATCACCGCTCACAGCCGCTCTTGCCA
>WNGM01000384.1_pt1 | contig 35654 bp, 35 predicted proteins | sample 5400571 | NCBI WGS metagenome assembly WNGM01 (sample SAMN13153378, study PRJNA577476) | soil metagenome | isolation source: 100 cm soil or saprolite under Garry oak tree replicate 2 | place: USA:California | collected 2016-06-15 | reverse complement strand
GGAGGAATTGGCGCAACAATGCGCAGATCCGAGGCGAGTTATGGCGCATGCTTCGGTACAAGTGTCGCCTTTGCGGTATCCGCCTGGAATGGCAGCAACCTCGCGACACATCGCATACCTGCCCTCGTTGTGGAAAGAAAGCCAACACCTATCGTTCGCCAGCGCATCTCTCCTCGGTCAACGATTGGGGTGCTTGGCTCGCTTGCTCCTCGTGCGGCTGGAACGGCTCCAGGGATTATGCCGCGTCACTCAACATTGGCCGTTTAGGGGCCACACTCATTCGCTTTGCTCAAACCACAGAACACCTATCTCATCCTCGCATCTCTGACCAAGCTGTGAAAGCCGTCTCGTATATCGGGGCGGTTGCGGTGCTACGGTTACCACCGCCGGTCTCACGGGACCGCCTGATTATGTCAGGAAGGATGTACTGTAATGGTTGGCGCGGATCGGTGAAGCTTCGCTCGTCTTATCCCACGGCAGTCATGCTGCGCTTGTGCGGATAACCGATGAGAGCTTCAGATACCGCCCAAAACAGTAGATTTTAGTAACGGTATTGTTACAATTATCAAAGGTGCTATAGGCAAGAGTAAATACACCTGGAGGATAACTTGCCTTTGGCGAGCAATGAAGAAACACTTCGATGTGCCTGATAGCTCTGGCTGCAGCCGAGATCTGAAAAATTCGGCTCTCCCTAAGCTCTGGGCGAGGTACACCGCCGAGAGGAACGGCGGTGGTACCTGGAGCGGTTCCTCAGGACGCTTTCTTCCTTGAATCGCGTACACTATACACGGTAAAATGGTAGCAGGTCCTACAGGGTAAATAGCTCGATAGCGCTACCTCCTTATAGTGCTTTCTCTATTGGAACAGGTGAGGATATATGTTCGGATTTCGCTTTTGGGGACTCTCGGCACTCTTTACACTCGGTGCAGCCCTACTCATTGGTATCCCGACTGTCATGATCCCCAATCACTTTTTCAGCCGCGTGACTCCCACGAGTCCGCAAGACTACGTAATTTGGGGCATCTCGATTGTACTGCTAGGTGTAACACTGTTTCTTCGTGTAGCGTTCTCCGGTATGGCTGCCCGGTGAATTTCAATGCTAACGCACGCTTGCCATAAGTAAAATGGTGGCAGCCTTGTTATAGCAGCTTCCTGGCCGAGGGTACGATATGTTGTTGGTACACCGCGCTATATGCGCCTGTATATCCCTTTTCCTCTTGCTGTTGACTGCCTGTGCTCAGTCGCCTCCTTCAACTACGGCCGGGCCCACGAAGACGGTAGTTTCTCCTACGTCCATTCCTTCGCCCACAGCTACACCTACGACGGCCACGGTTGTGCCTACGGCTCCTAAGCCTACCCCAACGAGCACCGCCCCGGCCCACTACACGGCCCATGTGGTGCTGAAAGGGGTTGGGCGCCCCGATGACCTGGCTTTCGATCAGCAGGGACGCTTGTTGTTCAGTGATGAGAACAATGGAACCATTAGTAGGGTGAATGCAGATGGCTCTGTCACCCTCCTTTTGATTGACCACGCCGGACCAGAGGGTCTTGTCGTCCTGCCAGAAGGAACGATCATTTTTGCCGAGCAAGAGACCAACCGTATCGTCTCACTTGCGCCGGGAGCCAGTGCGCCAACCCTCCTTCGCGTGTTACCTGGAACCCCGAGCAACGCAACCTGCAAGCATGGTGTGGATGGTATTGCCCTTGATCCTACCACCAACACGCTGATCATACCAGATAGCCCTATAGGGAATGTCTATCGTATGAGCCTGGATGGTAAAACACTAACCTTGCTGGCTTCTGGTATCGTCCGGCCCGTTGGCGCAGGGGTCGATGACCAGGGGAATGTCTACATTGCAGACGAGTGCGGCAATGCGCTCTGGCGCCTCACAACCACGGGGAAGACGACGCGCATAAGCGGCTTTGGGATGCCGGATGATGTGGTTCCCGATGGGTATGGCAATGTGCTGGTGATTGACCTCCAGCCTTCTATTCACGCGCTGATTCGTTTGAACCTGGCAACGGGCAAGCGAGAGACACTGGCCAGCCAAGGGTTCATCGAACCGCAAGGGCTTGTTGTTGACGCGCAGGGGAATAGCTACGTGGCGGACGATTACGCGAACATCATTGTGAAGTACACACCTGCATAAATTGCATCAGTACCTCATCTTCTTACGCATATTTGTGGAGTCAGATCTCACACGTGTCCTGCTAGCCGACGAGCTACATAAGCTCCTACCACTGAGTACTGCACTCAGTGCATAAAAATACCGTGAGTGGAATGTGATATGATAGACTGTCCTTGTGAGGACAATGTGACTTGAGTGAGCAATAGTACCTCTAGAAAGTTTTTAAATATTCCTTTTTCGGCGGGTACCCACCTGCCGGCTAGATACGAAAGAGAGGATGCAGCTATGATGTGGGGATATGATCCCGGTTGGGGTGGCTGGCTCATGATGTCATTTGGCATGGTGCTCTGGATTGCGTTGCTAGTGGTACTGGTGTGGGCGCTGATCCGCTGGGTCAATAACAAAACGACTCCTGTGCCGCCACGTGATACCACTGTTCCGCCCTCTGGTCCCTCAGCGATTGAGCTACTGCGCCAGCGCTATGCGCGAGGTGAGATCGACACGACCACCTTTGAGCAGATGCGCGAACGCCTGGAGTATTCAGGTGTGCCTGGCTCTCAGCAGAGCGAAGGGGATCAACCGATCACGCGTGGTCGCTAGAGCCACAGGGGATACAGCCTGCCATCTCGGAGCGACTCCTGGGAGGCAGGTTTGTTTGCGTACTGGAGGATCGAGAGAAGTAGGTAGTATACTAGGCAGAAACTTCGAAATGGGAGGAAGTACAGATGAAATATCGATATGTTTTTGGCTTGTTCGCCGTTCTGACTCTACTTATGCTAGTGCTGGCTGCTTGTGGAGGTAGTACAGCGCCTTCAGGAGCTTCAAGGTCTCAGGAGGTGCAAGTTATGCTCTCTGAGTATAGTATCCAATCTTCTCAGACCACCTTTTCTCCAGGAACATCCTACCATTTCGTCGTCGCGAACAACGGGAAGATTCCACATGAATTTATGATCATGCCAATGGGAATGGATATGCACGGTATGTCGATGGATGACATGCACAAGATCGCACTGCACATGATCGACAATGTGGCGCCTGGAGCAACGAAGACCTTTGATTATACATTTGCTTCGTCCATGATGGGGCAAAACTTTGAGTTTGCTTGCCATCTGCCTGGACATTATGAAGCAGGAATGAAGCTTCCCATGATGGTCAACCGGTAACAGGCAGGTAGAGCGGAGGAGGTTGTGCTTGTTGACAGACAATGCCTTCGTAAGCACATCCTCCTTGTACTCATCGCCAGAACTATTTCAAGCGCTCAACGCATCGATAACACGCAGCAGGCGTTCTTTGAGGAGTCTATGGCGCAGATCAAACAGGAAGTCGAGCAGCGATGAGGTCTCTATGAAGAAGCCCTGACGCTGTTGCTGAGTATTCCCGGCATTCAAGAGGTGGCTGCTGCTGCAATCATCTCGGAAATTGGTGTAGAGATGGACCGCTTTCCCTCGGCCAAACATCTGGCTTCATGGGCAGGGATGTGTCCGGGCAATAAGCAAAGTGACGGCAAGCGATTAAGCGGAGCGATGACCGTGGGAAACACTTCCCTGCGAACGATGCTTGGGGAGGTAGCCTGGATCATCTCGCGCATGAAAGATAATTATCTCTCCGCGCAGTATCACCGCGTTGCACGCAGACGAGGCAAGCAGAAGGCGATTGTCGCGGTCTCCCATAGCATCCTGGTTATTATCTATCACATGCTGCGTGATAAGAAGCCGTACTCTGACTTGGGAGCTGATTACTTTGATAAGCTAGATACTGCTCGGATCGAGCGTCACCATGTTCGCCGCTTGGAACAACTGGGCTACACTGTGACGCTTACTCCTAAGTACCGCGCCACAGAAATAAGGGATGAAATGGTAGGGGGAAGAGAAGAGGGGGAGTAGCACTTTGCTTGGCCGGGCTGCTCGCGTCGACTCAGCAAGGACTATGAACATTGTCAAACAGCAGCGAAACCTGAATCTATCTCACCACGATCCGTCCGATGCTCGCTCGCCTGGCTCGGACCCAGACCTGAGGCCTTCTCACACGAGCTCTAGTGAGAGCCACACTCTAATTGGCCCTACAAGCATCTGGCGTCAAACAACAGGAAGACTACGGGAGATCGGCACCGTTATCGGTTGCTACTCAAGGGCTCGATGGATCTGTCTGTTGATGCTGGGCATCGCCAGGCCGATGTGTACTCCCTCTTGCCAGGAGCCGAGCAATAGCCTCATCGATACGTTGGTGAGAGATATCCTGGTAGTACGTAAAGCCTGGTGACGGATTTACTTCGAAACAATACCAAGTCCCATCTGGCGTACATCGCAAGTCGATACCCGCCACGATAAGTTCCATGGCAGCCACCAATCGCCTGCACTGGTTGTGCCTGGATCTTCGTGCCATCATAGAGCACCACTTCTATTTTCTGAGCCCCATCGATCACGTGGTTATTGGTGATAATGTATCCCCGCCGATCAATGATGACTCCAGATCCGAGTCCGATGCTGCTCTGAGTGGTGATATTCACTTGTACCACTGCAGGACGGACCTTCGCAATCACCGCTTCACGCACGGCCTCTGCATTATCTTTTGTCAAAGGGGGAATAGTTCTCCCTGCATCAGTGCCAGATTGCACGATAGTTGTAGGTGATGTAGCAGTACCCGCATTCCGACTTCCAAACTCCCACCCCGCAAACAACCCTGTACCAAACACGATGGCGAGCAACAGCGTGAGAGCCACAATCGCTGCGGTGCGTGGACCGTGCCGAGGGCGCTTTGACAGGGCTGGAGGCAAGCTCGGCTCCTGTGGCTGTGAGTACTGGTACGGCGGTGCCGAAATGTCTTTCTTCTCAAGGTTTTGCATAGGAATACGCTCCTTTGTTTTTCCGGCAGGCTCACCAACCGTCTCAGTGGTTGGTGAGCCTGCCAATCGTCTATCTGTTTACCTCCCGAGTGCAGCGACAACACGCAGCAGGCGGTGCTTTGCCTCCTGAGCGATACCATCAAGCTGCTCATTGCCAACGATGCCTAGCATCGCCTGCGGGTCGGCTATCTCGACACGGCACCCATCACCGATGGCACGTACTACCACGTTGCAGGGCAGGAGCAATCCGATCTCCGGTTCCTGTTCAAGCGCACGATGTGCCAGGATGGGGTTGCAGGTCCCTAGAATGAGATAGGGCTCCATCTCGGCACCCAGTTTCTCACGCAATGTCTGACGCACATCGATTTCTGTCAGCACCCCAAAGCCCTCGGCCTTGAGGCTTTCTTTGACACGGGGAATAGCCTCTTCGTAGGGTATCTGCAGTGTCGTGCCAAAACCATACGAGCTTTGCATCACACATTCCCTTCACTCACGCGCGCATCTAACGACGAACATTCGCAGACTGCTGATTACGCATGTCTGAGGCTTCAAGGTGCTCCCGCATGTGCTCAAACGTTGCCAGGTCAATCTCCCCGCGTGCGTAGCGCTGACGGAGAATTTCCAGAGCGGATGGGCCGCTGATTGGCATACTCGTCTCTGGCGGAGCTGAGATACCAGCCCTCCTGTTAAGCCAGCGAATGATTGCCCAGACCAGTACCACCAGCAACGCAATCCAGAGCACCATACCAAACGACATCAGCAGCCAGCCCCAACCGAAATCATAACCCCACATCATAGTACACCTTTCTTTCTTGCTCACCTATGAGCAACGAAACAAAAACTCTTCAACCTATCAATTTCATTCTGCTCGCTTGATCTTCACCAAGGCGAACATCTCGTTTTCATACCCCTTGCGCAGCTTCTTCAGGTTCGCGCACTCGACAGGCCACCAACGCATCAGTGACGGTGCAGCATTTGCCTCCCGTCGCCACGGTTGTCAAGCCTCCCGCAAATTGTGCTAGACTGGATTACGCACAGTGGTGAAATGGCCACTCAGCCTCAGCAAACAGGCGCGGGATAGGAGGCGAGCCTGCTCCAAGTTACCCGATCCATGACTCATCCTCCTTCTCCAGATGCTCTTCGTGTCGGGTAGTGGAGGTTGACTACGCTTTTACGTTGCTGGCGGATGTTCCAGAGCAGGTAGGCAATGCCGAACAGGTTCATCACAATGCCCAGCCACAACAGCGGCGTCTTGTAGGCATTCAGGAAAATCGCGGCACCCGACAGCCCAACGACCGCAAACACATCGGTCAGGTGGTGCGCATCTCTCTCGTCGGGGTTACGCTTCCACTGGCCTGCGGCGCAGGCGCGGGAAGAACGCCGGGGTGCTGGCAGCGTAGCGGGCATAGGCTTCGCCAAATTCCGCCTGCACCTCGCGTTCCTCGCGGCCCGCGAGCCGCACATACATCACTACCAGGATGGGGAACATGAGCAGTGTGAGCAGCGTCGGCCACTGGAGCAGGAATCCGACCATGATGAGGATGAAGCCCACATACTGCGGGTGGCGTATGGAGGCATATGGCCCCGTGATGGCGAGGGTATGCGTCCGCTGCGCCTTGTAGAGCACGTTCCAGGCCCCGGCCAGCAGCAAGAACCCCCCGAAGATCACTACATAGCTGAGCAGGTGCAGCGGGTTCAGATGGGGATCGCCCTTCCAGCCCAGGAGCGTTTCCCAGAGATGACCACTATTGTGCGAGAGCAGGTCGAGGCCCGGATAGAGACCGCTCAGCCAGCCTGAAAGCAGGTAGATGGTCAGGGGAAAGCCGTACATCTCGGTAAAGAGCGCCACGATGAAGGCCGAGAACGCGCCAAAGGAGCGCCAATCACGGCCTGTCTGTGGGCGTGCAAAGCTGAATGCGAAGATGATAAACACCCCCGCATTGATTACCACAAGCGGCCAGAGGCCGTAGGCACTTGTATTCATTGCTGTCCTCCCTCCGGTGGTTGTGGCTGGTTCGGGCCATCCGCTGGTGGGCCACCGTGACCTCCATGCCCACCGTGCATGAAGAGCATCATCAGCGGGCACAGGAGAAACAGCGCATAGGGTAAAAAGCCAAGGACGTGCGCCGTATGCTCCGTGATCAGAAAGAACGCCCCAATGGCGAGAAATCCCAGCAGGACCCAGGTGGTGATCCGCGATTGGAACCATCCAGTGCGTTGATTATGTTCTTGCATCTTCATCTCTTTCCTCCATTGTTTGCGTGTAGACGATGTATTTCCATGTTTACTCGACGATGAGCTTGCCGCGGAACATGCCCATCTGACAGGAGAACTCATACTCGCCCGGCTGCTCCGGCAGAAACTCCATCGGCACGGTCTCGCCGGTCGGCAGGTGGGCACTCTTGCCAAAATCGTTGAAGATGACCATCTCCGAGCAGGCCGCCGTCTCCTCGCGGCGGAAATTGAAACGTACCGGCTTACCGTGCTGCACGACGATCACATCGGGGGTATAACCACCCTTGACCAGGATCATGGCCTCCTGGTAGCCACCCGAGGTGACCGCCGCACGCACTCCACTCTTGCGTGGTCCCCAGAAGAACCAGGCGATGCCGCCAATCAGAACGAGTCCTCCAAGCAGAACGACTATATTGATGAGAGACATTACTGTGCCTCCTTTCGCTGTTGTGTTTCCTTCGGATGCCAACTGCGCAGGCGGTTGGCGTTCGTCACGACGGTCACCGAACTGGCTGCCATCGCTGCGGCCGCAATGAGCGGACTGAGCAGGACACCAATGAACGGATAGAGCAACCCCATCGCAATCGGGATGCCGAGTGCGTTGTAGATGAACGCGCCAAACAGGTTCTGCCGCACATTACGCATGGTCGCCTTCGAGATCTCTATCGCCGTCACCACTCCTGTCAGGCTGCCGCTCATCAGCGTGATGTCTGCGGCTTCGATGGCGACATCCGTTCCCGTGCCAATCGCCAGACCTACATCGGCCTGGGTGAGGGCAGGTGCATCGTTGATGCCATCGCCCACCATGCCGACCTGCTTGCCCTCGAGCTGGAGCTTCTGCACCTCGTGCGCTTTGTCCTGGGGAAGCACCTCGGCCAGCACGCGATCCACTCCCACCTGCCGTCCAATGGCTGCGGCGGTACGGCGGTTATCGCCCGTGAGCATCACGACCTCGAGACCAAGCCGCTTGAGCGCGGCAATGGCTGCCACTGATTCTTCCTTGACGGTATCGGCTGCCGCGACAATGCCAGCGGCTCGTCCGTCAATCGCCATGTACATTGGTGTCTTGCCATCGTCGGCCAGGCGCTGGCTCTCACGTGCCAGCCGACCGAGATTGATGTTCCGGTTCTCCATGAGTTTCGCATTGCCCAGCAGCACATACCGTCCTTCGACCTCGGCTTCCACGCCGCGCCCTGGGATGGCGCTGAAGTTGCTGATGGTGGGCAGTGCGATGTGGTGTGCCTTCGTGCCCTCCACGATCGCGCTGGCGAGTGGATGTTCGGAGTTGCGTTCAATGGCTGCCGCCAGGCGCAGGATCTCGTCTTCATCGAATCCTGTCTCCGCGACGACGTTGGTCAGTTCGGGCTTGCCCTTGGTGATCGTACCGGTCTTATCCAGGATCACCACCTGCAGGCGCTGGGTGGTCTGGAGCGCATCCCCTGAGCGGATCAGGATGCCTTGCTCAGCGGCTTTGCCAATACCAACGGTAAGGCTGGTGGGGGTCGCCAGCCCCAGCGCACACGGGCAGGCGATAATGAGCGTCGTGACGAAGACGATCAGCGCGTAGACCAGAGAAGGCTGCGGCCCGAAGATGAACCAGATCACTGCCGCGGCCACGGCCAGGATCATCACCGTGGGGACAAAGTAGTGCGACACCTGGTCGACCACCCGCTGGATCGGGGCTTTGGACCCCTGTGCGTCCTGGACGAGGCGGATGATCTGAGCCAGGGCGGTATCTTTGCCCACCTTCGTCGCACGGAAGCGGAAACTGCCCGTCTGGTTCATCGTTGCGCCAATGACCTCGTCTCCCGCGTGCTTCTCAACGGGAATGGACTCACCCGTGATCATGCTCTCATCTACTGATGAACTGCCGTCCAGCACGACGCCGTCGACTGGGATCTTTTCTCCAGGGCGCAACACCACGGTATCACCCACCAGCACTTCCTCCACGGGGATGTCTACCTCGGCACCGTCGCGTATCACACGCGCCGTCTTGGCCTGCAGGCCAATGAGTTTTTTGATGGCTTCGCTGGTACGCCCTCTCGCCCTCAATTCGAGGGCCAGGCCAAGGTTGACGAGGGCAACGACAACTGCCGTGACATCATAAAAGACTTCGGCCCACTCCATCCTGGGGAAGACCTGCGGCACGGCCACGGCCACGCTCGAGTAGAGCCAGGCAGCCGAGACGCCGATGGCAATCAAGGTGTGCATGTTGGCCTGCCGGTGCTTCAGTGCCTGCCACATCCCGCTAAAGAAGTGACTGCCTGCCCACAGCACCACCGGGATGGTCAACACCCCAAGCAGTGCCCAGACGATGCGGCGGGCATCACTGCCAGGAATGAGCCAGTCACGCAGCCCTGGGAAGAACTGCGGGTAGGAAAAGATGATCACGGGCAGTGAGACGATGGCTGCGAACCAGAATTTGCGCAGGAGCCTCCCATACTCACGCGCCCGATCCTGCTCAGCCCTGTCGACGGTCGCCTCGGTCAAAGCCGATGTTTCGTGTACCTGGTACCCCGCCCCTTCAGCGGCATGGATGAGCCTTTGGCGGTCAATCAGGCCAGGCATATACACGATATGTGCTTGTTGTGTCGCTGGATTCACGGTGGCCGCCAGTACACCAGGCGTCTGCTCGAGGGCATCCTCGATGGTGAGGACACAGGAGGCGCAGTGCATTGCCTGGATAGCCAGCTGCATGGTCGCAGTGCCTATGGTATATCCAGCCGCTCGAGCACGATCAACGATGGTGTCGACCTGTACTTTGGACGGGTCATACGCAATGCGTACCAACCTGCTTTTCGCGTTAGCAGTGACCTGCCGCACTCCAGCAAGACCGCCAAGCTGTTCTTCAAGGCGACTCGCTCCTTGGCGACCGTTCACATCAGTGACTGAGAGCTCAATCTGACGCAGTTCCCCTGTAGCGGAAACGCCCGTGGTTGCTGAGCCTGTATGTTCGCGGTCAAACCGCTGGACGCAGCGCTCACAGCAGAAGTACACCGTTTCTTCTCCGACGGTTCGAGTGGCAATCGCCTGGGCTGGTTCAATTGCCATACCACAGATGGGATCACGAACAGTGGCTTCCGACCGTTGTGTCTTTGTTTCAAGCATCGTATTCTCCTTGTAAAGAGGGACTTGAAATGCATTATTACCTGCCCCCCAGGCAGGGTCCCACGTCTCGGTTATACCTCGCTTGTGGCGTGATGAACCCCCCCCCGGGTTTCATTGATGCAAAGTGGCTTTTCAGAAAATAGCCCTGTTGCTATGTCGTCCTCTCTACACTCTCTAGTCTCTCATGCTCTGCTGAGGCTTTCTTGAGGGATACCTGAGGCTACGCTGAGGATGCGGGCAGGTGAGACAGGTGGTTTTCCAGAGGCAAAAGAGTGGCCCAAATGGACGCTTCATTACCGATATGCTATAGTATCCCCATGCCCCTGTCAGAGGGGTAGGGGAAGTGGGTGATCTGCTGCGAGAGACAATGCCTGCCACCGCGTAAGCTGCTCACATCTGGAGAGATCAGGCGTCTCAGCGTTGTGGGTGAGCTTGACGAGTAGATATGGTCGTACGATGCTCTCGCTTCTCAGGCACGTACGCAGGGTTGCCTCTTTTGTAGGAGAGAGGACATAGCCAACAAGAAGGGGGTGGAAACGATGAGAACCGTCACACTGCCGGTCAAAGGGCTTAACTTTGCTGGGTGCGCACGCGAGATCGAGAAAAATCTGAGAAAGCTGGAACCAATCGCGCAGGTAGAGGCGAGCTATGTCTCGCAGACAGTCACGATTACCTATGATGAGACGTGGCTCGGTGAGGCAGAGCTTCGCGAGATGGTCAAGGATTGCGGTTTCGCCTGTGGAGCACCCCTCACCAGATTCCCAGGGCCAGGCGCTACTGTTTCACAGCCTGCGGAAGTCGCCCGTACCCAGGGGACGACGGGACATCCCGCGATGGAAGATCGTACGGAGGCTGCGGCCCCCGCGAAGATGGACATGGGTATCGTGGATCACGGGATGATGGGCCATGACACGAGTGATCCAGCCATGGCCCGGGCCATGGAAGCCGACATGCGCAACCGCTTCTTCGTGTCGCTGGTGCTCACCATCCCCGTCATCCTGTACTCTCCACTGGGCGTGAATCTCTTCAAGTTGCACCTGCCTACCCCCTTTGGCATCAGCCCCAACTGGGTCCTGCTCGTGCTTGCCACCCCTATTGTCTGGTGGGGTGGCTGGATCTTTCACTCCGGCGCATTGCGCGCATTGCGCAATCGCACACTCGATATGAATGTGCTGGTGAGCCTGGGCGTCCTGGTTGCGTACTTCTTCAGTGTCTTCGTCACCTTTTTTGCTCCGCACATAGAGACAAGCTATGACGCTGCGGCCATGCTTGTCACCTTCGTGCTGTTCGGTCACTGGATGGAGATGCGCAGCCGCCGTGGCTCCTCCGACGCACTCAACGCCCTGCTGCGACTCGCGCCCTCACAGGCCAACGTGATCGGGCCAAATGGTGAGGTGCGAACAGTGCCAGTCGAGCAGGTGCAGGTAGGCGACCTGCTACTCCTTCGTCCTGGGGAGAAAGTGCCGGTCGATGGTCTCGTGACCGAAGGCGAAAGTGCCATCGACGAAAGCATGGTGACTGGAGAAAGTATCCCCGTTAGCAAACAGCCGGGTGACGAAGTGATCGGGGGTACGGTGAACGGGTCCGGATCGCTGCGTTTCAAAGCCACCAAAGTGGGCAGTGATACAGCGCTCGCCCAGATTGTACAACTGGTGCAGACGGCGCAGAACTCCAAAGCGCCCGCCCAGCGGCTCGCGGACCGCGCAGCGGAGTGGTTAGTCCTGGCGGCGGTGAGCGCCGGCGTGCTGACCTTCCTGGTCTGGTTCTTCGTGATTGGACAAACTGCTTTGTTCGCCCTGACCCTTGCGGTGACAGCGGTCGTGATTGCCTGCCCCGACGCGCTCGGCCTGGCCACCCCAACAGCGGTCGCAGTTGGAACCGGCATCGGAGCCAGGAACGGCATCCTGATCAAAAATGCCACAGCCCTGGAACAGGCCTCGAAGATTCAGGCCATCATTTTTGATAAGACCGGGACGCTCACCGAGGGCAAACCGGCGGTGACCAATAGTGTCGCTTTCGCGGCGGGCAAGCTGGCGGGATTGGACGAGGCCAGGCTGCTGCAGGTGGCGGCCACGGCAGAAGCAGACTCCGAACATCCCCTGGCAGGCGCTATTGTCGAAGGAGCGAAGGATCGCCAGCTGGCGAGGCTTTCCTACAGCCAGTTCAAAGCCATTGCGGGAGGAGGTGTTCAGGCGCAGGTTGATGGGGACACCGTGCTGGTCGGTACCCCAAAACTGCTGGCGGAGAACACGATCCAGTTACAGCCTGCCGAACAGGATGAACTGGCCACGCTGCAGGCGGAAGGGAAAACAGCGATGCTTGTGGCGATGAACGGCCAGGTGGTCGGCCTGATCGCGGTCGCTGATCGCGTGCGAGCCACGGCTCGTGAGACGATTGCCGAGCTCAAGGCCCTGGGAATCCAGATCGCGATGCTGACCGGAGATAACCGGCGCACCGGTGAGGCCGTCGGTCGCGAACTGGGCATTGAGCGGGTGTTTGCCGAAGTCCTGCCCGCCGACAAAGCGAACTACGTGAAGCAGCTCCAGGACGAGGGGCTGTTCACCGCGATGGTAGGCGACGGGGTCAATGATGCGCCAGCCCTGGCACAAGCAGACCTCGGGATCGCGATTGGAGCAGGAACCGGTGTCGCGATTGAGACCGCTGAAGTCGTTTTGATGCGCAGCGACCCGCTGGATGTGCTGGCCGCTATTCGTCTCTCCAAGGCAACCGTCACGAAGATGAAGCAGAACCTGTTCTGGGCGGCCATCTACAACCTGATCGCCATTCCCGTCGCGGCCGGGGTGCTTTATCCCTTCGGTATCCTGCTCGCTCCGGAAGTGGGAGCGCTGGCGATGAGCGCCAGCTCCATTACGGTTGCGACCAATGCCGTGCTGCTCAAGAGCGTGGAAAAGAAGCTGAGGGATGAGGAACAGTGACATTCTTCACCTCGTCGAATTTGCTCGGAAGTGGCGGCGACCGTAGCGATGTACCGTGTCGGATCACGAACTCCACGGGGTAGTCGCCGTGAAGCGAGCACCTCTCGTGTTTCCATCGCCAAGGACTGAGTGAGAAACCCGCAGTGGTCGAGGGATCTCAAAGATTTTTGAGATCCCTCCAGTCCGATGAGAAGCCTCAGAATGGAATGGATAGCTGACTCTGCGGTTTCAGGCATCCACCGTTTGCTCTATGAACACCGCTCCGGCGGAGCCATCAACGGTGATCTGCTGGCCGGTGGTGATGCGCTCGGTCGCACCAGGGACGCCGACAACCGCCGGGATGCCATACTCGCGAGCGACGACAGCCCCGTGAGACATGGCCCCACCCATCTCCATGACGAGTCCACCGGCAGTGAGGAATAAGGGCGTCCAGCCGGGGTCGGTAGAGGGTGCCACCAGGATCTCGCCCGGGTCCAGGTGAGCACCCGTGGGATTGAGAATCACTCGTGCTTTAGCCGTCACTCTCCCTGCAGATGCGGGCGTTCCCTTGAGGGCACCATCAGCCGGTCCAACGGTGTGGCCCTCCGCAGTTGGCTCGGTTCCATCAGAGAGCAGCACTCGTGGGATATGCCGGCGCTTGAGTTCCTGTTCGTAACTCGCACGACGTTCTTGAACGGTAGGGCGCAGGTCTGTTCCGGCCAGGGCTTCTTTTGCTTCCGCTAAGGTGATGAAGAAGATATCCTCGGCTCTGTCCAAGCGTCCCGCTTGAGCCAATTCCTGGCCCACCGGCCAGAGCATTGCTCGGATCTCCCCAAACAGAATCATGAGGCAAAACTTGGGCACCTCTCGCAAGCCAACCAGGGCGCGAACACGCCTGAGCAAGAACCCCACCAGCTTGCCTCGCAACCATCCCTTGCGAGCCGCACGCTGAGTGAGGTCAACTACCATCGCCTCCGCAGCCTCGGCGCCTCGTTGGAATTGTACATCGGGAGCCAGTTCTGGATTCGTGAGTTGGAGGTAGTTGGCAAGGACACCAAGGATGTGCGTTGGATCTTCACGCCAACGTGGGAGGCCGAGGTCAATTTCGGCAACGCTCCGATGGCCATAGGACTGGAGGAAGTCTGCCAGGCCTTGTTGGAGTGGTGGAGGGAGCAAGCCATCGCGGTAGTCCTGGGCTAAGCGCTCTGGTAGAGTTACGTGCAATACCTGTGCAATTGCAGGGTTGGCACGTACCTGTTGGGCAAGCTGCCACAGGACGAGGTCCATCTCCGTCGTTGGATTGTGTGGGAGACCGCGCAAGACCGTCTGTCGTTCATCGTCTGTGGCAAGGCCGCTCAGGAGTTTCCCGGCCAGCATATGTGCCAGGAGGCCGGTGAGGATGACGGGAAGCAGGCTCGACAGAGTACGTGCTGTCTGCCCAAGAAAGAGACTTTCGATCTTGGTTAAGCGGTCTGCTGCATTGGCGTCCGCTGGCACCTCGCACAAAGTAGACACGTGCTCTTCCACTCGCTTTACCCGCCTGCGTATCGCCGCCGGACGGAGGAACGCCTGGAGCAGATAGAACGGGGCACGTGCTCGTACCATCACCGAGAAGATTCTGCGGAGGAGGCGAAGCCTCCGAGTTGGAAGCAGCGAAAGACGCGGATCGGCGGCGAGCCCCTGAAAGATAGCAGCAGCACGAGCCTCCATCGCTCCGAGTATCCTCCCGGAGAGGGCGCGCCCGAGCGCGCTGCGCAGGAGAGGGGTCACATCAACATAGAGGCGCTGTCCCGGTAGTTTGAGAGGCGGTGGCCCGGCCAGAGGATTCTGCAGGGGAAAGCCAAGGAACGTCGCGATCGAGGAACCCATCAGCCGAAAGCCCTGCAAGCCCATAGGCGTGATGGGTTGATAGACTCCCTGGGCAACGCTGAGCGAAAAGTAGACACGGAGCATATCATCGGTCTGTGGAGCGTCGGCGGGCAAGGGGTACAGGGTGGTAATGGGCCGGGCCTGGGTCAGCCAGAGGTGATCGGACGGATCGATAGCCCATTCGGTATCCTGTGGCGCTCCATAGTGCGCCTCAACTTGTGCGCCAAGCGCGGCCAGGCTGCGTATCTGCGTATCCGAGAGGCAGGGCTCGTTGCTACGATCAGCCAACTCGACGCGCTGTGTGCCACCACCCGGCCTGGCTTGAGCCGCCAGGCGTTTCTCGCCAGGGCGGCGTTCAAGGATTTCACCGGTCGCCGTATTGACGACGAAGTGGTCGGGGTTGACCGCGCCGGAGACGACCGCTTCACCCAGGCCAGGGCTGGCATCGATCACCGCCTGGCGGCGATGCCCGGTGACTGGATTCGCCGTGAAGAGTACCCCGGCGACCGCAGCTTCGACCATGCGCTGCACGGCAATGGCGAGACGAACACTGCGATGGTCGATCCAGTTGCTGGCCCGATAACTGACCGCACGATCGGTCCAGAGCGAAGCCCAACAGCGGCGTGCAGCCTCAAGGAGCGCCTCAACTCCAATGATGTTCAGGTAGGTATCCTGTTGACCGGCAAAGCTGGCAAAGGGCAAATCTTCGGCGGTGGCGGAGGAGCGGACAGCCACGGGGACGGACGCACCACCTCCCAATGCCTGGTAGGCCTGGGCTATGGCCTGTGAGAGCAGCGCTGGAACTGGGGCTGCTAAGAGCTTCTCTCGTGCCGATGCAGCCAGTTCCGCGAGGCGCGTTGTATCATCAGCTCGAGTGACTGCCAGTGCTGCCAGGAGAGGCTCAAGACCTGCACCCTCAGCAACGAGTGCATAGGCCTCCGTCGTCACACAAAAGCCAGGCGGGACTGGTAGTCCGGCGCGGGTCAGTTCACCAAGATTGGCCGCCTTGCCACCAGCAATGGGCAGGGAAGTACGATTGAGAGCGGGAAATGGCAGAACCCATCGGTGCTCGTCAATGCTCAGCTCATTTTCCTGTGTGTCTGGATTCGGGATGCTCATCGCGTTTCCTCCTCTGGCTCAGGCATTCACTGGACACAAGCATACCAGGCCAGATGTCCCGTTGTCATGGGAGTCGTGTCCCGATTCGGTCGGGATATCTCTCCAGTTCATGACCGCAGAAGCTGTCGCCAGTGAATCCCCTGGGCTGCCCGTCGCCGTTCAAGGCGGTAATAACTGTTCGACTCTGCTCTGTAATCGCCACGCGCTCGCATCGCGTCGGTCCTGTGCGTCCTCGCGCCGGCTCAACAGGCCACGCGCAACGAGTTGGTCAATCAAGCGACTGGTGGTCGATACCGAGCGTCCGAGAAGTTCAGCGGTCTATTTGATGCTGAGTTCGCTCTCCTCAGCAAGCAACAAGCGCGTCGCCATCAGTGGGAAGGTCAACTCAACATCACTGAAGGTGCGAAGCATACCGAAAATGAGAAAGTAGCATGAGCACACATCATTGTCAAGCTTTTTCGGCAGGAAGTTCAGGGCAATCGCATCTAAATTCACCTTTTGGGAATCAAGCCAGAAGGTTCGCTGCGAAGAAGTGAGTGGAGTCGGGAAGGCTCCTCGAGGTGTTCTGACGACACCTTGAGGGCCTCTCACTCGAATTCGTGCCCCTTCGTCCTTGGCTTATCCTATGCTTCTGCTTTCAGCAGCCCAGGGGATTCACTGGCGACGGCGGTCATGAACTGCCCACGAGTTGCGCAACGAGGTTGTAGCAGGTAGCAAAGCAACTGAAAAATATGTCTCCTTGATGAGGAAGTACAAACCCATGCTCATCAAGGAGATCTACATGAACAGTATTGCCGATGGATCGGTGATTATCCAGACCTCTTCCCAATCGGTGCCCTCGACGCCACCCTGGTTCGGCGAAGTCGCCCTGATTGCCCAGCACCGACGCCGCGCAGGGTATCCTTGCCGCCATCGGTGAGCGCGCGCGCTTTGCCCGGCGTCGCTTCGGCCACTACGACGTGATTGACTTTGTGGCCGTGCTCTTCGGGTACGCCATCAGCGGCGAACGGACGCTCGAAGCCTTCTACGAGCGCCTGCATCCCTTTGCCCCTGCCTTCATGGCGCTCTTCGGGCGGGAGCGCTTGCCCGCACGCTCGACGCTCAGTCGCTTTCTTGCCAGTCTCACCCAGGCGGCGGTCGAAAGCCTTGCGCACGCTCTTTCTCGAAGATCTGCTCGCGCGCCCATTGAACAAAGAAAGGCAGACCGGCGGGCTGGTTGATCGAGCAGGCAGAGATCGAGTGGTCTTCGACATCGATGGCACGCGCGAGGCCGCCCGCCAACGCGCCTTGCCGAAAACGCCGGATCGGCCTGCCGCCGAGAGGCGCTTACGCTCGCTCTGTGCCCCGGCTACACCGGGCGCAAGCGCGGGGAAGTCGTGCTGTGCTTTGACGCTTAATTTACCGGCGTTCAGCATCGGGTATATGCAGCCATTTCGATAACGCCATGCCGATATGGCTCATGGCCCGAAACGGCGGCGTGACAATGTTGCCTGCTTTCATCGTTTGAATCAGGCTCAGGATCGTCAGTATCACTAGCACCACAACATATGCGACCGGCACAAGATTCTCTTCAATCGCTCTGGCTGTGAGATAACCAACGATCGGGAGATACAACACAATGGACGTGATGACGCCTGGCGCATACTGCCTGAAGTACAGTGTATAGAAGAGGTGCTGAAGCGCATTCAGGAAAGCACCCGCGGCGAAAGGGAGAAGCACGAAGGCCGCTATGGTCGGGTTGTTGGACAAGGCGGCGAGAGCGGTCCAGAGAAAGCCGAACAAGGTGAAAAACACCAAGAACGTGCGAACACTGACGTTGGTCTTGGCTGGCAAGTTAACGAAGTTGCGCTGCTCCCAGCGGAGGATGTTCCATTCCTCTGCTTCGTGGAGTAGGAGTGCAACTGGCAAGAGCCAGATAGCGGTTAAGAAAGACATGTGGATACCTTATGTATGACTTTTTGTTAGCATAATGCCATTATAGTGTTTTTTTGTCAAACGAATCGGGGGTCTCCCTGTAATCCGACGGATACATCCATCATTTGGGTGAAGATATGCAAAAGTCGAGACGTCGTGTATGGGTTTGGTAGTTCAGCACAGGCCGGGGTCCTCATGATCGTACCCACTCCGCTCGCTTCTGTTGTTGTCGGCTGCTTGAGAGAGGGAACGGGAAGGTGTTCGTCGCCGTTGCGCCCCTCTCTACGGGAGGCGCAACGCGATGACCAGCAAGAAGACGCTATTAGAGTGAGTGGCTTCCACCCCAGTCTCGCTCAGATCGCTTTCTTGCTGGTGATCGTCCAGAAACTCCGTCTGATCGCAGCAAACACGAATGTCACACGGGGTGATCTGGCTGCCACTTCATCTGATCGGTCCAGCTCGCTTGAGCAACCCGTGGGAGCTGGAGAGATATCCCGACCGAATCGGGACACTGCTCCCATGACAATGGGACATCTTGCCTGCTATGCTTGTATCCAGTCAATGCCCAAGCAAGAAGCGGCCGGTGCCGTGACAAGTGGCCAGACCTGCTCCATTGTCAGCAATCACAGAACGAGAAAAAACATTGGAAGGAAGTAAGGACCGATGAACCAAGAACCGCCCTCCCCTCAGCAGGTAGTGGGAGCATCTCCCAGCCGGCAGATTCTCGATGAAGAGCAGACAACGTGTTGTGTTGTCGGTGCGGGACCAGCAGGAGCGACTCTCTCGTTCATGTTGGCCCGCCAGAGCATCCCCGTCATCCTGCTCGAATCGCACCTGGACTTTGACCCCGATTTTCGCGGCGATACGCTGCATCCCTCCATCCTGGAGGTGATGGACGAGCTTGGCCTGGCCGACCGTCTCCTCCAATTGCCCCATACCAAATTCAACCTGGTGGTCCCTCCCGCTGCTGGCGCACAGATGCGGTTCGATCTGCAGGATCTGAAAACGAAGTTTCCCTACATTGCGATGATGCCCCAGACCCGTTTTCTCGAATTCATCACGGGCGAGGCGCAGCGCTTCCCATCTTTCCGCCTGGTCATGGGCGCACGCGTGGAGGAATTGCTAGAGGAAGATGGCCAGGTCCGCGGCGTGCGCTATCGCGCGCTTGATGGCTGGCACGAGGTGCGCGCGCTCCTGGTGGTGGGGACCGATGGCCGCTTCTCACGGCTGCGCCGCCTGGCGGGCTTCGAGCCCATCGCCTCTTCGCCGCCGATGGACGTGCTCTGGCTGCGTCTGTCACGCAGGCCCGATGATCCGCATGGCCTGATGGGACGGTTCGGTCGCGAACGTGCCCTGATCTTCCTCGAACGCGAGGATCACTGGCAGATCGGCTACATCATCGGCAAGGGCACCTACCACGAGGTCCATGCAGCCGGACTGGAGGCCCTGCGCCAAGCGATTGCCGAGACCGCGCCAGAGTTTGCCGACCGGGTGGCCGAACTCTCCGACTGGAAACAGGTGTCGATGCTCTCCGTCGAAGCCAATCGCCTGCCGCGCTGGTATCGGCCTGGCCTGCTCTTGCTTGGCGATGCTGCCCATGTCATGTCACCGGCCGGTGGCAACGGCATTCACTATGCCATCATGGACGCCGTCGCCGCAGCCAATCTCCTGAGCGCCCCACTGCAGGCCGGGCAGGTGACCGTTGCCGATCTCGCCCGCGTCCAACGTCGGCGTGAATGGCCCACGCGAGTGATCCAAGCCATTGTTAATCTCCTGCAAGATCGCCTGCTCAAAGCCGCACTCGACCCCAAGGGCTCCTTCAGCTTCCCTGGCTTCCTGGGCTGGCCTCTGGTACGCAAGGTGCCGCCGCTCCTCTTTGGCTTTGGCATCAGACCAGAGCACGTGCAAACCAAAACGCGCCGTGGGCCAAACTGGTCCCACGTTGGGAAGTGGATAGGAGGAATTGTGGCTGTATTCGTGGGCATTCAACTCATCCGTCGGTTTCTGCGCAGCTTCTGAACGAGCAAGGAGAGTCTTCCATGACAACCGCAAAAAACAGAGATCGGTTCCTTGTCACTCTGGCCATCGTCGGCTTCCTCGTAGAGGTTTTCATCAGCATACAGGCGGCGTACTTTCAACCCGCTCTGCTCGAGAGTCCCATGGTTGATGGTGTGGTGGTTGTGGTAGCGTTCCTGATTGTAGGAGCCCTGGTATGGTGGGCACGGCGACCGGGAGCGCCGGATCGTGGAGCCATCGTGGCAGCGATCCTCTTCACTGCAGGAGTAATCACCTTGATCTCTACGTTTGCCTACGGCCTCGGCTGGTGGAAAGGGGCTGACTATCAGAGTATGTTTCTGGTCCGTGCATTGGAGGATGGCATGGGAGATGCCTCAGGAGCTGCCCTGTTTTTGCTGGGGTATCGCTGGTTAGCGGATCGCCGTCCTCGGCTCGCCCGGTTCGCCTACGTCCTGCTCATTCTCTCATTTATTCCAGCGGTGATGTTTGGGGATTGGTTCCTGCTGGGCGCGGGTACCTTTGTGTTCAGCGGGGGCTACACGCTCTGGCATGATGTGCTGGCAGGGCAGGCGTTTGGATGGTCACCGCTGGTCATCTACGAACTTGTCCGTCGACGCAAGTCTGTACCCGCTGCGGCGATTCTGAAGGTGGATAAGAAGCAATCTGGAACAGTCTGGTGAGCGAGAGGAAAGAGCATCATGCTCACACCGGCATCCATTCCCGTCATCGTGTTTACGGTCCCGCCAATCCTGCTGGCCATCGTCATTCTTTTCACGCGCCCAGGAAGACGACGCCTGGTGGCCGCCTTCATTGGCGGGTGTGCCTTTGCTGTATTCCATCTTGCCTGGGATACCGCCGCTCATTATGCTGGTTGGTGGTATTATCCTTTCACGACCAACGCACACGCCCCCCTTCTCTGGTACGCAGGAAGTGTGTTTTGGGGAGCAAGCACGGCCCTCATCGGCTGGCGGGTTCAGCGTCGTTTCGGCTTAAGAGGGCTGCTCATGTTCCTTGTCACCATTGGTGTGCTTGGCACGATCAATGATGTTGTGGGCGCGGCTGCTGCACAAGTAGGCGCTCTTATCATCTTTGGAGCAGGAGTGATGCCCCTGCTTGCAGACACAGCTTGTTCGGGAACCAATGCACTCGTGACACAAGTGGTGATGGGGCTGGTGGCAGGGCCAACGAGTTCCAATGAGCAGAAAGCTGCTCGCCAGATGCGCTCTTCTCGCTATCCAGGAGCGGGGGGATGAAGCATGAGGAACAACTGGTGGGTGAAGAGGCGGCGATCCCCTGTGTGTTCAAGAGAGCACTGAAGAAAGGGGAACGGAGCCGTGATGGAGAAGTGGATGTTTGGCAAACGGGGGATCATCGCGTAGAATAGAGGTAGATCTCATCAATCGAACCAAACGAATGTAGGATGTGTGCCTGGCTACATGTCACGCTGCTGTGCATGAGCAGCCTACTCGTCTATCGATATCCTGGCTGGACGAAGGAGCGTGCCTACGAACCTTTCATCTGCATCAACCTATAGGGCAAGGGGTAGCGACCTGGGAAGGGAAACAGGTAGGCGCTTGCAGGGCAAAATGCTCGTGCTGGCGCGAATCGTGTGGATCACACTGGCCGTTTTTTTCTCTGACGGTCCTGCTCACCAGCCTTCCGAGCTATGTGGTGCGGCTCGGGAGCGTGTGTGCTGGCGCAACGTGCGCCTATGGACAACTGAGCCTAGCCAGCGTGCAGACGCTGCACGACCTGGGCCTTTCCACCGCCTCGTTCGCCACGGTGAGCGCTACGCTCACCGTGGCCGAAGCCGTGGTGCGGTTCGGAGTTGGAGTGGTGATCTTCTGGCGCACGTGGGGCAGGTCCAACGACTGGTTCGCGCTGCTGGCCGCGCTCTTGCTCGTACTGGGTAGCCCGAGTACCACGATCAGTGCGTTGGCGGGCAGTCCCTTGGTATGGCAGTGGTCGGCACGCCTGGTGATCTTCCTCGGCAAAGTCCTGGCTGCCCTGTTCTTATCCCTGTTTCCCGACGGGCGGTTCGTGCCGGGCTGGACCGGCTTTCTCGTCGTTGTGTGGATCCCCTTGATGGCCTTCCTGAGTTTCTTCTCCGACTTGCCCTTCTCGGCGAATCTGGAATCCAAGTTCCTCACGGGCCTGATCGTGCTGGTCATCGGCCTGGTCGTTGGCCTGCTGGGTGCCCAGCTCTACCGCTACCGGCAGGTGTCGGGACGGCTAGAGCGCCAGCAGACCAAGTGGGTCGTCTTCGGTGTGGCGGTGGGCTTCCTGGTGCCAATTGGGTTCATGCTACCTGTCTTACTCTTCCCATCGCTCCTCGCCGAAGCCGGCTCATTCTACGCCGGCGCGGTCCTCGTCCCCGTCCTCAGCGTCTTCCCGCTCCTGGTGCCGCTCTCCATCGGCATGGCGATCCTGCGCTACCGGCTGTGGGACATCGACGTGCTGATCAACCGCACGCTGGTCTACGGGACGCTCACCGCCTGTGTCGTCTTGCTCTACGCGCTGGTCGTTGGCTTGTTAGGGATACTCTTGCAACAGCAAGGCAACTTCGTGGTTTCGCTGCTGGCAACCGGCCTGATCGCTGTCCTCTTTCAACCGCTGCGCGCCCGCCTGCAGCGCGTCGTCAATCGCCTGATGTATGGGGAGCGCGACGACCCTTACCTGGTGCTCTCGCACCTAGGTGAGTGCCTGGAAGCGACGCTTACCCCCGAGGCAGTGCTGCCGACCATTGTGGAGACGGTGGCCCAAGCGCTCAACCTCCCCTATGCGGCAATCGCCTTGAAGCAAGGCGAGGCCTTTCCCATCGTCGCTGCATGCGGGCTTGCACAGGATGAAGTGTTTGAGCTGACGCTCGTCTACCAAAGCGAACAGATTGGGCGCCTGCTGCTTGGCCCACGCGCCCCGGGTGAAGCGTTCAGCGCCGCCGATCAGCGGTTGCTCGAGCAGATTGCCCATCAAGCCGGGGTGGCTGCGCATGCCGTGCGCCTCACGGCGGATCTCCAACGGTCGCGCGAGCGGCTCGTCTCGGCGCGCGAGGAGGAGCGTCGTCGTTTGCGGCGCGACCTGCACGACGAACTGGGCCCCACACTTGCCAGCCTCACGCTGAGAATCGACGCGGCACGCAACCTGCTCCAGCACGATACGGACGAGGCCTCCAGGCTTCTCTCCGACCTGAAGCTGCAAATGCAGTCCACGGTGGCGGACATCCGCCGCCTGGTCTACGACCTGCGTCCACCGGCGCTCGACGAACTCGGCCTGATCTCGGCCCTGGAGGAGCAGGCCACGTCTTACAGCCAGCTGCATGGACTCCACGTTTCCCTGGAAGCGCCGGAACGCTTGCCCCCCCTCTCCGCTGCCGTCGAGGTGGCAGCCTACCGCATTGTGTTGGAGGCCTTGACGAATGTGGTACGACACGCCCAGGCCCGCACCTGCCGCATCTGCCTGTCTCTGTCCGACGTCCTCTGCCTGGAAATTATAGATGACGGCCGCGGCCTGCCACAGGATTACCATGTGGGAGTGGGTATGGCCTCGATGCGCGAACGGGCGGCAGAACTGGGCGGGGTCTGGGGCATAGAGGCGGCAACCCCGTCCGGGACACGCGTGCGTGTTCGCCTACCTTGCTGGAAGGAGTGACCGATGGAACCGATCCGCGTGCTGATTGCTGATGACCATCCCTTCTTCCGTGAAGGCGTGCGGGTGCTGCTCGATTCGGTCCCGGAGACGGAAGTCGTGGGCGAAGCGTCCAGTGGAGACGAGACCATCGCCAAAGCCGCGACCCTGCAGCCGGATGTGATTCTGATGGACCTGCACATGCCGGGTCTCAATGGCATTGAGGCGACACGCGCGATTCTGCGCACCAGCCCCCATATCGGCGTGCTGGTCGTCACCATGTATGAAGATGACCACTCGGTGTTCGCGGCCATGCGGGCAGGAGCACGTGGCTATCTCCTGAAAGGTGCGGACCAGGCGGAGATGTTACGGGCGATTCAGGCGGTCAGTCGCGGTGAGGCCATCTTCAGCCCAACCATTGCCAGGCGGCTGATGCACTATTTCGCCGCGCTGGGTCCAGGACACCTACCGCAGGTCTTCCCCGAACTCACCGACCGTGAGCGTGAGGTGCTGGCGCTGATTGCAGAGGGCCGCAGCAATACCGAGATTGCCCACCACCTGGTTCTGAGCCCGAAGACGGTCCGTAACCATATCTCCAACATCTTCAACAAGCTGCAGGTGGTCGACCGGGCACAGGCCATCATCCGCGCAAGAGATGCCGGACTGGGGAGGCAGTAGTCAGTCTCCGCAGACCGGGTTTACATGGACCCTGGAAATACCTCGAAAAGAATTGATGATGCGCTACTTCATATAGTAAATATTACTGGGCTTTGCCGTTCTGAACCTGAAGCACTTCAAGTGCGAACAGGCCCGGCTTCATCAGAAGAAGCTCTATAGGCGCGCACTACCCAGGCAGGCTAGAACCAATCTACCGTCAGTGACTCCGTGCCTAAAGGCAGGGGCTTGGGTCTGGACTCCACCGCAACTCGGCGTAGCGTTGCCGCCGCACCGCTTTGGCTTCACTGTCCGACCCATCAGGGGCAACCGACAAGTGCCCCGTGCTCATCCAGTCTTGCCGGACAAGCAACGTTCGCAGTGCCACATTTCGGGCACCAACGAGATCAGCGTGGAGGGTGTAATGACAACTCTGACACACAAAGGTAAGACCTTTGCTCGGACGATTGTCGGGACTGGCATAACCACACCTGGGGCACGCCTGACTAGTGTGGTAAGCATCGACTTTGACGGCCATACTCCCCGCCAGGAGCGCCTTGTAAGCGAGGTAGCTATGCAACTCGGCAAAGGCCCAAGACGAAGCATGTCGATTGGCTCGCCGTTGCTTCTGACCAGCCTTTTTACCCCGCTTTCGTTTTGTCCGTTCTCGAATGTGTGTCAGGTCTTCCAGCCCAATGATGCTGGATGGGTGCCCTTCGACAATGTGCCGACTGATCTGATGGTTGACCGCTTGTTTCAACCGTCTCTCCCGTCCGCTTATCACCACCAGTCTCCTGGTAGCCGAACGGGTGCCTTTCTGCTGCAACCGCTTTCTCAGTCGGGCGTAATGGTCTGCTTTGGCTCTGACTCGCTTGCCAGAAAAGAAGGAGGCCCCGTTATCAAGCCGGACCGTGACGGCCAGGTAGCGCTGCCCGACATCCACACCAACAATCTGCTGATGCGTTTCTGGCATGGGGTCAGCTACCTCAAGCTCAAGGGTGACGAGCAGGTAGAACTGCTTGCATGGTTTGTCATGCCAGAGCCTGGCTGCTCCAATGTGAGTACCCTGCTGAAGGAGGGTCACGTGCTGGGAATATCCCGTGTAGGGCACAATCACTCGTCCCTCCAGGGTAAGAATGCTTACCTGCTGATCGGGCTTCAAGCTATAATCACGGTGATAGTTATAGGTCAGGGTGGGAGACACATACTTAGGGGGCTTGTCCAATCCCTTGTAGCGTTTCTTGGTCCGGCCCTCTTTGCGAGCCACCGCGTTCTGCTTGACCTTTGTCCAGAGGGTTTTGTACGTGGCTCCGACTTGACGGGGAACATTACACGCCATTTGGGCAGGCAGATGATAGACGGCACGCACTTCGGCATAGGTCTCTTTTTGCAACCATTGCTGGTTGCTCTTCTTGCCATGCGCGTAAGCATAGCGACTCACATAGTTCAGGGCATCACGATAGGCCAGTTGGGTCTGTCGCAAGGCTCGGAACTGGTTCGGTGTGGTCAAGAGTTTCAGTTTCGCCGTGATCATCTGTCTCATCGAACAAGTGTACCATATTTCACAGAGGATGTCAGGTACTGTATCTCTTAAATTTGCGCCCATTCCTCCCCGCGCATGAATGCGGGGGATTCCTTGGTGCCTTTGTTGAAGGCTTTCCCCAGCACAAGAGAGTCCCGCCTGTGTACAGAGCGATTGCGCTTCGGCCAGGGTAAATGCATGCACGGGGCTTCCTTCAATCTGATGCAGAAGCCACTCAAAAACTGCCCAGGGGAATGAGTGCTCACGCCGTGCGAAATCTTCCACCACCAGTTGTCCACCCGGGGAGAGCAACCTCCTCAACCCCGAGAGCGTTGCCAGCGGCTCTGGCATGTCATGCAGCGCATTGGTGCAGGTGATGAGATCAAAGGTCTCCTGCGCGAATGGAAGTCCTGCTGTCGGACCTTCGCCGACCTGTACGCGCTCCAAATGCACATGCGGCTGATCTTTCAAAGCAGTGCGTGCCTGCGCCAGCATGTCTTCGCTCGCATCCACCCCATATGCTTCCGCGCCGGGGACTCGATCGAGCAGCCGGCTCAGTAAGATACCCGTCCCACAGGCAACGTCTAACAGGCGGGGGAGGCGGCCGAGCCGCTCTGGGACGCTGCGTAGTGCGGTAACATCAATCATCGCCAGTGCCTCTGCAAGTGTTCTCTCTGAGAACGTTCGCCAGCGCGCGTTATAATACCGTGCCTGTCTTCCTGTATAATAGATGCTCATCTCTACCTTCCTTGCCCAGCAGCAGCACATCATGGGTGCCGAACTCGCGGTAGGTCTCAGGTGCAGTTTGGCCCAGACGAGGTGAAATTCGCCACTGACTCGTACCTGCTCTTTGGACATCCGCTTAGGTAACGATCACCGTCAGATTCATCTCTTGGTGAATGGCACAGTGGTAGCGAAATGTGCTAGCAGCGCGAAATGGTCCAACCTCTGCGCTATCATAGCCGTTAAAGACCTGATTCACCGGAGGTGCCCCCGGGTCTATCGCCGGTCTTGCCACACCGTTCACCCACCTGCCGTTTTCGATTTGATGTGGCGAGATGGAATCGTCCACAAGAGCGAGCACCTCCCCTTTCTGAAGGGTGATCGCATCCTGGATGAAGCCAGTAGCCCCCATATGCACCGTGGGGACGGCAATCGTACTGGCATCCCTGATTCCACATGCGGTGACCAGCACGGCGAGCAGGCTACCGACAATCAATCCGGTAAGCAACTTCTTCACCATCATCGTCTCCTTGCTAGAGCTGCGGGAAAGGCCGCGCCGATCCTTCTGGCAATACCCCAGATCAATGTCGTCTTTCCGCTTCGGGTATGCACCCTTCTCACCTCGAGCTCTCTTCACCTTATTTCACTCTCTGCCTCTTCGCTCTGGAGCCTCCTTCAGGCTCACTTCGGACTCAAGTGCGTCTGATCGCGGCAAGGAGCGGGACATGTCAGACGTGATCAGGCGCGCTTTGCCATTGCCTCACCCCTCGAACAGCTGGCGTCATCGTGGAAGTGTCTCATCAAACCATTCGCAGATTACATCAGCCGCTTCTTGCGGGTGAGAAAGCATCCAATACACGCTGCCATCGACTTCGACCAAGCGTTTCTTCACGTTGGGCAGATGATTGTACAAGTCTTTCAAATACGCTACGTACGCACTTCCCCCAACTCCTCTGAGAGCAACCAGGAACATGGTAGGAAACCCGTAGCGCCCGAAAGGAAAGTGGTTCGTTGCAGGTGTCTTTCAACCTCGTCTGCGTCTGTTTCCTGAACATACGTGTGCCAGTAGCTTTGTTTCATGATTCTCTCTCCTCTCTCTAAAGAATGCCACACTCCCGCCCCTCCTTTTCTTGGGGTCGTTTCCGGGCTCGCCCGTTCGCATTTCAGCCTTCTTCAGACCTTTCTGGAGTCACGGGTGCCGGATGACTGTATCCCTGCTTGCCGCAAGTTGGACTTGATCAGAGGAGCTTTCCCTGCTGCGGTTTTCGGAATGGAGTCTACTCGTTGCACTTCCACGCGCGGGACGATGGCCCCTTGCTCTCGTAGCGCGTGTTGCAAGGAATCTGCGAGCATCTCATCGCCAAACTCGCCGTGTACGCCACTGAGCAGCACATGCAAGCCATCGGCCTCCTGTATCACCTGCCACCCACTGACCGGCAGCGTGTCCATGATGCGGCTGAAGACCAGCGGATGGACGTTCACTACTCCGCCAGCGACACCCGGAAAGGACAGGACATCCTCCACACGCCCCTGGATATCGTCGATCAGCGCGAAGGAGTGCCCAGAAGGGCAGGGATCGGGCGAGAGGCGTACACTGTCACTCAACTCGTAGCGGATCAGCGGCTGGGTGCGGCTCCCGAGCACGGTGATGAGGAGTTTGTCCCCGTACACGCCCGGCGGTACAGGGCGGTTGTCCTGGTCGACGACCTCGAAGATCTTGAGATCTTCCATGAGGTGCATTCCCCGGTGATGCTCGCACTCAGCGGCAAGGCTGCCGCATTCGGTGGCTGCGTACTGGTTGAAGAGCCGCTCACCCCAGGCCTGCACGATGCTCCGCCGGGTTTCCTGTGTAAGCACCTCAGAGCTGGTGAACACAGCGCGTGGCCTGATCTGCAGGCGTCCCGCAAGCTGCTCATCGGCCAGGATGCGCGCCATAGAAGCATAGGCAATCAGCACCTCCGGCTGCCAGGCATTGAGCTGCTGGATGATGCTTTCCAATGGTTCGCTCGCTGCCAGGCGAATTTCGGGCATCCACCAGCTATGCGCTGTCGCGTTGACCCGCGTCGACATATGAAAGGCGGAGGTCGAGGCGACTGTTGCCGTTTTGACGCGGTGCGTCAGGTCTAACTTCACCCCTCCCCATTCTCTTGCGCGGGCAAATGAGCCCAGCACCGTGATCCACTCAGCACGATTGAAGAGGAATATGCCAGGGTGGCCGCTACTCCCTGAAGTGGCATTGACCCAGTACCGCCCAAGGAAGCGCTCATCACCGGTAAGCGCCCGCATGTGCGCCTTCACCTCCTCCAGGCGAATGGCGCGGTCGGTCACCAGGTCGTCGAAGTGTTCCATCATTGTCGCTTTCGTGAGCACCGGGAGCTCCTGCAGCGGAGCGTCGGTCAGTCCCTGGTGGAACCGCTGGTAGAAAGGCGAGTGTGCGTAGGTGTAGTCGCGCATGCTGCGCAATGCGTCCGCCTGGTATGATTCTAATTGCTGGCGCGTCCAGTGATCTCGCTGGCGAAACCGCCGCATCTCCGCTAGCACGCTCAAAACGATGTGCATATCCATGGTGTCCTCCTATTGTCCAGGCATTTCACCTGGAATGCACTCTTCTATTGCAGAACAGCGTTCAGGAACTGCTGAGGTTCTTCTAAAAACTCGTTGCGGCAGCCCCGTGAACAGAAGGAGTAGAACTGCCCCTCCCATTCTGTCGTGACCGCTTTCTCGCGCTCGATCTTCATGCCACAGACCGGGTCAGTTGCCATGGTCGCCATCTCCTTGAACGCTCCATCCTCTAACCACAGCACACGGTCTGCAATGTCCTGGATACGCTGGTCGTGCGAGACGATCACCACACTGCGATTCTGTTCTTTCGCGATACCCTGGAGCAAGCGCATGATCTCGTGCCCGATCTTCGAGTCCAGGTTGGCCGTTGGCTCGTCCGCCAGGATGATGGTCGGGTCGTTCACCAGGGCACGGGCGATGGAGACACGCTGCTTTTCACCACCGGAGAGTTGTTCAGGCAGGAACTGCAGTCTCCTATCCAGCCCCAGTTCAGCGAGCAGCGCCGCCGCCTTTTTGCGGGCTTCGCGGCGCTTTAGTCCGGCGAGTTCCGCGACAAGCGCAACGTTGTCCAGCACGGTGAGCGCCGAGAGCAAGTTAAAATTCTGAAAGATGAAGCCGATCTGGTGCAGCCGGATAGTGGGCAAGCGATTTTCAGCCAGCGCACTCAGCATCTCGCCGTTCAGTTGAATGCTTCCATCGGTCGGCTTGAGTAAAGCGCCCATCATCTGAAGGAGGGTTGTCTTGCCCGATCCTGACGGTCCCATAATCAGGACGACTTCCTCAGGCTTCACTTCGAGCGAGACATCTCGCACGGCTTGTACTTGGGTGGCATCCGCGCCATAATTCTTTGTCACATGCGTGACTTGCAGAGTTGCATTGTTTGTCATAGTTATGCTCCTTTGAAAACCAGGGCCGAGTCAAGTCCGGCTATCTGTCGAATGGGAAGGAGTGCGGAAAGTGCAGCGATCACCAGCGACACACCCGCGACTTTGAGCAACGATACAGCGCTGATTTGCAGCGCCAGCGTAGAACTCACGCTCGGTAGAAGAATCGAGAGCAAGAAGGTGAGAGAAAGTGCCAGAGCAAACCCTAACACAATACTGTAGAGTGCCTGCGCTAAGACCGTACCATACAGGTACCGATTGCGCGCACCTACTGCTTTCAGGATGCCATACTCTTGCCTTCGAGACAACGTGGCAATATACACTGTGAGCGCCATCACCGCCAGCCCAACCAGGAATCCCACCAGGTTCATGGTGGTGATTAAATCGGTCACCATGTCCTTGACGATTTTCCGTTCCTGTGTGGCAAATGCTTCCCGTGATTGGGCCGTCACAGCCGTCACCTCTTGTTCGATGCGGGTTGCCACAACTTCTGGTGAACCTCCCGCTGTGACTTTCACAAGCACAAAACTCACCGTCGACATAGTTGCGCCGATAGATGCAGCGTTGCCCATCTGCATGTTTCCACGGAGTCGTGCAAAGTCGTTCATAGAGATGAAAGCCACCGAATTGAGTAAATTGCCGGTGCCATCGGACAGACCAGCAATTCTGAATTCCTGCCCGAGGATTGTTACTTTATCTCCAATCCCAAGGCCATTCTGCTCTGCCACGCCGCGATCAATGACGGCTTGCCCCTCTGCCGGGATGGAGACTCCCCTGGCAACACGCCACGGGCCCCCCATGGTAGCTCCTGGTGGCAGACCAATCACATAGACGGCATACCGATCCTGCTTGGGACCGACATCCATGGTGTCCGTCACGTACATGATCGGGGTGACCGAGGCAACCCCGGGGACCACCCGCACCTTGTCTACGACCGAGGCGGGAAGCGTGGAGGAGACCATGTGCAGGTTCCGTACTCCGGCCTGCGAAACGAAAACGTCCGCGCCAGAGTTATCAATATAGGCTGTTAGTCGACTCTCCACACCTGTCATGATTGCGTCAAGCGCAAGGATCAGGGAGAGGGCCAGGGCGACTCCACCCACGGAAATGACCAGTCGCATTTTGTTTTGCAAGAGATTGCGCAAGGCGTAACGAAACATATTCCTTTACCTCCGAAAAACATCTGCCGGAGCAAGCCTGGCGAGAAGACGAGCAGGAAAGAGCGCTGCCAGTAGTGCCATGACGAGTCCTGCAGCCAGAGCCTCCAGGGTTGCCAGGGGTTCAATCACAATGAGGAATTGTGGACGCAGTGCCATGATCAGTTGCGCCCCGCCCAAAGCCAGCCCTACGCCCAGCATGGACCCGACGATGGCAACAAGTCCAGCCTGGGTGGTCACGACACGATAGAGCATGCTGTTACGGGCACCGATCGCTTTGAGTACGCCATACTCGCGCTGCCGTTCGATGGTCGATGTGTAGATAATCAACCCGCCGACGAGCAAGGCAATGATGACCATTAATCGAAGTGGTGCGTTGAAGGTGCGGTTGAGCAGGGCGACATCGTTGGCAATCAACTCACTCTTGAGCAAGACTTGCGTGCCAGGCAGCGTACTCAAGCGATCGCGCACGACCGAGGCAGGGGTGCCATTCGCCGGGGTGACCAGCAGAAAACCGGTCGCGCCAGGGGCTAGCAGGAGGGACTCCATTGCCGTTTTACGGACGAACATGAAACTCATCATCCAGGTGGCTGTATCTGCTGAGAGCCCGACTACCGTGAATGTCCGATTCAGCACAGGAAGTTTGTCTCCAAGCGCGATCGAATGCTGCTGAGCCAGAACCCTGTCCAGCACCATCTCATCATCTGCACGAGGTTCGCGCCCTTCGACCAGGTTCCACGGACCGCCCCCAAACCGGGAGTCATATCCGATCATATCGACAAATTGCTTTTGTCCGTGTAGCTCGAAGTAGACAGGCTGCGTGAGGATGGGTGCCACCTTTGCGACTCCTGCCGTCTTGCGCACTGCGTCAGCAGTACCAGGGGGGAGGAGCGAACTGGAGGCAATGAAACTTTTCACATCCTTGCGGGCTACGACTACCGAGCCGGGGGCATGATCGAGGTAGGTTGAAGCCACCCGATCGACTCCTAGCAGAAAGCCATTCAAGATCAGGATGAGCATGATGGCCAGTCCCACTCCCGCGATACTGAGGGTGGAACGCAATTTGTCCTGGAAGAGATTATGGTAAGCAAGTAACATGTAGAAGCTCCTTTCGTCCAGGCTTTACCGCAGGCTCGGCGCACCGGCGCGGAAACCAGCGTGTTCAACCGCCTGGATGAGGCGGTTGGGATCAGCCAGCGTGGGATCGTACTCGACATAGGCCATCTCCGTTGCAGGATTGACGTAGACATACACCACCCCTGCTGTCCGAGCAAGCACCCGCTCGACGATGAGTACACCACCCCCGCCACAGCTCAAGTCCTCAATGGGTAAGGTGATACGTTGGTTCTTCATCATTGCATTCCCTCCTGCCTGTTTTACGCACATAGCACTAAGTCGTCATCTACTCATAATTGTCAGGCATCTTTCTGAGGCGAAGTTGAGGTGTAACTGATGGAACGCTGAGGAAGTCGAGGTCTGTGGGCAGCTACGGACAGAGACAGAGGGGCAGGCGCACCGTGACAGTTGTGCCCTGGCCTAATTGACTGTCGAGTAGAATCTCCCCTTCATGCTGCTCGACGATCCAGCGGGCGATCGGCAAACCAAGGCCGGTTCCCCCCGGGTCGCGGCTCCGGGCGGGGTCGGCGCGATAGAACCGCTCGAAGACCAGCGGCACATCTTCCGGCGCGATTCCGACGCCGGTGTCACGCACCACGATCTCGACCTCGGTCTCTCGACGATGTAATCCAAGTGTAACGTGCCCGGTGGCAGCTGTGTACTTGAGCGCGTTGTCCAGCAAGATCAGGAGGAGTTGCTTGAGGCGGTCCTCGTCGCCTTCGACCCTGGCTGGCTCAAATGGATCGAGGGTGAGCGCCTGACCCTGGGAGAGATGACGTGCCTCTTTGTACGCCTCCAGGACAACTGCGTCAAGGTCAACAGGACACCGCTTGAGCGAAACACCCGCGTCGGCCCGCGCTAACACCAGCAGATCGGCCACCAGGCGAGAGAGGCGCGTGGATTCACGCTCGACTTCGGTCAGGGCCTCGTCTCGCTCTGTTTCCGGCATGGCGCGGTGGCGGCGGAGCAGTTCCAGGTTGCCCTGAATCGCGGTGAGCGGGGCGCGCAGTTCGTGTGAAGCATCCGAGACGAAACGTTGCTGAGCACGGGAAGCGGCCTCCAAACTTGCCAGCATCTCATTGAAGGTGCCGGCCAGCCGACCGAGTTCGTCCCGGTGAGGTGGCGCTTCGATGCGGGACGAGAGATCGCGTGAGAGGGTGATCGTGCGTGCCGTCCGGATCATCGTAGCAACGGGACGTAATGCACGACCCGCGATGGCCCAGCTCCCGAAAAGGGCGAGAGCCAGGCCGGTGAAGGCCAGCACCGGTAAGAAGATGCGCACGGTTTGCATCTCGGCATCCAGCCGCCCGAGAGGCGTCACGGCTTCGAGGTACCCGGAAGGCGCTCCGGCACTGTGGAGCGTGAGCACATAGACCCGCCAGCGCTGTCCAGGTACCACAAGCAGGCCAAAAGCCCCACTTGGATCAGGAGTGGCGGGCGACGCCAGCACGGGGGGGACGAGCTGGGCAACCACGTCGTATGGTGGACCGGCGGGTGAACGGAGCACCGCGCGCGGATCAACGGACGGCAGGGCTTCGGTGCCAAGCGCACTCTCCTTGAGGACCCCATCAGCGCCGAAGAGACGGAGCGCAAGCACCAGGCCGTTTCTTCCCTGGACGAGGTGAGGCCCCCCATCTCCACTGGTGGCCTCGGCAGCCGCGTGGTCAACGCTCACCAGCAGGGTGCGGTCGAGATCATCATATTCGCCACGCGCGTGGATGGCGTAGCCGAGCCCCATGACGAGCAGCAGGATGACAGCGAACAACGCTCCGTAGCACAAGGCCAGGCGAAGGCGGATCGACATAGCCTAGCCCTCCCGCAGCACGTAGCCGACGTTGCGGATCGTCTGGATCAACCGTGGTTCGCCCTCGGTCTCGAGCTTCTGCCGCAGTTGCTTGACGTAGACCTCCACCACATTCGCATCGAAATCGTAGCCCCAGACCCGTTCGAGCAAGACATCCTTGGAAAGCACCTGCCGCGGATGCAAGAGGAACTCCTGGAGCACTCGGAATTCGAGGCTCGTGAGCGACACTTCACGCTTACCACGATGGACAACATGGCTGCCGGTATCCAGGGTGAGATCAGCGAAACGCAGAGCTGGAGGATGATCCAGCCGCTGCCGCCTCAGCAGGGCATGGACGCGGGCGAGCAAGACCTCAAAGGTAAAAGGCTTGACCACGTAGTCGTCGGCGCCAGCTTCAAGTCCCTGCACCTGGTCATTGGGAGCATCCTTTGCTGTCAGCATGAGCACGGGCAGGTTGTCGTTGGCAGCACGGATGCGCTGCAAGACATCATAGCCGGAGAGACCTGGCATCATCACATCGAGGATCACCAGGTCCGAGGGACGCTCGCGCGCGATGGTAAGCCCCTCGCCCCCAGATTTAGCCGTGTCGACGGCAAATCCTTCATAGGATAAGCCGCGTTTGAGCAAACTGGTGACGGCAGGATCATCGTCAATAACTAGGATGCGCTGCATGATTTTTCTCCTCTGCATGCCCAGAATACAAGCTTTCACAAGCACATTTTACGGCAGGGAAATCACAGCGCTATCACAATCTTCTGCAACCATATCACATTGCCCACACAACGAAAGAGGACGGAGGGGAACAAGGATGTTTCAGGCACCCATCAGCGAAGACTCAGCAGAGCTTCAGCAAGGGGAGGTATATTCGAAAGAGAGGCTACTGATGGCCTCACAGAACACGCATCTTTCATGTGAGTGAACAATCGGTCCAAAGAAGACAGAGGCTTGCCTTCAAGGGGAAAACCATGAGGACAGCATTCATCACAGGAGCTTCCAGCGGGATTGGCGCGGCCTTTGCCCACAAGCTTGCGGCCGAGCAGTATGATTTGATCCTCGTCGCCAGGTTTCAAGAACCGTGTGCTGGTTGCTCTCGCCCGCAGCGCGCTGAAACCGCTTCTGCTGAAGGTCCTGGAGAAGCGGTAGCGCAATTAGCTTGACGAGGCGACAAGCGGTTGCGTGTATACAATTGCTCGGTCAAACATCCCCCACGGTCGTCTCACGTTTTTGCGTCGATCGAGGCACTCCCCGCATTGCCGCCTCTTTCTTCAGGAACCTATCAGTGAGCACTCAGTACACGTCCACATTGAAAAGAAACGGGATTGTGCGACAAGAAATTTTCTGTGACTAATACCCGAAGCAATGGGCAACCATTGGTAGGGTTCAGTCCTTCCCTGAAGGTCTGATGGCGATGAGCGTAGCTGCTGAACGAGCAATCAGGGGTGAAAGAGTTGCTCAGACAAT
>WNGM01001176.1_pt1 | contig 35693 bp, 31 predicted proteins | sample 5400571 | NCBI WGS metagenome assembly WNGM01 (sample SAMN13153378, study PRJNA577476) | soil metagenome | isolation source: 100 cm soil or saprolite under Garry oak tree replicate 2 | place: USA:California | collected 2016-06-15 | reverse complement strand
CCCACGCTCGAAGGCGCCGGTGTCAAGCTGCGCCGGGCGTTCGGGTTTGGTCGTACGGGCGACTTCGATCCTTTCCTTCTCTTGGATGATTTTCGCAACGAGCATCCCGAGGATTACCTCCCAGGATTTCCGTGGCACCCGCACCGCGGCATCGAGACGATCACGTACGTGCTGAGCGGCAGCGTGCAGCACGGCGACAGCCTCGGCAATAAGGGGACGATGGGCGCCGGGGATGTGCAGTGGATGACTGCGGGCAGCGGCATCCTCCACCAAGAGATGCCCAAAGGCGATGAGCGCGGCCGGATGCACGGGTTTCAGCTCTGGGCCAATCTGCCGCGCAGTCTAAAAATGACAGCTCCCCGCTATCAGGATATTCACGCGCAGGAGATCCCCGAGGTCGTGGACGACGATGGTACCCGGGTGCGGGTCGTCGCGGGCGGGTTCTGGGGCAAGCGCGGACCCGTTGAAGGCGTCGCCGCCGATCCCCGTTATCTTGACGTCTGGATTCCGCCGCGTGGGCGCAAGACGATTCCGGTCGAGTCTTCGCGGCATGCGTTCGCATACGTCTTTGAAGGCGGCGGCAGCTTCCGCGATGCGTCCGCACCGCAGGGCGTTCGCACCGATCGCGTCTCGGCCGGTGGACGCGATGCGGGCAGCGAGGGCCCGCAGGAAACGGGAAACCGCTCCCTCGTCCTGTTCGACTCCGGCGATGAAATCACGGTGCACGCGGGCGAGCAGGGGATGCGGTTCTTGTTGGTCTCGGGACAGCCGCTCGAGGAGCCGGTCGCCTGGCAGGGGCCGATCGTGATGAACACCCAGGAAGAGCTGGCGCACGCCTACGACGAGCTCCGGCGCGGGACGTTCATCAAGCGCTAGCGAGTTTCGTTTTCGGGCGGTTATCGTTACGCCGCCCTATGTGGACCTTTCTCCGCCGCCGTAGCCTCACGCAGTGGATCGTCGTCGCCATGTTCGTCGGGGTGGCGCTGGGTGTGTTCTTCCCGGCGTTCGCCCTCTCGCTGCTCCCGATCTCCAGCGCATTCATCCGCATCATCAAGTCGATCATTGTGCCGTTGATCTTCGGTACGCTGGTCGTCGGGATCGCCGGACATGGCGACGACATGAAGCGTGTCGGTCGGCTCGCGCTGAAGTCCATAGTCTATTTCGAAATCGTCACGACGCTCGCGCTCGTCATTGGATTACTGGCGGTCAACATCATCAAACCCGGTGTCGGCGTGACGGCGTCTCCGACCGCGCAAGCCGCGGTGCCGGCGCCCGCCGAGGCGGTCACGTTCGCGACGGTGCTCGAGCACATCGTGCCGCAGAGCTTCTTCGACGCGGCCGCGCACAACGAGATGTTGCAGATCGTCTTCTGGTCCGTGGTGTTCGCGATCGGACTCACGCAGGTGCGCGGCCGGCCGAAGGAGACGATGCTCGCGTTTTGCGAGGCGGTGGCCGAGGTGATGTTCAAGTTTACGGGGATCGTCATGAAGTTCGCGCCATTTGCCGTCGCCGCGGCGCTGGCGGTGACGGTCGGCCAGCCGGGCGGTCTCAGGAAGCTGCAGAACCTCGCCATGGTCGTCCTGACGCTCTACATCGCGCTCGTGGTCTTTGGGCTCGCGGTGCTGTATCCGGTCGCACGCCTCGCGCGCGTCCCGCTGGCCGCGTTCCTGGCCGCGGTGAAGGAGCCCGCGCTGATCGCCTTTTCGACGGCTTCCTCGGAAGCCGCCCTCCCGAAGGCGATGGAGCGGATGGAAGCGATTGGCGTGCCGCGGCGCATTGTCGCGTTCGTCATGCCGACGGGCTACTCCTTCAACCTGGACGGCAGCACGCTGTACCTGTCCGTGGCGTCGATCTTCGTGGCGCAAGCCGGCGGCGTGCCCCTCACGTTGGGTCAGCAGCTGCTCATGATGCTGACGCTGATGTTGACGAGCAAAGGCGTCGCGGGTGTCCCACGCGCGGCGCTCGTGATTCTCATGGGGACGGTCGCGTCGTTCCACCTGCCGGGCGAGATGGCGGTGGCGCTGCTTGGCGTCGACGTGCTGATGGATATGGCGCGTACCACGGTGAATCTCATCGGCAACTGTCTGGCCACCGTGGTCATGGCCCGTTGGGAACACGAATACGACGAGTCGAAAGCTCACCAACCTGCAGTAATCGCAGCGTAGCACCCGTATATTGTCCGCGTGACGCACGCGACGGAGATCCCTGCCGATCTCACGGCGGCACTCGCCGACCGCTACACGCTGCGCCGGGTGTTGGGCCGCGGGGGCATGGCAACCGTGTATCTGGCGGACGACCGCAAGCACCACCGCGGCGTCGCCCTCAAGATCCTTCTGCCGGGGCTCGCCGCCTACCTCGGGGCCGAGCGCTTCCTCAAAGAGATTCAGATCGCAGCGCGGCTGACCCATCCCCACATTCTCGCGCTGCATGACTCGGGCGAAGCCGGCGGGTTCCTGTATTACGTCATGCCCTACGTCGATGGCGGATCGCTGCGCCAGCAGCTCGAGGGACCGCCGCGCCGGCCGCTTTCGCAGCAGCAGGCGCTGGCGATTGCTGAGCCCGTCGCCGACGCGTTGACATACGCGCACCGGATGGGCGTCCTGCACCGCGACATCAAGCCCGAAAACATCCTCTTCCTGCAGGGCCATCCCATCGTGGCCGACTTCGGCATTGCGAAAGCCGTGAGCACCGCCGGGGGCGCGAATCTGACGCGCACCGGATTCCCCGTGGGCACGCCGGGCTATATGAGTCCGGAACAAGCGGCCGGCCTGACCGAGCTCGACGAACGCACCGACGTCTACAGCCTTGCGGTCGTGATATACGAGATGTTGGTCGGCGACGTGCCTGGCCGCTGGCCGACCGAGGATGCGGTGCGCGCCGGCCGGTTCCTCGAGGCTTCGGCGTCCCACCGGACGCGGTTGACGACCATCGGGTCGAAAATCGAGGGTGCCCTGGTGCGGGGACTCGCGATCCGGCACGACCAGCGCACGCCCAGCGCGGCGGCGTTGATGGAGGAGCTCACGCAGGGGACCTCCGGGGCTCGGCGGCGCTTCGACAAAGACGAGGTGCAAGCGATCGTCAAACGTGCCACGGAAATGGAGGCGACGAACAAGACGGCCTCCGGCGCCATGACGATTGGGGGCGTGCAAGCGCTTGCCGAAGAAGTCGGCGTTGCGCCGGATCTGGTGCGCGCCGCGGCCGAATCACTGCAAATGCGCAATGTGGCGCCCGGCGCACTGGAACCAAATCGCACGAATCCGTGGGTCGCAGGTCCCACGGAGTTGTTTTTCGAGCGCGTCATCGAGGGCGAGTTGCCGGAATCCGACTACGCGACGGTCGTGGAAGAGATCCGGCGGGTGCTTCGCAACGCGGGGCAGGTGAGCCAGTTCGGTCGCTCGTTTTCATGGATCGCGGCCCGTGGGCCGGCGATCCGGCGTGATCTGGAGGTCGCCGTGTCGGTGCGCCGCGGGCAGACGCGCATCACGATTCAGGAAAACATGAATCAGCTCATCGGCGCCGTGTACGGCGGCATCGGCGGTGGGATGGGCGGCGGTGGGATGGGACCGATTCTGGGCATTGGCGCGGGCGCTCTGCACCTGGGTGCCGCGGCGGTCGCGGTTGTTCCGATATGGCTCGGCATCACGTATCTCACCGCCCGAACCGTGTACCGCCGTTCGACGCGCCGCCGCCTTCGCGAGCTCGACGCCCTCATCAATCGCCTAGGCGCGCTCGTCGCAGACCTTGTCGTCACGCCGCACCGACTGGATCCCTAGTCTGCCACGGCGGGCTGAACTAGAACGCTGCGTGCCACTCGACTCGGGCGCCGCGCGAGCCGACGAGAAATCGGGGCGGGCCGAGGCCAAGAAAACGCCACCGGCCCTCGACGAAACTTGCCGCCGTAACACCCACCGTCGCGCCCGCCAGGACGTCCGACAGCCAGTGTCGATGATCGTTCAGCCGCGACCAGGCCGTTCCGGTGGCCCCGGCGTATAACACTGCGCTCGCCCACGGGCGCCGAATCTCGTCGGCCAGCGATGTCGCCAACGCAAACGCCATCGTAGCGTGGCCGGACGGGAACGAGTCGTGATGGGAAAACGGCTTGAAGGCGTACTGGGTGGTGGACTCGTCAGGACGCAGCCGTCCGACGACCACTTTGCCGCCGCCCGTGATCACTCCAGCGAGCACGACGGATGCGAGCACGCGAGCGCCGCTGCGCTCCAAGCCCTTGCCTCCGCTGATGAGTCCAGCGCCCAACATCACGGCGGGAACGCCGAAGACGACTTCAGGTTGGCCCCCGTGGCGGAACCCGCGTGCGAGCGCATCCGAGTGCGACGAGCGGTGGTCCTGAATCCACGTATTCACGCCACGGTCGACCGCGCTGACGGCGCCGATCGCCCCCGTGGCAATCACGACGTGCCACCAGCGCACGCTCGGTGGGGGGGCGGGGCGGGCGGGGGATTGCTGGCCCAGTGCCGTTATGGGCAGCGCGAGGAGCCACGCGACCCCGAGAGCCTTTGGGCTCAGGGGGTCGTTGCGCGTTCCACGGCTTCGACGTCGATCGTAATACGGACGTCGTCGCCCACGATCTGCGCGCCTTCCATGAAGCGATTCAATGAAATGCCGTAATCCTGCCGCTTGACGTTGGTAGTAGCGGAAAACGCGGTGCGGCGGCCGCGCGAGGTCGCGAGCACGCCGCCGACATCGGTTTCGAGGACGACCGGACGCGTGATGCCGCGGATTGTGAGATCGCCGGTGACGCGCAGATGATCGGGTGCGGTGCGCTCGACGCGTGTGCTCTTGAACGTGATCTCGGGGAAGCTGTCCGTGGCGAGATAATTGGTGCGCAGATCGTTGTCGCGCCGGTCGTTGCCGGTCGAAATGGTGGCGGCTTGGATGTGCGCCGTGACGGTCGCCGCCTCCGGCTTCGCGGGATCGTAATTGAGGTCGGCAGTCCACTGTCCGAACGTGCCGTTTACCCAGGTGATGCCGAGGTGGCGCACGCGAAACGCGACCGCGCTGTGCGGGGGGTCGGCAGTCCAGTGATTTGTCGGAACCGGCGGCGGGCCTGCCGGCGCTTGCGACGGCGAGGCTTGTGGGGCTGCGGCTACGAGCAGGGTGAGTATCACGGTTGATCGTGTCATGTCGTTCAAGATAGCATCGCGAACACACCGATGACGGCGATCACGAGGCCAATCGCGATCTTGACGGCGGCGGCCGCCGCGCGTCCCACCAGGGCACCCCAGCCGGCGCGAGTTGCAACGCCGGCATGGCGCGAGTAGGTGAACTCGAACAGGGCCGCGCCCGCGAACGACCCGAGAAACGCGCCGATGACGCTGCCGATGATCGCGATGGGCACGCCGATCATCGCCCCGATGATTCCCCCGATCAGGGCGCCCCAGCCGGAGCGCGTGGATCCCCCGTATCGCTTGGCGTAATAGAAGCCCAGCCACTGATCCATGATTTCACCGAGAAACGCGAGGCCGAGCACGATCGCAATCGTTGCGACGCCGACCGACCGAAACCCCGTGAGCCAGCCGTAAGCGAGAATCCCGGCAACCATGACCCAGAGTCCGGGTAACCCCAGGGGAATCAGGCACAGCCCGATGAGGGCGGCGGCAGCGAGAATCGAGATCGCGAGCAAGTCCATGGAGAAACCTTCTTGACGGTTGCGCCGTTGGTGTGCAGCAATACGCCGTGATAGTCTTTGCGGTTCTACTCCAGATCGCAATTCCGCCTCCCCGCGGGTTTGTCAACGACTTCGCAGGGCTCTTGGACGCCGCCTCCATTCAGCACATGGAAGCCGTCATCAGCGAAGTCCGCGAGAAGACCAAGGGCGAAATCGCCGTCGTCACACTACCCGATATCGACGACCGCGCGCCAAGCGACGTTGCGCTCCAAATCGGCCGGCAGTGGGGCGTCGGCGCGAAAGGAGAGGCTGGCGATCGCCGCAGGAACCTCGGCGTCGTCGTGTTACTCGTCCCGCGCAAGAATCATCAACCCGGCACCGCGCATCTGTTCATCGCGACGGGTCGTGGGGCAGAAGGATTCTTGACGGACGCTGCAACCGGACAGATCGAGGACGCCATGCTCCCAGCCCTCACCCAGGAGCAATATGGTCCGGCGCTTTCCCTCGGCGTCGACCTGATTGCTCAGGCGTTCGCGGCCGAATTCGGCGTTACGCTGACCAATCCCCAGTACGTGCGACCCCCTCCAGCACCGGAGACGCCGGAGATTCCGGTCGGATGGATCATTGCCGTCATCATCTTGCTGATCATTGTGAGTCGCGGCCGCATCTTCCTGTTGCCTTTGTGGCTCGGACGTGGTGGAGGGTGGAGCGGCGGCGGAGGCTGGGGGAGAGGTGGCGGTGGCGGTTTTGGCGGATTCGGTGGCGGCGGTGGGTTCTCCGGTGGCGGTGCCGGGAGGAGCTTCTGATATGGCACGAATAACGCTAGACGACTTTGCGGCGCGAGTGACCGACGGCCTCGGCCCGCGGCTCGCCACCCTGCTGCTCTACGGCTCAGCGGCGAGGGAAGGAGGAGGGAGCAGGGAGCCGAATACGATGAACACGCTCCTAATTGTCGACAGCGTGGATGCCGATCTGTTCACACGCCTGGCGCAGCCGGTGCGCGACTGGATGAGCGGGAAGCATCCACCGCCGCTCGTGCTGACCGACGAGGAGTGGCGGAGCTCCGCGGACGCCTTTCCCATCGAATACGAAGACATCCGCGCGCATCATCGCGTGCTCGCCGGTCGCGACCCCTGGCGCGGCATCACGGTGCAGCGTGAGCACGTGCGACGGCAGCTCGAGCAGGAGTTGATGGGCAAGCTCATGCATCTGCGGCAAGCGTTCGCCGCTTACTGGAACGCGCCCAAACAGCTGGCGGAGGTCGTCCGCGACACGCAGTCGAGTTTTCTGACGATGCTCCGCGCGGTGCTGCGCCTGGCCGGTCGCAGCGTTCCCGCCGCCCCTGATGCGCTGGTACGCGACGCCGCCGCGCTGGTAGGATTCGCTCCTGATAAATTGCCGGAGCCGGCCGCGTATCTCGACGCGGTGACTCGCACGGCGGAGTACGTGAACCGCCTGGAAAGGAACCCTTCGTGAAAGCGTATCTTCCCGTTGCACTCGCACTCCTCGCTGGCTGCGGCTACAACACGATCCAGACGATGGACGAGAGGGTGAACGCGGCTGAATCGCAGATCAAGGTCCAACTGCAGCGGCGTGCGGAGCTGATTCCCAATCTGGTGGAGACCGTGAAGGGGTACGCAAAGCAGGAGCAGACGATCTTTATCCAGGTCGCGGAGGCGCGCGCCAAACTGGCGGGGGCAGTGCAAAGCGGCGATCTGCAACAGATGGCCGCCGCCAACGCGGCCCTCACCGTGCCGCTCGGCCGGCTGATCGCGATCGCGGAGAATTATCCCCAGCTCAAGTCCAACGAGAATTTCCGTGCGTTGCAAGATCAGTTAGAGGGGACGGAGAACCGGATCGCGGTCGCTCGTCAGGATTACAACGAAAGCGTGAACACGTACAACGCGTATATCCGCCGCTTCCCGCAGGTGCTCACGGCGAAGGTGCTCGGGAAAAAACCTCGGGCCTATTTCGAATTGCAAACGCCCGGTGCAGCGGAAGCCCCCAAGGTCGACTTCTCCCGTTAGGGCGGCGTCATGACAGCAGGAGGATGAGCACAAGCCCCAGGACGATGAGTCCTAAGGTCGAAATCGATATTGTGATGCGGTCCGAGGCGGCGGCAGCTGACGATGCGGCGGTTTCCTGCTGCGACGCTTCTGGTTGGTAGCTCCGAAACTCCGGCGTGAGGCGCGGTCCCAGCGCCCGCGGCGCGGCGACGGCCGCTGGCCTTGGGGCGGTGGTGGGCCCCGGCTGCTGAGCTCTCACCGTGGCCATGGGCGATGCCGCGAGGCATACGAGGGCCGCCGCGAGCTTGATCATACGTCGGTTTCCTCTTAAGGAGTCGCGGGCAGCGGTTGGCCCACCACCCACTTCACGATGCGTCCGGGCTCGAGCGGCGTAGTCTCCTCGACCTAGTGTTCAGCGGACGAACTTTCTGCGGTCGCCCTTCGGCGGCGTTTTCTTGTGGGCGTGCGCCGCGATCTGCAGGCGGCTGTGCAAGGCGAGTTTTTCCAGGATGTTGTGCACGTGGCTCTTCACCGTATACGTCGCGATGTTGAGCCGCTGCGCGATTTCCTTGTTGCTCATGCCCTCGGCGATCAGGTCTGTGATCTGCTGCTCGCGCTTGGTCATGCGCACGGACGCCATCATCGGCGTATTGCGCAGCACAGAGGCCTGTTTGGCGATATGCGAGAGGAGCGTGCCGGTGAGCGCAGACGGCACGACGTCGCCACCGTTCGCCACCTGCCGGATGGTGTTCACCAGATCTTCGAGCGCGGCGTCCTTGGCGATGAAGCCGTTGGCGCCGCGCTTGATGAAGTCGATGACGTCTTCCTCTTCCGGCAGCACGTCCATCATGATGATGCGCGCGTGCGGCGCTGCTTCCTTGATGCTCTCGACGAGTCGCTGGCTGCGATTGCGCCCTAATGCGGCGTCGACGAGCACCACGTTCGGCTTGTGATCCTGGAGTCGCTGCAGCGCGGTCGAGCCGCCCTCGGCGGTGGCGACGACTTTGAATTCGGTTTGCGAGTCGAGCAGTCCCGCGAGACCGTCCCGCAGCAGGCGATTGTCTTCAATTACCAGTATCTGAATGCGCTTGGTCATCGCACTGAAGGCCCTCGTTTCGGGAGGATACGTCGTGAGTGCCATAGGTTGACCAATTTTCGTGGTATTAGTCAAGGCGGGCCGGAAGGTTCCGGCCTCATCCTTTGGGATGAGGCGCCCAAAACGGCGTCTAACCCTCCCGCGCTTGCCTTTTTCGGGGGTCCGGAGTGAATGGTGGAACGCCGGACGGTGAAGCGGCGTGAAAACACGACGGCGCCCCGTGGGGGGCGCCGTCCGATTGCTGGTTCCGTGCGTGGTTAGAGCTTCACGACGTTCTGCGCCGCAGGGCCTTTCTGGGCCTGCACGATTTCGAACTCCACGCGCTGGCCTTCGGCCAGCGACTTGAACCCTTCACCCTGGATCGCGGTGTGATGCACGAAGCAGTCCTTGCCGCCGTTCTCGGGCGTGATGAAGCCGAAGCCCTTGGCGTCGTTGAACCACTTCACGGTACCGGTGATGCGTGCCATCTGTGCGTTACTCCCTAGCGTTTACGGTTCCGGCGGCGAGCTGCCTGGCTCTTGCGGCGCCGTTGAACGGCGGGACTCTCGTAAAAGCGTTTCTTCTTCATATCCTGGAAGAGCCCCGCCTTGGTGATCGCGCGGTGGAATTTCTTCAAGACGACTTCCAGCCGATCGGTCTCGTTCAGCGTGACTTCCATAGGTCCTTCCGGGATGAGAGGCTCGACCCAGAAACGACGCGAGGACCGGCGACAGCCAAGGTCCTCGGTCAGTCCACTGGTGTCCAGCACACGGCACCGTGCCGTGGCCCTTCGCTCGCCCGAAGGATCACAAGCGGGCACGGCGAAGTCAAGCGTCGCGGTTGAACGAACCCGCGCCCGCGTGCAACTTAGTCGCCCTATGCGCCTCTTCCTCATACTGCTCGTCCTCGGTGCCGCCGCCGCATGCCGGCATCCGCGTCCGGGCAATCCGCCCCCGGTCCGCACGTCGCGCGATACCACACGCGTCACGCGGCAACCCGTATTCGTGCGGGACACGGCGCTCGAGCAGCGTGCGGCCCGCCTGGAGCTGAAAGTCCTCGAGCAGGCGGCGCAGGTCGAGGAGCTGCAGCGGCGGCTGGACGATGCCCGGCGCGAGGTGGTGCGGGCGATGGCGAAATTGCAGTCGCTTGCGACACGCGCCGAAGCGGCTTCTGGTATGGCCGAAGCAGAGATCGCGCTGCAGGCGCTCCGTTCGGCGAGCGGAAGCAACTCTCAAGCACCCACGCCGGCCGAATACGGGCAAGGCATGCAGCTCTTGCAGTTGGCGACGACGGAATTCGACCAGCAGAACTATGCGGGCGCGCTCTATCTCGCGACGGAAGCCAAGAATGCCGCCGCGGCGGGGCAGGGGCGTGTGGCAAGCGATGACCGTGGCGGTGGAACCGTGCGCAAAGGCGAGTCGCCTTTCGCGCTGCCGCTCCGGCTGCAGACCACCGGTCGCGCCAATGTGAGAGAGGGGCCAGGCGCCGGCTTCAAGGTGTTGTTCACCCTGGAAACGGGCGTGCCCGTGGTGGCCTACTCGTACGTGGATCAATGGGTGCGGGTCAAGGACGACAGCGACCGGTCCGGCTGGATCCATCAAACGCTGATCGGCCGGCGGCCCGCCCCGTAACCGCGTTACGTCGCCGAAACTTTGGGACGCGCTGCCGCGATGACGCGGTCGCCCCCGACGCGCTTCGCCAGATAGAGCGCGGCATCCGCCTCCGCGATCAACTGGTCAGGCGAGTCGCCGTGCATAGAGAATGCGGAGACGCCGAAGCTCAGGGTGATCTTGCCGGCCGGCAGCTTTTCCTTCGCCAATTTCTTGCGAATGCGCTCGGCGAACTCGGTTGCGCCTTCGAGCTCCGTCTCGGGCAACATGATCAGGAACTCCTCGCCGCCGTAGCGCGCCACGAAATCCACGTCGCGGCTCGCGTCCCGCATGATGGCGGCCACCCGCTTCAGCACCTCGTCACCCGCGGGATGGCCGTGCTCGTCGTTGTACTTCTTGAACAAGTCCACGTCGGCCATGACGACGGAAAAATGGTGGCGGAGGCGGCGCGAGCGGCGTACTTCGTTCTCGAGCACCTCCATCATCCGCAGCCGATTGAACAGGCCGGTGAGCGGATCGGTGACGGACAGCCGCTCCAGTTCCGTGCGACTGTCGCGCAGCCTCGCGACCATGTCGTTGAAGACTTCGGTCAGGTAGCCGACCTCGCTGCCGGTGGTCACCGGCAGGTCCACATCGAGCTCGCCCTTGGCGACTTTGGCGGCCGCCTGCGTGAGACGGTTGAGCGGCCGCACGATCAGCAGGCTCAGCAGATATGCGAGAGCTCCGACGACGGCGAGCAGCAGGAGCACGATGCCGAGGGTGACGTTGCGCAAACGCGCGACCTGTTGGAACGCTTCGGCCGTCGGAATCTCAGACACGACGATCCAGTCCAGCGACGGGACGACGCGCGCGCTGCCCACAACAGGGTCACCAGTGAAACTGGAGAACTGGACGGCGCGGCCCTCGTGCGCGAGCAGGCCGTTGGTGGCGTCCCGCGAAAAGCCTTGGCGCATCAGCTCGCGCGAGCTGCCCTGCGAGCTGACGATGAGCTGGCCGGTGCGGGTCATCAGGTAGATTTGTCCAGTCTCACCAGGGGCGAAGCGTCGCAGCGTGTCCGCGACCGTGCGCAGGTTCACGCGGGAAGCCAGGGCGCCGACGAGACGGATCCCACCGCCACCGCGACCGGCCCGCCCCACCCGCTCCCCCCCCGATTCGATCGACACGGAGACGAGGATTTCGGGGTGCGCGCCGACCGAGTCCCAGTATGGTGTGCCCAGCGCCCAGTCGTTGCGCGTCAACGACGACGCCCAGTCGGAGGCGAGCGGCACCGGGCGAGGCTGCGACGCGCTCGTGGCAACGACATGTCCGTGAGGATCGAGGACCATGAGCTCGCTGTAGTCGGGGAAGCGGTCGCGCACCGAGTTGAGAAAATCGGTCAGGCGCTTGAAGTAGATGCCCGAATGGACGGGCTCGCCGTTCACGAGCGGGATGCGCTCGAGGTTTTCAGTGACCTCATAGGAGCTCGAGAAGACGAGCAGATCTAAGCGCAGCTCCTTGGTCCAAAGGTCGACTTCGCGCAGTGCCTGCGCGCTCACGCCGAGCAGCTCCTCGGAGGCTTTGGCCTGCAGCGCTTGTTTTCGATGTAGGAGATCCACACCGTCGTGAGCGACGGCAGCAGCGTCGCGAGGACGGCGAACATCAGCATCTTGGTGCGGATGCTCGAGAACCACGAAAATCGCAGAAAAGTCAGGCTGGTATCCCTCCGTTGGGTTGCCACAAAATTCATCCCGCGCACGTTACCGCAAGGCCTGACATCGAAACCGTGCTTGGAATCACGTCATCTGGCGCACCGGAAGTCACGGAATCAGACTAGGTGACCCCACTAACGGAGGTCTCCGTGACGGTCGGGCTGAGTCGGCGTGCTTTCCTTAAGTACGGTGCTGGCGCGGTTGCCGGATCGATGGTATCGAACCCCACAGGGCATGCTGCGCCCCTCCACACCCGCCAGGCATTTGACCTCGAAGAAGCCACAATCGCGCAGCTCCAGGAGTCTATGCGCAGCGGCGCGCGCACGTCGCGCTCCATTTGCGCCGCGTACCTCACGCGGATCGCGGAGCTCGATCCGAAGCTGCACGCGGTGCTCGAGGCGAATCCCGATGCGCTCGTCGTCGCCGACCGGCTGGATGGCGAGCGCAAGGCGGGTCATGTGCGCGGACCGCTGCACGGGATTCCGGTGCTGGTGAAGGACAACATCGCGACCGTCGACCGCATGATGACGACGGCGGGGTCGCTCGCGCTTGCCGGCGTCACGCCGCCGCGGGACGCGCCCCTCATCGCCCGGCTCCGTGCCGCTGGCGCCGTGATCCTCGGCAAGACGAACCTCTCGGAGTGGGCCAACATCCGCTCCAACCAGTCATCGAGCGGCTGGAGCGCGCGGGGCGGGCAATGCGCGAACCCGTACGCGCTCGATCGCAATCCATGCGGGTCGAGCTCGGGCACTGGCGCGGCCATCTCCGCCAACTTCGCGGCGGTCGGGATCGGTACGGAGACGGATGGATCGGTTGTCTGCCCGTCGGGCGCCTGCTCGCTCGTTGGAGTGAAGCCGACGCTCGGCCTGATCGACGGCGCGGGAATCATTCCGATCGCGCACAGTCAGGACACGGCGGGACCGATGGCCCGCGCGGTGGCCGACGCGGCCGCGCTCCTGGGTGTGCTCGCGGGGCGGGACTACAGCGCGAGCCTGGATCCGGCCGGTCTGCGCGGCGCGCGCATCGGCGTCGCCCGCAAGAAGTTCTTCGGCTACAGTCCCGAGGCCGATGTGCTCGTCGAAGCCGCGATCGGCGTCCTGAAAGCGCAAGGCGCCGTGATCGTGGATCCGGCCGATATCCCGCACGCCGGCGAGTACGACGACTCCGAGCTCGTCGTGCTGCTGTACGAGCTCAAGGCGGATCTCGGCACCTATCTCGCGACGTGGGCGCCGAACGGACGCGTCAAGTCACTCGCGGACGTGATCGCGTTCAACGAAGCGAACAAGACGCAAGAGATGCCGTACTTCGGGCAGGAGCTGTTCCTGCAGGCTCAGGAAAAGGGACCGCTCACCGATCAGGCGTATCGCGACGCGTTGGCGAAGGACCAGCGCCTCTCGCGGACCGAAGGACTCGACCTCGTCTTTGCGCAGCAGAATCTCGACGCCATCGTGGCGCCGACGGGCAGCCCGCCGTGGCCGACCGATCTCATCAATGGAGATCATTTCCTCGGCGCGAGCTCGACGCCGGCGGCGGTCGCCGGCTATCCCAGCATTGCGGTCCCCGTGGGCTACACGTTCGGGTTGCCGGTGGGAATGTCGTTCATCGGGAAGGCGAACAGCGAGGCTACTCTCCTCCGGCTCGCCTACTCGTATGAACAGGCCGCAAAGCCCAGAAAGCCGCCCCGGTTTCTACCGCAATGGCGCCCCGATTGAGATCCAGCGCGCAAGCAGCGCTCGTTCTTGCTCGGTCATTCCGGTCTTGTTCGCGAGCGGCATCGTCTTGGTCTCGACCGCTCGCACGCGAATCCGCTCCGCGAGCCGGGTGATGCTTTCCGGAGTGTCGAATGTGACACCACCCGGCGCCGGTCCGAAGGTGCGGTCACTCTGATACTGCGAATGACACGGCTGGCAGCGCTGGGTGATCACGGATCGCACCGCGGCGAACGTCGGGACCGAGTCGTTCGAAGCGCCCGGCGTGCGAGCGGCGGCCCGCTTGGGCGTCGAGCAGAACATGGCAGCGGCAAGCGCGAGCGCAGCAGGGAGCAGTGCCCAGCGGGCCGCAGGTCCGCGCCCGATCATGGCGTGCCGCACTAACGCTCCCGCGACGCAGAGCAGCAACAGCACGAGCCAGTTGACCGGGCTCGCATAGGTCGCTGGAAAATGATTCGAGAGCATGATAAAGAGCAGCGGGAACGTCATGTAGCTGTTGTGCACCGATCGCTGCTTCGCCCGCGCGCCGAGCGTGAAGTCCGCCGGTCGGCCGGCACGTGTGGCATCGAGCATCTGCTGCTGGGCGGGAAGAATCCGCATCCAGACATTGGCCACCATGATCGTGCCGAGGAGCGATCCGACATGCATGAAGGCAGCGCGTCCCGAGAGCAGCCGGCAGAACAGCACCGTCACGGCGACAAGGAGGACGACCGTGACCGTCGTGGCGACAGCGGCGGGGAGCTTCGATCGCCACAGCCAATCGTAGACCAGCCAGCCGATCACGAGCAGCCCGATGCCCAGCAGCGTGGCCGCGCCGCGTCCAATCTTGGAGACGCTCGGGTCGAGGAGATAGGCGCCGCTGAGATAGTAGATAAGCACCAGGAGCGAAATGCCGGTGATCCAGGTGAACATCGCCTCCCACTTGAACCAATGCAGCACGGCGGGGACTTCGCCCGGCCCCGGACGGCGCTTCTCGACCTGATAGAAGCCGCCGCTGTGCACCATCCACAGGTCCCCTTCGACCCCGGGCTTCTCGTGTTCGGGTTTGGTCAAGGCGCGGTCCAGCCAGATGAAATAGAAGGAGCTGCCGATCCAGGCGATGCCCGCGATGAAATGTGTCCAGCGCAGCAGGAGATTCGCCCAGTCCCCGAGCCAACTTGTCATGGGGGCAGTAATTTCACCGTGAAACCGTGCCCGGCCAGCCCCCGTCGGGGGGGGGGCATATCCTTTCCGAGGTCTGTTTCATGAACCGTGCGCTCGTTCTCGCCGCCGTCGCGTCGTGCGTTCCCTTGGTCGCGTGCAACAAGGCCGATGCCAATGACGGCTCGAGCCGGCCCTACAAGGTCGGGGTGGTCGATCGTGGCGAGATTCGCGTCATTGTCGAAGAAACCGGTGTCGTGGCGCCCGAACGCAGCATCGTCGTCAAATCTCCGATCTCCGGTGTCGTCCAGCAGCTGTACGTGCGCGAAGGCGATCGCGTACAAGCAGGCCAGGCGCTCGCGCGCATCATGCCCGATATCGCGCAGGCGAACAGTCTGGCACAGCTGCGCAGTGAGATCGCCAGGGCGCGGATCGCACGGGACAACGCGAAACGGGACTTCGATCGCGGCCAGTCGTTGCTGGCGATCGGCGGCATTACCCAGGCCGAGCTCGACCTGCGGCGCGTGACGTACGAGCAGGCGGAGAACCAGTGGCGGACGGCCGAAGATCAGCTACAGCTCGTGCAGCGCTCCGGCGTAACGGCGGGCGACTCGACCGGTGCAACCGCGCAGTGGGCCCGCATCACCGCACCGGCCGCCGGCGTGATCATTGGACGGGGCGTGGAAGAAGGGGAGACCGTCGTGGGCGGCACCAGCGCCTTTGGCGGCGGCACCGAGCTCTTCACGATGGCGGATCTCTCGACGTTGCTGGTGAAGGCGGCGATCAACGAGGTCGACATCGGGAAAGTGAAAAAGGGCGACCACGTCGCGCTCACCGTCGACGCGTTCCCCGGCGACACGGCGCAGGGCATCGTGCGGCTGGTACCGCCGGCTGCCCGGCTGCAGGATCGCGTCCGCGTTTTCGATGTCGAGATCGTGGTCACCGGCGGCGCGAGCGTGCTCCGGCCGGGCATGACCGCGAACGTGCGGATTTCGGGACCCGTGCGCAGTGGAACGCTGCGTGTCCCGGTCGAAGCCGTTCTACTAAAGGAAGGGAAGCCGGTGGTCTATAAGCTCAGCGGGAGCGGACCGCAACCGGTGCCGGTGACCCTCGGTCTCTCCGATCTCTTCTATGTCGAAATCGTCAACGGCCTCGCGGTGGGTGATTCGGTCGCGCTGGAGGACCCCGTCGCCGCGGTCGAGCGGTCGCGGAATCCGGCGCGCCGCCGCTGAGCATGACGCTGATTGTCGCTGAGGGTCTCGAAAAGACGTATCGGCTCGGACAAGTCGACGTGCAGGCGTTGCGCGGGGTCGACGCGCAGATCGTGGCGGGGGAATACGTCGCGATCACCGGCCCGTCGGGATCCGGGAAAAGCACGCTGATGCACATCCTCGGCTGCCTCGACTCTCCCACCGCCGGCACCTATCGACTCGACGGCGAGGACGTCGCCAGTCTCTCCGGTAAACGGCTCGCGCACGTACGCAATCGCAAGGTCGGCTTCGTATTTCAGACGTTCAACCTGATGCCGCGCCTCACTGTCGAGGAAAACGTCGCACTGCCGCTCAAGTACCGGGGCGGCGTGCCGCGGGGCGAACGGCGGGCGCGCGCGCTCCGGCTGCTCGAACGGCTCGGGTTGTCGCATCGCGTCGGGCACCGGCCCGACGAGCTGTCGGGCGGCGAGCGCCAACGCGTCGCCATCGCCCGCGCGCTCGTCGGTGAGCCGGCCATTCTCATGGCGGACGAGCCGACTGGGAATCTCGACTCGAAATCGGGCAGCGAAGTGCTGGCGACCTTCGCCGAGTTGCACGCGGCGGGACATACCATCGTGCTCGTGACGCACGACCCCGGCGTAGCGGCCCACGCCAATCGCACGCTTCAGATGAGCGACGGCCGGGTGGTGTGAATCTCCTTGAGTCGCTGCTCACCGGGCTCGATGAAGCGCGCCGGCACTGGGGGCAGACGCTGCTGTCCCTGCTCGGGCTGATCCTGGGCACGGGCAGCATTGTGACGGTGCTGGCGCTGTTCGGCGGCCAGACGGCGTTGACCGAGCAGTTTCTCAATGAAGTCGGCGGCCGCGGTACGATCATCGTGTCGGATCGCGAAGGCTCGGCGCATCCCGCCGCCCGCGAGCTGGCTTCGAAGCGCCTGACGTTTCGCGATGCGCAGTACTTGCGGGACCGCGCGACCGCGCTGGCGGCGGTCAGTCCGGGTTGGGCGAAGCAGCTTTCGTATCGGGCGAGCAAAACGAGCTTCGACGGGCAGGTCATCGGCACCGTGCCCGACTACATGGCCATCAACGACATCAAGCCCCTGGTCGGCCGGTATCTCAGCGATCTCGATGTCCAGCACCAGGCCCGCGTGGCGGTACTGGGCTGGAAATACGCCGATTCGCTGTTCGGTCGCGCCACTGCCGCCCTCGGTCAGATCGTCAGTATCGGTCAGAAGAGCTACCGCGTGGTAGGCGTGCTCGAGCGCGAGGAGTTCTATTTTGCCGCCTGGGAGAACAACGCGCTGGAGTATCGGAACGAGCGCGCCTATATCCCGATTTCGACGGCGATCACCCAGTACAGCGCGGACGACCATCTCGACTTCTTGACCCTCAAGGCGCGTCCTGCCGTCGGCGGCATCGGGGCGCAGGCGCAAGTGCGCAGCCTGCTCTATGCCCGGCACGGCGTGGAAGACTTCGACATTCGCGCCTCGGGGCAGGGCGCCGGCCAGCAAGCCGGGCAGTTTCTCTTGTTGTTCAATTTCATTTTCCTGGTCGTCGGCGTGGTCTCTCTCGTCACGGGCGGGATCGTCATTGCGAACATCCTGCTTGCCTCGGTGGTGGAACGCGTGCGCGAGTTCGGCACCCGCATGGCCCTCGGTGCCACGGCGGGTGGGATCTTTGCCCATGTGCTGGCCGAAGTCCTGGTGGTTACGGTAATCGGCGGACTCCTGGGCCTCGGCCTGGGCACGGCGCTGACCGGTGTCGTCGCGCATTTCATGCAGATGCCGGCCGTGGTGAGCCCGTTCATTGCGACCGTCTCCCTGGCCACCGCCGTGAGTGTGGGGCTCATTGCCGGTCTCTTTCCTGCGTTGCGCGCGTCGCGCCTCGAGCCGGTGGAAGCGCTGCGCTATGCGTGATTTCGCCGAGCTGATCGTGGACGCGCTGCGCGAGATTCGCGGCCACAAGCTGCGGTCACTGCTCACCCTTTCGGGCATCGTCTTCGGAGCGGCGTCGGTCGTCTCCATGACGTCGCTTGCCACGGCGATGAAGACGCTCGTCTACGACGACCTGATCGCGATGGGCTTGTCGCGCAGTTTCTTCATGGACGACCGGGGACCACGTTCCGACGCCAAAGGCGCGGCTGCGTTGCGCCACACCGGCATGCGCGTCACCGACCTCGAGGCGCTGCGCGCGCTGCCAGGGGTGGCGAGCGTGCACGGCCGGAACTGGGGGGACGAGCGGGTCGTCAATGCGCCCGCCGACCGGCGACGCGTCCGCATTGACGGTGTCGATGCCGGCTATCTCGAGCTGCGCAATTGGCGGATCGTGGCGGGCCGCAGCATCCGGCCGCTCGACGTCGAGAACCGGTCCCGCGTTGCCGTGATCGGTGAGGAAATGTCGCACAACTTGTTTGGCAATGCACCGCCGATCGGACAGACCATTACCATCGACGGCGTGCGGTTCGGCGTGATCGGTCTCGTCGCGCCGATCGAGTTCGACATCATTCCGGCCGACTTCAGCTTCGTTGGTCGCCGCATCTACATCCCGTACACCTACATGACGCGTTACTCGAAGGGGGAAGGGCGTGTGGATGAAGCCCTCGTGACCGCGGATTCGTCGGTCGAGTTCGGCGACGTGTTGCGGCGCGGCATGGCCCTCGTGCGGCGGCGTCATGGCGGGACTGAGGACTTTATGATCGACAACCAGGCCGCCGAAGTGCTCTCGAATCTGGCCATGGCGGATAACATCCTTGGTGGCTGGAACGCGGTGATGTTCACCATCGCCGGCGTCACGCTGATCGTCGGCGGCATTGGACTGTTCAGCGTGCTGCTGATCTCGGTGCGGGAGCGGGTGCGCGAAATTGGTATCCGCAAAGCACTGGGTGCCGATGACGGCGCGATCGTCCGCCTGTTTCTGGCGGAGTCCTTGACGCTGGCCTTTCTGGGTGCTCTCCTCGGCATCGCCGGCGGCGCGGGCCTGACCGTCATTACCGAGTTTATCGGCCGCCAGTTCGGCAAGCCCTTCGTCATTCCGGTGAACATCCCGGGCGTCATCCTCGCCGTGATCTTCGCACTGGTGGTGGGGCTCTTGTTCGGGTGGTATCCCGCGCGCCGGGCGGCCAAGCTCGATCCGATCGAGGCGATTAGCTTTTAGGCGATGCTCGCCCTACTCCTCTCCGCCGTCCTTGTCCCGGCGGATACGGTCACCGGCCGGGTCGTCGACAACGGCGGCCAAGCAGTCCCGCAGGCCATCGTCGAGATCACCGAACTCGGCCGGAGTGTCACCGCGACGGACGCCGGTGCGTTTCGGATCGAGCTTGCGCCCGGACGCTACACGCTCGCCGTCCGGCGGCACGGCTTCGCGCCCGCGGTGCGGGAAATTTCTGTCGGCGCCGGCCAAGCGCCCCCGGTGCTCGAGATCGTGCTGGTGCCGAGCGCATTTCGACTGGAGCCGGTCACCGTGACGGCGACGCGGCAGGCGCTTGCGTCGGAGAATTCGCCCCTGCCTGCTTCGGCCCTGGCCGGCGACGAACTGCGCCAAACGGAGGGCGTGTCGCTTGCTCAGGTCGTCGAGGCGCTGCCCGGTGCGCGCACGATCAGCACCGGCGCCCAAATCGGAAAGCCGGTGATCCGAGGATTCTCCGGCCCACGCGTGCTCGTGCTGGAGAACGGCAGCCGCCTCGAGGACTACTCATGGAGCGACGAAGACGGTCCATCCGTGGAAACGGCCTTCGTGCGGCGCGTCGAGTTGATTCGCGGTCCCGCGAGCGTGCTGTACGGGTCGGACGCGCTGGGGGGCGTCATCAATGTGATCCCCGACCAGCTCCCCGACGCCGCCGGTGAACCGGGGTTTGTGCGCACCGGGTTCACGCTATCCGGGGCCAGCAACAACATCGAAGTCGAGGCAGGTGCGCGCATCGAAGGAGCGCGCGGCAACATGGGCTGGCGTGTCAATGCGATCGGGCGCGGGTCAGGCAACCTCCACACGCCGGCGGGCGAGCTCGACAACACCGGATTCGGCGCATTCAACGGCGAAGCAGCCGCCGGCTGGCGCTGGCCGTCGGGCAGCAGCCTCGGCGTTCGCGTTGTGCATTACGGCGGCGAGTTCAAGCTGCTGGAGGCGAATGCGCTTCCGGAAGAGCAGGGCGGGCCTGAGCGCAAAGCCGGGGACGAGCGCGTCCAGATCACCGGCCAGCGTCCGTGGGCCGACTGGCGGCTGGAAGCCAAGGCCCAGGTACAGCGTCACTCGCTGATCGAGCTGGCAGACGACACGACCGGCACCGAATCCGAAGCCTTCAATCTGCTGCTCCAGACAGCCTCACTCGACGTGCTGCTGCATCGGCGTGGCCTGACGTTCGGCGTTACCACGATCGGACAGACAAACGCCGCGAGTGGGCGCGAGCCGATCGTCCCCGACGCCAATACGATCTCCGGGGCTGCGTTCGCGTTCGAGCAGTGGAGCCCCGGAGCAGGACGCTGGACGTTGCTGGCGGGGCTGCGCGCCGATGCGCGCCGCCTCAGCGCCGAGCGCGATGATTCACTCGGCGTGGTCGCGCAGGATCGAAACTCACAGGCGTGGTCCGGGAACGCGGGGCTGGTGATCACACCGGCCGCGGGACTATCGCTCAGCTTGAATCTCGGGAGAGCGTGGCGGGCGCCTACACTTTTCGAACTTTTCGCGAATGGTCCCCATATCGGCGAGGCGCGCTACGAGCTGGGTGATTCGACCCTGAAGCCCGAAGTGAGCCGCGGCATCGATCTGGGGGTGCGCTGGAGCGGCCGCCGCGCGCGCCTAGAGTTGGCCGCCTACCACAACCGGATGTCCGACTACATCTACATCACGCCCACGGCCGCGTTCATCGATTCGTTGCGCGTCTATCAGTACGGGCAGGCGGAGGCCGAGATGCTCGGCGCTGAAGCGCTGGTCGAAGCGGAAATCGCGCGAGACCTGGTCGCGCGCGGTCGCGTCGAGGCGGTACGCGGGACCAATCTGACGGCGCACGAACCGCTGCCGTTGTTGCCGCCGCGCCGCGCGACGTTCGGCTTGGGGTGGCGTGATCGATTCAACATCGATGTGGACGCGTATGCGCGTCCCGACAGGCTCAACCCACTCGACGTTCCGACGGCAGGCTATGCGCTGCTGCATATGAGCGGAGGGACGGATGTGCGCCTGTTCGGCCGGGCGATGCGCCTCGACATCGCGCTGCGCAATGCGCTGAATCAACGCTACAAGAGCTTCCTGAGCCGGTATAAGGAGTTCGCGTTCGATCCTGGACGGAATCTGATCGTCCGGCTGTCGAGCGGATTTGTGGACTAGGGTTTCGCGCCGGCCGCGCCCGTCGCCGCGTCGAGAATCGACCAGATCCGATCCACCCACTCGCGGTGCTCCGGCTTCATCAAGACGGAGCGCAGACAGATGATCGTGTCGTGGTCGCGCTGCATGTCCTGGACGTCGATCAGATCGACCGGCAGCGTCACGATGGCGAGATGCAGCTGGCGCTGCGCCGCAGCGGCGAAGATCCGCCGCGACAGATTGGATGCGTCGCTGATGCGTTTCGCGCGTGGCGCCCAGACGAGGATGTCGAGCTCCGGCGGACTGCCGGTCACGAAGCGGCCGTCCTGCCGCAGCCGCTCGTACAGATCGAGCGCAGCCGCCCGACCGGCGGCCAACCCCTTTGGAAACTCTCCGCCACGCTCGAGCGGGAACATCCGTTGTGTCGCCCAGAGTGCGACCGCCGCGGCCCCGGGGCGCGAACACTCGAGCGCGATTTCACCGAGGTGCATCTCGTCGGACGTGTAATAGGTGTAGGGCGAGTCGTGCCGGTACAGCCGAGCCACTGACGGATCGCGAAACAGCACGCACCCGCACCCGTATGGCTGCAATCCATGCTTGTGCGGATCGATGACAGCCGAAGCCGCTTCGCGGATGCACTCGAAAGCCAGCTTCGTGTCGTCTTCGAGGTTGTCGGCCAACAGAAAGTAGCCGCCGTAAGCGGCATCCGCGTGGATTCGAAACTCGTAGCGACGGCGCAGATCGACGATGTCGGCGAGCGGATCCACGGCGCCGGTCGCGGTCGTGCCCATCGTGGCGACGACTGTCCCGACGCCGCCGGCCGCGAGCCGGTGTTCCAGCGCATGGATATCCATGCGGCCGCGATGATCACACGGGATCGCTTCGAACGGCAGCCCGAGCACACCGGCAATGCGCTGGTGGGTGTAATGCGCCTGGGTCGAGGCGAGGATTGTCTTGCCCCGATGGACCTGCCCCGCGATCCACAACGCCTCGAGGTTCGCCATCGTGCCGCCGCCGCAGAGGTGACCGAGGTGCGTGTCCCAGCCGATCATCCGCGCGAGCGCGGCGACCGCTTCCTTCTCCATCGCTGAGCTGGCTCGGCCGCCGTCGAGCGCGTGATTGTTGGGATTGATCCACAGCGCCAGTTCGTAGGCAAGCCGCGCCACTGGGTGCGGCGGCTTCAGCATCTGGCCCGCGTACAGCGGATGGAAGTACGGGTAGTTGTCGTGAAGGCGGTCAGCGACTTCGTTTAAGACTCGAGCGAGTGCAGCGCGATCAACGTGGTGGTCCGCCGCCGGCAAGCCCGCAAATCCTGCCCACAGCCGTTCGAGCGCTGCTTCACGCTCCTTCAAAGGCCCTCAGGTAGGTGCGGTCCCAGGCGGCGGGGATGCTCTCGCGCGGCGAATACGGACCGGGCGCGTACACGCGCGAGCTGATACCGAGCTGGCTCTGCTCACAGATGTGCCAGTCCTGCCGGTTCGTGCGATCCCAGAATTCTTCGGCATCCTGGACGTTGTAGCCGGCCGCATCCGGCGCGTCGGGATGGACCATCCATTCGCAGACCACGCGCGACTGCGTCGCCGACACCGGCCAGACCTTATAAAACACCGCGTAATCCGGATGCAGGCTCAGCATCATCGTCGGAAAGAGTGCGTAGTAGAACGCCCGGCGCTGATCTTCGGGAGCCAAGGTGCCGAGCGGCAGCGCGCAGGCCCGACCGGTCATGGTCGCGCTCTCGTTCGGCGCTTTGATCTCCATGTACCCGCCGAGGAACGGACCCTCGATGAGATCGTTGGCGCCGCTCGTGTATGGCAGCTTGGTCGAGAGCTCGGGATGAATCGTGGGGCAGTGCAGGCACTCGTTGTAGTTCTGTAGGATCAGCTTCCAGTTGGCGCGCACGTCGTATTCGATGCGCCGCACCGTGCGCAGCCGCGGCAGGTTGTACCGCGTGAATCGATGCTTCAGGGGCGCGAACCACTGCGCGGCGGGCGTCGCGGCGGGGTCGAGATTGAGGAACAGGAATCCTTCCCACTCATGCAGCGGCACGGTGTGGAGCGGATACGCCTTCTTGTCGAATCCTTCCACTTCGTGCATGTGCGGCGCGCCAATCAAGCGGCCATCGAGTGCGTATGTCCACGCGTGATACGGGCACTGGATCGTTTCGGAGAGCCGTCCCTGTGGTGCTTCGCACAGCCGCGTCCCGCGATGTCGGCACACGTTGTAATACGCGCGCCGCTCGCCCGACTGATCGCGCAGCACGATGATGCTTTCCCCGGCGATCTCCACGACGAAGTAGTCTCCCGACGCGGCGAGCCTGGCATCGCGGCCGATGCAGATCCAGTGACGCCGGAAGATCCGCTCTTGCTCGTCGGCAAAGACCTCCGGTGCCGTGTAGTAGCGTCCCGGAAGGGTCCGCGCACCTTGGCGATAACTCTCGACGGTCTTGAGGAATGTCATAGGATCTCACGCGCCGCGTTGCGGCCGGCTGCTCCGGGGATAGCGCCGCCCGGGTGCGTGCCGGAGCCGCATAGGTACAGCCCATCGATGGGTGTCCGGTAGCGGCTCCAACCTGGCACGGGACGCATGAACAGAATCTGGTCGAGCGTAAGCTCTCCGTGGTAGAGGTGGCCCTCGGTCAGCTCCGGCTCGTCGGGTAACGTCAGGCGGAGTCGCTCCGCGGCGGTCCTGATCTCGGGGGCATGCGGCGCCGCCACCCCGACGACCGCCGCCTTCAAAGCGCGGCGGCGGTCGTCATGCAAACCGCCACCCGTGAACGGCACGTACTGAACATGCACGTGGATCCGGCCCCCCCCGTCCCCCTCCCCCTCCTCGGCACGCAGCTCGACATAGGGGCGTTCGGAGTCGCGGCCATACTTGGCGGCGTCATACGCGCGTTCCAGATATTCGAGCGATGGCGCGATGCAGAGTTGCTTAAAGCTGGTTGGGCCCTGCCACTCCAGCGTGCCGGTGGCAACGACGCCACGGCACTTGATGTTGTCGACAGCGCGCACGAACTCCGGATCGAGGTCCTGCTTCAGGTGCGCGAATGTCGCGCGGGGATCGGCACTGGAGACGACGAGAGGCGCGTCGATCGTGTCGCCGCTCGGTCCGAGCACGACGCCCCGGAGACGTCCGTCGGGACCATGCACCGTCATCGCTTTCTGCCCCCGGCGTATCTCTACGCCTGGCATGCTCAGGAGCACGGCAGTGATGTTCGAGAGCGGCGGGCGAAACACGCCCAACGGGCTGCCGACGTGATGGTGAAGAAAATTGAACGCGGTCCCCCCGGACCGGGGCCCCTGTTTCAAGTGCCAGACGCCAAGAGCGCCGAGCACACCCTTCAACGCGTCGCTCTCAAACCAGTCATCCAATAGCTCAGCGATGGACATCGGAAGCACGCGGGCGAGATCGATGATCGCCTGTTTGCCGAGCCGTCGCGCGTACAGACCGAGGCCTGCGATGCGCGCCAGCTCCCGAGGATTACGCGATTCGATATCGGGAGGCGGAACGACGTAGAGTCGCTCCAGGATTGTCGCCAGTGTGTGGATGCGAGCGCAGAAGTCGGGCCATCTGCTCGCGTCAGCCGGACTGATCCGACGGATGGCCTCCACCGATCGCGCCATGTCAGACCACAGCTCGAGGGTGCCGCCACCTGCCAGTGGCGCGGCGATCCAGGGATCGGGACGCGAGACACGCAGTCCCTGCTGATCGAGGTTCAGCTCGCGCACGACCTGCGACGGCACCCAACCGATGTCGAGCGCCGGATCCGGCTTTTCCTCACGCTCGACCACCAGCACGCGCTTGCCCGCACGCGCGAGGGAGTGCGCCGTGACCAGGCCATTCGCGCCCGCGCCGATGATAATCGCGTCGTAACTCATTAGCCGTTCTTCAAGACGGTCATCGCCCCGAGGCGTCCCGACGCGCCCATGATGCCGCCGCCGGGATGCGTGCCGGAGCCGCACTGATAGAAACCGCGCACCGGCGTCGCGAACTTTGCCCAGCCGGGCGCGGGACGCAGGAAGAATAGTTGATGCAGCGCCAGCTCCCCGGCGAAGATGTTGCCTTCGGAGAGGCCCGTGATGCGCTCGATGTCGAGCGGCGTAATGACTTGCCGGTGCAGGATGAGTGACTTGAATCCGGGCGCGAAATTCTCGACCGTGTTCACCACCGCGTCGCCGAACGCTTCGCGTTTCGCGTCGGTCCAGCCGCCGTTGACGTTGTAGGGCGCGTACTGCACGAAGATCGACATCACGTGCTTCCCGGGCGGGGCCATCCCCGGATCGATCATCGAGGGGAACACGATGTCCATGTACGGGCGGCGCGAGAACTCGCCGTATTTGGCGTCGTCGTACGCACGCTCGACATAGTCCAGGCTGGGACTGATCGAGACGGCGCCGCGATGTAGGCGACTTCCTGTGCTGCCCCCATCGGGCATGCAGGTGAACGTTGGCAGCGCATCGAGCGCCAGGTTCACTTTGCCGGACGAGCCGCGGAATTTGAAGCGCTTGATGTCCGAGACGAAGTCGGACGGCAGATCTTTGGCTTCGAGCAGCTGCAGGAATGTGCGCCGGGGGTCGAGACTCGACACGACGATGTCCGCGCGCAGCTCATCGCCATGCTCCAGCGCTACTCCGCTCACGCGGCCGTGCTTGACGATCACCCGCGCGACCGGCGCGTCGCAGCGGATCTCCGCGCCGAAGGAACGCGCGGCGGACGCGATCGCTTCGCTGACGGCGCCCGTCCCGCCTTTCGCGAAGCCCCAGGCCCGGAACACCCCGTCCAGCTCCCCCATGTAATGATGCAGGAGAACGTAGGCGGTCCCCGGCGAGCGCGGTCCCAGAAACGTGCCGATGATCCCGCTCGCCGACTTGGTCGCCTTGAGGACATCGGTCTCGAACCACTCGTCCAGAAAATCCGCCGAGCTCATTGTCATCAGCTTCACGAGCGCGTGCAACCGCTCGGCGCCGAGGCCGCGGAAATGCTTCCCGAGCTTCAGCAGGCCGGCGAGGTCGCCAGGCGCAAATGACGTCGGATCCGGCGGCACCATACTGAGGATCGGCTTCACCGCTTGCGCCATGAAGTGCATCAGGCGGCCGTACTCGTCATACGCTTCCGCGTCGCGCGGCGAGTGGCGATAGAGCTCGCGACGGGTCTCGTCGTGGTCGGCCCAAGCGGCCAAGTGGTCGCCGTTCTCCATCGGCGTGACGGTGCTCTCCAGTGGCAGGATGTGGAGCCCATGACGCGGGAGGTCGAGGTCACGAATGATTTCAGGCCTGAGCAGGCTCACGACATAGGAGAACATCGAGAACTTGAAGCCGGGGAAGATCTCTTCAGTGACCGCGGCGCCTCCCACCCGCGGGCGGCGCTCCAGCACCAGCACGGACCTGCCGGCGAGCGCGAGGTAGGCCGCGGCCACCAGCCCGTTGTGGCCTCCGCCGATCACGATGACGTCGTACTGCTTCATGAGCGCTTACGCTCGGGGTTGAAGAAAGGCAGCGGTGTCACGTGCGCCGTCGCCTGCTTGCGGCGATGCTCGATGGTGACTTCCATGCGCACTTCGGTCCCCGATTTTGCGTGCTCGCTGCCGAGGTGTGCGAGTGCCATGTAGCGTTTGAGCAGCGGCGACCATCCTCCGCTGGTCGCGTAGCCCAACTGTCGGTGCCCACCCCGGTCATAGATCGGCACGCTCGTGCGCCACGCTTGGGTCGGCACTCGTGGCGGCAGGCCGACCTCGGCGTACAGCCGCTCGAGCGAGTCCCAGTCCACCGTGAGGCCGGTAAACTGCCATGACGGCCCCTGCTGCCGCTCGGCAGCGAGCGCCGCCTGTCCGTTGTAGCGCTCCTTATCGGTCGCGACCGTCCACGCAAGTCCCAGCTCGAGCGGCGAGGACTTCTGCGCTTCTATCAACGCGTGCCGCGAGGAGAAGTAGTCGACCTCGATCAGCAACAGACCCGCTTCGATGCGGGCGACGTCGAGCGCCAGCATTCCTGCCGGCGTGATGCCATACGGCGTTCCGGTTTCGATCAGCGCATCCCACAGCGGCACCGCCTGCGCGGCATCGACCCACACTTCGTAGCCGAGGTCGCCGGTGTAGCCGGTGCGCGAAATGGTGACCGGAATCCCGCGGATCTGTGCAGGAGTCAGGCGGAAGAACTTCAGTCCCGAAAGATCGCGTTCGGCGGCAACCTGGAGGATGGCCCGCGAGCTCGGGCCCTGCAGCGAGAGCGCCGCGGTGGTCTCGGACACGTCTTCGATCTTTACGTCCAGGCTGGACGCGTTTAGATGCAGCCACCGCAGCGTCGGATCCGCCGACGTCATGCGGTACGTCTGTTCGCCCAGCACGGAGATCGTCCCGTCGTCGATCTGCTTTCCTGCGTTGTCGCACCAGGGCGTGTACAGCACCTGACCGACTTTCGCCTTGCCGACATTGCGCGTGACGACGTGGTCGAGCAGTCGAGCCGCGTCGCGGCCGGTGATCAGGTACTTGTAGAGGGGCGACACGTCGAACAGCGCCGCGGCGTTCCGAATCGCGTGGTATTCGCGGTCGTGCGAAAGTTCGTAGGAGCTCGCGACGACGTAACCGGCCCAGCGCCGCCAGGCCTGACCTTCGGATAGTGGACCCGTGCGGGGATGAAACGGCGTGGTGCGGAGGCTCACGTGACGCGAAATGTAACTTTGCGCTGATGCGGCTGCATCTCGTCGAAATCCACGACCTGGCGTCTTGCCCCCAGTCGTTGCGCGACGCCCTGACCGATTTCCTGGCGTTCACCGTGAACCTCGGCGGCGCGTACGATCCCGCCGGCCCGCTCCTGCGCCGCGCGATCGAGCGGACGAATGCACGCCGGATCGTGGACTTGTGCTCGGGCGCTGGAGGGCCATGGAGCAGGCTGGCCGGGCAGGTTGGTGTCCCGGTCCTCCTGACGGACCTGTATCCACATCGTGGCGGCGCGCGTGACCTGCCCTTCTATCCTCAGTCCGTGGATGCGCGCGCGGTCCCGGAGCAGCTCGATGGATTCCGGACCATCTTCACGGCGTTCCACCATTTCCGACCGGCCGAAGCGCGCGCCATCCTCGAAGATGCGGTGCTGCATGGCGAGGGCATCGGTGTGTTCGAGATCGCGCGCCGCGCGCCCCTCGAGATGGCGGTCATCGCGTTCACGTGGCTGGGGACCCTGGTGCTCGCCCCGTTCATCCGGCCGTGGCGCTGGTCCCGATTGCTGTGGACCTATCTGCCCCCGGTGTTGCCGCTCGTCGGCACATTTGACGGGATCGTCTCGTGCCTGCGGACCTACTCCCTGGCCGAGCTCGCGGACCTCGTGCGGGGATTCGACACGTACAGTTGGGACTTCGGGACCTTTCGGGGTCCCCGGTCTCCGCTCCGCGGCACCTACCTGATCGGCGTCCCAAAAACCGCACTGGCCTAAGACGGTACCGCGCGTTTGTTTTTAGACGTCCCCCCTTCTTTCGTTGACCCTCGCGGAGGCTCTATGCGTTCCGTGTTTCTGGCCGCCCTGCTCGTCGTTCCATCCGTTGTTCGTAGTCAAGAAACCGCATCCGACACCCTGCTCACCGTCAACCACTATCTCGACTGGGAACAGGTTGCCGAGCCGCAGATCTCTCCCGACGGCTTGCGGATTGTCTACACGCGCCGCTGGGTGAACAAGATCGACGACCGTTGGGATGCGGGTCTCTGGATCATGAATGCCGACGGCTCGAAGAACAGGTTTCTGGTGAAGGGCTCCAACGCGCGCTGGTCGCCCGATGGCTCACGCATCGCCTTTTTCGCCGATGGCGAGCCGAAGGGGACGCAGGTTTTCGTGCGCTGGATGGATGCCGAGGGCGCGACGTCACAGGTCACGCACGTCAGCGAAACGCCGGCCAACCTGAGCTGGTCGCCCGACGGCCGCTCGCTCGCTTTCACGATGCTCGTGAAGAGCGAGACGCCCTGGAAGATCAGCATGCCCGCCGCACCTGAAGGCGCGAAGTGGACGCCGGCACCGCGGGTCATCGATCGGCTCCATTACCGCCGCGACCGCACCGGTTTCGTGGAGCAGGGCACGACCCAGATCTTCCTCGTGCCGGGCGAAGGGGGCACGCCCCGGCAGCTCACGACTGGTGACTTCGCGACCGCGGAGCTCGGCGGCTTCAATGCACCGAATTACGACTGGACGCCCGACGGCCGCACGATCGTGTTCGACGGACTCCGCGAATCCGACGCCGACTATCGCTATCGCGAATCGTACCTCTACACGGTCGACGTGCAGAGCGGCGCGATCAAGCAAATCGTCAGCAAGAAGGGCGGCTGGACGAATCCGGTCGTCTCGCCCGATGGCCGGAGTGTGGCCTTCACTGGTCACGACTACGGCACCTTCTCCTATCGCGCCGACGAAGTCTGGACCGCCGGCATCGATGGCACCGCGATGCGGTCCCTCACGAGCTACGACCGCGACCCCAGCGCCGTGCGGTGGAGTCCCGATGGCAGCGGCGTGTTCTTCGCGCTCGCAGAGCAGGGGACGAGCAACGTGTACTTCGCAGGCCTGCGCGGCGGCAATCGCAAAGTGACGGACGGCGACCAGATGCTGTCGCTGTCGTCGATCGCGCGTGATCTCACCGGAGTCGGCGTCCGCTCCGACGCCGCGAATCCGCCCGACATCGCCCGGTTCAGCCTGAAGGCTGCTCGCGCGCCGGTGACTCGGCTCACGAACGTGAACGACGACGTCCTGGGTCGCATGCGGCTCGGATCAACGGAAACCGTGTGGTATGCCTCGACGGGCGGCGCCCGCGTGGAAGGTTGGATCATCAAGCCGCCCGGGTTCGATCGAAGCAAGAAGTACCCGCTCATCATGGAGATCCACGGCGGGCCGCACGGCATGTATAACGGCGCGTTCAGCTATCAGCTCCAGAACTTCGCCGCGGACGGCTACGTCGTCCTGATCACCAATCCGCGCGGTAGCACGGGGTACGGCAGCGCGTTCGGGAACGCGATCGAGCGCGCGTACCCGAGTGTGGACTATGACGATCTCATGGCGGGCGTCGATACGGTCGTAAACCGCGGCTACATCGACACGCAGCGGATGTACGTCGGCGGCTGCTCGGGCGGCGGCGTGCTGTCGAGCTGGGTCATCGGCCACACGACGCGGTTTGCGGCGGCGGCGGTGCGGTGCCCGGTGATCGATTGGATGAGCATGGCGGGAGAGACCGACGTCCCGCTGTTCACCTATGGCTTCTTCGACGCGCCGTTCTGGGAGAAGCCCGAACAGTGGATCAAGCAGTCGTCGCTCGCGTACGTGGGGAACGTGAAGACCCCGACGCTCCTCATGACCGGCGAGCTCGACCTGCGCACGCCGATCCCCCAAACCGAGGAGTACTACTCGGCGCTGAAGATGCTGAAGGTGCCGGTCGTGATGCTGCGCTTCAACGGCGAATACCACGGCACCAGCTCCAAGCCGTCCAATTTCCTGAGGACGCAGCTCTACATGCTGAGCTGGTATAAGGATCACCGGCTCGGACCCGAGACGACGGCAACCGTGGGAGGTGCGCGGCAGCCTTAGGGCCGTCGCAGTCGCTCGACGTCTATTCGGTGTATGTCTCGATCGCGAAGCCTGTCGTAGTTTACTGGGTCGCGGCGCGCTCTATGTCTGCCCACGGCACCACCACACCGTGCCCACCCGCGACGCGGTCGACGGTAATCCCGTGGGCCTTCACGAACCTGACCAGCTCGGCGCTCCCTGCGGCGGGCGGGCTTGGCGGCACAGTCGCGGTCGGGTTGGCTGGATTGACGGTTACGACATCGCTCTGAAACAGGATCCTGGCGGAGGGGACGTAGACCGCGAGCATCCCCTCGACGTGGGCCGTGGGCAAGCGGTACGCGACAACCTGCCCGTCACCCCTGCCCACGACCAGGCTGTCTTCCACCGCGCTTATCGCTGGGAGCGGGGGGCGGGCGGGGCCGAGGCGCCGGGACAGCACGTCGGGCCGAATCGTTTTCCGCGCGACAGCGATGGACCGCACGAAGGTCACGTTCCGCGCATGGGTTACGACAGGCACACCGGCGGCAAGGACGGCCCGCAACCCACCAGAATGGTCCCAGTGGTGATGTGTGTTGATCACGATGCCGACCGGCTTGGTGGGAAACCGGGCGCGCAACGTGTCGAGCAACGCCTCCGAACGCTGGGCGCTCAAAGGCGCCTCGACCACTACCAGGCGCGTTCCCTGGTCGACCACAAGCGAATGGTGGGACCCGCCCTCGGCGCGCCAGACATTCGGGGCGAGCTCCACGAGCGTGACGAGGACCGGTGGCGGCGTTGGGTTACTGCGCTGGGCGTGAGAGGCGATCGAGTCGGGAATCACGAACAGCGTGTCGGACAGCACGGGGTTCGTGCTGACCGCCGTGAGCACGGTATTCGTTTGCAGCCGATTATTCACCTCGACATCGATTTGCCGGGAGTACAGCACTCCGCCGGCGTCCTGCCAACGCGTGAACGCGGTGCGCGTGACGCGATCGCCGAGGATCGGATCGTCGGTCAACGTCTCGGTGAGGACGAGCAGTCCCGAGCGGCGGTCGAAATAGAGATCGAGCGTGTCGAGGCCCGCGGCGCAGCGGATGCCGTCGAGTGTCTCGTCGCGCCAACGACGCACCGGGAGGGGCCGCAGGGCGGCGGGGTTATCCAGCGCCGTGAGCAGCAGTCGCTCGGGCGTGCGCCGGATAGACCGTTCGGCGGTCGCCACTTGCCCCGGATTGTCGGGTGCCGGCACGCCGTTGGTCTCGAGCATCCCGATGCTGTTCGCGATCACGCGTCGAGACTTCGTGACGGCTCCGGTCGGGTTGCGAGCCTCGGTGGTGATCACCGCCCGATTGCCCGAGTAATCCGTGACCTGTTGGCCGATCGTCAGGTTGGCTCGCGCGGGTGACGCTGGCGTTTCTTCCTGTCCGAGCGTGAACGTGACCTGGTAAAAGTCGATCGCCGAGCCACGCAACCCACGCAAGGCGGACTCTCCGCCCATCGCCGTGACGGCGCGCGCGACGAGGTCGTGCGGGGCAGGGGCAGGCGTTTGGGCGAGTGTCGACAGCAGGATCAGCGGGACGGCCAGCGCGATCATAAAGCCTCCGGAAATGCCATATTAGAGTGCGATCCGGAATTCCAGGCCATGCTCGACCAACTCGACGCTATCAAGCGGGACGGAGAAGCGGTAGCCTCCCGTTTCGAACCGCCTAGCCCCGCTTGACAAGAAGACCCCCAGTGCTACTTTCTTAGCATCTAATGCTAATTTTTTAGCATCAAACGGTTGGGGGGTTGGCAATGTCCAAAGAAACGAACACGCAGCTCAGCCGTCGGGAACGCGAGATCATGGACGTGATCTATCGCATGGGTCGCGCGACCGCAGCCGAGGTGCTCGATCAGCTCGCCGATCCGCCCAGCTATTCTGCGGTCCGCGCGCTGCTGCGCGTCCTCGAGGACAAGGGGCATCTCCGCCACGAAGAGGATGGCCAGCGATACGTGTTCCATGGCCAGCGATACGTGTTCCTGCCCACCGTGCCCCTGGAGCGCGCGCGCCAATCGGCGCTGCGCCAGCTGCTGCACACCTTCTTCGATGGTTCCACGGAGCAGGCCGTAGCGGCGCTGCTCGATCTCTCTTCGACACGGCTGTCCGATGCCGAGCTCGAACGCTTGAGCCGGCTCATTGCCGACGCGCGGAAGGAGGGCCGCTGACATGATCGCCCTCCTCGCTGACGCCTTCGTGAAGGCGACCGTTCTCCTGCTGCTTGCCGCGGGTGGGACGCTGCTGCTGCGCCGCGGGCCGGCGTCGTTGCGACATCTCGTCTGGACGCTTGCCTGTGGCGGGGTCCTCGCGCTGCCGCTCGCCTCCGCGTTGCTTCCGAATTGGCGCCTCGCCCGTTGGCCGCGCCTCGACGTGCCCGTGGCGTTCGATCTCAACCAGACGTCGACGGCGCGTGACGTCATTGCGACATCCACGCCGAAGACAGCGCCCTCCGCCGCGGCGCGCGTCGTTCGAGCCCCCGACTCCGACCCCTCAGAGACAACCGACGCGGGTCCGGTGCGCTGGCGCATCACGACCAACTGGACCGTCTGGGCTGTCCCCGTGTGGCTGAGTGGGGTCGCGGCCGTTCTGATTCTGCTCGCGGTCGGCCTGGCGCGGATCGCCTGGCTCGATCGCACGACCACGCGCGTGCGCGACGAGCGCTGGCTGCTGCTCGTCGAAGATTTGTCGCTCGAGCTGGGTCTCACCCGGCACGTTCGTCTGCTGCAGTCCAAGGGACCGGCGATGCCGATGACGTGGGGGATTCGCCGGCCGACGATCCTGCTTCCGGCTGAAGCCGACTCATGGAATGCCGAGCGCCGCCGCGACGTGTTGCTCCACGAGCTGGCGCACGTGAAACGACATGACTTTCTCACTCAGCTGGTCGCGCGCATCGCCTGCGCGGTCTACTGGTTCCACCCGCTCGTGTGGCTGGCTGCCACGCGGCTGCGGGAAGAGCGCGAGCGCGCGTGTGACGATCATGTGTTGCGCGCGGGCGCGACGCCATCCGTCTACGCCACGCATCTCCTCGAAATCGCGCGCGACTTGCGCGCGGCGCGCGCGACGGCGCTCGCCAGCGTCGCGATGGCCCGGCCGGCTCAGCTGGCGACCCGGCTGCTCGACGTGCTGGACACACGCCGCCGCCGCGACACGCTCTCTGCCCGGTCCGCATTGCCGGCGTGGATCGCGGCCATCGTCGTCGTTGTTCCACTCGCCGCCGCGGCGCCGCGGGTCGCCGAGCCGTCGTCCCCGGCCGCGGTCATCGACACCATTCCGCGCCTTCCTTCTCCCGCGCTGGCGCCGAAGCGGTCTCTGAAGCCTCCCCCAAAACCAGCTGTGGTGGTCACGGACACACTACGGGGCTGCGGTACCGAGGGGTCACGCCGCTCATCCCATACCAACGATGGTGATGACGTCGTCACGGTGAGTACGACGACCGGTCATTGCATCGTGAACTTCGATGGCAACGGGAAATTCACGTTCAATGACGACTTTACCGACATCACCACCGTCGCAGCGGGTGGGCGTGTGCTAATCGAGGTTGACTACGGTGACCACGATCGCCGCTTGACGATCCGGCGCGGCGACAACGGCCTGGAACGGATTTACAAAGTCGACGGCGACGTGCGTCCGTTCGACGCCGACGCCCGCGCGTGGCTTGCGGAAACGCTGACATTCCTAATGCGCCGGACCGGGTTCATGGCGCAGGAGCGCGCGCGCTGGATTCTCGAGAAGCGCGGCGTGCAGGCGTTGCTGGACGAGGCCGCGTCGCGGGAGAGCGATTACGGGCGCCGCATTTATTACCAGGCAGCGATCGAGAGCGGCAAGCTCGATGCCGCCGGATACGAGCGGCTGGTCACCACCGCCGGGCAAACCATCACGAGCGACTACGAGCTGGCGGAGCTATTGATCGCGGTCTCGAAGACACAGCCGCTGACCGAGCGGATGCAGGCGGGATTCGTCGCGGCCGCGAAATCGATCAGCTCGGACTACGAGCGGCATCGCGTCCTGAGGGCCGCGTTGTCGCGACCGGGTCTCACGCCGGCGATCCAGGCGGGGATGCTCGAGGCGGCCGCCGATATGAACTCCGACTACGAGGTGGCCGCGCTGTTGATCGAGGTGAACCAGGCCCGCCCGATCGACGACGCGGTGCGGCCGGCGTTCTTCAAAGCGGCGAACTCGTTGCAGTCCGACTACGAGCACCGGCGCGTCCTGGACGCGGTCGTCGGCCGCCAGGGGACCAGTCCCGCGATGCTCGCCGACGTGCTCACGTCGGCTAAAACAATCACCTCGGATTACGAGCTGGCGGAGGTGCTGACGAAGATCGGTGGCGCGTACGTGCTGGATGATGCGCTGCGGCCAGCGTTTTTCGCCGCCGCCAAGAACTTCAACTCCGACTATGAGCACGGCCGCACGTTGCTCAGCATCGTGGAGCGCGGCGATGTCCCACGGCCGGTCGTGTTGGCGGTGCTCGAGTCGGCCAAGGGCATCTCGTCGGATCACGAGCTGTCGGAGCTGTTGATCGCGCTGATCAGCAAAGTGCGGATGGATGACACCATCCGGGCGGCCATCCGCGAAGGTGCGCGGTCCATCGGCTCGCAGTACGATCGCGGCCGGGTGTTCGAGGCGCTGGAACGCGATTGATCATCCGCACGGCGGCGCTGCTCGGAGCGCTCGCATCTTCCGCAGCGGCGCAGGCGAGTGACGTCCCGCCGGCGAAGCAGATACGCGCCGTCCGCCTGGCACGAGGCACGAGCGTAAACGTAGACGGGAAGCTGGAAGAGGCCGTGTGGGCGC